>Ga0306921_10005233_pt1 | contig 13434 bp, 9 predicted proteins | sample sta12Cox44000080_FD_203760 | JGI IMG/M metagenome (GOLD analysis project Ga0306921, IMG submission 203760) | Lab enrichment of tropical soil microbial communities from Luquillo Experimental Forest, Puerto Rico - statoxic.12C.oxic.44.000.080 (v2)... | ecosystem: Environmental > Terrestrial > Soil... | reverse complement strand
TCAAGAACAGCTCGAGCTACGACGCGGCGATCCGGAAGAAGGTCAAGGAGGGCAAGTCGGGCGAGGACTTGTTCTTCGAGCTGGCGCTGGAGGATCTGACCCGGGCGGCGGATCTGTTTCGACCGATCTGGGATCGGACGCGCGGCGTGGACGGCTGGGTCTCGCTCGAGGTGTCACCCCTGCTCGTCCACGACACGGCCAAGACTCTCGCCGCCGCTAAAGCTCTGCACGCCCGGGCCGGGCGACCAAATCTCTTCATCAAGATTCCCGGAACCAAGGAAGGGCTCCCGGCCATCGAGGAGGCGATCTTCGCCGGCGTCCCCGTCAATGTGACCCTCCTCTTTTCGTCCGAGCAGTACCAGGCAGCGGCCGAGGCGTTCATCCGGGGGATCGAGCGTCGCGTAGACGCCGGGCTGTCGCCCGAGGTCGGCTCCGTCGCGTCTGTCTTCATCAGTCGATGGGACGCGGCGGTCAAGAACCAGGTGCCGGAGGCGCTGCGCAATCAGCTTGGCATCGCGATCGCGAAACGAACGTACAAGGCGTACCGGACGCTGCTCGATTCTCCGCGCTGGCAGCGCGCCTTCAATGCCGGCGCCCGGCCCCAGCGCCTGCTGTGGGCGAGCACGGGCACGAAGGACCCGGCGGCCTCCGACATCCTCTACATACGGTCGCTCGCGGCCCCGTTCACGGTGAACACGATGCCTGAAGCGACCCTGAAGGCGCTGGCCGACCACGGAGCGCTCGGAGGGATCCTGTCCGCCGATGGCGGGGACGGCGAGGAAGTGCTGGCGACGTTCGCCAACGCAGGCGTCAACGTGGACGCCCTCGCCGTTCAGCTTCAGGACGAAGGGGCGAAGTCGTTCGTGAGCTCCTGGCGCGAGCTGATGGGTGTGATCGCCGCCAAGAGCGCCAATCTGGCGAAGGCGAGCTGAGGATCGCCATGCGCGTGCTCGTCGTGGACATCGGGGGTACTCATGTAAAGGTGCTCGCTACCGGACACAAGACAGCCCGGGAATTTTCCTCCGGGCCGGCCTTGACGCCCGAGCAGATGGTCGCCGGGATCAAGACCGCGGCCGCGGAATGGTCGTACGACGCGGTCTCGGTCGGCTATCCCGGCCCGGTGCTCCACGGTCGTCCGGTCGCGGAGCCGCGTCACCTTGGCAGGGGCTGGCTCGGATTCGACTATACGGCCGCCTTTGGATGTCCAGTCAAGGTCGTCAACGATGCCGTGATGCAAGCGCTCGGCAGTTACCGCGGAGGTAAGATGCTGTTTCTCGGGCTCGGCACAGGGCTCGGCTCGACGATGATCGTGGACGGTATCGTGGAGCCGATGGAGCTGGGTCACCTGCCGTATCGGGATGGAACGTTCGAGGGGTACGTTGGAATCACCGGATTGCAGGCGCACGGGCTGACGCAATGGCGGCGCGACGTCGAGGACGTCGTGAGTCGTCTGATCGCCGCGCTCGAGCCGGAGGACGTCGTCCTCGGCGGCGGCAATGTGCACCAGCTCGGCACGTTGCCGCCGGGCTGCCGGGCCGGCGACAACGCCAACGCGTTCGTCGGGGGTTTTCGTCTATGGCAGCGAACGCCGGTCAAGCGTCGTGCATCACGAGCCGTCCGATGAAGCCTCGACGCTCACCGCATAACCGTGTCGAAACACGAACAGACGAAGGATGACGGGAATGTTGCCTTTGACCGCGCGGCAATCGTGGAAGGCGCTCCAGACCCACCGCAACACCATCGGAGAGCGGCACCTCCGCACCCTGTTCGCCAACGACGCGACACGCGGCGAACGCCTGACCGCGGAGGCCGCCGGGATCTACCTAGACTACTCCAAGAATCGCGTGACGGACGAGACGGTGACGCTGCTCTGTCGACTGGCCCAGGAGTGCGGCCTGCGCGAGCACATCGACGCTATGTTCCGGGGCGACAAGATCAACGTGACGGAGAATCGAGCGGTCCTGCACGTCGCGTTGCGCGCCCCGCGCGGCGCCTCGATCGTCGTCGACGGCAAGAACGTGGTGCCCGAGGTCCACGCCGTCCTGGACGCCATGGCCGCCTTCGCGAACCGGGTGCGCACGGGCGAATGGAAGGGGCATACCGGCAAGCGCATCCGCAACGTGATCAACATCGGGATCGGCGGATCCGACCTCGGCCCGGTGATGGCGTACGAGGCGCTCAAGCACTACAGCGATCGCGCGCTGACCTTTCGCTTCGTATCGAACGTCGACGGGACGGACGTCGCCGAGGCTACCCGCGATCTCGACCCGGCGGAGACGCTCTTCATCGCCTCGTCGAAGACCTTCACCACCCTGGAGACGATGACGAACGCCGCGAGCGCGCGCCAGTGGCTGCTCGCGGGACTCGGGGGCGACGTCAAGGCCGTGGCCAAACATTTCGTCGCCGTGTCCACCAACTCCCAGAAGGTATCGGAGTTCGGGATCGATACCGCGAACATGTTCGGATTCTGGGACTGGGTGGGTGGGCGCTACTCCATGGATTCGGCCATCGGTCTGTCGACGATGCTCGCCGTCGGGCCCGATCATTTTCGGGCGATGCTCGACGGTTTCCACCAGATGGACGAGCACTTCCGCACCGCCCCGTTCGAGCGCAATCTGCCGGTGCTGCTGGGGCTCCTGACGGTGTGGTACACGGATTTCTTCGGCGCCGAGACGGTGGCGATCCTGCCCTACGAGCAGTACCTGAAGCGCTTTCCCGCGTATCTGCAGCAGCTGACGATGGAGAGCAACGGCAAGCACGTCACGCGGGACGGGATCGAAGTCAGCTACCCGACCGGGCCCGTGTACTGGGGCGAGCCGGGGACCAACGGACAGCACTCCTTCTACCAGCTGATCCATCAGGGAACACGACTGATCCCGTGTGACTTCATCGCCTTCGCCCACGCCCTGAATCCGCTCGGCCCGCACCACGACATGCTGCTGGCCAACGTGTTCGCACAGACCGAGGCGCTGGCCTTCGGCAAGACACGCGATCAGGTCGAGGCCGACGGCACACCCGACAGCCTCATTCCTCATCGAGTCTTCCCGGGCAATCGTCCCACGAACACGATTCTCGCCGACCGGCTCACGCCGGAAACGCTCGGAAAGCTCGTCGCGCTGTACGAGCACAGCGTGTTCACCCAGGGCGCCATCTGGGACGTCGACTCGTTCGATCAGTGGGGCGTCGAGCTGGGCAAGGTGCTGGCCCAACGGATCATCCCCGAGCTCGAGAGCCAGGCCGAGCCAAAACTCGACCACGACAGCTCGACGAACACTCTGATCCGACGCTACCGGATGCGGAAGGAGGCCGTGCGATGAGGCGCGAGACGGGCGAGTTCAAAGCGCAGCTGGAGAAGATGCGGACACAGCCCGGGTTCATCGCGGCGCTGGATCAAAGCGGCGGGAGCACGCCCGGCGCGCTGCGCGCGTACGGAATCAAGGACGGCGCGTGGGCCGACGAGGAGCAGATGTTCGCGCTCGTGCACCAGATGCGTGCGCGCATCATCACGAGCCCCGCGTTCACCGGGGAGCGGATCATCGGTGCCATTCTCTTCGAGAACACGGTCGACCGAGAGATCAACGGTAAGCCGACCGCGGACTACCTCTGGAACGTCAAACGGGTGGTGCCGTTTCTGAAAGTGGACAAGGGCCTGGCCGCGGAGAGCCGCGGGGTCCAGCTGTTGAAGCCGATGCCCGAGCTGGCGGGGCTGCTCGACAAGGCCAACACGAAGCGCATCTTCGGCACCAAGATGCGCTCGTTCGTCAAGCAAGCCGACGAAGCAGGCATCCGGGACGTCGTGGCCCAGCAGTTCGAAGTCGCGCGGCAGATCATCGCCGCCGGCCTCGTGCCGATCGTCGAGCCGGAAGTCGATATTCATTGCCCGGAAAAGGCCAGGGCCGAAGGGCTCCTCAAGGCGGCCATTCGCGAGGAGCTCGACGCGCTGCCGGCCGGTCAGCTGGTCATGCTCAAGCTCACCCTGCCCGAGCGGGACGACCTGTATCTCGAGTTCGTCAAGGATCCCAAGGTCGTGCGGGTGGTCGCCCTGTCGGGCGGCTATTCACGAGAAGAGGGCAACCAGCGGTTGCGGCGGAACCACGGTGTCGTGGCGAGCTTTTCGCGCGCGCTGGTCGAGGGGCTGTCGGTGCAACAATCCGATGCCGAGTACAACGCCCTGCTGGATGCGTCGATTACGAGCATCTTCGAGGCGTCCAACACGTGAGCCGCGTGAAGCTCGCGCCTTCGATTCTGTCCGCCGACTTCGCGCGCCTGGGCCAGCAGGTGTCGGAGGCCGCGCAGTGTGGCGCCGATCGGATCCACGCGGACGTGATGGACGGACACTTCGTGCCGAACATCTCGATGGGCCCGGCGGTGGTCCAGTCGCTTCGGCGGGTCACGCATCTGCCGCTCGAGGTCCACCTGATGATCTCGGATCCGGACTTCTTTCTCGACGAGTTCGCCGCGGCGGGCTCCGATTCGTTCCTGGTCCACTGGGAGGGCAACAACAATCTGCACCGCACGGTGCAGCGGATCAGGGCGCTGGGCAAGCGCGCCGCGGTCGCCATCAACCCGGCGACGCCGGTGGGCGTGCTGGACGAAATCGTATGCGACCTCGACCAGGTGCTGGTCATGACGGTCAACCCGGGATTCGGTCATCAGCAATTCATCCGGACGACCGTGCCGAAGATCGACCGGGCGCGCGAGCTGATCGAGCGCCACCGGTGCGAATGCGAACTGGAAGTGGATGGGGGCATCGACGCCGCGACCGCGCCGCTGGTCGTCCGGGCCGGCGCCACCGTGCTGGTGGCGGGCTCGGCGATCTTCGGTGATCGCGACGGCGTGGCCGCCGCGATGAGCCGCCTGCGTGCAGCTCTCGACGAAACGGAGCGCGAAGCCGAGCCCGCCGAACGCTCGGCGCTTCAAAGGAGTCTGTGATGCAGCTCGGAATGATCGGCCTTGGCCGTATGGGCGCCAACATGGTCCATCGCCTGCTCGCCGGCGGCCACCAGTGCGTGGTTTTCGACAGGTCGCCGAAAGCGGTCGAAGAGCTCGCGCGGGCCAGGGCGGTCGGCGCCTCGTCGATCGCAGATCTCGTGAAGAAGCTCGAGACGCCACGAGCCGTGTGGCTGATGGTTCCGGCCGCGGCCGTGGACGCGACGATCGAGGATCTCGTACCTCTACTCGCGCCCGGAGACATCCTCATCGACGGCGGCAATTCCTACTACGTCGACGACATCCGCCGCGCACAGGAGCTCGGCCGGAAGGGCATCCACTACGTCGACGTCGGGACCAGCGGCGGGGTCTGGGGACGCGAGCGAGGCTATTGCCTGATGATCGGTGGCGAGGCGCCGGTGGTGAAGCACCTCGATCCGATCTTCGCTCAGCTGGCGCCCGGCGCCGGCGACATCCCCCGCACGCCCGGGCGAGAGGCCATCGGCGGCACCGCCGAGCGAGGATATCTCCACTGTGGACCGAATGGCGCCGGTCACTTCGTCAAGATGGTCCACAACGGGATCGAGTACGGAATCATGGCCGCCTACGCCGAGGGGCTGGGCATCCTCCGCTCCGCCAACATCGGCAAGCGCGACCACGCGGTAGACGCCGAGACGACGCCCCTGCGCAATCCCGAGCACTACCAGTACGACCTCAACCTTCCCGACATCGCGGAAGTGTGGCGACGTGGAAGCGTCGTCGCCTCCTGGCTTCTCGACCTGTCGGCCGCCGCGCTCATCAAGGATCCGGCCCTCAAGGGCTTCCAGGGACGCGTGTCGGATTCCGGCGAGGGGCGGTGGACGATCAGAGCGGCCATCGACGAAGCGGTGCCGACGCCGGTCCTCTCCTCGGCCCTGTACGAGCGCTTCAGCTCCCGCGGCGAGGCGGACTTCGGCGACAAGCTGCTCTCGGCCATGCGCTACGAGTTCGGCGGCCATCTCGAAAAGCCGTCGGCGTGAGTGGAGCACACGATGAGCAACACCCGATCGGATGCCTTCGTATTCTTCGGCGCGACGGGTGACCTCGCGTACAAAAAGATCTTTCCGGCGCTGCAGGCGATGGTCAAGCGCGGCCATCTCGACGTGCCGGTCATCGGCGTGGCGAAGGCCGGCTGGAAGCTCGAACAGTTGCGAGCCCGTGCCAGGGACAGCCTCGACAAGCACGGCGGGGTCGACACGGCGGCGTTCGATGCGCTGTGCGGCCTGCTGCGCTACGTGGACGGCGACTACCAGGACCCAGCGACGTTCCAGGCCATCGGCAAGGCGCTCGGTACTGCCCGGCGACCGGCGCACTATCTGGCCATCCCGCCCATGCTGTTCGAGCTGGTCGTCGAGCAGCTCGCCAAGGTAGGCGCCGCGCACGACGCCCGCGTCATCGTCGAGAAGCCGTTCGGCCACGACGTCGCCTCTGCACGGGAACTCAACCGGGTCCTGCTCGGAGCCTTCGACGAGACGTCGATCTTCCGGATCGACCACTATCTCGGCAAGCGGCCGGTGCACCACATGCTCTTCTTCCGTTTCGCCAATGCGTTCCTGGAGCCCTTCTGGAATCGCAATCACGTCGAGAGCGTGCAGATCACCATGGCGGAAGACTTCGGGATTCAGGGCCGAGGGGCGTTCTACGACCAAACAGGCGCCGTTCGTGACGTGATTCAGAATCATCTGTTCCAGGTGCTCAGCAACCTGACCATGGAGCCCCCCGTCAGGACCGACAGCGAAGCGATCCGAGACGAGAAGGTGAAGGTCCTCAAGGCGATTCCGGCCCTCACCGCCGACAACCTCGTGCGTGGACAGTTTCGCGGCTACCGATCGGAGCACGGCGTGGCGTCGGACTCGACGGTGGAGACGTTCGCCGCCCTGCGACTCGAGATCGATTCCTGGCGCTGGCAGGGTGTGCCGTTCTACATCCGGGCCGGAAAGCAGTTGCCGGTGACGTGCACGGAGGTCGTGGTTCGACTTCGCCAGCCGCCCACGATGTTCCACGGGTTCGACCTCGAGCCGAACTACTGTCGTCTTCGGATCAGCCCGGACATCACGATCGCCATCGGCGCGAACGTCATCGCGCCCGGCACGGAGACGCAGAGCGAAACTGCCGAGATGGTGGGGACCCGGCTCCCTCGAGCGGACGAGATGGATGCGTACGAGCGGGTGCTCGGAGACGCGATCCACGGTGACGCCACCTTGTTCGCCCGGGAGGACTACGTCGAGGAGGCGTGGCGCATCGTCGATCCCGTGCTCAAGGCCGGTACGCCCTTTTACGAATACGAGCCGGGCACCTGGGGACCGAAAGAAGTCGACTCGCGAGTTTCTCCTGCTTCCTGCGGCTGGCTGAACCCGATGGTGAAAACGCCGTGAGGATCCAGGCTCTGGCCGATCCCGATGCGGTGGCGCGAGCCGGCGCCGATTTCACCGCCGGGGAGGCGCGCGCGGCCATCGCCGCGCGTGGCCGCTTCATCATGGCCGTCAGCGGGGGTCACACCCCGTGGACGATGTTGCGTGTGCTGGCGGATCAAGACCTACCCTGGGTCGACGTGCACGTCGTCCAGGTCGACGAGCGCGTGGCCCCGGCTGGACACGCGGATCGAAACCTCACTCACCTGCGTGACAGCTTGCTCGCGTATTGTCCGCTGCGCCCTGAGCATGTCCACGCCATGCCCGTGGAGTCGGCGGACTTGGAAACGGCGAGCGGTCAGTACGCCGCGATGCTCCGGCAGGTGGCGGGCGATCCGGCGGTCCTCGATCTCGCTCATCTGGGCCTGGGTCCCGACGGCCATACGGCCTCGCTCGTGCCCGGGGATCCGGTGCTCGACGTCACCGACGCCGACGTCGCGCTCACGGGACTCTATCGAGGTCGACGCCGGATGACCTTGACCTATCCCATCCTCAATCGGGCGCGCCGCATCGTCTGGCTGGTGACGGGTCGAGAGAAGGCCGAGATGCTGACGCGCCTGTACGCCGCCGATCCATCGATTCCGGCCGGGCGAATCGTTCAGCATCAGGCCCTGGTGCTGGCTGACCACGATGCGGCCGGCGCTCTTCGACCACCCGATTCGTTCACACCCGCTGGGACATCACGACGCTGAAGCGACACTTCGGAGAAGACATCATGCGCGTGGGGATCGCGACCGATCACGGGGGCTTTGAATTGAAGGAGGACCTGGCCGCGAGGCTGCGCGCAGCCGGACACGACGTTGTCGATTTCGGCGCAGACAAGCTGCGCCCCGACGACGACTATCCGGACTTTGTCATCCCGCTCGCCCAGGCGATGGCGGCGGGCACGATCGACCGCGGCGTGGCCGTTTGCGGCAGCGGCGTCGGCGCCTCGGTGTGCGCCAACAAAATTCCCGGGGTCCGTGCCGGACTGATCCACGACCACTTCTCGGCGACACAGGGGGTCGAGGACGATCACATGAACGTCATCTGCATGGGCGGCCGTACCGTGGGGGCCGCCGTCGCCTGGGACCTGGTGCAGGCGTTCCTGGACGCGAAGTTCAGCGACGCCCCCCGACATCTCCGCCGCCTGAGCAAGGTGGCCTCCCTCGAGCTCCAACCGACGAGGACCAACCGATGAGTACCACGACTGTCGCACCACCGATGACAAGCGCCGAGCTCGACCAGCTGGCGATCAACACGATGCGCACGCTCTCGATCGACGCAGTCGAGCGAGCCAAGTCCGGGCACCCGGGCACGCCGATGGCGCTGTCGCCACTGGTCTACACGATCTGGAACCGTGTCATGCGATTCGATCCCGAGGACCCGATCTGGCCCAACCGGGATCGGTTCGTGCTCTCCAACGGTCACGCCTCGATGCTGCTCTGGTCCGTGCTGCATCTGACCGGGACACGGGCGGTGAACGCCGACTACGAGCGGTTGGGGCAGCCTTCCGTGTCGCTGGAAGACATCCGCCGCTTCCGCCAGATCGGGAGCAAGGCACCCGGCCACCCCGAGTACCACTGGGTGTCGGGCGTGGAAACCACGACGGGGCCGCTCGGGCAGGGCGCCGCGACGAGCGTGGGAATGGCTATCGCTCGAAAGTGGCTCGCCGATCGTTACAACCGACCGGACTACGCGATCTTCGACTACGACATCTACGTCGTGTGCGGAGACGGCTGTCTGATGGAGGGGGTGACGTCCGAAGCGGCCTCGCTCGCCGGTCACCTCGGCCTCGACAACCTGTGCTGGGTCTATGACAACAACCACATCACGATCGAGGGGTCGACGAGCCTCGCCTTCACGGAAGACGTCGCCACCCGATTCCTCGCGTACGGCTGGAACGTCCTGCGCGTCGGCGACGCCAACGACCTCGATCGTATCCAGGGGGCGCTCGGGACATTTCGGGAAACGAAGGGCCGTCCCACGCTCATCATCCTCGATAGCCACATCGGCTACGGCGCGCCACACAAGCACGACACGTCCGCCGCCCACGGCGAGCCGCTCGGCGCAGAGGAGGTCCGCCTCACCAAGCGCAGCTATGGATGGCCGGAGGACGCGCAGTTTCTGGTTCCTGACGGCGTACGCGAGCACTTCGCGGCCGGTATCGGGGCGCGTGGCGCCGCCGCCCGGAGCCGGTGGGCGGCGCTCTTCAAGTCGTACCGGGGGAAATACCCCGAGCTCGCGAACGAGATCGATCAGATGCAGCGGCGAGACTTGCCGGCTGGATGGGATCGCGACCTCCCCGTCTTCCCGGCGGATGCCAAGGGCATGGCCGGCCGCGACGCGTCGGGCAAGGTGCTCAACGTGCTCGCGCAGAACATCCCGTGGTTCCTCGGCGGATCGGCCGACCTCGGGCCGTCGAACAAGACCACGCTGACCTACAAGGGGGCGGAGAGCTTCCAGGCGGCGACGCCCGGCGGCAGGATCCTGCACTTCGGGATACGCGAGCACGCGATGGCGGCGATCGTCAACGGCCTTTCGCTGTCGAAGCTGCGCGCCTTCGGTGCGACGTTCTTCATCTTCAGCGACTTCGCGCGTCCCGCCATCCGGCTGTCGTCGCTGATGGAGCTGCCGACGATGTTCGTGTTCACGCACGACGCCATGGGGGACGGTGAGGATGGCCCCACCCACCAGCCGGTGGAGCAGCTCGCATCGCTGCGCGCCATGCCAGGGCTTGTGACCCTGCGGCCCGGCGACGCCAACGAGGTCGTCGAAGCGTACCGATACGTGATGCAGCTACGCCATCAGCCGGCCGTGCTCGCGCTGTCGCGGCAGCCTCTTCCGACGCTCGACCGGCTCGCCTACGCTTCGGCCGCCGGAGTCGCGCGCGGCGCCTACGTGCTCGCCGATTCTCCGGGCGGGACACCCGAGGTGATACTCATCGCCTCGGGCAGCGAGCTGAGTCTGGCCGTCGAAGCGCACGGCAAGCTGCTCGCGGAGGGCGTCCGCTCACGTGTCGTCTCGATGCCATCGTGGGAGATCTTCGATCGGCAGGCGCAGGAATATCGCGACAGCGTGCTGCCACCCGCCGTGAAGGCGCGGGTGGCCGTCGAGCAGGCCTCCACGTTCGGCTGGGAGCGCTACGTCGGTGGCTCAGGCCACGTCATCGGCATGAGGACCTTCGGCGCCTCCGCGCCGTTGAGGGCGCTTCAGGAGAAATTCGGCTTCGAGCCCGAGCGGGTGGTGGCCGCTGCGAAGGAGCTCTTGGGCAAGCAGTGAGCGACGGGCCCGAGGAAGGCAGCAGCTTCCCTCTTGGAGCAACGCCCTCGCCCGCGGCCGTCAACTTCACTCTACCAGGTCGGCGCCTTCGTCGGAGACAGCTGGAAGGAGTGGAACGGGCGTTTCCGCGACGACGTCCGCAGCTGCTTCCGCGGTGAGGAAGGCACGGTGGAGCGGTTCGCCGACCGCCTGATCGGCAGCCCGTCGCTGTACGGTCACAAGCAGCGTGAGCCCGAGGCGAGCGTCAACTTCGTGACGTGTCACGACGGTTTCACGCTGAACGACCTCGTCTGTGGGAGGGGGCTCCATCTGTCTCCGGCGACCGCTATCGCGCCCAGCCGCGCTCCATGGTCGTGCTCTTCGCCGTCCTCGAGGCCGACGGCGGGGAGTGAGCCGCGCCGGTGCCAAGCGGCTAGCACATGCTAGGCCGCTGGCATCCCAGGCGTTGGCGGCCGGGCTCCACTCGCGTCGACGCCGTGAAGATCCACGTTCCCGCTCAAGCACTTGACACGCAGCAGCGCTTCCGTGGCGTTCGGTACGGCACTTGCTGTTCAAGAGTGGTCGATAGCACCTATCAACGAGGAAGGCACGAGCGCGCGACCACGACGATCGTGGCGCGTCGCAAGGAGGAGCACTCATGGCGCAGGCGACGACAGAGGCGAAGCCGACCGACGCGAAGACCGTCATGGCGGCCGAGGGGGCTTCGAGCGACGAGCTTCGGAAAATGGACGCGTACTGGCGAGCCTGCACGTACCTGGCCGCCGGCATGATTTACTTGCGCGCCAATCCGCTGCTCCGGACGCCCTTGAAGCCCGAGCACGTCAAGCAGCGGCTGCTCGGGCACTGGGGAACGAGCCCGGGCCTGAGCTTCACGTACATCCACCTCAATCGTCTGATCAACAAGTACGACCTCGACGCCATCTTCCTCGCCGGACCCGGCCACGGCGCCCCGGGGGTGCTGGCGCCGGTCTATCTCGAAGGCACCTACTCCGAGGTGTACCCGAACAAGAGCGAAGACGAAGAAGGGATGACCGAGTTCTTCAAGGAATTCTCGTTCCCCGGCGGCATCGGCAGCCACTGCACGCCCGAGACTCCGGGCTCAATCCACGAGGGCGGCGAGCTCGGCTACAGCATTTCGCACGCGTTCGGCGCGGCCTTCGACAACCCGGATCTGCTGGTCGCGGTGGCGGTGGGCGACGGTGAAGCGGAAACGGGACCGCTCGCGACGTCGTGGCACTCGAACAAGTTCCTGAATCCGATCCGTGACGGCGCCGTGCTGCCGGTCCTGCATCTCAACGGCTACAAGATCAACAACCCCACCCTGCTCTCGCGAATCTCACACGAAGAGCTGCGCGACCTGTTCAAGGGTTACGGATGGACGCCCTATTTCGTCGAGGGCGACGACCCCAAGGCGATGCACCAGCAGATGGCCTCGGTGATGGAAGACTGCGTGCTGGAGATTCGCCGGATCCAGCAGCAGGCGCGCGAAAGCGGCAAGGCCGGCCGCGCGCGCTGGCCGATGATCGTGCTGCGCAGCCCCAAGGGCTGGACCGGCCCCAAGCAGGTGGACGGGCACAAGGTCGAAGGCTTCTGGCGCGCTCACCAGGTGCCGCTCGCGAGCGTGCACGAAAATCCCGCTCATCTCAAGCAGCTCGAAGACTGGCTGCGCAGCTACCGGCCCGAGGAGCTGTTCGACGACAAGGGGCGGCTGATCCCGGAGCTCAAGGCCATCGCGCCGAAAGGCGCCAGACGCATGAGCGCCAACCCTCATGCCAACGGAGGGCTGGTGCGAAAGGCCCTTCGCACACCGGATTTCCGCGACTATGCCATCAACGTCGACAAGCCCGGGCAGACGAAGGCCGAGAACACGCGGCCCCTGGGCCGCTTCCTGCGCGACACCATGCGACGCAACATGACGAGCTTCCGTGTGTTCGGTCCCGACGAGACCACGTCCAACAAGCTCGATGCGATCTACGAGGCGAGCAAGAAGCTGTGGCTGGCCGATTACCGTGCCGAGGATGCGGACGGCGGCGAGCTGTCACCGGATGGTCGCGTGCTCGAGATGCTCTCCGAGCACACGCTCGAAGGGTTCTACGAAGGCTATCTGCTCAGCGGTCGCCACGGCTTCTTCTCCACGTACGAGGCGTTCGCCCACATCATCGGCTCGATGTTCAACCAGCACGCCAAGTGGCTGGAGGTCTCCCGCGAGCTGCCGTGGCGGGCGCCGGTATCCTCGCTGAACCTCCTGATCACGTCGACCGTGTGGCGGCAGGACCACAACGGATTCACGCACCAGGATCCGGGGTTCATCGATCTGGTCCTGAACAAGAGCGCCGACGTCTGCCGCATCTACATGCCGCCGGATGCCAACACGCTGCTCTCCGTCGCCGATCACTGCCTGAAGAGCACCAACTACATCAACGTGATCGTCTCCGACAAGCAGCAGCACCTGCAATACATGACGATGGAGCAGGCCATCGAGCACTGCACCAAGGGCCTCAGCATCTGGCCGCAGGCGAGCAACGATCAGGGCTCGGAGCCGGATGTGGTGATGGCGACCGCTGGCGACATCCCGACGAAGGAGGCCTTGGCCGCAGTGATGATGCTGCGCGAGAGCTTCCCCGATCTCAAGATCCGCTTCATCAACGTCGTGGATCTGCTGAAGCTCACACCGTCGACGGAGCACCCGCATGGGCTTTCGGACCGGGACTTCGACAGCCTGTTCACCACGGACAAGCCGATCATATTCAACTTCCATGGCTATCCCTGGCTGATCCATCGGCTGACCTACCGG
>Ga0306921_10005231_pt1 | contig 13436 bp, 13 predicted proteins | sample sta12Cox44000080_FD_203760 | JGI IMG/M metagenome (GOLD analysis project Ga0306921, IMG submission 203760) | Lab enrichment of tropical soil microbial communities from Luquillo Experimental Forest, Puerto Rico - statoxic.12C.oxic.44.000.080 (v2)... | ecosystem: Environmental > Terrestrial >... | reverse complement strand
CGGCAAGAGATCCTCAAGGGACGTCTCGAGCTCGAGGCGCTTGCCCCGACGCTTGTTCAGCGCCGTGTTGGTGGCGATTCGATAAATCCAGCTTCCGACCGCTGATCGCCCCTCGAACGAGGCGCTTCTGCGCGCCAGCGTGAGAAGGACGTCCTGCAGGACTTCCTCGGCGTCGCCCTGATTGCGCGTGATGCCGAACGCCAGTCGGTAGATCATCGGACCGTGACGAGTCGCCAGCGTGTCGAGGGCACTCGCTTCGCCGCGTCGCAACAAGGCCAGGAGATCGAGGTCTGCGGCCGCGTCGAGCGCCTGGGTCATCCCTGGCTCTTGAGCTGCTCGGCCACGAACGGTGAGCAATTGACGAGCGCCACATCGCGCGCTCTCAGTCGCTTCAGGAATTGGACGCCGTCGCGGTCGACGAACGAGACCTGGCCGAGATCGACGCTCAGTGTGCCGCCGATGGCCAGGACACGCTCACACGATCGACTCAGCTCGTCCACCCACGGGCCGACAACCCGGCCGGCGAGCTCGAGCGTCGTGGTGCCGTTCTTTCGATCAAGGAACTCGATCCTGAGCATGCCACCGGACAGAGCAAAGAGCGTGCTAAGCCCTTCACCCCGTCGCGCTAGGACCAAAGCCGGTGAAATTCCGTGGTATTCGGCGGACCGACCGAGATGCGAGACCGGCGCGCCACAAAAATTCGTGGGCGCCCCACGAAGGAGTGAGGGCCTTACTACGAAGCTCAGTGGCCTGAGCGTCGGATCCCGAGCTTTTCCATCCGGCTCCGGAGTGTATTAGGGTGCATCGCGAGGACCTTGGCCGCGCCTCTTGGGCCCTCGATGACTCCGTCGGCCCTCTCCAGAGCGGCGACGATGAGAGTTCTCTCGGTCTCCTCCAGGGCCGCGGCGAGCCCCGAAGCGGCAGACTTTTCGAGCTGCCGGCCGGTCTCCGCTGGGCTTTCGACGCCCGGCCTGGGCCGGCTGGTCGAAGCGGGAAGGAGATCTCTCTCCAGCTCGAGCGCTGGCCCCCGCGACAGTATGACGGCCCGCTCGATCACGTTCTGCAGCTCCCGGATGTTGCCGGGCCACGAGTAGCTCACGAGCCGATCCATGGTTTCCGCGGCGATCGTGTCGACCTGGCGCCCGAATCGCCTCGCGAAGCGAGAGAGAAAGAACATCGCGAGCTGCGGAATGTCCGATGCTCGCTCACGCAACGGCGGAACGCGGAGGGGAAACACGTTGAGACGGTAGAAAAGGTCTGCGCGGAATCGCCCGGCGCGCACGGCCTCCTCCAGATCGCGATTGGTCGCCGCGATGACCCGCACGTCCACACGGACCGTCTGGTTGCTGCCTACCGGCTCGAACTCCTGTTCCTGGAGTACGCGCAGCAGCTTGACCTGGGTCTCGAGGGGCAGCTCGCCGACCTCGTCCAGGAAGATCGTGCCATGGTCGGCGAGGGCGAAGCGCCCGATCCGCCGGTCGATGGCGCCGGTGAACGCGCCTTTCACGTGACCGAACAGCTCGCTCTCCACCAGCCCGGCCGAGATGGCACTGGAGTTCACCTTCACGAGTGGTCGCTGGCGGCGCGGGCTTCGGTCGTGGATCGCGCGCGCAATGAGCTCCTTTCCGGTGCCGGTCTCGCCGAACACCAGTACCGTAGAATCGGTGGGAGCCACCTGCTCCGTCTTTCGAAGCAATTCCAGGAGCGCCGGGCTCGAGCCAACTATTTCCGTGAAGTTGTGCTCCGTCTGGATCTCATCCTGGAGATAGGTGTTCTCGGCCTGAAGCTGGTTTCGGAGCCGTTCGACCTCAGCCAGAGCGGCCCGGAGCCGCTCGTCGCCTCGCAGCCTCGACAATTCAGCGCCCGCCCTGGCGGCGAACACCCGCATGATCGCGAGCGACCGGGAATGATCCGTCATCGGCTGGTCGTCGAGGATCACCAGGTGCCCGACCAGTGGTCCCGACGGATCCAGGACTGGAACTCCCAGGTAACTCTCCGCGCCGAGATCGGCCAGGTCCCGGTCGTCCGGGAAGAGCCGTTGCACGTCCTTGCTGTAATGAGCGATCTTGCCCGCGAGGACGCTCATGCACGGCGTACCGGCGACGTCGTACTCGAGGTTCTCTCCGAAGCGGTCGCCTTTCCAGAAGGCGCGCGTGCGGACGCGGTTGTCCAGCCCCTCGACACATTCAGCGATGAACGCGTACCGTACACGCAGCGCCGCGGCGAGGTGCTGCACCAGCGAATAAAAGAAATCGCGGCCGGTCATCGAGGCAGTCCCCTCGACGACCGCGCGCAGCGTCTCTTCGACCTCACGGCGGTGAGTCGCTTCCGCCTGAACTTCACGATGCAGCGTGCTGATGGCCTCGTACGCCTTCATGTTCTCGACCGCCAGGCCGATCTGGTTCGCCGCCTCCTGGAGCAGAACCGCGTCTGAGTCGGAATACTGTCCGGGCGTCGTGCTGGCGACGGCCAGGACTCCGACGCTTCGACCCCTCACGACGAGCGGGACGATCACGTACGAGCGGACTCCGTCCTGGAAGGCGCGCTCTTCCATCGGATAGCGTCGCTCGGTGCCGAGATCACGGCATATCCGGTAACGCTGCTCTCGGAACGCCAAGCCGACGTGGCTCTCTTCCTCCGGCATCTCCATGCCGACCGTGAAGTACGACGTCGGCAGCGATGACTCGAGGATGAAGAGACGGAGCACCTCCTTGTTGGCGTCGTGGAGGAAGATGGCGGTGCGATCGAACGGCATGATCCGTCGCAAGGCACTGGCGATCGCGCGAAACAAAGCGTCCTGGGTAAGACTCGAGATCACAGCGTTGTTGATCTCGAGCAGGGTACGCAAGAACTGGGCGTCAGCGTCCTTGGCAGATGACTGCAGCTTGTCCATGGCGGCCGGCTGGCTCCCGGCCACCCATTCTACGACGGTCCTTCCGCTTCGTCTGGCTCAGCTCGGGATCCGGCGAGACACTCATCCCGCTGCTAGCTGCTGCCAGGCACGCAAGGTCTCGGCTACGGACCACGCCTGCGCGACGCACCCGCGAGGCTGAAACGGCGCATCGCCATCGAAGATCTCGGCGATCGAGCCGAGCCCGTAGTGGCCGAGGTGATGGGCCATGGGCAACCGCATAGGTCCACACCGGCGTCGTGCCCTCGAGCGTGAAGCGTTCGATCGTACGATACCCGTGAGGGTCGATCGCGTTCCCCGCCCAGCGGTTGGCAGACAGCGGGAGCACGAGCCCCTCGTACTCCACGGTCTCATCGACCTTGGGGCAAACGAGGGTACGTCCGAGGGGCGGTTTCAGCGCGGCGACGAGAAGCCCGTGATACCGCCGCGTCAGGGTGCCGGCCACCGTCCCCGAGACGAACCCGCGGATGCCGTTGGTGCAGAGCCACTCCCGCCATTCGGCCGCCGCGAGGTCGCCGCAGACCGCTCGTCCCCAGTCGATGATCACGCAAGACCCCCCTTTGCTTCTTGGACACCCCAGCTCACCGTGCCGATTCGTGCTCTGCAAATCGGCGCGAATCGATCCTGCTGCGCACGGGTTCCAACAACACGATGACATTTCGCCGGTCTCGCTGGGCGGTCGCGGTCTTCTTTTTCATCAACGGTGCGGCACTGGCCAGCTGGGTACCACATATCCCGGCAGTCAAGAGCCGTCACATGCTGACTGACGGAGCTCTCGGGCTCGTCCTCCTCTCCATGGCCGCGGGTTCAGTGCTCACGCTTCCGATGGCGGGCTGGCTCGTCGGAAGGCTCGGTAGCCGCGTGATGACGGCGGGTGCCGGCATCGCGCTCTGTCTCGCGCTTCCCCTTCCTGTCGCAAGCCCGAGCGTAGCCATGCTCTCCCTCTCTCTGGGATTTCTGGGCGCCTGTAATGCGCTGCTCGACGTGTCAATGAACGCTCAAGCTGCAGAAGTGGAGCAGCGCATCGGCCGGCCAATCATGTCGTCGTTCCACGCGCTTTTCAGCCTGGGCGGCGTCGCTGGTGCCCTGGCCGCAGGCCGCGCGATGGCTGCGGGCATAGGCGACACGGCTCATGTGGGCATGGCGACGATCATCACCCTGTCCGCGGTCGCGCTGGCGCTGCCAGGGCTCGTGAGTCCGCGGGCGGTGGACAGCCCAGCGGAGACAGTCGTGGCCCGACCGTCCGGCGCGTTGCTCGCTCTCGGGATGCTGGCGTTACTGGGACTGATGGCGGAAGGCGCGATGGCAGACTGGAGCGCGGTGTACTTGCATGACACACTCGGTTCCAGTCCGGCTGTCGCCGCTGTCGGATTCGCCGCTTTTTCACTCGCGATGGGGGCTGGACGGCTGAGTGGCGACGCTCTCGTCGGGCGGTTCGGGCCGCCGCGCGTATTACGCGGCTCGAGCGCGGTGGCGGCGGTCGGTCTGGCCCTCGCGCTACTCGTTGGTCGCCCTGCGATTGCCATCATGGGCTGCGCACTCGTCGGGGTCGGCGTCGCAAACATCATCCCGATTCTGTTCAGCGCTGCGGCGCGAGTCCCCGGCGTGCCGCCAGGGCGCGCGTTGGCCGCGGTGGCGACGACTGGCTACCTGGGGTTTCTTGCTGGGCCCCCGCTCATCGGCGTTGTCGCCGAGGCTGCGGGCCTTGCCGCCGGGCTAGCGCTGGTGAGCGGAGCTTGCGCGATCATCGCCTTGAAAGCGAGCGCGCTGCCGCAGTCTTCGGCCCGTCGTCCTTGTGTCGTGCTTCCTGCAGCAGGCAGGCGGCCTGACGCTCACGACCTGTGTCGTGCCGCACGCAGCGCCACAGACAGAAATGCATAGCCCGCGCGAACTGTGCCGAGAAGGGTGCCAGAAACCTTGGACCGACCTGCGAGACGAGGTTGATGCGACACCGGGACTTCAAGGATACGCGCGCCGACCACTGCGGCCTTGACCACCATTTCCACCGGCCAGCCAAACGCGCGATCCTGCAGGTCGAGGGACCGTAGCAGATCCACGCGAATGGCTCGTAACGGCCCGAAATCCGTGATCGGCACGCGCCATCGCCAGGCCACGAATCTCGCGACGAGCCGTGTGCCGGCCGCAGCGTGCACGGGATGACGGCCAGCAAGGCCTCGCGCTCCGAGCACCAGGTCCGCGCGTTTGGCGAGGATAGGATCCACCACCCGCGGGATCTCCTCGGGTCGCTGACTGCCGTCGGCATCGAGAAAGACGGCAATGCCAACATCCACCGGCAACGCGCTAAACCCTGCGAAGCAAGCGGCTCCGTAGCCGCGCCTGGGTTCACTGATCACGTGGGCTCCAGCATCGCGCGCCACTCTGGCCGTCGCGTCCGTCGAGCCGTTGTCCACCACGATCACCTCGGCGATCGTGTCGCGCGGCGTCCGGCGAACGAGATCGCCGACCACGGCGGCCTCGTTCAGCGCCGGGATGATCAAGACTGCCTTCATCCCGCTCTGACGCCGACTCGCAAGCTCGGGAGCCAGCCGACTCCCTGGAGCTTCACGACGGCGGCGATCGCCAGCGGACCCACCTGCAAGAGCCTGGCCCACACCGGGATCGTCCACGGTTCGGAAAGGAAGAAGCTGTAGGCGAAGCCAACAGTGCCGGTGAAGACAATCAACGACCTGGAAGGCCTCACCGCCAAGAACGGAACGAGCCAGACGACGTACCACGGAAAGACGTTCGCCCCCAGCGCGATAACGCCCGCGATCATCGGCGCAGCCCGCTCGGCGAGGCTGCCGGCGCGCTCGCGCCACGCGATCACGACGACCCAAATGGCCGTCGCCGCCAGTGCCGCCAACGGCTCGTTCACGAGGGATCGCACGAGGCCGGGATTGAAATATTCGTCGGAGACGTAGCGCCACATCGGCATGATCGGCCAATGGCCGAGTCCTCCCGCGGCCAGCGTGCCCGCGATCATGACGATCACGAATAGCGCATAGACCGACGCGCGGCGCCGACCGGGCAGCAGCAGGAGCAGGACGGCGGGATAGAGCTTCACCAATGTCCCGATGCCAAGAAAGATGGCGGCGATGTCGTCCCGGCGCCGGGCGGATGCCAAAGCCGCGATGGTGACCGCTGCGAGCACCAGGGCGTCCAGATGGCCGCTTCCCCAGATCTCGACAATCAACAGAGGGCTCCAGGCGTAGATGGTGAGCCGGCCGAGCGGTATTTCGAGCGTCCGTAGAAGCAGGGCGAGTGCAGCGAGCGCGAGTAACTCGGCGAGACCGAACGCGGCTTTCAGAGCGAAGACATTGTCGGGTGCGACTCGGTACACTGCGCCAAATAGCGCTTGTGCGATCGGCGGGTAAACCGTGCGCCACGTCGAATGGTTGAGCCGCGGGTAGATGTCGGCGTCGCGAAGTCCGACGACCTCAGGGGCGACCGGAGCGTACGCATAAGGATCGATCCCGGCACTCGAAACCCGTGCGTCCCAGACGTACCGGTAAACATCGGTGGAGAGCGACGGCGACGCCGGCAGCAGCGCCAAGCGACTCAGAGTACCGATCGCCAGGATCACGACGACCGTGACGCGGCCGCGCTGCTGTGCAGTCACGAATACGCCGCAGGCGTAGGCCAGCCACGCGACGGTGAAGAGCACCAGGAAGGTGCGGGGCGCCAGGACGAGATTGGGGACGTGTGCGAGTCCCCAACAAGCGGCGACCAATACCACGCCCGCCCCAGCCAACACGAGCACCGTGCTCGCGCGCTCGGCCGTCGGCGCAGCGCCAAGCCATCTGGCGGCGCCACCCGCGAGCACGCTAGGATAGATTCGCATCGACCACTTCAGGCCCAATAGCGTCCCGGAGGAAGGCACCATGCGCTTTAAAGTCCACGCCATCCGCTCGTCGATGATCGCCGGGATATTGGTTGTCGGCATCGCCGCCGGCGCGATAGGACAGCGTCTCCTGGCCGCCCCGCCTTCGTTTTCCGAGATCCCGCTTCTCCGTACGGAGCTCGTGGGAATCGACAAATACGAGCTGATTGTCTCCCGGCTGGAGACCACGCCGGGCTGGTCGCACGGCCGGCACTATCACGAAGGCCACGAAATCGTATATGTGCTGGAAGGCAACGGCGCGCTGGTCGTCGAGGGGGAGCCGGAGCAACGCCTGCAACCGGGTATGGTAGCGTACATCGCGCCGGGAAAGATCCATGCCGGACGCAACGCAAGCCAGAAAGACGTGTTCAAGTTCATTCTGTTCCGGCTCCATGCGAAGGGTCAGCCGATCTCCGTCGAGCTGAACTGACCGCAACATGACGTCGGTGCGCGATCACTACGAAAGCCTCTTGGCGGAGCACTACTCGCGCATGTTCGGCGACTTCGAAGCAAAGGTCGCGGAGCAGCGTGCTCTGCTGGAGCGTCTGGGCGTCGGCGCGACGCATCGCGCCGCGACCGCCGTGGATCTCGGCTGCGGATCCGGCTTCCAGTCCATTGCCCTCGCGCGCCTCGGCTTTCAGGTGATAGCTATCGACTTCAGTCAGCGGCTCCTGGCCGAGCTGAGGGAACGGACGCACGGCCTGCCGATCGAGGCGATCGCCGGGGACATCCGCGACGTCACTCGGCTCGTCCCGAAACAGGTCGAGCTTGTCGTCTGCATGGGTGATACGCTCTCGCATCTCGAACGCGAAGCCGATCTCACCCGCGTCTTCGAGGGTGTAGCAATGCGACTCGCCGCCGGTGGTCGGCTCCTGCTCACGTTCCGCGACCTCAGCGGGGAGCTGCGAGACCTCGATCGCGCGATTCCTGTTCATGCGACGGACGGGCTGGTCATGACGTGCTTTCTCGAGTACGAGGCCAGGACCGTGAAGGTGCACGACCTCATCTGGGTCCGGGAGGAGGATGGCTGGCGGTTCCGCAAGGGCGTATATCGCAAGCTTCGGCTCGCCGCCGACGTCGTGAGCCAAAGCCTCGAGCGCGCCGGATTCACGGTTGAGCGTCATCAAGCCCCGGCTGGTCTGGTCGCGCTCGTCGGTATCTTGGTCGGCCAACGCCGGTCCTAGGCCCGAAGACGCGTTCATCAGCGTCGACACGGCTGGATGGCCTCCGGCCGTGGCAATGCCTCTGGTCGAGCGAACACGGCGAGGTATCCGTCGGCCGGGGTCAACGACAGAAAGTCCACCTGACGATAACCGACAGCGGCCAACTCACACCTGAGCAGCGCCGGCGGCGTACCGTGGTCGGCAGTGGGCTTGTCGTTGTCGATGATGGCGACTCGGCCATTTGGTGCGAGCGCCGCATGGAGGCGGTAGAGGAATTCGTACGGATGCTCGATCTCGTGATACACGTGCGACAGGATCGCGAGATCAATCGATAGTGCGGGCAGTCGCGGATCGGCCGACGTGCCGTGTACGAGCGTCACGCCGGCTACCCCCTCACGCTTCAGGCGGGCTGCCAGGCGATCGAGGTAGGCTTGCTCGATGTCCTCGGCGTAGACGTTGGCTCCGGGTCCGAGACGCTTTGCCAGGCGCACCGTATAGTAGCCATCACCGGCTCCGATGTCGGCGATCCTCATCCCGGGTGCGACGGCCAGCCGGCCCATGACTCGCTCCGCCTCGCCGTGGCGGTCGCGCTCGGCCTCGGTCGAGTACGCCGACGAAACGATCGGCGCGACCGGCCGATCGACTGGAGGGAAACGCGCCCGTTCGGCCTCGGGTGCGGAGACGGCGCAAACGGTGGTCAGCCCCGCCACCACAACGAAGCAAGCTCGCCAGATCGCACTCACCTTGCGCCCTCGACGCGTCGTGAGCCCGTCAGGGGCGAGACGACCCACGCGGCTTCTCTCGCCGCCGCGCGGCCAACAGCACCGCGATGATCGTCATGCTGTCAACGATCTCGCCGTCTAGCACCATCTGCAGCACCGTGTCGAACGGGAAAGCGCCGACGTCGATGAACTCCGTTTCATCGGGAGCCCTATCGCGGCGTTGAAGGCCGTCGGCCAGGAACAGATGCGCCGTCTCGTCAACCACGCTCTTGCTCGTGTGGTACGTGCTCACCTGCTCCAGGCGCTGTGCCTGATATCCGGTCTCTTCCGCCAGCTCGCGCTGAGCGGCTTGCTCCAGCGTCTCACCCGCGTGGACACCGCCAGTGGGCATTTCCCAGGTCGGACGTCCCGCCACATAGCGGTACTGCCGTACGAGCAGGATCGTATCAGGGTCGACGAACGGCAAGAGGCCGACACAGTGCCCGCAAGACACGACGCCGTAGACAGTGGTTCGGCCGTCGGGCAGCGCGACCAAGTCCTCGCGCACCGAGATCCACTTGTTCGCATAGACCGGTTTCGACGACAGCGCCCGCCAGGGAGTCTCGCTCTTGCGGGTCACCGACGCCAACTCGCCAGGAAGCGCCGCGTTTGCAACGCCGTGTTCTCGTCGCCCACGAGCATCGCTCGCAGCCGCTCGAAGTCGTCGGGCGTGTCGACGTCGAACCACGACGGCAAGTCGACAGCCCGCAAGCCCGAAGCAGCGGCACGACGCCGCGTGATCTCGAGCACCTCCGACGTGCTCCATGGCACGCCCTCGAAAAGCTCGCGATGCGGGGAACGCACACCGATCAGGTAATATCCGCCGTCCTCAGTCGGTCCGAGCACGACGTCAGGCCCGGGTCGGCTCAGGCAGTCCACGGCTTGTTGAAGAAATGCACTCGGGAGGGTCGGCGTGTCGCTGTCGACTGCGATGGCGCCGACGTGGCCAGCCGCCAGCAGATCCGCCAGCGTCGCATGAAGTCTCGCGCCGAGATCGGGACCATGCTGCGCGACGAGAGTAAAGCCCGGCGCCAGCCCGCCGAGCTCGGCGCGCGCATCGTCGGGGCTGTAGGCGATCACCGGTCGCGCATCCACGAGAGCACCCACCGTGGCGATCTTGTCGAGGAGAAAGCACCGGTAGAGGGCGGCGGCTTCCGCCGCGACCAGCGGGGGACAAAGACGAGTCTTCACCGTCCCCGGCCGAGGCGCCTTGGCCATGATCGCGACAGCAACTTCTTTCGACGCTGACGTCACGGTTCAGATGCTCCAGAGCAGTCCGCACCCTCGGCACGCGTCGGGAGGCGAGTCGCTCTCGAAGTCGGTGCGGAAGCGCTGATAGCGCTCGCCATCCCAGATCGCCTCGAAGCGCTCCTCGAACGCGTTACCCAGGATCAGCCGACTGTAGTCGGTCGCCACCCACGGTGAGATGCAGCAGGGTAGAACATTGCCGTTGGCGGTGACGTACGCGAGCGTCCACGGACGCTGGCAGCCCGACCAGTGCCGCGCCGTGTCGCCGCTGCCGTGCAGGCTGGCGAGCGGGGTCGTCAGCCCCGAGGCTCGCATGGCGATCCCGTGCCGTGTCGCGAGCGCTTCCGCCTCGGTCAGCAACGCTTGCTCGCGTTCTCGAAGCTTGCCGTGCAGCGCATTGGCCTCGGTCGCAAGCCCGAGCCCGTTGAAGACCAGGCGTTGCACGTAGACTTCGGCCACGGCGAGATTGGCCGCCAAGTTCACGAATGCCGGGAGCTCCTCGACGTTCGCCCGCGAGGCCGTGAACCACAGCGAGACACGCGGGCTCGTGCGGCCCATGTCGCGCTGGAGCGCGACGAGCCTCGCGACATTGGCCGTCACACGCTCGAAGCAGTCGACACCGCGAAGCTTGCGAAAGGTCGCTGCCGTCGCGGCGTCCATGGAGACGCGGTACTCGTCGAGTCCTGTCTCGATGAGCCGGATGGCCCGCGCTCGTGTCAGTCCGATGGCGTCGGAATTGAACAGCACCGAAGAGACTCGTTTCTTGAGATACGCGACGATGTCGAAGATCTCCGGGTTGAGCAACGGTTCTCCGATGCCGTGCAGGACAACGCGATCGAGGCCCGGGAACTGGTCGACGATAGTCCGCACGCGCTCGAGCGTGAGGTCGGCCGGTTGTTCTAGCGTCGTGAACGTGCGAATGCACGTCTGACATTTGGAGTCGCACCGGTTAGTCGTCTCCAGATACAACGAGCGAGGTAATGTCCCGACGACCACGGGACGCGATGGTGGAGTCATGCTCAAAGCCCCGACACAACGGTCGTGCAGGCGCTGCCGACTTTCGGAAGGTCCTGCCTAGCACCGCGCTGCCAGTCGAGAACGATCCGCTCTCGACGAGCGAACGGACAGTATGGGTCCGGAGCGTCGATCTGTCCTGTCAAGGCGCGCCGACCCGCACACCCGCCATGGCATGGACAGCCAGCGCACGCCGTGGGCCCGCGACGCGCCGCTGCGAACTCTTCCGCTTTCACGATGTCCGCGCCGACTCGCTTCAGATCAGCGATCGTCAGACGGCTGCCCGGCCAGTATGTACACGGCATGACTCGACCGTCTGGCGCGATGCGAATGGTCGACCGGCCGCAGGCCGGGCCCGAGAAGTCGCTGAATCCGAGAACTCCGGCCACGACCGGCTCCGTCGTCGCAATCAGGCGCGTGGCCGCCGCCAGGCCACGGAAACTGTCCCAAAACTGCTCGTACGTCAGCGTGAAGCGATCGGTCCGCGATGGTTGGTAGACGTTGACGCGAAGGTTCGCGCCGAAGCCCGCGGCCACGCGGGCGAGCGCCGGCAACCGCAAGTAGTTGATGGTCATCATCACGGCCGTTACCGTGACCGGGACCCTGAGGCGAGCGCAGCGCTCGAGGGCCGTAACTACTGTGCGCCAATTACCATCCCCGCGGAAGGCATCGTGCTCGCGCTCGGTTGGAAAGTCCAGGGACAGCTCCACGCTATGGAAGCGTCTGAGCTGCTCGTCGGTGAGCGTTTGGACGCTCAGACCATTGGACGTGATGCTCGTTTTGATGCTGCGCGTGGCCAGGTCGTCGAGAATGTTTCGGTATTCAGGGTGTAGCCCGTTCTCGCCAACCCCGAGGTTCATCGAGCCAACCGTCAGGGTGTCGCACACCGTACGAACATCGGAGCGCGCGAGCCGCTCGACGACCACGTCCGATCGGTAGCAATGCGGACAGCGCAGATCGCATTCGTTGGTGAGTCCGATTCCGACAGAAAACGCTATCGGCAATGCGCCCTCCTGCCTCGCCTCGGTAACACACGCGATCGGCCGAAGATGTCACAGCGATGTTAATACAGATGAGGGGCGTGCAGCGTTCGAGGCGTAGAAGACGGAATTCGTCATCAATGAGTAAAGGGCTTAAGACCGGATAAGCAGAAGGGTGCTTTTCGGGTCACTTCAGTGGTGTGGACCCCACAGCCGGTCGCCAATTATGCGCGCGTCAGGCGGATATCAATTTCACGATCGACGTAACGCCACTCCTCGGTCTTGCGAAGCCGCTGCACCAGCTCTTCAAAAGCGCCGACGTGCTCGGGGGCGTACTCGAACCAGGTCAGAAAGTCGAAGGGTTCACCCAAGTCACGACAGTGGTGTAGGCGGCGTGCAATGGCCGGCAGGTACTCGAGGCCGACGCCGATGTGGCGCGATCGCGCCTCGAAGATGGCGCGACGTTCGTCTTGTCCCAGCGCCCACCACGCGTCGGTCTTGCGAATCGGAATTAGGGCCGCACGCGTCGCATAGGGCCGGCCGAGGGTTTCCTGGCGAGAGGCGAGCGCGTCGAGCTCCTGCCGCTCCGTGTAACGGACGTTGCTTGTGACCCCGCGCAGAATCCACGTCCCCTCCGGCGGCTCACCGCCACCCTCGAGCACGGCGAGTCGTTCCGCGCGCGGCAAGGCGGAGCCGATGACGGTGTCGATCCGATCGATACGCCATGTTCCCGAGATCCCTGCGACGAACGTCACGAGCAGCGGCGGCGTCATAGTAAGTTAAATTGTCGAGACACGTCGAGACCTCGCGCAGTTCGCTATCCGGTGGATTCAGGTCCTCGATCGAGGACTCGGCAAGGACCGACCGATCAACGCGGCCTCGCGCACTGGCACGCGGAGTTGCACCGACGACGCATCGAGGCACGAGGCGCCGTTGCGCGCCTGGTAGCGCACGGTGACGCCCACCATGTGGTCACCGGCGCCGGGCGCTGCGGCGAATGTCAGCGGTACGGTGCCGCGTACGACACCTTCGTAGACCCATAATCCGTCCTCGAAGCCTGCGCGGGCGACACGGCCCGCTGACGGCCAGCGCGCTGTGCCCGCCTCCAGACCCTCGAGTGGCTCGATCGCGATCGACAGGGGTGTGACCCCGTCTGGCGACGGCTCGGCACAGACGCAGAATCCGGATTCGATTGAAACTTCGACGGTGAGCGTGAGGCGCTGGAAGAACACGTACGTCGGCGAGTCGAGCCACGCCCGCACGGTTACCGGTGAGTTCATGGCGACGACAGGCGCCGATGGCTCCTTGCCGACACCGAGGGCGTGTGCGAGCAACCCGGTACCGGTGTCTCGCTCGCGGTAGCTTTCATAGAAGCGTTTGTGGTTCACGAGGCCCTCACGATCCAGAACAAAGGCACCGGGGTACGGCAAATTGACGTGGCGCGCGTTCGGCTGGATGCCATATACGGCATGGTCTTCC
>Ga0306921_10005227_pt1 | contig 13440 bp, 11 predicted proteins | sample sta12Cox44000080_FD_203760 | JGI IMG/M metagenome (GOLD analysis project Ga0306921, IMG submission 203760) | Lab enrichment of tropical soil microbial communities from Luquillo Experimental Forest, Puerto Rico - statoxic.12C.oxic.44.000.080 (v2)... | ecosystem: Environmental > Terrestrial >... | reverse complement strand
CACCAACCAGGAAATTCAAAAGGCGATCCAGCAAGAAATCGTCAAACTCAAGACCGAGGATGTCACCGACGAAGAGCTGCAGATGTTCAAGACCCGCACCAAGGCCGACCTTATCCGCGGACTGGCCAGCAATGAAGGCTTGGCACAGCAGCTTGCGATCTATCAGACGCGCTATGGAGATTGGCGCGAACTCTTTCGCTATCTCGACAGAGTCGACAAGGTGAGCAAGGCCGACATTCGCCGCGTAGCCAATAACGTCTTCAAAGACGATAACCGCACCATCGGCACCATCGAAACGACGGCACCGCCTGCGGAAGCCGCGAAAGGAGCGAACTAGTGCGCAAGCTCCTCTCGCGTTTCACGCTGTTTTGTGCAGTATTCGTCTTGCTGACGGGAGCGTTCGCCCAAACCCAACCTATTCCGTGGAATCAGCTGAAGTTCCCGCCGCTTCCATCGTTTCAGCCGCAACAGCCCTCTCGTATCCAACTCGCCAACGGGATGGTGATATTCCTGCAGCCCGATCATGAGCTTCCTTTGATCGCTGCAACCGCTCGCATTCGCGGCGGAGGGATCTCCGAGCCGGCTGCGAAAATCGGACTGGTTGCTCTCTATGGTGAAGTCTGGCGGACCGGTGGAACCAAGGCGAAGACGGGCGATCAGATGGACGATTTCCTCGAGGCCCGCGCCGCCAAGATCGAAACCGGCGACGGCTCCGACTCAACGACGATCTCGCTCAACTGCCTCAAGGGCGACTTCGATGCCGTCTTCGAGATATACCTCGACCTGCTTCGCAATCCCGAGTTCCGCGCCGAAAAGCTTGAGCTCGCCAAGCAGCAGATGTACACCGGTATAGCTCGTCGCAACGATGAAGTCAGTTCGATTGTCGGGCGCGAGAGTGCCATCCTCGCCTTCGGCAGGGACAATCCTCATGCCAGGGTGGAGGAATTCGCAACAGTTGCGCCCGTCAAGCGCGATGACCTGTTGAATTGGCACAAACAGTACGTGCACCCCAACAACATCATCTTTGGTATCAGCGGTGATTTCGATACCAAGGCAATGGAGGCCAAGCTGCGCAAGACGTTCGATTCGTGGGCCAAGGGGTCAGAAGCGAAAACTCCTGACATCAAGTTCACTCAGCCAAAGCCTGGTTACTACTTCATCCAAAAGAACGATATCAACCAGAGCACCATCGCGATGCTCGATCTGGGCATTCGCCGTGACGATCCTGACTATTTCGCCGTCTCGGTGTTGAACGAGATCTTCGGTGGAGGCTTCTCATCCCGTTTGTTCAACAATGTGCGTGCCGCCAAAGGGCTTGCCTATAGCGTTGGCGGCGGGGTTGGAACCAGCTTCAGCCATCCCGGCATGACGGATATCCGTATGCAGACGAAGAGCAGCACGACCGTCGCGGGCATCCAGGCGCTGTACGAGGAGATTGACAACATCCACGGCAAAGACCCGGACGCTGCCGAATTGCAACGTGCCAAGGACCAAATACTCAACTCGTTCATCTTCCGCTTCGACACGCCCCAAAAAGTCCTCGCCGAGAAGATGGCCTACGAGTTCTATCACTACCCGCTCGACTTTCTTGAGCGCTACCGCAGCGAAATCGAGAAGGTGACTGCCCCGCAAGTCACACAGGTCGCCCGCAAATATCTCCAAAAAGATAAGCTGGCGGTGCTGGTGGTCGGCAACGACGCCGACTTCGACAAGCCGCTCAACAGCCTGGGCCCAGTCACCAAAGTCGATATCACAATTCCGCCTCCGCCGAAGGAGCTGATGGAGCAGATGAGGCAGCAAGGTCCGGGGGTTAATTGAATAGGAGCACGGGGCTCAGGCGACCCAGAGACTTCGCAACAGCCCCACTCCCAGCGTTAAGACTCCGACAGCGAGAAAAATCGCACCGACATAAATGAAATTGACGGCAGAACCGGCTTCCCCCGCGTTCGGCGGGAGGACCGCGAAGAAGAAGCCGATCGGGATGAGAATCGCGGCCAGTGGGACCGTCAGCCTCGCCAGCCATACCAGTGGGTCCGGGAGCACGGCCGCGTCGGCCAATAGCTGACATACCAGCGAAAGAATGACGATCACGCCGGCGTGCGCATGCCCGGCGCGGAAGAAATTCTGCCGTAATGGGTTATCCATGTAGCCGCTGCTTTTGTTCATCAGCGAGGTCAGTAGAAAGTAGCCGCCATACTGGATGGTGGGTACCGTGAGCAAGATAATCCCGGACATCTGGCGAGCTTCTCGGGTCATGAATCCTCCTTGTTTCCCGTTGGATGCGCTGTTTCCCGTTGGATGCGCTTGATTCCCAGCCGGATCGGGGCTATTCTTGTTGGCGAACAAAAAGCGAAAATAAGTGTTCTGCTTTATGCCCTCGCTTCTGCAAATCGATGACACCGAAGCCCAAGCTTCACTATCCGGTATTGCCAAGCTTGCCGCCTCTGGCGAGTCGCTGCGTCAAGGTCATGACGTGGAGTACTTCACGCTCCCTGCGCGCGGGCTACTGAACCGATGCGTCTCCAAGCGCCCGTTGCCGTTTACCTGGACGATCAACCCGTACCGGGGCTGCGAGTTCGCCTGTAAGTACTGTTATGCCCGTTACACCCATGAATTCATGGAAATGCGCGACGGCGTCGATTTCGAGCGCAAGATCTACGTCAAGCAGCAGACTGCCTGGTTGCTTCGACAGGAATTGAAGAAGGTGAAGCGCAGCGAGCAGATTGCCATTGGTACCGCGACAGACCCGTATCAACCGGCCGAGCGTCGCTTTGAGATCACGCGCAGCATTTTGCAGGAACTCGCCCTGCACCACGGTCTTGAGTTGGGAATCGTCACCAAGTCAGACCTTGTCGTTCGCGATATCGACCTGCTGCTGGAGATAGCCCAACACAACAGCCTCTTCATCACCCTGACGATCACGACGCTGAACCTCAAGTTGGCGCGCATTCTCGAACCGCGCGCGCCTCGGCCGGATCTGCGATTCAATGCGCTCACAAAACTTGTGGGTGCGGGATTGAACGCCGGCGTGATCTGTGCTCCCGTGCTTCCCGGGATCACCGACTCGCCAGCGGCGCTCGACAGATTGGTCGAAGCCACGAAGGAAGCGGGCGGAAAGTACATCTACGCAAATCCCCTATTCCTCAAGCCGTGCTCGGCAAACATATTCATGCCGTTTCTGGAGAAGGAGTTCCCTCACTTGGCCGATGACTACCGCAAGCGCTACGCCGATCGTGCTTTCATCAGCAAGGCTTACAGCAAGCGGCTTTCAGATTTGATGGCGAGTCTGCGCAAGAAGCATGGGATCAAGAAAGAGGTCGAGGACAGGGGAACACTCTCCACCGAATGTCGAGCGCAGGACGTGCAGCTTGCGCTATTCGAGTAGATTCGCTATTCGCCATCCCAACGGTTGCGAAACTCGATTTGGGTTCACTGCGGTGTTACGAATCGAACGAATTCGAGTGCCGGGGGACCGCGGTAGTCTACCGAGGGGGACCCATGCGAGATACTGCTAGTCCGGCGCAGCGAGCCACGATCCGGCGGTCCGCTGAGTGCCGCATTTCGCGATCGGTGGGGATCTACCGGTGCGGCTTAGCCGAAGAGTCGCATTAGACCCTTCGGTGCAAGATCGGGAACGAGGAACTTCCGTTCCTGCCTTGCTGCGGCCGACAGGGATTCCGCTGCGCCATAGCCGCTGCGGACAGCGCCCTCCATGGTGGACGGCCAGCCAGTCGCTGTCCAATCTCCTGCAAGAAACAACCGCGGCCACGGGCTCGTGTGGGATGGACGGTAGGCGTCGCTGCCCGGCGCGGGAGAAAATGTGGCGTGAACTTCCTTCACGACCGTCGCTTTCGTCAGCTTGGCATGGCGAACTGACGGGAAAAACTCCGCCAGTTCTCGCATAGCAAGGTCGATGATCTCCTGGCGCGGCTTGTCGACGAGTGTCTTTGACGAACTAACGACCAGTTCAAGATAGCTCCCCGATTCACCCGATTCGCGCCGTGTGTTCAGGATTTTCGATTTCTGGAACATCCACTGAATCGTCCGCTCCAGCAGAACAGCATGCTCGAGAGCTGTGATTTCACGGTCGAACCAGAGATGAATGCCTGTGATTGGAGAAGATCCAAAGTGAGCAGCCTGATTGAGTAACGGTCGCATCTCCGGTGTGTCGGGAAGCAACTTCTCGACGGCATTAAACGGCGTCGCGAGAATCGCGTAATCCGCGCGAATCCACTCGCCACCGACACACAAGGCGATGCCATCCCGGTCGGCCCTAATCGAATCAACTGACGCCCGGAGGCGCACTCGCCCGCCGCGTGCATCGATGTACCAGGCGGCCTGGCCGTAAAGCTCTGATAACGGAACCGCCGGGACACCCATGCGACCAGCCTCAGCAGATTTGAGGAACGAGTCTCGGAGCACCAACGCGGCGTATCGCACCGAGATGCGGTCAAGATCGTCATTGAGTGCGCTAATTAGTACCGGAGCCCAGAAGCGATCAATCGACTGCTTAGTTTGTCCGTGTCGCATCAGCCATGAGTAAAAATTCTTGCCGTTGTCTGCGGGCAACGATGGTATGAGCGCAAGCAGCGCATGCGAAATCGCCAGCTTGTCCTTGAAGTCAAGGACCGACGATACCAGAAACGACGGCCCGGCATGCAACGGGGCAGGTAACGCCGTTGGCCGCAATACCCAGGATCGCCCGCCCGGCAAAAGGAACGTGATTTCGTCGTACCAGCGAATCTGATCTTCGACGCCGAGCCTTTGATAGAAGTCGATGAGATTCGTACAGCAACCGAGCAGCACGTGCTGGCAGTTATCGACCACTTCTCGCGTGCCGGGCAACTCGTACGACGACGCGCGACCGCCAAGATAAGGCCGTCGCTCAAATAGCTCGACGTGATAGCCTGCGTCCGCTAAAACACTCGCGGCGGAAATTCCCGCCAAGCCTCCGCCAATCACGGCCACGGTTGGCATCAAATTGTTGGAGGCGGAACTCATGTCAGCCGGCGTACGAACCCTTTTGCGAAGATGCCAACTTTTTCAGCCGTACCGAGCGACACGCGCTCGGTGAAGACGTCGTACTGGCGTGCAGCAATGCGATCCAGCAGTCGGTGATAGATCTCGACCAGCGTCCACAGCGCCGGCTGGCTGTCGTCGTCGACCAGGGGAATGAGTTCTTCAGCCGCGCCATAGAAGTCACGCGCGCGGGCAGCCTCGAATTCCAGCAGCGGGCGGAATACCGCAGCAGCATTGCCATTCTTGAGCGCACTTGCCTGCACCTCGAAGCGCTGCAGATCCTCGGCCGGTAGATAGACGCGCCCCATCTCGAGGTCTTCTTTCACATCCCGCAGGATGTTAGTGAGTTGAAACGCAACACCGGTTCGCTCGGCGAGCTTCTCTGCCCTGGGATCGCGATAGCCGAAGATGCGAATCGAGACCAGGCCGACGACCGATGCCACGTGATAGCAGTAATCGTACAGGTCTTCGAACGTCTCGTAGTGCATCGGAGCATTCGCAGAAGCATGCGTGGTGGCGTCTTTGTCCGGACTCGGCAGGTCCATCGCCGTGCCTTGCACCAATTTCTCCAGCAGCTCGAGAGGGATGTTGAACGTCTTCTGGGTGTCGGCCAGCGCCATCAAAACAGGATCGTCGGTGCGCTCGCCTTCTACAACCCTGCGTAGCGAGCAGATCCATTCCGAGAGCTTTCCGCGGCGCTCGGCGATCGGCACGGAGGGATCGTCCGAGATGTCGTCGGCGTGCCGCATGAAGGCGTACACCGCCGACAATGCGCTTCGCTTGCGGATGGGAAGAACCAGGAAACCGTAATAGAAGTTCTTGGCTGACGAGCGCGCGATATGGCGGCAGACGGCGTAGGCAGCCCGCAATTGCAGCGGGTTCTGGCTCACAGCAAATTACCCAGAGCTGCGCGCGCCAGAAGTAGGACCTTGCGAGGCTTGGAGATCACCGGCCGCGAGGTCAGCACATCGTAATTCTGCTTCTCGATAGCACGTAGAATGGCCAATCCGCCGCGGCTGAAGAGTTCGATGTCGAGCGCCAAGCGCCGGTCCACTCTCTTCGCCAGCGGCAGACCGCGGCGAAACCAATCACGAGCCCTGTCGACCTCGAACTTCATCATGGAAAGGAACTGCGGCGTGGGATCACGTTCGGCCAGTTCCCGCTCGGTGACTCCGAACTTCGCGAAGTCTTCCAGCGGAAGGTAGATTCGTCCTTTCGCAAAGTCGGTTGCCACGTCCTGCCAGAAATTCGCCAATTGCAGTGCCGTGCAAGTGTAGTCTGAGAGTTTCTGCCGTTCGGCGTCCTGGTAACCACACAGATAAAGCACAAGATGTCCAACCGGATTTGCCGAGTATTGGCAGTATCCCAGCAGATCGTTGAAGCGCGGATAGTGCGTAACGATCTGATCCTGCCGAAACGCCTGCAATAGATCGGAAAATTCGTGTTGCGGAATGCCGAATTCGCGCACCGTTTCGCGCAGCGCTACGAATACCGGGTGGCGTGGCTCGCCGTAATAACACTGTTCCAGTTCGGCTTCCCACTGGTTGAGCATCAACAGCGATTGCTGCTTGTCGCCAACTTCATCGCCTAAATCGTCGGAGATGCGGCAGTACGCGTACACGTTATAGAAGTGCTGATGCAGATGCTTGGGCAGAAACCACGTCACAACCGGAAAGTTCTCGTAGTGCGTCGTGGCCAGCCGTATACAGTATTGCTCGGCAGCCGCCAAGCTAGGTGCGTTCTCCGGGATAGCGTACTCGGGCGGCAGTGCTCGCCAGCCGGGAACTACTGGGCCCGGCTGCGAGGCGAACGTCCGGCTATCGGTCGGTGTGGATGTCATGAACGGTCGCTAACCGGGACGTTCACTGTCCCGGGATAATTGCGGTCTTTATGTCGCCGTTGCGGTTCAACATGTGGCGAAGCACGTGTTGCAGGCGCGACAATGGCGCCTCACCGGTGATGTAATCGGTGCCCTTGATCTTCTTTTCGCAGATCAGAGCGAACGCCTTACGCACTGTCTCGGGCGTGTGATGGAATGTGGCCTTCAAAGTTAGCTCGTTGTAGTGCAAGCGTTGGGTGTCCAGCGAGACCTTGGTTCCGTTGGCGCAACCACCGAAGAAGTTCACGATGCCGCCTTTGCGCACCATGTCGATCGACCATTCCCATGCCTGGGTGCGTCCTACGGCCTCGATGACAACGTCACAGCCGCGGTTGCTATCGGTTGTGAGCTTGCGAACGGCCTTCACCGGATCGTCGACCTTGGCGATCTGCACAACATGGTCGGCTCCCGCGCGCAGTGCGCTGTTTACCTGAGAGTCTCGCTTCACAACGGAAATCACATTCGATCCCGAGAGCTTCGCCACCTGGATAAACATCAGACCGATTGGGCCGGCACCTATCACTGCGACCGAATCGCCAATCTCCATCTTAGTTTCGTGCAAACCGCGAAGTACACAGGCCAGCGGCTCCGTAATCGCCGCCTCTTCGTAACTTACATGATTGGGGATCGCCAGCATGTTAGTCTCGACAATGCGGCGAGGGACGTGGATGTATTCGGCGTAGGCTCCGTTATTGAAAAGCAGGTCTTCGCACAGATTCTCCTGGTGCTTGGAGCAGTAGAAGCACATGCCGCAAGGTGCGGAGTTCAGTGCGACGACACGCATTCCTTTCTTAAAGCCTTTGACGTTGGGCCCAACCTCTTCGATGACACCTGCCAATTCATGACCAAACAGAGCCGGAGGTACGATCATGCGGGCATGGTAGCCACGCTGATACACCTTCAAATCGGTGCCGCAGGTCAGAGCCACTTGCACCTTGACCAGCACTTCCCCTTCATCCAGTTTGGGAATCGGCACCTGCTCGATCTTCACGTCTTCTTTGCCGTAGAGGACGGCCGCTGTCATGTTTCCGTTCACTCTATGAATCCTTCCATGCGCTGCCCGGCTGAATTACTACTTTCATGGAGTCGGGGTTGGGATGGGCAGCCAGATGCAGCGCATCGATCGACTCGGTCAGAGGATAACGATGGCTGATCAACCGCTCGAGATCCACCTCACGGCTCAGCACAAAGCGCGCTGACTCCTCTTGCAGATCAACCGAAGCGCTATATGATCCCAAAAGACTCTTCTCGTCTACACAAACGCTCGCAGGATCGATTACGCCCTCTCCACGTTGCGTTTGCGCGAACAACAACACGCGCCCACCCGGACGTGTTGCATCCATGGCAGGCCGAATCAAACCGCTTGCAGCAACAGCTAGAACAACGGCGTCAGCCCCTCGGCCCTCTGTCATTTTCTTGATTGTCGTTACAGTGTCGGAGGCAGAGGCGTCGATGGTCTCGTTGAGGCCGAACGTCTTAGCTATTGTAAGCCTCTGCGGAAATAAATCGGAAGCGATAACTCGCGTACCACACCTTCGAGCCAGTATCGCCAGCATAATGCCGATGGGGCCTTGTCCGATCACTAGCACTGTCTCGCCGGCAATGAGACCGAGCGTCTCAATTCCCTTCATGCAGGTATTGACCGGCTCGATGAATGAGGCCTGCTCAAAGGAAACATCGTTCGGAATCCTCACGACTCCGCCGCGCGCGACGATCCAATCCATCACGCGAACGTACTCGGCAAACCCGCCACCGCTGGGCTCGTAGCCCGCAGTGGCTCCAACCTTCTTGTAGGCCGGACACTGGGCAAACACCTTGTGCCTGCAGTAGTAACAATCGCGGCATGGTATGTGATGGAACACCATAACGCGATCACCGATCTTGTAGTCAGCGACACCCTCTCCTATAGCGACTATGATGCCCGTGGTTTCATGGCCAAAGATTCGCGGAGCTGAGTGGGACCCGGTGGAGATCTTCTTGAGGTCGGTGCCACAGATGCCGCAGGTGTGGACGCGGATGAGGAGTTCGCCTGCGCCGATTTCTGGAACCGGAACTTGTTCCAGGCGCACATCGTTGACGCCGCGATAGACCGCTGCGTGCATGCTGGTGGGCATCGCCGTGGAGCCGACCGGTCCGCCGATTTGGGTGGCTGCTGACACTTCGAACGTGGCCCTAAACTGGCTGAATCCCCTTCTCGCGCTCGGGGCTGACGCGCTGTTCAATTAGATGACCCAGTAGTTGACTCAGGTTCGCTGCCGCCAAGTTGCTATTTGCGTTTAGCCGGCGAACCACCGACCACCACTTTGGTCGGATAGCAACCCACGCCAAAAACCGCAACGTCTCCAACTGGCCGTCAGCACCCAGGAATTTTCCTAGCGGCGGAATCGGAAAGTTCAGTTCATCTGAGATCGCCTTGATCGCAAGGAACTTGATTCCGTGCTGCTTAGCAACCGCCGCGACGGCTGCAGCCTCCATGTCGATGATGTCGGCGTGCCAACGCCCTGCCTGGATCGGCTTATCAGCGGGGCCACTCACCGACGAGCCTGTCACCAACACGGCGTCGCCGTGCCCAGTCTGGAATTTCGCGCCGGTAGAGGCATCAACGACTTCCTTTACTTCAACGACGTCACCGACTTTTAATTTCTCGGTGAGCGCGCCCACGAATCCAGCGGACATCAGCACACCGGGGGAATACTTGCTGACCAGCGCTTCGGCCGTATGGCCGGCTGCTTTCCGTCCAACGCCACCGACAGCGACAATGGCATCATCCAGTTCGAAGAATTCGATCCCTTCTGCGCGCTGCGGTCGAATGCGTCGCAACAAAGGAGCCAGCTCTCGGCTCATGGCAGCGACCACCGCGACACTTCTATGGGGCATAACCGTTTGCCCGAAACCACTCGACTGCGCGCCGCAAAGCTCCGTCGATGGGGCCCGGATTCCAGCCCAACTCGCGCTCGGCTTTGGCGCTGCTGACAAACATCTTCTTGCGTCCCATGCGGACCGAGTCCAGCGTCACCCGCGGCTCTCGCTGCCGGATCTTGCCCGTCACCAGTGTGTCCAGCGCGCCCGTTGCGTAGGCAACGGCAAAGGGCAGGCGAAGCTTGGGAGACGACAGCCCGCTAATCGCGGCGAGTTTGTCGAGAATTTGCTTCAGCGTCAGGTTCTCGGCGCCTAAAATGTAGCGCTCGCCCGAAACAGCTTTCTCCATCGCCAGCAGATGTCCAACCGCGCAATCGATGACGTCAACCAAGTTCAGCCCGGTATCTACGTATGCCGGAAACTTGCGCTTCAGAAAGTCCACCACAATCCGTCCCGTCGGAGTAGGCTTGATGTCGCGCTCACCCATGGGTGTCGTCGGGTTAACGATCACCACATCCTGTCCCCCGCGCGCCGCTTCCATAACAAGCTGTTCAGCCATGAACTTGCTGCGCTTGTAGTCGCCGATCATGTTGGCGGGGGTCACGGGCGTGGTCTCATCCGTCACGTGGCCGTTGTCGCGGAACGCCATTGTGGCCACGCTGCTCGTATAAACAACCCGCCGCACGCGCAATTCTCTCGCGGCCCGCAGTATGTTGCGCGTGCCATTGACGTTGGAGTCGTACAGCTCCTGGCCGTTGACCGCCCACAAGCGATAATCGGCTGCAACGTGGAACACGTACTCGCAACCGTCCATGCCACGCTTGAGCGACTCCAAATCGCGCAGATCGCCTACGACCCGGTCCGCCGGCAGGTCGTCGATATTGTCCGTGCGGCTACTGGTTCGGACAAGTACACGCAAGTCCGCACCATGGTGCAACAACTGCCGCGCCACGTGACTTCCGAGAAAGCCCGTTGCTCCTGTGACAAAACACTTCATCCAATGTTCGCGAATCGTGTTTTCAAACTTTACCGCGAAAAGTTGCGTAAAGGCGGGACCAAACAAACCGCACTTACCATTGCGCAATCATCCCCAACACTGTTGGCGGTAATTTCCGGAAACGGAATACAGCCGCGCACTGTACGGCTCAGTTTGTCAGTTTTTGCGTCGCTCCACCCGCACAGGGCGCAATTGTTCATCCTGCGACGCCATCCCCGCCTTGGCATACGCCGTCAGCGCAATCAGCGGGAAATACTGACGGTACATGTAGTACATCAAATAGAAGACACGCGGGAAGCCGGTTCCGGTGTACCACGCCTCGTCCCACGAACCGTCGCGATGTTGCGTCTTCAGCAGATACGCGATTCCGCGTTGCAGCGAATCGCTGCGCGTGTCATTGGCTGCCAGTAGACCCATCACCGCCCACGCCGTCTGCGAGGCTGTGCTCGGGCCCACACCCTTCGTATTCGGATCATCGTACGAACCACAGGTCTCGCCCCATCCGCCGTCGGAATTCTGCATCATGCGCAGCCACTCAGCAGCCTGCTGAACGCAGGGCTCGTGGTAGTCCATGCCAATCGCTTCCAAACCTCGCAGGACCAGCATCGTCCCGTAAATGTAGTTCACGCCCCAGCGCCCGAACCATGATCCATCCGGTTCCTGCTCGCGCTTGATGAACTCCACTGCGCGGCGAACCGCAGCATCCTTCATCGAGTAGCCGTACGTCGCCAGACACTCGAGAACCCGACCTGTGATGTCGACCGTTGCCGGATCGAGCATCGCGTTGTGATCGGCAAACGGAACGTACTGGAACACCATGCGGTCGTTGTCTTTATCGAACGACGCCCACCCGCCGTTTCTGCACTGCATCGACAACACCCAGTCGATCGCGCGCTCGACCGACTTATCGTGATAGCTCTCGTTCGAAGTTTCCACTTTGCTGAGCGCAAGCAAGACCATCGCCGTGTCATCGACGTCAGGGTAAAACTCGTTGTTGAACTCGAAATACCACCCTGCAGGTTCCGCGCTCCGATTCTTTACACACCAGTCGCCCTTGCGTGTGACTTGCTTGCGCAGCATCCACTCCGAAGGCTGCACCAGGCGCGGATCAGTCGCCCCGACTCCGCTCTCGGCCAGCGCGAAGATCGCATATGCCGTGTCCCACACCGGAGACATGCAAGGCTGCATGCGGAAGGTCGTCTCTTCCTCGATGCCCAGCTTCTCGAACTCGTCCATAGCGCGGATGACCTGCGGGTCATCGAGTGAGTAACCCAGGCACCGCAGCGCAATGATGGAATTCATAATGCCGGGATAGATCGCCCCCAGACCGTCACTTCTCTCCAAGCGCTCCAGCATCCACTTCTCAGCGCTTTTGATGGCCCGCGAACGCAGCGGCCGGATGTGCACCTTCTCGAAGAAGTGCACCAGGCGGTCGAGTACCAAGAAGAAATTCCGCCAACTGATGGTCTTCTTCGCCCACCTCAAACGCAGATGTGCTTTGCTGCGGCCTCCGACGAAAAGTTCTTCAATTCCCTGCTCGTCGGGAATCTTCTTGAACGGCTTCTTGGCGTATGCGATCGATAGCGGCACCAGAATCGCACGCGACCATGAGGAAATTTCGTAGATGTTGAACCAGAACCAATTCGGAAAGAGCACTAGCTCCGGCGGAACTGCCGGCACCGCATCATAGTCGTATTGACCGAGGAAGCAGAGATAGATCTTGGTGAAGGTGTTGACCTCAGTCACGCCGCCCATTGCCAGGATGCGCTTGCGTGCCCTGCTCAGTCGAGTATGATCAGGTGCATAACCCGCCATTTTCAGCGCAAAGTACGCCTTCACTGATGCGCTGATGTTCGACGGACCGCCATTAAAGATCGGCCAGCCACCGTCTTCGTTCTGGTGCGACAAGATCTCGTTGGCGCACTTCTGCGTCCGCACGGGATCTTCGGTGCCGAGCAGCCTGTGCAGCAAAATGTAATCGGATTCCAGGGTGGTATCGGCGCCGAGTTCTCCGCACCAATAGCCCTCCTCATCCTGCTGCAAGGAGAAAAGATACTTGCGGGAGGCGTCGACCGCAGCGGCTACGCGAGCTTTGATGTCGTCCAACCTTCCAAACCGCATTTCACCAGCGTTGGGGGAAAACGCGTCTGTCATTCTCGTTGCTTACTCCGCCAGGGCTGGCGCAGCCCCGATTGCTTCGACAATTTCAGGTGGCAGGCCGAAACGAACGTTCTCCGGCATCACTTCCACCTCTCGCAGATTGGTGAAACCCTGTTCCTCGAGGAACATCACAGCTTCTTGCACAAGGATTTCAGGTGCTGAGGCTCCAGCCGTCAGAGCCACGGTATTCACCGCCTCCAGCCAGTCCGGCCGGATGGCGCGGTAGTTCTCGATCAAATACGAATTCGTGCCCATGTTGCGCGCCACTTCTACCAGGCGATTCGAGTTGGAGCTGTTGTCGGAGCCCACCACAAGAAGTAAGTCGCACTCGTTCGCGACGTCTTTCACCGCCGTCTGACGGTTTTCCGTCGCGTAGCAAATGTCCTGCGCATGCGGGCCCTTAATGTTGGGAAACTTCTTACGCAATGCTGCGATCACATGCTTGGTTTCATCCAGGCTCAGCGTCGTCTGCGTAAGGTAAGCGACACGGTCGGGATCGGCTACATTCAGGTTCTCGATATCTTCC
>Ga0306921_10005225_pt1 | contig 13443 bp, 11 predicted proteins | sample sta12Cox44000080_FD_203760 | JGI IMG/M metagenome (GOLD analysis project Ga0306921, IMG submission 203760) | Lab enrichment of tropical soil microbial communities from Luquillo Experimental Forest, Puerto Rico - statoxic.12C.oxic.44.000.080 (v2)... | ecosystem: Environmental > Terrestrial >... | reverse complement strand
GACAGTTTCTGCGTGTAATCGTAAAACACTGTCGCGGCATCCTCGAAACCCGCCAGGTTATAAAACTCGGTTTCGATCAGCACCGTGGCTCCAGCCCTACTCGCGCTTGCAAGACGCAGAAGATGCTGGAAAGGATACATCGTGTGATAAAGCACTCCTAGATGCAGAATCACATCGAAACGACCTAGCTCAAAAAACGACGGGCTGAGGAAATCTATACAGTAGAATTGGAACTTCGTCTCGGCGTGCTCTCGGACGTATTTGAGGGAGTCGCGGCACACGCCATCGATGGCGGTAACGTCCGCACCCAATCGAGCACATTGGAGCGAAAAGTAGCCATCGCCACAGCCTATATCTAGAAGCCGGCGATCCTGGAGGAATTCGGCGGTCAACCCCAGCGCATCGAATTCAGCCTTTAACATCTCGGTCGATTTAACGCCCTGAGTTATGACACCGTTGCCGAGGTTGATCGAGTGAAACCACCGGATAGCCTGGTGGTCGCTCATCTAAAACAGCCTGAGGGGCAATGACATTGCATAGCGGATCCCTTCACAAGATAGTAACCTACGTTCCACGTATACAAAGAAAAGCAAGGTGTCGACGATCAAAGGGTAGGATTCCGCCAAACTTGCGTTCCCTCTCGATTAAGCCATTTCTTCTCGAAAGGCTCCCGGAAAACAAGATGCGGCCACACCTGTTCTGCATTCAATGAATCCCGCTTGATCAGCAGGTCTTCAACCGCCTCGGTTGCCCCGAGGCAAGTCGGCTGAAGCGGATCATCAAAAACCCAATATCCGCCGGGCACTGTATAAGGTTGCGTCGTATCGTAAGCGGACTGGATGGCGCTGCGGATGTCACAGTCGATGTGACACAGCGCAACCCGCTGGAACTCCTTCAACGCGGGCGACGCGGTATCTTCGAATTTGCCTTCCACGAAGTGCAGATTTCGCAAACCGATTTCTTCCACATATTGACGCAATTCCGCCAAATCTACTTCGCAAAAGTCGCCGGCGTTATGGAAGTCAATGGACTTGTCGGTTGCCGGCATTCCGGAGAAGGTATCGAAGGCTAGGACCTGCGCATTCGGCAGAAACTTCTGTGCAAGAAATGCCATAAAAATCGCCGAGCCGCCCCTGAAAGACCCAAACTCGACGATATGGCCAAATGGCAAGCGTGGAACGAATAACTTCATGAGCATAAAAATGTTGGCTAAATTATTTTCGACAACAATGGTACGCCCGCGGCTGAGCTGCAGCGCTTCCTCGAAGTCAAAGTCCCTCTTCAGCCTTTCCGCGATTTCAGGCCTGTCTAAAGCGAGGCTGCGTTGATAACCGTCGTAAGGATTTCGGCCTTTTAAAACTTCATTGCGAACGTCCACCGGCGGAAGATCAGCAATGGTGATACCCTCACCCTCTTCGCAATGGCTAAACTCGCCGCAAACCTCAACCGAATGAACCGCCGCTATGAACGCCGAACCGCATAGGAGCCGGATCTCGGTCCGCCGCATCAGATCGCCACCAGAAAATTTGAGCGAGGCTCTCATGCCTTCTTCCTGGAGCCGCTCGGCATCTAGTGTCCGGGTCGCCAGCACCGTCCGCCCCGCATCGACACTAACATCCAGCGTCGCAGAACCCTGTGGCAATATCGCGGGATCGAACGTAACCTTCGCCTCGTACTGGCCTGGAAACAACAGCATGTAAGGGCCATACAATATCGTGCCGGTCCTCGACCCGTCGACACGTATCCGGTTCTGCTCGCGTGTGCCTATTCCCGTGAAAAGGCGGGGATCGTTGGCGAGAAACCGACGAAACATTTTCGGCATTTGCTGATCCTCTCCGGCGTTATCGAAGATGCGAGGGTGCGCGAGCGAAGAGCGCACGTCTTGCCAAACAGATGTAGGGTCCGCGTTTCATGTTGGATGATAGTCCGGCTGCGGAATAAAATATGGTGCACACACAAGACTTCGCGTAAGGTAACCCTCCCAATCTCGGAAGCAGCTCTAGTCTCCGATTGATCAATTACCGCGTATCTCCGTGCCTAGTCATAGCGTTTATCTTGTTGCGCGAAAGATCCTACGGTCGTCGCCACCACCTGGAGTGACTTCGATGCGGCTGAAGCCGACCATCTTAAGCAACGCCGTCATGCACGCAGTATTCGGCCCCCACCAATTCGATGGGTCGTTGTTTAGCTCGTTCCCTGGATAAAAGCGCATTGCCGGTTGTTCGCCTAGCGCCTCATCTACATAAGTCTCTACGACGAGGGTTTCTTTCGCTAAATTGGCGACCTTCCGCAGGGCAGAGACCGGCGCGGGCAGGTGGTAAAAGACGCCCAAAAACAGGACCCAGTCGAAGGAGCCAAGATCGTCGAGCGCAACCGCATCAATATCGCGGTCAACCACAGCAATAGCAAGACCGGTTGCTCTTATAGCTAGATCGAGTGTTTCGCGCGCACGAAAATTGGCTGCCGTCCCGGCGAAATGGTCGAGGGCCGTTACGCGAGCACCGCGGCGTGCCGCGGCCACAGAAAACCCACCGTTCCAAGCGCCGACATCAAGGAGAGTTTTGCGGGCGAGATCCCTGTCGCCGAACACCAAACCTTCCTCAAGCGACATGATTGCTGGCGTCTTCGTGCCAGGAGTGACAATACCTTGGCCGAGATCGATCGAATGCCACCAATAGAACTCGGCGACTCGTTCGGCTAGCGAGGAAATCGCTTCCATCAAATCTCCAATTCCCACGATGCCAAAAGGCCACCGCAACCTTACTATCGCGCCTGTCCGCGGGGAAATCGATGTATTCGATCTGTTCGCAGATGCCTATTCCAATGAGCAGGCGCTGTTCATTGCATACAAAGCGTCGAAATATCTTCGGCGTTCGCTGCTCCTCTCCAGGCTAACGGAGATGCAAGGGTGAGCGAGTGTAGAGCGCGCGTCTCCCGGCGATGACCTCCCGGGGTCGTGCAAGGGGGATGGATTGTTCGCACAAAGCAATCGCCTCGACCGCCACGCGGGCGGGCGAAATATCCATGCACCGTTTATTCCACCGACACTCCTCGATCGTGGACAGAAAGCACGGTGAACAGGCAACTCTCCCCCGCAAGGTAACGACGTTCGGCCCGACCGGTCGCCAGCTTTCGACATTGGTCTGCCCCGAATGGATGCATACAGTCGGAACGCCCATCAGCGCCGCCATATGGGTCGTACCCGTCTCGCCGCCGATGAAGAGGTCGAGACCGGCGAAAACGGGGGGGACATCGGCGAGTGGCAATCTCCCGGCAAGGTCGACGACATCGCCCTCTGGCAGAAATTCGGCGATGTATTGGGTATCGGCCCGGTCGCCTTCGCCCCCGATCAGCACGATTCGGTAGTTCCCCCTGCTTTGGAGCATCCGCGCGAGTTCCCTGAAACGCTCCCGACCCCAAGATCGCAACAGACTTCTTGTGCCCGGGGAGATGCCAACCACGGCCCCGTCCTTGAACAGCCGGATCGGAGCTCGCCCATTCAAGATTCCATGCCGAGCATCGCCTACGGGCGTTCCAAAGGTCCACGCTACGGCTGCGGCCAACGCCAGAGTACGGGCCCCGATATGAGCCCTCATCTCGCTTTCGGAGCTCGTCGGCAACGCCAGGTCGAGCTCAACGCCATCGGCCGCGTAGCCTGCGCGATAGGTAGCGTCGGTATGGAATAGGCAAAGCCGGTTGTCGTCGTAACACCTGAGATCGACCGCGATATCATAACAGCCGAGAGCTAGCGCGCGATATTCCGCGAGTCCGCGGCGGGTCACCGCCTCCTTATCGTATTGAGTCGTCGTGTCAGGGTAGAAATTGCAGCTAATGACTGTATTGAACAGACCCAGCTGCTCGGCAATGGACTTATTCCAGGGGCCGCAGACGAGGGTGATATCGGCGTTCGGCCAGGTGTCACGAATGAGCCGGAAGGCATCGATGGTGAGCAGGAAATCGCCGATATGGTCAAGCTTGAGCAACAGGATGCGGGGGCGATCGTCCCGCAACCATACCCTGTGGCGGATGACCTCGACCACCGGGTCGGACGGTGGTCCGGCTCCGCCACCCCGCCTGTCCGCCTCGCCGTCCGGTGCTTTCGAGCGACGCACCCAGCGCACGGAGAACTCCTCCGAGTTCAGGAAGTCTTCCACCAACTCGTGCAGCTCACGCCCAGAGCGCAACCCACGTAGATGATCCTCGAACCCGCGCGGGTCGGGTTCCCGGTTGTGGAATATGTGATAGAGCTTTCTGACAAAGGTCGCGTCGTAGCGTCCCTCCCCATTCTCTGCTGCTTCCAGCTCGCGATCAATGTCGGCTTGAACGTCGTCCTTGTCGCTGCTCGTGACAGTCCCCCACTGCGAGAGCGCCCTCTCGTTCTTGGAGATGCAGTCTGCGACGGCTACCAAATCCTTTCGTTCCGGCGAGACGCCGGCTTTAATGGCCACAATTTTTTCCAAGAGTGTGGAGGCATCTTGCGTTGCACGGATGGGAGACCGCCGGGGAGCGATCTCCTCGATCGCGTTCAAGGCAAGTAGCGCTGCCTTATCCCAGCTGAACCGCTTCGACCGGCTAAGGGCGTGAGCCCTTAACAATTCCTGGAACTCATTGTCGGTAAGCGACCGCTCGATGAGCTCTGCGATGCCCCGATCGGAATGCGGGTCGAACAGCGCGTCCTCCCTGCCAATCACTTCAGGAATGCTGGTTGCGTTCGACCCGATCACTGCCGCCCCGCAGCACATCGCCTCAAGCGGTGGCAGACCGAAGCCTTCGTGAAAGGAGGGAAAAACGAAGAGAGTGCACAGCGAGTACAGAGCAATCAATTCGCTATCGGATACCTGCCCTGTAAATACCACATCATCAGGCGCTAGGCCTGCATCGCCGGCCAGACGGCGAAGAGCAGCTTGCTGCTCGGGGCGGTGTTCTCCCACAAGCACAAGCTGGTGGGTCTCGCGCACTGGCTTCGAGAGAAGACCGAAGGCGCGAACCAGGCCCTCAAAATTCTTTCTCGGCTCGATCATACTCGTATGCATGACGAATTTGCGTCGAATTCCCAACCTTTCTAGAAATATTCTAGCGTCTTCGAGCGACATATTAGCTTTCGTAAAGCGTTCATCGGCTGCAGAGCTAATAGTCACAACGCGGCTAGGTTCGAAGCCGAGAGACTCAACCGCTTCGCGTCGCGAGGAGTCGGAAACCGCCAGCAACAGATCCGCCCGGCGGAGGGAGTCGATCTTTGAGTAGTACCACCTGTTCGCTGCTGGGTCAGCTAGGTACCGTTCAGGATGGAGGTATGGGATCAAATCATGAAGGATGACCGCCGTTTTCGTCTCAGTCCCTAATCGTCCAATCGAGACGATGCCAGGCTCGATTGGGCCTTCAAAGAGGCTGGGTATCAGAAGAACGTCTGGTGCAAGGACATTTATCATCCATTCCCTTATCAGTTCTGCGGCTTCGATCCGCCATGCGTTTTCGGAGGTCAGCGCCTCGGCAGGCGAAGGAGCTGAGAAAACCGCGACGCAGTCTGCGGGAAGCGTCCGGGAAAAATCATCCCGTATCGGAGCAATGGTGTCCTCGAGCAGGCTACTCAGCAGGATGAAGACTTTATGATTTCCCCGGTTTCGTATGACTGCCTTGGCGAGCGCTGCCGCAGAGCGGCCTATACCGCGGAACCGGCTTCCGGTCTGAAGAGCTTGTAAGTCGATAAGAATTCGCATCCCCACCCCCACGGGCGCCTACGCCAATGCGGCTGTGAGTTGCCGGTAAATGTCTCCCGCGCGCGCGTCGAGAAAGCGAAGGTCGTCGGTCTTATCATGGTTCGCCTGCCCTCCATCGGCTCGGTCCTGTCGAGGATCAGTTCTGCCTTCCTCCGAGGGATGCTTCTCTCGAATATGGCAGCTCAGAACCTCATATTCGCGCAGCGCGTCCACGTTATCCGGGTTGAGTTCCGCCGCCTTCTTGTAATGCGCCGCTGCCACTGTCAGATTTCCCCACAATTTCTCCAGATGGCCAATCTGCAGATGTAGGTCATCGTCCGAGGGAGTTACCTCAAGCACCGAATAGTAGGCGTGCCGCGCACGCTCGAGATTGCCCATTTCCTTGTGGGCGTGGCCGAGCTGAACGACGATGTCGAATGCGGTCGGGTCTGCCGCGACTAGCTCACCGTAAAGTCTGGTCGCGCTCGACCAGTCTCGTTGATCGCGGGCGGCGTCTGCTGCTGCACGAAGCGACTGTAGCTGCAAAATGTCAGGGGTCTCGGACAGCTCGCGGAGCCGGGCGATGTGCGTGGCCGACCAGCCGAGCCCCGCCAACTCCGGGGCCGGAAAGGGCATCGCGGGATCGAGCACAAACGCGCGCAGGTAGGCCACTTGCGCTGCCGTCGCCCTCCCCTGAAGTTTCAGGACATGCCCAAGCTGCAGGTGCGTATCCGCCACCCCTGGGTCGCAGATAAGCGATCGTCGGTATGCCGCCTCGGCTTCCGGCAAGTGCTGGGTTTCCTTCATCGCATGACCGTACTGTACCCAGGTCGGTGGGTCTAGCGGGTCCCATTCGAGCGCCTTGCGGTAGTGCCGCGCGGCGACCTGCCATCGCTTGGCATCGCGCGCACGGTCCCCGCGCTTGATCGCACGGGCTCGCATTGCGCGACCAAACCCCAGCATCCCGGATCGCGCGGCGCCGGCCTGGTCTGGTTTCTGTGGCACAACAAGATCCGCCGTCGATGCGGTCATCAACTCTCGCGCGACTTGCCCCGTTGCCGAAAGGTCTCCACGCAGCGCTGCAAGCTCTGCCTTTAGCGTTTCCATTGCTGCACCGCGCTCGGCTTTTTCCTTCGTGGCGGCCGCAAGTTGCGCGCGCGTTTCCGCGATCTCCCCGAGCGTTTCAGCGAGCCTTGCCTCGATGGCGCGGCTTCGCTCGTGCGCCGCGGTGACTGCGGCATCCCGCTTGCCGAGCAGCGCTCGCAGCTCTGCCACCTCACCTTCGGTGGCTCTCAGGCTGGCGCCGCGTTCCACAGCCTCTTGTTGCGCCTGTGCTACCGCCAGCCGCAACCGCGCGAGCTCGACCCGAAACGCCTCGGCCTCTTCCGCTCGCTCGCGCCTTTGCCGCTCGGTCCGGTTGATGGCACGCCGCAACTTTTCGATTTCGCCACGAAGCGCAAACTCAACCCGCTCCCGTTGACGCGCATCGCTTTCTAGTTGGTCGCCGCGCTCACGCAATCGGGTTATCTCAACCCGCAGCCGCGCGATCTCCATCTGTGACGAACCCATCGAGACCAGCATCTTCTCGTGCGCATTAGTCTGGCGATAGAGCTCTGTGGCGACGGCCGTAAGACCGCGCTCCGATCGATCAATCTCAGCCTCGGCCTGAGCGAGCTTCGGGCGTAGCACGTCGACAGCGGCTTGCGCCGCTTCGGCGAGCCGATAGAGTTGGTCGGCCGCCTCCTCTGCGCGCTCGAGCTTCGCCTGCCAAGCGGCATCCTCACTCGCCACGGCCTGGTTCACGACCTTCGGCGGCGCCGGCTCGCGTGTGCCCGCGAACGCAACGGATGCGGCAAGCTCGACTGCGTGGCGGTCATCGACGTCGCGCACGCCTTCGGCAGACCTCGTACGGCCCAGAGGGCTTACCCCTCCCGCCTCCCTATTTGTCCTGTCCAAGACCTTCTCCGCCAAACGTTCCCGACCGTGACCGGATCGCCAAAAGCCTCTTACATACCGGATAGACATCAACCGGCCGAAGTCCTGTCAAGCACGCGAGGCTCCGGTCGCACTGCTCGGGCTTTGAGAACTGACACAGCGCACAATGCACATGGCGCCAAACTGCGACCGCCCGCCGCCCCGCGGGACCCCACTCGCGGGGATCGACATTCGCGGAATGGATCCCCACCGTCGGGACCCCCAAGCCCGCCGCGAGGTGCTTCGGCCCGCTGTTGTTCCCGACGAACAGCGAGGAAGCCGACAGCAGTGCGACAAGGTCGGGAAATTCGAGGGTTCCCGTAAGGTCGGAGACTCGGCCGCGATGGCGCAGGGTTTGTAGAACCCGTGCCGCGATCTCCCGATCTCCGGCGACGCCGACGAGCGCGACATGGACCTGTTCGCGCGCGACGAGCAGGTCGATCAGCTCCGCAAAATATGGCGCGGGCCACCGCCGGATTTCCTCGCCCGCGGCCGGATACAGGCAGACGAGAGGCCGATCCAGTTCGTCGAGCAGCTCGAGGGAAGCCGACCGCGGCCATGCCGACCGCAAATCGGCAACGAGATCCGACCCCGGCTCACATTCGGCGGCTATTGCATCGACGAGGTTCACCAGATCCTGACTGAAATGTCTTCGCTTGATCACGCCGCGAAGGTCTCCCTCCCACTCCAGGGTGATGTCGAGCCACGGGAACTCTGCGCCTCGCTTGAAACCAGCGAGATAACGAGCTCCGGCATATTGCAAAATCGCTCGAGTTTCCCCGTGTCTGCGCAGGTCGATTGCCAGGTCAAATCGATAAGGCTCGAGGCGTTTCTTCAACTCTCGGAAATCGTCGTCGCCGAGGGGCATGTGCGTCGGCAGGGGTTGCGCCTGAAAAGAATCGAACGCGATGAACTCGTCGACCTCGGACAGCAAAGACCAGATCGCCTTCGACCACGCTCCGCCGAGCACATAGATGCGAGCCTGGGGGAAAACCTGGCGAAGCCGGCGCAGCGCCGGAACCGAGCCGATGCAATCGCCGATATGGTCCAGTTTGACGACGAGGATATTGCGCACCGTCTCGCGACTGAAGAGAGGGCTGCCGGCGCAAAGCACCTCAGCCGGCTCTGGTTCAGGAACGATATCGTCGACCTCCTTCGAGAGCCGGGGGTGATGATAAGGATCACCATCGCCAAAGATAGGCCACCACTGCCGGCCGAACGCCGCTTCATCGTAATGGTCGGACGTGTCCGCCCGGCTCCCCAGTTCGTGATGCACCAGCTTGGCGTGCGGCGTAAACACACACAGCAGCCCGCGACTTCTTGCTCTCAGGCAGTAATCCAGGTCGTTATTGGTGATGTCGTGCGCCTCATTGAACCCGCCCAGATCGCGGAAGGTCTCGCTCCGCGTCATCAGGCAGGCCCCGGTCACCGCAGTGACATTGCGCTGCATCAGAGCCAGCCCGAAATAACCGGGATCATCGCGCCGCCGACGCCGGAAGGCATGCCGCGCATGGCCCAGCCCGGCCAAGAACATTCCGCCGTGCTGAACAGTCCCGTCAGGATAGAGCAGCTGGGCGCCGACCACACCGACTTCCGGCCGCTGCGCGTGCTCGACCAGCGCGTCGAGCCACCCGGGGTCGATGATCTCGACATCGTCATTCATAAAGAGCAACAATTGTCCGTCGGCTGCCGTGGTGCCTCGGTTGTTGAAGAATGACCAGTTGAACGGGCCCTCGATGGCGACGACTTTATCGGCATTGGCCCGTAGCCAGCTTTTCGATTGGTGATCCGCCGCGGGAATGTTGTCGACACAGATGATTTCGTAATTTCGATATGCCGTCGTTTTGCGCAAGGTATCCAGGCAGTTCTTGATCAACCGTCTAGACGCGCAAGTCGGAACGATGATCGAGACTAGATCCTTTCCGATGACCTGACGTTTTAGGCGGTAGCTTCCCGGTTGGCAGCCGGCAATGATCTCGCCATCAATCCCCCGCCGTTCGATCGCTCGCGCGAGGGAGCGCTTCTTTCCCGCCTCGCTGTCGAACCGCCTTCCTGCGCTTCGGCAAAGAACCGATGGGATGCGCTGAACCCCACGACTCCGTTCGGTGCAGCGCAGCACGATATCGTATTCGCCGAGGTTCAAGAGATCGGCCAACGTCGCTTCCGAGCGCTCGAGAAGTTCCCGGCTGGCGCACCAGAACCGGCCAATATAGTTCGTCGACAGCAAGAGATCAGGCGACCATTGCGGCTTCAAGAACTCTTCGACCGCACCGGTGGCGGGGTTTATACACTGCTCATCACTGTAGAAAAAATCGCAGCCGCGGTGCATTCCGGTGGTCACCGACATCTCCAGTAGGGCGTCACAACTCGGCTCGTCCCCCGCGGCGAGAACGCCCAGAAACACTGGTCGCGCTCCGGCCGGAGCAAACCTGGCGAGATCGTGGAGCCGGTCCCTGCTTCTGAGGGGAAGCACATCGACACGCCCGCGGAGATGGTCCAAGCCCTCGAGCACCCGGGCCGCCAACTGCTCCCAATCACCGGCGCGGTTCAGCAGGCGATCGCGCAATGCTCGTACGTCATCGCATCCGTCGACCAGACGATCGCGAAGTACGACAGCCGGGTCGTCACCAATAAGCACGAGGTGCCAATCAGGATAGCCCTGGGTGCCCATCGCGAGGAGCGTCGCACGAGCGCGCTCGACCGCCCGATCCGTGTCATCGACGACCACTAGCACGAGGAACACCGGGTGCCAGTCAAGCCCGGACAACATGTCGAAATACAAGTCGACCTCGGCTTGGCTGACCTTTTGCCGGATCATGCCCGGCCTCCGGTTCTTGTCAGATCTCTTCTGCCGGCGCGCGAAGCGACAGCACGATCGACCGTCTCGTCGCCGACGACCGTCATCTTAACCCGCATTCTCCGGATGAGGCAGCGATTTTGAGCATGGGCGACACAATTCTGATGTAAAATTCATCTGATGTAAAATTCAGCATCTTGTGGGAGATTGATCGGGGCGGTGATGGCGGACCCGACGGGTGAAGCGAATAGGGGTGTGCTAAGGCTCGATGTCGACCACCGGCTGATGCTGCAATTCCGCGGCTCCGCAATCACCTCCGATGCCGGGCTGCTGCCTTACCGCGAGTTGGATGATGCGGTCGTTCTGACGACACGGGTGCCGATACGCTGGCTGACGCGCGCACCGGAAAGAACGGTCGCCATCGCTGGCCGGCTTGCTGCGCCAATCGGTGTTCGGGCGGCTTGCCGGTTACGAGGAAGTGAATGACGCGGAGAGGCTGAGCCGTGACCCGGCGATGCGCTGGGTGGTCGGCGGCCGGGCGGGCGACCGCCGAAGACCATCGTGCTCGACATGGATTCGAGCGAGAGCCCGACCTACGGGGAGCAGGAGGGTAGCGCCTATAACGGTCATTTCGGGGCACCTGCTATCACCCGCTGTTCGTGTTCAACCAGCTCGGCGATGTCGAACGGTGCGCGTTGCGGCCCGGCAACGTGCATCGCGCCGATGGCTGGCGCACCGTGCTGGAGCCAGTGGTCGCCCGCTACCGAGGGCGGGTGAAGCGTCTCTATTTTCGAGGCGACGCGGCTTTTGCCAACCCCGAGATGTACGAGTTCCTTGAAGGCGACGACATCGGGTACACGATCCGACTGCCGGCCAACCGGGTCTTGCAGGACAGGATCGGATACCTGCTCAAGTGCCCGGTCGGGCGACCGCGCACGAGGTGCGCCGCTACTACGCCAGCTTCAGCTATCAGGCGCAGAGCTGGAAAAAGCCGAGGCGTGTCGTGGCCAATGTCGAGTGGCACCCCGGCGAGCTTTATCCGCGGGTCGGGTTCCTCGTCACCAACCTGGCACGGCGGGCCGAGCGCATCGTTGCCTTCTACAATCAGCGCGGCAAGGCGGAGCAATGGATCAAAGAAGGCAAGGGCGCGATCAAATGGACCCGGCTGTCGTGCCGCACCTTCGCAGCCAATGCCGTCCGCCTTCAGTTGCACGCGCTCGCCTATAACCTCGGCAACTTCATGCGCACGCTGGCGATGCCCAAAGCGGCGGAGACGTGGTCGCTGACCACCCTGCGCGAGAAGCTGATCAAGATTGGCTTAGGAGGAAGGGAAACTGATGATCTCCACGGAGATCGAATCGAGTTTCACCGAGTTGAGCGAGGGCGTCTTAAACCCTCGCACCTCGAACTTGGTCAGGGTCTTGGTAACCGCCAGACAAACAGGGTCGAGAAGATTATCGATGGTTAGTACTTTCAGCACCTCGGCGCCTTCCTGGTAGGCAAAATCGACTTTTAGCTCGCCGTCGAGCTGCCCGTTGAATTTGAAAAGATACACCCCGGGTGCCAATGTCGAATAAGGTCCATAAAAAATCACATCCGTCGTGACCGCGCCGTGTTCTGCGGCATTGAAGATTATGGCATCGCCGCGCCGCAACATGTTTCTTCCATCGACACTGTAATCCACAGGACAACTCAGGTCGATTGACGAAATCGTAAAGAACGAATGCTCAGCCCCCGAGAGTTTCCCTTCTATAGTCGGCATGAGTGGAGCCAATTGTTGCAGTTGCGCTCGGTTTGTAATCCGCGTTCCAAACGCCCTGCCTGAAGAGCAGGTCGCTTTTGACGCGCCAAAGTCAAGAGCGGTGGACGTCTGAAGGCACCAGGGTCGTCTTTAAATCGTGATCACCTGGCATAATCTAGCACTCCAAACTGTTGCCGTGACGGGAATTCAATGGACCCACCGGGCTACTTTAGACCCGATGTCCGCTGAGTCGTCTCTCGACATGCAGAATATGAGGGTTGTGCTGGATGACCGGCACTGAACCCTGTCGGCGCAAGATAGAAATGTCACCGGGCGCGCAAAGTAGAGATGACACTCCCATTGGTAGGGAGACGATGAGCGCGACGGCTCGCAACCAAACGCTGGGCGAGGGCGAGCGACATCCGGAATTGACCCGTACGTTGGCTCACTCAAGCATGTAACCGAGGCCTGACTGCATCCTTGCAGTGAGGTTGAGCAGCGCATTTGGTTGCCTCGCCGGATCGGGATTGAGCTACTATTGTCGGTGACCGGTGAAGCGGAAGCGGGCTCTGCTGGGGAGCAACCCGCCGAGGAATAGCCGGTTGGAGACTCACTCCGATGAACCGGGAGCCGATCGGTACGGCCGGCTCCCGCCACTCGGCGATTGCCAAGCCACTATCTCCTGGAGCATCGGGGTAGATCTCCCGATCCCTCAAAAACCTACCCTAGCCCACGGCGCGATGGTGGCCGGCTTGGCAGGCGGCAATTCCGTTACGTAACGGAATACAAGGGAGGCAGCGGTCGATCAGGTCAGAGCCGCGGCAGCAGCGTGGCGTGGTGCCCGCCCCTTCGACGGCAGCCTCCTTGCTGTTCACCCGGAAGATGCCGTGCTTGTCGCTATAGAACGCGACCGGCTTGCCGTGCTCCTCCAGATAGGCGCGCGTCGTCCGGAAGTAATCAAACGCCGATTCCGAGGTGACGAACCGCAGCTGCATCAACCGGCTCGTCGCATCATCCACAAAAGCCAGCAGCGTGCAGGGGGGACCGCGGTCCTCGAACCAGCCGTGCTCCGAGCTGTCGATCTGCACCAGTTCGCCCAGGCAATCGCGCCGCCGGCGCGGCTGATGTGGCGAGGGAAGACGATGCCGACGGTCCTGCCACAACCCATCCGCGATCATCCAACGCGCAAGGTCTCACGCGACACCGAACAGCCGTGATGTTCTGCCAGCTTCTCT
>Ga0306921_10005222_pt1 | contig 13450 bp, 15 predicted proteins | sample sta12Cox44000080_FD_203760 | JGI IMG/M metagenome (GOLD analysis project Ga0306921, IMG submission 203760) | Lab enrichment of tropical soil microbial communities from Luquillo Experimental Forest, Puerto Rico - statoxic.12C.oxic.44.000.080 (v2)... | ecosystem: Environmental > Terrestrial >... | reverse complement strand
GATTTGCGGAGGAGGACCCGGCGAAAGGCAACGGGATCCTGCTTCGCGGCTGCGGCGAGCTCGTCGACGAAGCTCTCGATCACGAAGTTGTTGTGTGTGACTCCGACGCCTCGCCACCACCCGGTGCTCAAGACCGGCTCCTCGTGGCGCACGTACTCGACTCGGATCGCCGGGATGTCGTAAAGCAGCTGCGCCGCTCCGTCCACCGCGTCGATGTCGATCCCGTTCTTGAAAGCGAGCGGGAAATAGCGGGCGATGATCGACGGGCCGACGATCCGATGCATCCAGGCGACCGGCTGGCTCTGCGCATTCAGCGCGGCCGTCATACGGTCGAAGTAGTACGGCCGATAGACGTCGTGCTGGATGTCCTCCTCGCGTGTCCAGATCACCTTAACCGGACCCTCGACCTGCTGGGCGATTCGCACGGCCTGCATCACCATGTCGAACTCAAGGCGCCGGCCGAATCCGCCACCTAGGTAATGGTTGTGCACTTCGACCTTGTCGAGGGGCAGGCCTGTGAGCTTGGCGGCTCCCCCTTGGGCGCGCGTGATGACCTGCGTGCCCGTCCAGATCTCGCAGCGGTCCGGGCTCACGCGGACCGTGCAGTTCATCGGCTCCATCGTCGCGTGCGCGAGGAAGGGAACCTCGTACACCGCTTCGAGCTTATTCGTCGCTCCCGCGAGAACCGCCGGCGCGTCCCCCTCGTTTCGCGCGACCACGCCCGGCGTCTGGGCGGCGGCGGCGAGCCCCTCGACGACATCGGCGGTGTTGATCATTCCGTGCTGTCCATCGTCCCAGCGAATGTCGAGCGCCGCCAGTCCCTGCTTAGCAGCCCACATGTGATCGGCCACGACCGCAACCGCATCGTCGAGGCGGACAACCTGGCGCACTCCTTTGATTGCCCTGGCTTTGCTGTCATTAACGCTGACCAGCTTGCCGCCGACGACTGGGCTCGCAGCGACCGTGGCGATCTTCATTCCGGGCAGTCGTACGTCTATGCCGTACTCCGCTTTGCCGTTCACCTTCGCGGGGGTATCGAGTCGCTTGGCGGGCGTGCCGATCAGTGTGAAATCCTTCGGGTCCTTCAAGGCAACTTGCGCCGGCACTGGCAGCGCCGCAGCTTTTTCGGCCAGAGCGCCGTAGGACAGCTCGCGGCGGGTCGGCGTGTGAGTCACGACCCCTCCGCGCGCCCGACACGACGCCGTGTCCACGCTCCAGGTCTCGGCGGCAGCGGCCACTAGCATGGTGCGCGCGGTCGCACCGGCGCGGCGAAGCGGCTCGTAGAACGCACGCACCGAGGTCGACCCGCCCGTTATCTGTTCGCCGAGGATCGGGTTCGCGTACAGCTTGTCGTTGGGCGGTGCGTGCTCGAGGTGGATCTGGTCCAGTCCCACCTCCAGTTCTTCCGCGATCAACATGGACATCGAGGTGTAGGTGCCCTGTCCCATTTCGACCTGGTTCATGACCAGCGTGATCCGGCCGTCCTTGCCGATGCGAATAAACGCGTTCGGCGCGAAGTCGGTCTGAATCCCTTCGGTGGTTGCCGCCAGCGCACGCGGCAAGGCCTTGAGATGTAGCCCCAGCAAAAATCCACCGCCCGCGGCCGCGCCCGTGAAGAGGAGGTGGCGACGCGACACCGGTCCCATAGTCAGCCCTCCTTCTTGGCAGTTGCCGCCTGCTTGATGGCCTCTCGGATGCGGGGATAGGTGCCGCAGCGGCAAATGTTCCCCGACAATGCTTGGTCGATATCGGTGTCGGTGGGCGCCGGTACCTTCGCGAGCAGCGCGGCGGCGGCCATGATTTGGCCGGACTGGCAGTAGCCGCATTGAATGACCTCCAGGTCGAGCCAGGCTTGCTGAACCCGCTTGCCGGTGGCGGTGGCGCCGACTCCCTCAATCGTGGTGATCGAATGTCCCGCCGTGGCGCTGACCGGCATCACGCAGGATCGTCTGGGGATGCCATCCAGGTGCACCGTGCACGCTCCGCAGAGAGCGACGCCACAGCCGAACTTGGTCCCGTTCATGCCGAGGAGATCGCGCAAGACCCACAGCAACGGCATGTCCGGCGAAGCATCGACGGTGTGGGATTCGCCGTTGATATTCAATGTGACCATGATCGATCTCCCCACACATCCCGAGAAATGGTCGATATCGACCCGTCCGATGTACTCCATCCGGCGGCCATCCGCCGGAACCAGGTCGTTGCTACTCTTGCCGCCGGCCCAGGAATGACCTCGCCGGACGAGAGCCATGGCAGGCAAGGACAGTCCCAGACCTTCCCCGGCGCACGGATCTCCTTGCAGTCCTTCTATGGGATGATCGTCGGCACGAGTCCGCCGTCGGCCCCTAACGCGCGCCCGGTCGTCGCCGAGGCGAAGTCGGACGAGAGGTAGGTCACCAGGTGCGCGATCTCCTCCGGCCGGATGACGCGACCGAGCAGGGAGCCGGCCGCCCGCCCTTCCTTGACAAACCGCGCCTCCTGTTGGTCGCGGCTGAGCCCGGGGTAGATATCATCCCACATCGCGAGGACACCGTCGCTCATCGTCGGACCCGCGAGGACGCAGTTGACCGTGACCCCGTTCCGGCGAGAGCCTGCGCGAGTCCCCGCGAGGCCGCCAGCTGCGCGGCCTTGGTCACGCCATAATGCACCATGTTGGTCGGCGGCTGCACACCAGCCTCGCTGGAGATGAAGACCACCCGGCCGTGGTCGCGTTCGGCCATCCCGGGGCGTAGCGCCTCGTGAGGCGGATGCCCGATAGCACGTTGACCTCGAACATCTGCCGCCACCCCTCATCGTCGATGTCGAAGGCAGGCACGGCCCTGAAGACGCCGACGTTGTTGATCAAGATGTCGACACGCGGCACTCGGTCGAAGATCTGTTGCGCGCCGGCACTCGTGCCCACATTTGCGACGATGCCGCGCGCTCCGAGCTCGGTCGCGACCGCGTCTACTTGCGCGGCATCCAATCCGTTCACGATGACTTCGGCTCCCGCGCGCGCGAGCATAGCTGCGATCGCTTTGCCAATACCGGCGGTGGATCCCGTGACGAGCGCGATGCGCCCTGTCAGATCTATCTTCATGTCGTGCCTCCGTGCGGGTGTATACGCGGGCTGTGCTCTGCGACGACGGATCGTCGAGCTGCCATATCTATTCGAAGGGATGGGACCTTCCGAAGCGTGTTGCCGGCACCGACGGCCCTCGACGTTTCGGCATCGACGGGCATCACGCAGGATCGTCTGGGGATGCCACCCAGATGCACCGCGCACGCGGCGTGGAGAGCGGCGCCGCAGCCGAACTTGGTCCCGTTCATGCCGAGCAAATCGCGCAGGACCCACAGCAACGGCATGTCCGGCGACGCATCGACGGTGTGGGATTCACCATTGATCTTCGATGCGACCATGATCGACCTCCCCACGCATCCCCGGAAGTGGCCGATATCGACCCGTCCGATGTTGAACAAAATCTACCAAACGGCGGCGTTGTGCGTCACAGCAAAGTTCGTGTGTCAATGACACCTATGGGGCATACCGTTCGACAACCGACCGTAGACGAATATATGCCCCATTCCGCCTACTGCCGGTGGGAAACGCGCAACGACGACATCGACTGCGAGCGCCGGCTAAATCTCCCTCACAGCGCCGTCATGCCGCCGTCCACGAACAGCAGGGCGCCGGTGACGTAAGAGGCATCGTCGGAGGCCAAAAACAGGATCGCGGCGGCGACCTCCTCGGCCCTGCCCGGGCGCTTCAGCATCGTGACTTGTGCGGCCCTGGCGTTGTATTGCTCGACGGTCTCGCCGGAAGCTGCGATGCGGCGCTGATGGAACGGCGTGAAGATCGGGCCAGGGCCGACGGCGTTCACACGAATGCCCTCCGGCGAGTGGTCGGCGCCGAGCGCCCGCGTCAAGCCCGCGACCGCGGCCTTGGTGGTGTCGTACTGCAGGTTGCCGCCGCCGGCGACGACGGAACGCACGGAGGCGACGTTGACGATGGCGCCGCCTTTGTTGCGGCGCATCAGCGGAACCGCCGCCTTGGCACAGAAGACGTAGCTCATCAGGTTGACGTCGAGGATCTCTTTCCAGCTCGCGGCACTCGCCTCGTCGACCTTCTCGTATTTGCGGATCCCGGCATTGTTGATGAGGATGTCGAGGCGCCCGAACTTTTGTGCGGCACCGTTGACGAAGTCGAGGCATGCGGCCTCGGTGCCAACGTCAGCCTGCGTGAAGACGAGTTTGGCGCCGGCGGTCTCGAGCTCGGCCGCCACGCGTTGGCCGCGCTCGCCGTCCCGGTCGCAGAATGCCACGCTCGCACCCTCGGCAACGAAACGCCTGACCGTCGCCTCGCCGATCCCCGACGCTCCGCCCGTCACCGCTGCAACCTTGCCGTCGAGCCTACCCATATTCGCCACCTTTCACTGCATGCGAAACGCGCATCCACGATACGCCCTATCCTTCCGGCGGGCACCGCCGCTGTTGGCTCGGCCTGGGTGCCCGACCTTAACAGACTGCGGAGGCTTCAAGCGCCCGCTTTCGGGATCTTTCGATGGGCTGACTCGCTCCGATCTGGGTCGAATTGAGCCGCTTCCCGCTGGCGTGGTCGTATGACCGCTTACAGCGCAGAGAAGACTATGGACGCTCAGACCGCGATGGCGGGTTTCAACCCCCGAACTGACTTACTGCGGGGGTGGCAAATCTTAGATTTTACCCACTGGATCTGAAATCGTCGCAATCACCCGCGACGTCAATGTGCTGATCGAGACGCCGCCGACGCCGGCGGAGTGAGCGCGTGGGCGAAGCGGACGATCCGCCGGCCCGCCTCTTCGAGGCGCGGTTGCGGTGCGGTCAGTGAGATGCGCAGGTGGCCGATGGCGCTCGGCCCGAAACCGTCGCATGGCAGGACCGCGACGTTTTCCTGCTCCAGCAGCGCTCGCGCGAAATCTTCGGAACCGAGCCCCGTCCCGCGAATGTCCAGCAGCACAAACATGCCGCCTTCCGGCGGGGTCACGCGGCAATTCGGCGTTTCGGCAAGGATCTGCGACAGCAAGCCCGCGCGATTGCGGTAGGCCTCGCGCAACGCGGCAACCTCAGGGAGTTCCTGTTCGAGGGCCGGCAAGATCCCGTCCTGGATAAAGGCGGGGCTTCCATAGGTCATGCATAGCAGCAGGTTGAAGAGGTGCCCCGACAGCGCGGTCGGCCCAATGATCCAGCCGAACCGGAATCCTGGCATCGCATGCGACTTCGACAGGCTCGAGACCACGACCGTGCGTTCCGCCATACCGGGCAGCGACCACGGGCTGACATGCGGTCGGGCGAAGGCAAGGTCCTCGTAGACTTCGTCGGACAGAAGCCACAGGTCACGGCTCCGGCAGAGCTCGGCGATCCCGGTGATCTCCTCCGCCGTAAAGACGACTCCGGTCGGATTGTGCGGACTGTTGATCCAGATCACGCGGGTGCGCGACGTCACTGCGCGGGCGATCTCCTCGAGTTCCGGGTGGAAGCCCCGATCGGCGCGCAGCGGCACCGTCACGAGACGAGCGCCGCTCGCCCCGACCACCGCCTCGTAGGTGCTGTAGATCGGCTCGGGGACGATGACTTCATCGCCGGGTCCGGCGAGGCACTGCAGCGCGCAAAAGACGCCGCCCTGGGCACCCGTCGTAACGACCACATTGTCGGCGGTGCATTTGCGCCCGGTCCGTCTTTGGAAGCGCGCCGCAATCGCTTCGCGCACCCGCGGGTAGCCGATCATCGACGAATAACCGGTGCGATGCCGTCGCAACGCGTCGATTGTCGCCTCGATAACCGGCTCGGGTGGCGCTTGATCCGGATCACCCACGGTCAAAAAGATGACATCTTGGCCAAGGTCACGCCGCCGCGACGCCTCCATGTGGATTCGCCAAGCTCCGGCGCCGCTGCCCGAGATGCGATCAACCAGCGGTGAGAACCGCACGCCCGTTGCTCCTCAAAAACTGCCCTGCGCGAGAAATAGTGAAAAGAGTTCTCGGAGGACAGGCTCTAACCGGTATGCTGGATTATCATTTCGCTGCAAGGAAGAAGAAGCGGGTGCGATGAGTTTGAGATCCGAGGCGGTAAGGTTGGGTTTGCGTTGGTTGGTCAAGCGCCGCAACTATCGCGAGCTGAGCATCGCGCAGCATCGGCAATTCGCGTCGACGGCCGAACGCCTGATTCCGGATCCGCCAGCCGGCACCAAGACGCTGAGTATCGATGCCGGCGGGGTCAAGGCCGATCTGATAACCACCCCCGCCACCGCACCCCACCGCCACACGCTGTTTTTGCACGGCGGAGGCTTTATCATCGGCTCGCCATCTCTTTACCGGCATGTCACCTGGCGGATCGCGGAGGCGACCCAGGCCCGGGTGCTGGCCGTTGATTATCGGCTCGCCCCCGAACATCCCTTCCCGGCGGCACTGGAAGACGCAGTCTCGGCCTACCAATGGCTCCTGGCGAGCGGCGCTGACCCGCGGCAGATTGCAGTGATGGGCGACTCGGCCGGCGGCGGGCTGGTCTTTTCGCTGATGCTGCGCTTGCGCGATGAGGGAACTCCGCTCCCGGGAGCTGCCGTTGCGCTCTCGCCGTGGACCGATCTCGCGCTTACCGGGCCCTCGCTGCGGCTCAATTCCGCCGCCGACCCGATGCTGAATGCTGAGGACCCGCCGCAATTCGTTGAGGACTACCTCGCCGGCGCCGATCCGCGTACTCCTTACGTCTCACCTCTCTACGGCGACCCTGCCGGTCTGCCGCCAACTTTCATTCAGGTTGGCAGCGACGAAGTGCTGCGGGACGACGCTGTACGCATGGCCGATCGCATGCGAGCGGCAGGCTGCCAGGTCGAGCTCGAAATATGGCCGCGCATGCCGCATGTCTGGCACGTTTTCGTGCCGCTGATCCCCGAGGCACGCCGGGCGATCGAGCGTATCGGTTCGTTCGTTCGGAGCAGAACCGGCTATGTGTCGGCGGCTTCCTTAGCTCGATCGGCGCCGATCGGCTGAACGACCTCAGTATCCGATCGCCGCCCCAGCTGGCCGCCGGTTGTCGCTGGCGCCATAGAGCCGGCCATTGGCGATCTCGATCAATTCGACGGCACCCCAAGGCCTTTGCTCGACCAGCTTGTAGCCCATCTCGGCGAGTGGTTTGGCGACGTCGGGTGAAAGCCCCGACCTCTCGAAATAGACCTCATCGGGTAGTCCTTGGTAGTGAAGGCGTGGTGCATCCACCGCTTCCCGCGGGCCCATCCGGTAGTCGACGATATTCACGATTGTCTCGAGCACCGTCGTGATGATGCGCGAGCCGCCCGGGCTGCCGAGGACGAGGACGACGCGGCCATCTTTCTCGACCAGGGTTGGAGACATCGAAGAGAGCGGCCGCTTCCCCGGTCCGATCGCGTTAGCCTCGCCCTGGACCAGTCCGTATAGGTTCGGTGTCCCCGGTTTGATGGTGAAATCGTCCATCTCGTTGTTGAGCAAAAACCCGGTGCCTGGCGCCACGACATTGGCTCCGAAATTGCCGTTGATCGTGTAAGTCACCGCGACGGCGTTGCCCTCGCCGTCGGCCACCGAATAATGGGTTGTCTCGGCCTTCTCGGTCGAAGGTTGCGCCACAGCAGCCGAGGGCGTTGCGGCACGGCGCTCGATATCGCCACGGATAGTGGCTGCATAATCCTTGGAGAGGAGCCGCTCCAGCGGGTTGTTCACGAATTCGGGGTCGCCGAGATAGGTATTGCGATCGAAATAGGCGCGGCGCATCGCTTCGACCAACAAGCGCACCGAATGGGCCGACCGGAACCCCAACGCTGCGATGTCGTAGCCTTCGAGGACATCGAGAATCTCGCACACCGTTGCGCCGCCCGAACTCGGCGGCGGGGCGGAAACGAGCAAATACCCCCGATACGAGCAGCTCAATGGCACTACTTCGGTCACGGTGTAGGCGGCAAAGTCGTGGGCCGTCAGGATTCCGCCATTCTCGCTACTCGCTCTTTCGACCGCGGCGGCAACCGGACCCTTGTAGAAGGCGTCCGGCCCCTGTTGCGCGATCAATTCGAGGGTGGCCGCGAGGTCTGTTTGGACCAGCCGGTCGCCCGGCGCGAACCGGCGTCCGTCCGGGTGCAAAAAGATCTTTGCAACTGCCGGATCGCTGCCGAACCGGTCCGCCTTGCTATCGAGGATGTCGGTGTCGGGTCGAGTCAAGACAAAGCCGTCGCGCGCCAGCGCAATCGCCGGCGCCAGCGACGCGGCGCGCGGCAATCGGCCATACTCTTCTGCAGCCCGATCAAAGCCCATCACCGTACCCGGCACGCCGGCCGCGCGGTAGCCGTAGCGGCTCAGATCGGCTATCGGCTTGCCGTCTTGGTCGAGGTACATCGAAGCAGTTGCCGCTGCGGGTGCCGTCTCGCGGAAATTGATGAAGGTCTCGCGTCCATCGGCGAGATGGATCGTCATAAACCCGCCGCCACCGATATTGCCGCAGCACGGGTCGACAACGGCAAGCGCGTAGCCGACCGCGACTGCGGCGTCGACCGCGTTGCCGCCTGCAGTGAGGATACGCACGGCGACTTCTGAGGCGAGGCGATGCGCGGAAACCACCATGCCATGCTCCGCCTCAACCACGGACCTGGAATCCTCAGCTGCCGCTGGCATCGACAGCATGATTGACAACGCCATCACGGCAATGAGGCCCCTCTCCGCCGCTTTGCGGGGGAGCGGGAGGGGCCTGCGCCGCAGCCGCAATATCAGCCAACCACCTGGTACAGCCGCTCGTCGTAGAGGGCGCCTTCCAGCGGCGTCACCTTCTCCCGGAACTGCTTGGTGTGGGGCGCCATCGCGTTCGCATCAAAGGCTTTACGATCACGCCAGACCTCGACCAGGGTGAAATGGTTGGGGTGCCCATCCCACTGCAGCACATCATAACGCAGATTGCCGTTGTCCTTGCGAGCGGCATCGGCCTGAGCTTTGACATGCTCGACCGCCTGATCTTTCCCGGCCGGGAAAACATCGACATGGGTGAGGACAAATATCACCCCATGGGGAAACTGTCCCTTCGACGACGCGATCGAAAGGCCGCTGTGGGGCCGGACCCCGAACCCGCCGATCATCGAAGGCTGAAGCTTTTCGCGGAACGCGGTTGCCGACGGCGCCGCGGTATGCGCATCGGCAGCCTTCTTGTCACGCCAGATTTCCAGGATAGCGAACCGGTTGGGCCGGGCGCTCTCTTCAAACACCTCGAAGCCGGCATTGCCGTCCTCCTTGCGGCTCGCCTCGGCATATTGCCGGGCGATCGTGGCGCTCTGCGCGGCTGCAGTCGGAGCGACTTCGAAGTAAGTGACGATGTAGACGGGGGTGTTTACGGCTTCCTCCGCATGCAAGGGCGACACTGCGGCAAGAGCTAGCGTAGCCAGGCTGAGGATCACATTTAAAGGTCTCATATTTCGTTCCCTCCCGCGCTCAGCCTAGGGAGGACGATCGTGAAAAACAATCCCGCAGCCCGGGCTCCTTGCCGGGAGTAGCGGAAAGCAATTATTTGACTGAGTCAAATAATTGCTTAGTATCTCAATATGCCTGTTCTCAACGAACGCTCGAGCGTGGCGATAGTCGGTCTCGGCAGTATCGGCGGCGGAGTTGCCACGTCTCTGTGCGACGCCAATCGGCACGATGTCATCGCCTGCACCCGCCGCCCGCTCGATCATCTCGTCCTGGAGCGGCCGGAAGGGACAGTCGACGTCCCATTGCGGGCCCTCATAGATCCCGCAGAGGCGAGGCCGGTGGACTGGGTGCTCTTGTGCACAAAGGCGCACGAGACGCCGTCGGTCGGCCCGTGGTTGGCGCGATTGTGCAGCCCTTCGACCCGGATCGCGGTGCTGCAGAACGGGATCGATCACCCCGGTCGGGTCGGGCCGTTTGTCGGCGGCGCGACCGTCGTCCCGACCATCGTATATTACAATGGCGAGCGCCTTGCCGCCTATCGTGTCCGGCTCAGCCACGCGGGTGAACACGATCTCGCGGCGCCGGATGATGCGGCGGGCCGGGCGTTTGCAGAGCTCCTCGAAGGCGCGCCGCTGCGGGTTCTTCTGAGCGCCGATTTCACGACGTTGCAGTGGCGCAAGCTGCTGATGAACGCCACGGCTAACCCGATCACGGCGCTGACTTTGCGGCGGCAAGAGGTGTTGCGGCGCGAGGATATCGCGGCACTTTGCCTCGCGGTCCTCGACGAAGCGATTGCGGTCGCGCGCGCCGACGGCGCCCGCTTGGCCGAGGACGAAGCCGCGCGAACAATGGCGACCCTCCTGACCTATGCCCCCGAACTCGGGACGTCGATGTATTTCGATCGTCTCGCCGGACGGCCGCTCGAGGTCGAAGCTTTGACCGGAGCGATTGTCGCTGTCGGCGAGCGGCACGGCATCGCGACCCCGCTTAACCGCGCCCTCCTCACTCTGCTGCGCACCGTCAGCGACGCCGCGAATAAGGAGGCGGGCTGACTTAACCTTGCAACCGAAAGCGGCAGTCGGTGTCGCGGGCGATCTGGTTCACCAGATCGACTTCCCAGGCGAGGTATTCGCGCATGTAATGTTCGCGTTCCGCTGGCGGCCGGTCGCGGGCCGATACCGAGACGTCGTCGGGTTCGCTGGCGAGCGGCCCCATGCCGGTCTCGAGCGGCAGGCCGGCCGCTTGCCACGCATCTGTTCCGCCCGCGAGCACCTTGACCGGCCGCCGGGTGCCGAACTCGGCGGCGGCAAAACGTGCGATCGCGCCGTCTTCGCTCGTCAGCACCAGATCGCCCTCGCGCGGCAGCTGTTCGAGCGCCGAGACGAGCCGGGCGCGGATCGCGAACCACGCGCCCGGGATGTGCCCCTGGCGGTAGTGTCGGCTCAGCGCCAGATCGACTACGACAGCTCGGTTCGCGTGCAGCTCCGAAGGTTGCAGGGTCGCCGGTTCGGGGCCGGCGAGCGGAAAGATGTCGCTGCGTGCCGCCGGCGTGCCAGGCTCCAACGGCCCATCGAGGCCGCCCTCGAGCACGGCGGCATCCCATCCCATGCGGCGCAGCCAGGACGCGGTCATACGCGCCCTGACCCCGGTATCATCCACGAGCACGACCCGCGCTCCCCAGACGCCCAGCCAGCTGTCGGTCTCTTGCACCAATTGCCCGCCAGGCGCCATCACCGATCCCGGCAGATGACCGGCGCGGTACTCGGCCGGATCGCGGACGTCCATCACATAGAGCGTGCGCCGATCGGCTTCGCGCTGCCATTCGACGAAGGTGGCACGATCAATCATCGGCACGCCATAGCGCCGGGCGACGGCATCGGCGCGCTGCCGCGCAGCGGCGGTGCCTTCGGCCGACACCTCCGGTGCACGCCCATTGGCGCCCGACACGACCTCGAAGCCAGCGAGGTGCCACGCCATCGTGCCATCCTTCAAGGAGACGACGCGGTTCGGCACGCCGGCGTCGATCAAGGACTGCGCGCCGATGATGCTGCGCGTCCGCCCACCGCAATTGACGACGACAAACGTGTCGGGCGACGGCACGAGCTCGTTGAAGCGATAGACGAGCTCGGCGCCCGGGACGCTAATCGCGCCAGGGATACTGTTGGAGTGGTATTCCTCGTAGGAGCGGCTGTCGAAGATCGCGAGCTGCTCGCCGCGTTTCTGCCGGTCGGCGAGCTCCTCGGCACTGATCCAGGGCGTGCCGTAGTCATGTTCGACGACTTCGGCGAAGGCCTTGCTCGGCACGTGCACGCCGCTATAGACGGGAAAGCCGGCCGCCGCCCATGCCGTGACGCCGCCTTGCAGGACCGAGACATCGTCGTAGCCGCCGGCGATCAGCCGCCCTGCAGCGCGCTCGGCCAGACCTTCGCCGTCATCGCAGACGACGATTGGCGCCGAGCGGCGTGGCAGCAGCGCCGGGGCGAGCAATTCGAGGCGGGAGAGCGGTAGGCACGACGCCATCAGCAAATGCCGATTGTGAAAGCTGCCTTCCTCGCGAGCGTCGACTATCGCGATCTCGCCACCCGAATGATACCGGTCTCTCAGTGCAAATGGCGTGGTGATGCTCGTGCCCATCCCTGCCCTCCTCCGATGATGCTGCATCCCGTTTGCCGGAATTCGCAGCCGGCGTCAAAGTTTGGGTTCTTTGGCCTTGATATCAGAAGGTCTATATCGATATCACCACTCAAGAGGAGAACATGTCCGCCATCGTCGTCCGAAACCTTTCAGCGGAAACTCATCGGGCGCTACAGGCTCGTGCTGCGCAGCACGGCCGCAGCACCGAAGCCGAAGTGCGCGCGATCCTCGACGAGGCCGTTCGTCCAATCACGCGGGTCAAACTGGGTTCAGCGCTTGCCGCGCTCGCTCAGCCTTTCGGCGGGCTCGACCTTGAGATCTCGCGAGACAGGACCCCGGCGGAGCCGATCACGCTCGAATGATCCTGCTGGACACCAACGTCGTCTCGGAGCCGATGAGGCAACGTCCTGATCGGTACGTCCAGGATTGGCTCGACGCTCAGGCCATCGAAACTTTGTATCTCTCGACGATCAGTCTGGCGGAATTGCTGCTGGGGATCGAGAACCTTCCTGCCGGCAAGCGCCGAAGGGGGCTCGCGACAATGCTCGGCGAACAGATCGCGAGCCTCTTCGAGGGCCGCATTATTCCATTCGATATCGCCGCGGCGGAAGCCTACGCGACGGTTGTCGTCAGCGCCCACAGACACGGGTATGCAATCTCGGTGGCCGACGCTCAAATCGCCGCTATCGCCGCCTCTCGTGACCTCAGCGTGGCATCGCGTGATGAGACGCCGTTTCAGGCTGCGGGCTTAGCCGTGATCAACCCTTGGAAGGTCGAATTCTGAGCGGTGGCCTCAGCCAATCCGTTTGCTCGAATTCGTGGCAGGCGTCAAAGTCGGTTCTCGAATGGTCTGATGGAGAGGCGAGAATGTCCGAAGCACGACGCGCGCGACCGCAGCCGACGCCGGAGACGCAGCATTTCTGGGAGGGCACGCGGGCCGGTGAATTGCGCCTGCAGCGCTGCAACGCCTGCCGCAAGGTCTATTTCCCGCCGCGGCCGTTCTGCCCGGCTTGCACCGCGCGCGATGTCAGCGTGTTCGCTGCCAGCGGCAAGGGCCGGCTCTACTCCTATGTGATCCACCACCGGCCGGTGCCGGGTTTCACGCCGCCCTATGCGATCGCCGTCGTCGAGCTCGACGAGGGACCGCGCATGATGACCAACATCGTTGAATGCCCACAGACCCCCGAGGCATTGGAACTCGACATGCCGGTCGAGGTCGCCTTCGAGAAGCTCGACGACGAGATCACCCTCCCCCTCTTCCGTCCGGCCGGGAGGTGAGCCGATGAAGCCGAAATCGATCGCCATCGTCGGCGCCGCCGAGACGACGCAGCTCGGCGTCATCCCCGACATGTCGCAGATCCAATTGCATGCCGACGCGGCGCTCA
>Ga0306921_10005221_pt1 | contig 13452 bp, 10 predicted proteins | sample sta12Cox44000080_FD_203760 | JGI IMG/M metagenome (GOLD analysis project Ga0306921, IMG submission 203760) | Lab enrichment of tropical soil microbial communities from Luquillo Experimental Forest, Puerto Rico - statoxic.12C.oxic.44.000.080 (v2)... | ecosystem: Environmental > Terrestrial >... | reverse complement strand
GATCACCAAAACGGAGCCCGGCGACGAGAACAACCAGGATATTTCCTCGCTGGTCGGCAAGGTCGATATCCGCAAGCTGGAAACTTTCGCCCAGAACGATCCTGATGCTTACAGCTACTCCGGCGGGCTCAACCGCGCCAACCAGGGCATTCTCGAATTCGTCGAGATGTTCAAGGCGCCGATCAAGATGCTGCATCCGCTGCTGACGGCCACCCAGGAAGGCAACTACATCGGCACCGAAAACATCGGTGCTATCCCGTTCAGCGGCATCATCCTGGCGCACTCCAACGAGGCCGAATGGCAGAGCTTCAAGTCCAACAAGAACAATGAGGCCTTCATCGACCGCATCTGCGTCATCAAGGTGCCGTATTGCCTGCGGGTCACCGAGGAGCAGAAGATTTACGAGAAGCTGATCCAGGGCTCTGAGCTCGCCGCAGCACCTTGTGCGCCGGCGACACTGGAGACACTGGCGCGCTTTTCGGTGATGTCGCGGCTGCGCAAGCACGAGAACTCGACCCTGTTTGCGAAGATGCGGGTCTATGACGGCGAGAGCCTGAAGGAGTCCGACCCGAAGGCGCGCAGCGTTCAGGAGTACAAGGACGCCGCAGGCGTCGACGAAGGCATGGACGGCGCCTCGACCCGGTTTGCGTTCAAGGTGCTGGCCGCGACCTTCAATCATGACACCACCGAGATCGGAGCCGACGCCGTTCACCTCATGTATACGCTGGAGCAGGCCATCCGCCGCGAACAGCTGTCCGACGAGGTCGAGAAGCGCTATCTCGAGTTCATCAAGGCGGACCTTGCGCCGCGCTACGCGGAGTTCATAGGCAACGAAATCCAGAAGGCCTATCTCGAATCCTATGCCGACTACGGCCAGAACCTGTTCGACCGCTACGTCGACTACGCTGACGCCTGGATCGAGGATCAGGATTTCAAGGATCCCGACACCGGCCAGTTGATGGATCGGGAATTGCTCAATCAGGAACTGACCAAGATCGAAAAGCCGGCGGGCATCGCCAACCCGAAGGATTTTCGTAACGAGGTGGTCAAGTTCTCGCTACGGTCGCGCGCCCAGAACGGCGGCAAGAACCCGAGCTGGACCAGTTACGAGAAGATCCGCGAGGTCATCGAGAAGCGGATATTCTCGCAGGTCGAGGATTTGCTTCCGGTCATCTCTTTCGGTTCGAAGAAGGACGGCGAAACCGAGAAGAAGCACGGCGAGTTCGTGAACCGCATGGTCGCGCGTGGCTACACCGAGCGGCAGGTCCGGCGGCTGGTCGAGTGGTACATGCGGGTGAAGCAAGCCGGGTGAGGCGGATGCGACAGTGGCCATTCATATCGTCGACCGGCGCCTGAATCCCGGCGGCAAGAGCCTCGAGAATCGGCAACGGTTCTTGCGGCGCGCCAAGTCGCTGGTTCAGGCGGCCGTCAAAAAGAGCTCGCAGGACCGCGACATCAAGGATGTGCTGGAGGGCGGTGAGGTCTCCATACCGCTCGACGGCATGCATGAGCCGCGCTTCCGCCGCGAAGGCGGCACGCGCGACATGGTGCTGCCTGGCAACAAGAAATTCGTCGAAGGCGACATGTTGCCGCGTTCGGGCGGTGGCGGCGGCGGCAGGCCGACCGAACCGGGCGAGGGCGACAGCGAGGATGCATTCCGCTTTGTCCTGAACCGCGACGAGTTCGTCGACCTTTTCCTCGACGATCTGGAATTGCCGGAGCTCACCAAGCGCAGGCTTGCCGACGTCGAAAGCGAGGGACTTCATCGCGCTGGCTATACGACGACGGGTTCGCCGGCAAACCTCTCCATCAGCCGCACGGTGAGCAATGCCTTGATGCGTCGCGTCGCGTTGCAGCGGCCGCGGCCGCAAGTGATCGCGGAACTCGAAGCCGAACTGGAGGATTGCGACGAGGCCCGGCGCGCCGAGCTGCTGGCGAAAATCGCGACGCTGAAATCGAAAATCCGCCGGATTCCCTTCATCGATCCCATCGACATCCGCTATCGGCGCTTCGAAAACGTGCCGAAGCCAGTCGCGCAAGCGGTCATGTTCTGCCTGATGGACGTCTCAGGGTCCATGTCCGAGCACATGAAGGATCTCGCCAAGCGCTTCTACATGCTGCTCTACGTTTTTCTGAAACGGCGCTACCGGCACGTGGAGATCGTCTTCATACGCCACACCGACCGCGCCGAAGAAGTCGACGAGGAGACGTTCTTTCATGGGCCTGCTTCCGGCGGCACGCTGGTGTCGAGCGCGTTGCAGGCAATGCATGAGATCATCCGCTCGCGTTTCCGCCCGGCCGACTGGAACATTTACGCCGCGCAAGCCTCCGACGGCGACAACCTGAGCGCCGATGGCGAGGTAGCGGGGCGGATACTGACCGAGCACATCCTCCCCGTCAGCCAGTTTTTCGCCTATCTGGAGGTTGGCGAGGCCGGCGGCTACTCGTTTGAAATGCCGGACTCCTCGCTGTGGACGCTGTACGAGCGGCTGCGCTCGGCCGGCGCGCCGCTGTCGATGCGCAAGGTGCACGACCGCAGCGAGATCTTTCCGGTGTTTCACGACCTGTTTCAGCGCCGCGGCAAGCACGAGAAGGTATCGTCATGAGTAAGGCGTCCGAACGACTGTTCGATGGTGCGGATTGGAATTTCCCGATTCTGCAGCGCATTCATGATGCCTGCGAGGACGTTGCCAAGGGCGAACTCGGGCTCAGCGTGTATCCGAACCAGATCGAGGTCATCACCGCGGAGCAGATGTTGGATGCCTATTCCTCCGTCGGCATGCCGCTGTTCTACAAGCACTGGTCGTTCGGCAAGCATTTCGCCTTCCACGAGGCTTCCTACCGCAGGGGGCTGATGGGGCTGGCCTATGAAATCGTCATCAACAGCTCGCCCTGCATTTCCTACCTGATGGAAGGCAACACGGCGACCATGCAGGCGCTGGTGATTGCGCATGCCGCCTTCGGTCACAACCATTTCTTCAAGAACAACTACCTGTTCAAGCAATGGACCGACGCCGACGGTATTCTCGACTATCTCGAATTCGCCAAGGGCTATGTCGCGCAATGCGACGAGCGTCATGGCCGCCTTGCGGTCGAGCAGACGCTGGATGCGGCGCATGCCCTGATGTCCCACGGCGTCGACCGCTATCCGGGAAAGAAGAAGCTCGACCTTCGTACCGAGGAAAAGCGCGCCGGACAGCGCCGCCTCCATCAGGAGAGTGCGTTCAATGATCTGTGGCGGACCGTTCCGACCGGTCCCGCCAAGAGCAACGCCGTGCTCAATGTCGAGCGCCGTCGCAAGCTGCTTGGGCTACCGCAGGAAAACCTGCTCTACTTTCTGGAAAAATCCGCGCCGCGGCTGGCGCCCTGGCAGCGCGAGTTGCTTCGCATCGTGCGGCACATCGCGCAATACTTCTATCCGCAAAGCCAGACCAAGGTGATGAACGAGGGGACTGCGACCTACGTCCATTACCGCATCCTGAACCGTCTCTATGAACAGGGACGAATTTCGGACGGCAACTTCCTCGAATTCCTGCAGTCCCACACCAACGTGGTTTTTCAGCCCGATTTCGATAACCCCGGCTATTCCGGCTTCAATCCCTATGCGCTCGGGTTTGCGATGATGCGGGACATCGAGCGGATCGTTGCCGAACCCGACGACGAAGACCGCGAATGGTTCCCCGACATCGCGGGCAGCGGCGACGTGATGGGTGTCTTGAGGGATGTCTGGGCCAACTATCGCGACGAAAGCTTCATCGGCCAGTTCTTGAGTCCCCGCCTGATGCGGCAATTCCGCTTGTTCCATCTGCACGACGATCCCGAAGTGCAGGCCGGCATCAGGGTCGATGCCATTCACAACGAGCGCGGATATCGTCGCCTTCGCAGGCAACTGGCGCGCCAGTATGACGTCGGATTCACCGACGCCAATATCGAAGTCGTCGATGTCGACCTCGCCGGCGACCGCCGGTTGATGTTGCGTCATCACGTCGTCAACGGCCAGCAGCTCAACGATACGGATGCCAGGCGGGTGCTCCAGCATCTCGCCGACCTCTGGAGCTACGACGTGGTGCTTGAAGAGGTCGATTCGACCGATAAGGTGCTCAAGGAATATGTGCTGAACCCGCGGGGCCTCGCCGCGGCGGCGTGAGGCGAGACATTTCTTGTTAGACCCGCTTGTTGGCGATGTGATCACCTCTCCCCGGCAGGGAGAGGTCGGATTGCTCCTGGCGATGCGAAGCATCGTCCAGTGCAATCCGGGTGAGGGGGTTCTTCTCTGACACTGTAACCCCTCACCCCAACCCTCTCCCATTGGGAGAGGGAGCGCGCTTCCGATGCCGTTCGTACCGCGGCCTACCGCAAGCTTGCGTTGATCTTCTCGAGCGCCGCAGAGCCGGGGCAGAGGTCATTGGCTTCCAGCGAATTGAGCGGGGTGTCCACCGTGTTGAGGTGGGCGTGCAGGTCGTCGGCGTCCGGATCGACATAGAGCAGGCCGGTGACGATCTGGCCCCTGGCCGCGTGCTTGGCGAGGAACGCCATGGCGCCGACGCGGTCGTGGGCGTCGTAGTCGCCGTCGATCTTGCGCAGCGCAAGGCGGGAGCCGTCGTGTTGCTCGACCATCTGCACCGTGCCCGGCGCATAGTCCACAGTGATCGGCTCGCGACCCGTGATAACGTCGAGACGGTTCACGGCATCGTTGTGCTCGCGGACATAGTCGAAGCTCTTGGTCGAGCCGGCATGATTGTTGAAGGCAACGCACGGGCTGATCACGTCGATGAAGGCCGAGCCTTTGTGCTGGATCGCGCCCGCGATCAGCGGCACGAGCTGGGTCTTGTCGCCGGAAAAGCTGCGCGCGACATAGGTCGCACCCAGTTGCAGAGCGATCGCCACGAGATCGATCGCGTTGTCGGTGTTGAGCACGCCCTTCTTGGACTTCGAGCCGCGGTCGGCGGTTGCCGAGAACTGGCCCTTGGTTAGGCCGTAAACGCCGTTGTTCTCGACGATATAGGTCATGTTGACGCCACGCCGGATCGAATGCGCGAACTGACCGAAGCCGATCGAGGCCGAGTCGCCGTCGCCCGACACGCCGAGATAGATCAGGTCGCGGTTGGCAAGATTGGCGCCGGTCAACACCGACGGCATGCGGCCATGTACCGAGTTGAAGCCGTGCGAATTGCCGAGGAAATAGTCGGGTGTCTTGGACGAGCAGCCGATGCCCGAAATCTTGGCCACCCGGTGCGGCTCGATCGACAGCTCGTAGCAGGCCTCGATGATCGAGGCCGTGATCGAATCGTGGCCGCAGCCCGCGCACAGCGTCGAGATCTTGCCTTCATAGTCGCGGTGGGTGAAGCCAAGCGCGTTCTTCTTCAGGGCCGGGTGATGGAATCTTGGCTTTGAAATGTAGGTCATGACACGGCCTTGCGGAGGGGGGTCACCTTGAGGTGATCCTGGTGGTCGCCGATAGCGTTGGCGATGAAGCGCGCGGTGATCGGCGTGCCGTCGTAATGCACGATCGGGACCAGCCGTACCGGGTCGATGCCGTTCTCGTTGACGATCAGCGAGCGCAGCTGGCTATCGCGGTTCTGCTCGACCACGTAGACGAAATCATGGTCGGCAATGAAGCTTGCAACGCTGGAATGGAACGGGAAGGCGCGAATCCGCAAGCGGTCGAGTTGGTGTCCGCGCGCCTCCAATAGACCGATTGCTTCGTCCATCGCAGGCGACGTCGAGCCGAAATAGATCACGCCATATTTGGTTGGTCTGGCCGCATTGGCCTGCAGCGGTCGCGGCACCATGTCTTGGGCGGTCTCGAACTTGCGCACCAGGCGCTGCATGTTGTCGGCGTAAACCGGGCCTTCCTCGGAATAGCGCGCATAGCGGTCGCGCGAGGTGCCGCGGGTAAAATAGGAGCCCTTGGTCGAGTGCGTGCCGGGATAGGTCCGGTAGGGGATGCCGTCCCCCTCGACGTCGAGGTAGCGGCCGAAATCACGGCCTTTCTCCAGCATCTCCGCAGTCATGATCTTGCCGCGGTCGTACTGCCGCGCGTCGTCCCACTTCAGCGGCCGGCATAGCCGGTGGTTCATGCCGATGTCGAGATCGAGCATCACGAAGATGGTGGTCTGCAGCCGCTCGGCAAGATCGAAGGCCTGGGCGGCGAACTCGAAGGCTTCGGCGGGGTCTTCCGGAAACAGCAGCACATGCTTGGTGTCGCCATGCGAAGCATATGCGCAGGCGATGATGTCGCATTGCTGGGTCCGCGTTGGCATTCCCGTCGAGGGCCCGGCGCGCTGCACGTTCATGATCACGGCCGGCACTTCCGCGAAATAGGACAGGCCGATGAACTCGGTCATCAGCGAGATGCCGGGGCCGGAGGTTGCCGTAAAGGCGCGCGCGCCGTTCCAGGACGCGCCGATCACGATACCGATCGAGGCAAGCTCGTCCTCGCCCTGGACGATGGCGTATTTCGCCTTGCGGGTCTTGGGGTCGTGACGCAGCCGTTTGCAGTGGCTGGCAAAAGCGTCCGCCAGCGACGATGACGGCGTGATCGGATACCACGCGCAGACGGTGGCGCCGCCGTAGACGGCACCGAGCGCAGCCGCACTGTTGCCTTCGATGAAGATACGGTCGCCGACCTTGTCGGCTTTCTTCACGCGCAGGCCGATCGGGCATTTCAGGTTCTGCAGCGCCCAGTCGCGGCCGAGATGCAGCGCGTGAACGTTGGAGGAGAGCAGCTTCTCCTTGCCCTTGTATTGTTCGCCGATCAATTGCTCGATCAGCTTGGGGTCCATGTCGAGCAACGCACAGAGCGCGCCGAGATAGATGATGTTCTTGAACAGCTGGCGCTGACGCGGATCGGTGTAGGTCGAGTTGGTGATGGCGGTGAGCGGAACGCCGATCACCGTGATGTCGCTTCGAAATTTCGACGACGGCATCGGCTTGGTCGAATCGTAGAACAGGTAGCCGCCCGGCTCGATCGAGGCGACGTCCTTGTCCCAGGTCTGCGGGTTCATCGCCACCATCATGTCGACGCCGCCGCGCGCGCCGAGATAACCGTCTTCGGTCACCCGCACCTCATACCAGGTCGGCAGTCCCTGGATGTTGGAGGGGAAGATGTTGCGCGGGCTGACCGGCACGCCATGCCGCAGTACCGCGCGGGCAAACAGCTCGTTCGCGCTCGCCGAACCCGAGCCGTTGACGTTGGCGAAACGGACGACGAAGTCGTTTACGCTGCTGATCGGCTTTTGCTCTGGCATGTTGATCCTGCGTGAGTCATGTCGATGAGGTATTTCTGCATGTCCCAGGCGCCGGTGGGACAGCGCTCCGCGCACAGCCCGCAGTGCAGGCAGACGTCCTCGTCCTTCACCATGACGCGTCCCGTCTTGAGGTCGGACGAAACATAGAGGTCCTGGTCGGTATGCGGCGCGGGAGCCTTCAGCCGCATCCTCAGGTCGGCTTCCTCGCCGTTGTCGGTGAAGGTGATGCAGTCCATCGGGCAGATGTCGACACAGGCGTCGCACTCGATGCAGAGCGATGTGGTGAACACGGTCTGCACGTCGCAATTCAGGCAGCGATGCGCCTCGCCAAGCGCGAGCTTGACGTCATAGCCGAGTTCGACCTCGGCGCGGATGTCCTTCAGCGCGATCACCTTGTCCCGGTGCGGCACCTTGAAGCGCTTTTCTACGGAAATGTCGTTGTCATAGCTCCACTCGTGAATGCCCATCTTCTGCGAGGTGACCTGCACCTCGGGTAGCGGGCGCTCGTTGATGTCCTCGCCGGAGCACAGCTTGTGGATCGAGAGCGCGGCGTCGTGGCCGTGAGCCACGGCCCAGATGATGTTCTTCGGACCGAAGGCGGCGTCGCCGCCGAAGAAGACCTTCGGATGCGTCGAGGCCATGGTCTTGGAATCGACCTTGGGCATGTCCCATTTGTCGAATTCGATGCCGCAATCCCGCTCGATCCAGGGGAACGCGTTCTCCTGGCCGACGGCGACCAGCACGTCGTCGCAATTGATGGTTTCGTCGGCATCGCCGGTGGGCACCAGGTTACGCCTGCCTTTGGCGTCGTATTCCGCTTTCACCTTCTGGAAGGTGACGCCAGTAAGCTTGCCGTTATCGTGAACGAAGGCGATCGGCACCATAAAATTGAGGATGGGAATATCCTCATGCATCGCGTCTTCCTTCTCCCAGGGAGACGCCTTCATCTCTTCGAAGCCGGAGCGCACGATCACACGGACGTCCTCGCCGCCCAGGCGGCGCGCGGTGCGGCAGCAGTCCATCGCGGTGTTGCCGCCGCCGAGCACGATCACGCGCTTGCCGATCTTGTCGGTGTGGCCGAACGAGACGCTGGAGAGCCAGTCGATGCCGATATGGATGTTGCCGGCTGCTTCTTTCCGACCGGGGATGTCGAGCTCGCGGCCGCGCGGTGCGCCCGAGCCCACGAAAACCGCATCGTAGGTGTCGGCCAGCAGCTTCTTCATGCTGTCGATGCGATGGCCGCCCTTGAGCTCGATGCCAAGGTTGAGGATGTAATCGGTTTCCTCGTCGATCACTGAATCCGGCAGGCGGAATTTCGGAATTTGCGACCGCATCATGCCACCGGCCTGCGGATCGGAGTCGAATACCGTGCAGTGGTAGCCGAGCGGGGCGAGGTCGCGCGCCACGGTCAGCGAAGCGGGGCCGCCGCCGATCAGCGCGATGCGTCTGCCGTTCTTCGCCGACGGCTTAGGCAGGCGGTGCTTGATGTCGTCCTTGAAGTCGGCCGCGACACGCTTGAGGCGGCAGATCGCGACCGGATTTTCCTCGACGCGGCCGCGGCGGCAGGCGGGCTCGCAGGGACGATCGCAGGTGCGTCCCAGGATTCCCGGAAACACGTTCGACCTCCAATTGATCATGTAGGCGTCGCTGTAGCGGCCTTCGGCGATCAAACGGATGTATTCCGGAACTGGGGTGTGTGCGGGACAGGCCCATTGGCAATCGACTACCTTGTGAAAGTAGTCGGGGGCCGAAATATCAGTCGGTTTCATTCCTGCCTTCCGCACCGACGCCCAGCAGCGGCACGGCCTTTTTGCTAGCGAACGCCTGTCTTGAATCCGAACATGATCGCTTCAGGAAACCTGAGCTTTTCGGCTCGCGATCATACTCCGGGGCGTTCTCCTGATTTTCAGGTTGGATCATTGCGTTGTTCTTATTAGAGCCATTCAACATGATCCACAAAGGCAAATTTGCCTTGTCGGCCTGCTTTCATGCAGGCATTGCCATAACGTTAATGTCATCGCAGCTCGATTTGCGGCACCGCAGCAAATGGCATGCCGCGAACATGCCGACGGCTTCAATTCTGCGGAATATCGCTGTTCGCAAGGTCCCACATCAGGTCATAAATGCCTGACGAAATCTGCAGCGCCTGATCGGGTGCCGACGTACCGGTAAAGCGGCTCGCAAGCCCAGCCGCAATCGCATCAGCAGTGGTTCATCGATCAGAATGAACCAGTCGCCGGAAGCCGCACCTGCGGCTGCGGGAATTTCCGGCGTCGGCCCGGAGAGGGCGGGATCGCTCTCCAGGAGATGCATGGAAATGATTCCGTCGAGGCCTGCGGGATCGAGCCTTTCAGTCAGCGTTGCGCGCAACGAGGTTTCATGGCCCGCCTGCGGGCGAAGACGAACGATGCCGAGCACCGCGCCGCGGCCTTGTCCGCGGCTCGAGGTGATGCGCGCAACCGCGCGGATCATGTTCTTGAAGCGCGTCATGGTCTTTTTCGACCAGTCGGTCGGGTTGGCCAACCTTGCGCGATAGGCTGGACTGTTCAACACGTCGACCGCCGTCGTCGAGTAAAGGCAGAGATATTTCGGGCTGGCGTTACGGGCGATATAGCGCCTGGCTTCAAGAAAGCCTTCGATTGCGACGCGCTCTTCGAGATGTTCGCGATCGTACCAACGGTTGAACTCGATCTCGTCGGACGGATCGATGTCCATCGACGTTAGCAGCATGCCTTTTCCGGCGAGCGGCATTGTTCATCCCCTATCGATCGATTTTCGACGCGACATCGGCGATCGCCCGCATCACCGCATCGCGAATGTTGGGATCATACAGCGAGTGGCCGGCGCCTTCGACGACGCGGATCTCCGCCTGACGCCACACCGCCGCAAGCGCGTGCGACGTAGCCGGAGGGCACAGCAGGTCGTAGCGTCCCTGCACGATGATGCCGGGAATGCCGGCAAGCTTTCCGGCTTCCTCCAGAAGCTGATCGGGCCGCATGAAGCAGTCGTTCTGGAAATAATGCGCTTCCATGAACGGGGTTGCGGGCAGCGCCCCGTTCGAGGCAAGTGCAGCGAGATCCAGCCGTGTGCGCGCGGGTTTATGTTCGGACAGGATGCGTTCGGTGTCGTGCCAGGCGCGGGCAACCGGGCCATGCACGACAGGATCGTCATCGAGGATACGACGCCAGTAGGAGGCTAGCGGGCTTGCGCGTTCGCTCGTTGACAGCACGCTGAGGAAATCCTCGGCCAGGTCGGGGTAAAAGCGCGGCAGCGCCTCGCAGAATGCAGTCTCGACCTCCTTGCGGGTGCCGAGAAAGGTCGCGCGCAGAACGACACCCGACACGCGATCGGGATAGGCCTGCGCGTAGGCCAGCGCCAGCGTTGCGCCCCAGGAGCCGCCGACCAGAAGCCAGCGCTCGAAACCGAACCGCACGCGTATCGCTTCCATGTCGAAAAGAAGATGCTGCAATGTGTTGGCCTCGCGGCTGCCCTTGGGACGGCTGCGGCCCGCGCCGCGCTGGTCGAACAGCACTGCGTGAAAACGCTCCGGATCGAACAGCCGCCGGTGATCGGCCTGGCAGCCGCTGCCGGGGCCGCCATGCAGATAGACCGCGCCAATGCCGCCGAGACGGCCGACGCTCTCGACATAGATGTCGTGGCCATCGCCGACGGCGAACTGCTCGGAAGTGAGCGGCGCGAACGGGTCAGCGCGTCTGGCCCCGGCGTCAGGCGCCATGCTTGCCGCCTGCCTCCGGCGTGCCGCCGGCAAAATTACGGTAGAGAAAGTACTCGCTGCCTTCGGCTGCTTCCTGCTCGGCCTGCTTGAAGATCGCCTCATGCATAGGCGACAGCGTGCAGGCGGGATCGGTATTGCCGGCATCGCCGGTCAGCGCAAAGGCCTGGCAGCGGCAACCGCCGAAATCAATCTCCCTGAACTCGCAGCTCCGACACGGCTCCGCCATCCAGCTCGTGCCACGATAGCGGTTGAAGGCTTCCGAGTTCTGCCAGATCCAGGCGATCGAATGGTTCGACCGCACCGATTCGAATTGCAGCCCGGTGATGGTCTCGGCGGCATGGCAGGGCAGGATCTTGCCCGACGGCGAGATGTTGAAGAACTGCCGGCCCCAACCGCCCATGCACTTCTTCGGCCGCAGCGCGTAGTAGTCGGGGATCACGTAGTCGATCGCAAGCCGGCCCTTCAGCCGCTCGCGCGCCTCCTCGACGATGCGGGTCGTCTCCTCGAGCTGCGCAAATGTCGGCATCAGTGCGGGGCGGTTCTTCAGCGCCCAGCCGTAATACTGCACATTGGCGACCTCAAGCCGGTCGGCGTCGAGATCGACCGCCATCTGGATGATGTCGGGGAGCTGATGCAGGTTCTGGCGATGCATCACCGCGTTCACGGTCAGCGGCAGATCGAGCTCGCGGGTCCATTTCGCCGCCTCGATCTTTTGCCTGTGCGCATCTTTCAATCCCGCGACGCGATCGGCCATTGCAGGCTCAGAGCCCTGGAAGCTGATCTGCACATGGCAAAGGCCGGCATCCGCAAGCTGGGACAACTTATCGCGCGTCAAGAGCACCGCCGATGTGATCAGATTGCTGTAGAGGCCGACATCGGTTGCATGCCTGACCAGCTCGACAAGATCCTTGCGCGCGGTCGGCTCGCCGCCGGAAAAGTGAATCTGCAGCACGCCGATCTCGGCGAGCTCGGACAGAACCTTCTTCCATTCATCGGTGGCAAGCTCGCTCGATGCCCGGTCGAGCTCGACCGGGTTGGAGCAATAGGGGCATTGCAGCGGGCAACGATGCGTCAGCTCGGCCAGCACCGCGAGCGGAATGCCGAAACTTTCCGCCGTCGACCTCCGGCTCTCCAGCACGGTCAGGGCGTCATTCGGGTCGAGGCTCATGGCGTCTTCTCGCGCGCTTCGGTGAGAAAGCCCTTGTCGGCAAGGTCCTGCAGCATGGCGATGACATCGACCGAAATCGCCTCGCGTGGGGCCGCATATTTGGTCGCGAGCTGATCGACGATATCGGCAACGCTGCGCGCGCCGTCGCAGAGCTTGAGCACTTCGACCGCGATCTCGTCCGGCGCCAGCACGCGCTCGGGCACCAGTATAACCCAAACCTTCCGCGTGTCGTCGAATTTCAGCCTGGCGTGCCGCGGCAGCACAGGGCGGCTTGTTTCGCTGACGCTGATGTGACGCGGACCCGCCACGGTTTATCGCCTAGCTTGCCTTGGGCACGAACGCGCCCGGCGGGATGTGGCCATCGACATAGGCGTGATAGAGCGCGTCGAGCTGGACCCACAAGACGTTGGTCTTGAAGATCAGCGCGTTGCAGACCGCCGCGCGCTCTATCTGCGTCGTGGCATGCTTCCTGACATAGTCCAGCGCGAAGCCGGCGTCGCGCGGCGCCTGCTGCAGGCGGCGGCTGAAATAGCTCATGATATCGGGATTGACGAAGTCGTAATGCTGCAACATGCCGGCGATGCGCTCTTCATGCAGGTTCGGCGCGAACAGTTCAGTCAGCGAGGAGGCGATCGCTTCCAGCGGGGTCCTGTCACGGCAGAAATGCACGTAGGCTTCCACCGCAAAGCGCGTGGCGGGCAAGATGCCTTCGGTCGATTCGACATAAGCGGTATCGAGCCCAAGCCCCTCGGTGAGTTTCAGCCAGCGCTCGATGCCGCCCTCGCTGCCGATGTCGCCGTCGTGATCCTCGATGCGGTGCCGCCATTCCAGGCGGGTCGCGCGGTCGCGAAAACGCGAAATCACCACCGCGTCCTTGAGCGGGATCGTGCTCTGGTAAAAGTAGCGGTTGAGCGCCCAGGCCTGCACCTGGCCCTTGTTCAGCTTGCCGCCGTGCAGAAGACGATGGAAGGGGTGCAGGCTGTGATAGCGCGTAGCACCGATCCGGCGCAGGGTTGCTTCCAGCTCCTCGGCGCTGTCGAGCTTGACGCCCTTGCCGATCGAATATGCCGTCATGGTATCGGTGGGGACGACGTTCAAAGCACGATCTCCATTCCATCGGCGGCAATCTGCCAGCCTGCGCGCTCAGTCATTGTGCGCTCGGTCGAGCCTGCCAGCAGCGCCGGATTCGAATTGTTGATATGCAGGAATATCTTGCTGTCGATATCGAGGCCAGCAAGACTTTCGATCGCGCCTTTGTTCCCGGACATCGCCACATGCCCCATGCTTTGCCCGGTCTT
>Ga0306921_10005220_pt1 | contig 13453 bp, 8 predicted proteins | sample sta12Cox44000080_FD_203760 | JGI IMG/M metagenome (GOLD analysis project Ga0306921, IMG submission 203760) | Lab enrichment of tropical soil microbial communities from Luquillo Experimental Forest, Puerto Rico - statoxic.12C.oxic.44.000.080 (v2)... | ecosystem: Environmental > Terrestrial > Soil... | reverse complement strand
CCGGCAAAGGTCCCGACCAGCATGTCGTAAAGCGACGACAGCGTGACCGGCTTGGTCAGAAACCCCGCCGCCCCGGCGGCTTCGGCAGCCTCGCGCACCACCTCGGTGGCAAAGCCCGTGACCATGATGATCTGCAGCGGCGACCCGCCCGCCTTGTCGCCAAGGATTTTCCGCGTCGCCTCGGCGCCGTCGATTTCCGGCATCCAGTGGTCCATGAAGACCACCCGATAAGGGTCCTCGGCCGCCGCCTGGTCGAGTGCGGCATAGGCCTCGCGCGCCGACCCCACACTGTCTGCCCGCATCTGCAGAGCCTGCAGGCTGCGGGTCAAGATCTCGGCCGCGAGCGGGTTGTCGTCGACCACCAATGCCCGCATGCCGACGATCGCGACCGGCATCGCCTGCCGCGGCCGCTGCCGTTCGGTGACGCCGAGCCACAAGGTGACGCGGAAGGTGCTGCCGACCCCGGCCTCGCTTTCGACACTGACGTCGCCGTCCATCAATTCGGCGAGCCGCTTGACGATCGTCAGGCCGAGCCCGGTGCCGCCATAGCGGCGAGTGGTCGAACCGTCGGCCTGGCTGAATGCCGAGAACAGCCTGGCGCTTTGCTCTCGTGTCATGCCGATGCCGGTGTCGGCGACGGCGATCTCGAGGCACGCCCGGCCGTCGCGCTCGTCGAGCCGGGTGATCGATACCTGGATGTACCCCTCTTCGGTGAACTTGACCGCGTTGCCGATCAGGTTGGTCAGGATCTGGCTCACTCGCAGCGGGTCGCCCAAGAGCCCCTGCGGCACGTCATCCGCCACGCTGAACACCAGCTCCAGCTTTTTCTCGCTGGCCCTCTGCCCGATCAGCGTATTGACGTTGCCGAGCACATCGTCAACCCAGAACGGGATGGTTTCGATCGTCAGCGCGCCCGCTTCGATCTTCGAAAAATCGAGGATGTCGTTGATGATGCCGAGCAGCGACACGCCAGCGGTGTGGATCTTGGAGAGATAGTCGCGCTGCTTGAAGTCGGACGCGTTCATCAGGGCGAGGTTCGACAGCCCGATGATCGCGTTCATCGGCGTCCGGATCTCGTGGCTCATATTGGCGAGGAACATCGACTTGGCCTGCGTCGCTTCCTCGGCAACGTCCCGGGCGCGGGCGAGATCGGCCTGCGCCGCCTCCAATTCGTGCAATGCCGTCTCGGCCGCGTCGCGCGCCGCGCGGATCTCGCCTTCGGCGCGCTTGCGCTCGGTGATGTCGCTGTAGTTGATGACGACCCCGCCGCCCGGCACCGGGTTCGCCCGCACGTCGATGACGCGGCCGTCGGGGCGCGTGCGCTCGGTCGAATATTGTCTGCCGGCCGCTTCGATCAGACGGCGTACTTCGGCTTCGACATCGACCTCGCCGTACTCGCCGTGCGTCGCAAGGTGGCGAATGTAGTCGCCAAGGCTCGGCCGCTCAGCCAGCAAAGCGTCGGGCAAATCGAGAAGCTGCTGGAAATTGCGGTTCCATGCCGCGAGCCGCTGCTCGGCGTCGAACATGGCGACGCCGTCGCCCATATTGTCGAAGGTCACGCGCAACTCGGCCTGCCGCTGGCGGATCTCGCCGAGCAGCCGGGCATTATCCATCGCAATGACCGCCTGGGCCGCGAAGTTTTCCAGGAACGCGATCTCTTTTTCCGAGAACGGCCGCACCTCGCTGCGGCCGCAGGTGATCATGCCGAGCAGCCCGCCGTCTTTGCGCAGCGCCAATAGAAGATTAGTGCGCAAACCGGCCTCGGCGGCTGCGTGCGTTAGCGGATCGTCGTCGATCAGGCGCATATCGGCAATGTGGACAAAGGGGGCCCCGGCGAGCAGCGGCTGCAAATACGAGGCCTGGCGAACGCTGAACCCGCGGCGCAGCTGCCCGGCCCAGTCCCGCGGGACGCCCTGCATCGCGACAGGCCGGAAGGTCTCGCCGTCGAAGAGATGTAGTGCGCCGCGCGTCGCGCCGCAGTGAGTGCGCGCCTTTTCCAATATCGCCTCGAAGACCGGCTGGAGCTCACCGGGCGAGGAGTTGATGACCTGCAACACCTCGGCCGTCGCGGTCTGTTGCGCCAGTGACTCGCGCAGTTCGGTCAACAGACGCGTATTCTCGATCGCATTACCGCCTGGTCGGCAAAGGTGCGGACCAATTCGATCTGGCGCTCGGTGAACGGCTCGACCCGCTGGCGCGCCAGGTTGAGCGTGCCGACCACCAAACTGTCACGCCGCAATGGCACGCCGAGCACAGTCCGCAGTTTGCCGAGCGTCACCGCTTCGTTGAATCGATAGTAGGGGTCTGTCGTCATATCCGGGATGTGTACGACCTCGCCGGTAAGGGCGAGCCGGCTGGTCACTGATTCGCGGCCGGGCGCAAAAGTCTGGCTCCGCACGACGGCGTCATAGGCCGGGTCGAGCGACCGCGTGGCGACAAAGCGGAACACGTCGCCCTCGCGGATCGACAGGGCGGCGGTATCGCTGTCGCAGAGGCGCTGCGCTGTCTCGACCAAGGTGTCGAGAATCGGTTGAAGATCAAAAGTCGAGCGGCTGATGACCTTGAGCACGTCGCTCGTCGCGGTCTGATATTCGAGCGATTCTTCGAGGTCGCGCGTGCGGGCCTGCAATTCACCGAGCAGCCGCGCATTCTCCATCGCGATGACCGCCTGGTCGGCAAAGGTGCGCACCAATTCGATCTGCCGCTCGGTGTATGGCTGCACTCGGTTCCGCCCGAGACCAATCACGCCGAGCACGGCCCCCTCGCGCAGCAGCGGCACTCCAAGTCCGGTACGTAGCCCGGACGCCACAATCTCGGGCAGCGCGTAGTCCGGGAGAGCGCGGACGTCCGCGACATGCACGACCCTGCCTTCGAGCGCCGTCCGGGCGGCGACGCTGTCGCGACCGGGGACAATGGTTCGCTGGCGCAAGATCGCCCAATGCTCGGGGTCCGCTGAACCCACCCAGTTGGTCGACACAAAGCGGTAGACCTCGCCTTCGCGTATTGCGATGTTTCCGTAATCGGCGCCGCAAAGCCGGACCGCTGTTTCGACCACTGTGTCCAGCACCGGTTGCACATCGGCGGTCGACCGGCTGATGACATTGAGCACGTCGCTGGTCACGGTCTGGTATTCGAGCGATTCTTCGAGGTCGCGAGTGCGGGCCTGCAACTCGCCGAGCAGCCGCGCGTTCTCGATCGCGATGACCGCCTGATCGGCAAAGGTGCGCACGAGCTCGATCTGCCGCTCGGTGAACGGCTCAACCCGCTTCCGGGCAAGATTGATAACGCCGATTGGTTCGCTATCGCGCAGGAGCGGCACCCCGAGCAGGGTACGGCGCCCGGTTCTCACAGTTTCGGCAACCGCGAAGTCCGGGTCAGCGAGGATGTCCGGGATTTGCACAACCCTGCCTTCGAGCGCCACCCGCCCGGTCATGCTGCCGCGACCGGGGACAAGTGTTCGCCCGCGCACCCTCGCCCAATATTCGGGGTCCGCTGTTCTGGTCGAACTCGCCACGGCCCGGTAGACCTGGCCCTCGCGTATGTAGATCGTCGCGGAATCGGGGGCGCAAAGCCGGGCGGCCGTATCGACTACTGTGTCCAGCACCGGTTGCACATCGGAAGTCGAGCGGCTAATGACGTTGAGCACATCGCTGGTGGCGGTCTGGTATTCGAGCGACTCTTCGAGGTCGCGCGTGCGGGCCTGCAACTCACCAAGCAGCCGCGCGTTCTCCATCGCAATGACGGCCTGGTCGGCAAAGGTGCGCACCAACTCGATCTGCCGATCGGTGTATGGCTGCACTCGTTTCCGCGCGAGACTAATGGCGCCGAGCACTGCTCCCTCGCGCAGCAGCGGCACTCCAAGGTGGGTGCGTAGCCCGGACGCCACAGCCTCGGGCAGCGCGTAGTCCGGGTCGGCGCGGATGTCCGCGACATGCACGACCCTGCCTTCAAGCGCGGCCCGCCCGGCGATGCTGTCGCGACCGGGGACAATTCTTCGCTGGCGCAGGGCCGCCCAATGCTCGGGGCCCACTCCAAACGCCGACGCAAAGCGGTAGACCTCGCCCTCGCGTATCAAGATCGCTCCGGCATCGTCGCCGCAAAGCCGGGCGGCAGTCTCGGTCACTGTGTCCAGCACCGGTTGCACATCGGCGGTCGAGCGGCTGATGACGTTGAGCACGTCGCTGGTCGCGGTCTGGTATTCGAGCGATTCTTCGAGATCGCGCGTGCGGGCCTGCAATTCGCGCCAGGTTTCGGCGCTTTGGATCGCGATCACCGCCTGTTCGGCGAAGGTTTTCAAAAGCTCGATCTGGGTGTCGGAGATGCCGTCGACCCGCGAACTTGGTGTCGAGATCGCGCCGATCACGCGGCCGTCGCGCATCAACGGGATCGAGATTTGCGATTTAACCCCGAGCGCCCGAATTTCCGGGGATACGCCGGGTTCAGCGTCCATATCGCGAATGTGAACGGTTGTCCCATCCAGAATGGCCCGGCAGGTCAATGACCCGCGGTCCGGCACTCTGGGCCATCCGGCATCATAGGCCGCTATTGTTGTGGGGCTGGCGTACGACGCGCTGCGACTTTGCGCTCGGTAATGCACCAATTCGCCGTCATATTCGAACAGCCCCACCATCACGGTGCCGAGCAGCGCCCTGGCCTGATGGCAGATTAGATCGAACACCGGCTGCGCCTCGCCGGGCGAGGCGGACATTTCCTTTAGCACGTCGATCGTCGCCGCCTGATGATCGATACGCTCGGCGAACGCGGTGTTGCGTTCGGCCAGTTCGGCCGTGCGCGTCTGCAACTCGCCGAGCAGCCGCGCATTCTCCATAGCGATAACCGCCTGCGCCGCGAAGTTTTCGAGCAGCGCAATCTCTTTTTCCGAGAACGGGCGCACCTCCTTGCGGTGGGCGCTGATCAGGCCGAGGAGGACGCCATCCTTGCGCAACGGCACCAGCAGCACCGTGCGGCTGCCCGCTTCGATCGCAACGCGGGTCGTCGGATTGATCGGACCGCTCCGCACGTCGGGGGTATGGATAAAGCGCTCCCCGCGCAGCAACCGCTCGTGGCTGCCGCCGGGTGCGGCACGGAAGGGGCTGCGCAAAAACGCTCCGTACGCCTCCGTCATCCCACGCGTCGCAACCGCGCGGAAATGCTCGCCGTCATAAATTATCAGGCCACCGTGGGACACCCCGCAGAGGCTGTGCGCCTTCTCCAGGATCGCCTCGAAAACCGGCGCGAGATCGCCGGGCGACGAGTTGATTACCCCTAACACCTCGGCGGTCGCGGTCTGCTGCTCCAGCGCCTCGCGCGTCTCGGTTATCAGCCGCGCGTTCTCCATCGCGATGACCGCCTGGTCGGCAAAGGTGCGGACCAGCTTGATCTGCCGATCGGTGAACGGCTCGACCCGCTGCCGCAGTACGATCAGGACCCCGATCGGCTCGCCCTCGCGCAACAGCGGCACGCCAAGCGCGGTTCGGTTCTCGGCGTTCGGCACCGCGAATTCCGGATCGGCGGTGAGGTCGGCGATGTGGACCGGTTGTCGTTCGAGCGCGACGCGCCCGGCGATGCTGTCGCGGCCGGGCGCGAAGGTCATCGCCCGCAGCATTTGGTCGGATTCTCGATCGTGGAAGAAACCGGCGACGTAGCGGTAGAGATCGCCGCTGCGGATGACGATCGACGATCTGCCGGCATCGCACAACCGCGCCGCCGTCTCCACCAAGGTGTCGAGCACCGCCTGCAGATCGAAGGCCGAGCGGCTGATGACCGTCAGCACGTCGCTGGTCGCGGTCTGGTATTCGAGCGATTCCTGGAGGTCGCCGGTGCGCTGCTGCAATTCGCGATAGGTCTCGGCGCTGGTGATGGCGATGACAGCTTGCTCGGCGAAGATTTGCAGCAATGCGACCTGGCTGTCGGTGAAACCGCCGGTCTCCCCGCTAGACAGCACCACCGCGCCGATCGCCACGCCGTCGCGCAGCAGCGGCAACGATATCTGCGACTTGTGACCGAGATTGCGAACGGCGGCGCTAACCCCGGGTTCGCTCGCCAGGTCGCGCACATGAATGGTCTGCCGGTCAAGTATCGCCCGGCAGGTGATGGAACCGCGTGTCGGCACCATCGGAAACAGCCGATGGTAGGCTTCAAATGCCTCCGGCGTGCGGTATGCCTCGATGCCAAACGTTGATCGCAAATGGACCAGTTCGCCATCGAATTCGAACAAGCTAGCGGTCGTGGCGTTGCACAGATCTCGCGCCCTTTGGACGATCAGGTCGAACACCGGCCGCGGATCGCTCGGTGAGGCCGACATCGCCTTGAGCACATCGATCGTGGCGGACTGCTGTTCGATACGCTCGCCGAAATCGCTGTTGCGCGCGGCCAGTTCGGCGCGGCACGCGTCGAGTTGCCGTCGGAGCTCCGCGTTGTCGCGTTGCAGATCGGCTACTGCGGTGTCGAGCGTCGCGGTCATGCGCCGGCGCCGGCGAACGATCGGACATCGTCCGAAATCTGAATGTACGGCATGTTTCCCCTAGTGATTGGAGAGCTGCGAACTCCCGTGAGCGAGGATATGCCTCCGTGCTTTGCGCCGCCAGGGGTACTACTGGGATCAGCGGCATCGAGGGTCGTGGCGAATGGCCGCTTTTAGAACCCGGGCATCCCAGTCCGGGCAAATCAGGAATGACGCATTTTTACCGGAGGCGGGCGCTTGCTGCGCTAGTTCGAAGGTGAGCTGTGGGGCATGAAGAGCCGTTCCAAGCGCGAACCCTGAGTGCCCGAGTTGGGTCGAGAGGCGCCCTCGGAACAGGAAATCAAGCGACAGATGTTGACCACTAGGCGGTGCTCAGCGCATCTCGGTGCCGAACACAAAGGACCGTCCTAGCGGCCGCATACGGAGGCGAGGAACAGGTAGGCCGGCAACACCGCAACCAGGGCCACTTGCGGCGTTACAATGAGCTGGTCTAGCGCCAGAACACGCAAGGTTGAGCGGGCAGGTCATCTTGCCGACGCCGCTCAGGGAGATTGACCTCGTGGTTTGCACGCTTGGGGAGAAGCCAGTATGAGACGACGCGACCTGCTGAAAACCGCTGCGGCCGCGACTCTTGCGGCTGGCGTGGCACCGAGGCTTGGCCGCGGAGAGGACCGCACCAAAACCTTGGTGTTTGTCGGCGTGGCCGATCTCAGCGTGCTCGACCCGGTGGTCACCGGGTTTAGGCCGACGCGAAATGCCGCCTATCTCGTCTTCGACACGCTCTACGGCATTGACACAGAGTGGAAAGCGCAGCCGCAGATGGTAGAGGGTCATATCGTCGAGGAGGACGGATTGACCTGGACCCTGAAGCTGCGCGAGGGTCTGCGCTTTCATGACAACGAGCCGGTGCTTGCACGCGACGTTGTCGCCAGCATCCGCCGCTTTGCGGCGCGCGTGATCTTCGCCAACGCGTTGATGGACGCGACTGACGAGCTGTCGGCACAAGACGACCGCAGCGTGCGCTTCCGCCTGAAGCGGCCGTTCCCGCACCTGCCGGAGGCGCTCGCCGGGCCCGGCGGCAACGTGCCGGCGATCATGCCGGCGCGTCTGGCGGCGGAATCGCCGTTCAAGCCGGTCGCCGAAATCATCGGCAGCGGGCCCTACCGTTTCCTGAAGGAGGAGCATGTCAGCGGCGCCCGCGCGGTTTTCGAGCGCTTTGCCGAATATCAGCCGCGGCCGAGCGGCCCGGTCGGCTTCACCGCCGGGCCCAAGGTGGCACATTTCGAGCGGGTCGAGTGGCTGACCCTGGACCCGTTTTCGGCGTCGGCTGCGCTGCGTCGCGGCGAGATCGACTGGTGGGAGAACCCGTCACGCGATCTCCTCGACCAGGTCAGCGGCGACCCCAACATTACCGTCGTCTCGCATTTCGCGACCGCCAACGGCACGATGTACTTCAACCAGCGCTATCCGCCGTTCGACGATCCGGCGATACGGCGAGCGTTGCTCGGCGCGGTCGACCAGGCCGAGGCGATGTCGGCGATCGCCGGCAATGATCGGAGCAATTGGCGGGACGATGTCGGTCTGTTCGGCACCGGCTCGCCGTTTACAAGCGATGTCGGCGTTGAGGTGCTGCGCAGCCCACGCGACTATGCCGCCGTCAAGCGGGCGCTCGCGGAGGCCGGCTACAAGGGTGAAAAAATTATCGTGATGGCGCCGACCGATGCCCGCGAAATCGGCGATCTAACGAGAACCGGTGCCGAGCAGCTGCGCCGCGCCGGCATGAATGTCGATCTGCAGGAGATGGATTTTGCCAATGTCGTGCGACGCCAGCTCAATCAGGGCCCGCCGGACAAGGGCAGCTATAACATGCGCTGCGGTCTGATCGACCGTTCACTGCCGAACGTCCATCCTTACGGCAACCTGGCCATTCGCGCCGACGGCAAAGAGCCGGTAAACGGCTGGGCCAATAGTCCGCGCATCGAGGAATTGCGCGCCGCCTGGCTCGCCGCGGCCGATCTGGAACAGCAAAAGCGGATCTGCGTCGATTTGCAGAAGCAGCTCTGGGCAGACGTGCCGTTCATCCCGATGGGCGAATACTGGCAGGCGACAGCCCACCGGAAGGATTTGACCGAAGTCCTGCCCGGATGTTTCGCGACGTTCTACGGCGTGCGCCGCACCTGAATAAGTGTCGACCTGCGCGCTCCGCAATCTCGCACTCACCGAGGCGATCACGCGGTCGAACTCGTTTCCGGAGCATTAAGCAAGCGACTGTTCGATTGAGCTCAAGACGGTACGCCGGGCGCTTTGACTTTTCGAGTTAGCTTGCGTCGCCACGGAAGACCGCCTCGATGTTGTTACCATCCGGATCCAGCACAAACGCGGCGTAGTAATTCGGTCTGCGCAGCCCGGGCGCCCCGTTTTCGGTCCCGCCTGCCTTGAGGGCGGCGGTGTGGAATGCATGGACCTCAGTCCTGCTTTTGGCTGCAAAGGCGGTATGCTGTTTGACAGAGTGTGGGTGGTATCGATCAATCCAGAAGACGGGATAGTCGAAACCGTAGCCAACGCCGTCGGTTCCGACGTTATCGGGTATCTGCATCACTCGGCGCATGCCAAGCGCTTCCAAGGCCGCGTCATAGAAGGTCGCGGAACGGCTGACGTCCGCGACTCCTATGCCGGTGTGATCAATCATCTTTGGCCCTCCTGAATCTCTGAAGGTTATGGTTTGATCCCTTCCTGCACCGAAGCCAGAGCGGAGCTGTCAAAAGGCTGTCCCATACGAACGCCCGCCGCATCGGCGTTTGCCGCGAGGCGGTCGTCGCGCCTTAAACGAGACTCAGCGTGCCTCGGTGCCGAGCGCCATGGCCCGCGGCTGCGCCGACGGCTCCTCGTCGCCGACCCCATCGCCTTGCCATGCGTCTCGACCCCAAGAAACACAAACGACAGTCCCACCAGCAGCATGCAGAAGGCGAGGAACAGGTAGGCCGGCAAAACCGCATCCGCCGTCGTCTCGGGCTTGACGATGTTGCCGGTGCCGGCGATCAGCGCGAGGCTCAGAGGTCCGAGGATCTTGCCGACCCCGTTCGCCGCCTGGCCAAGCCCGGAGGCGCGCGCACCTAGGCGCACGCCGTAGCGCTCGACCGTGTAAGGGGCGAAATTGGCGAAGCCGCCCTCTATAAAGAAGGTCGAGGCGCATAGCAGCATGACCATCGCCGGCAGGCCGCCAAACATGGCGTTGCTGTAATAGCCGGCCGCGGCCAGCGCGGCGACGCCGCCAAACCCCCAGACGGCGCCGAGCCAGCGACGGCCGGTCAGCGGCGCCAACAAGGTGACGATGACTTTGCCGGTGACCCCACCCAGCGTGACAAAGACGAAATAACCCGCAGCGACCTTGACTGGGACGCCCAGCACCAACGCGACGATGGTCGGCCCCCACAGATAGACGCCGTACCCGGCTACCGACGAGCCGCCCCAAATGATGCAGGTCTCCCAGAAAAGGGCCGGCCGCCGGTACAGTTCCGACAGTTTGCCGCGCGGCTGCGTCGACGGCGGGATGGTCGGCAGCGGCACCGAGTCGAGCGGCACGTCCAGTTGCCTGGCGACCTCGGCACGCGCCTCGGCAAAGCGGCCTTTGGCGGCGAGCCAGCGGATCGATTCCGGGCACCAGCGCCAGATCAACAAGCCGACCACCACCGGCGCCATGCCGAGCATCGCCACCCCGCGCCAGCCGATCGGCTCGATCAATGCCGCCGACGCCGCCGAGGCAAGAAACCCGCCGGCCGAGGCGAAAACCAGATAAAAGCTCGTCAAAAAAGTCCGATAGCGGGTCGGTGTCAGCTCGACCTGTATGGCCAAAGACGGGGTGACCCCCGCGGTCAGCCCGATGCCGATGAAAAAGCGCAGGATCGCGAACACCTCCCACGCGCCGCTCGGCACCACGCCCATCAGTCCGGAGGCGGCGGCGCAGATAAAGGTGCCGGTGATCATCGTGATCTTGCGGCCAACGAGATCCGACAGCCCGCCAAAGATGAGAGCGCCGAGAATCGCGCCGACACCGCCGCTGTAGAGGATCACCGCCGACTGGCCGTAGGTCAGATGCCACTGCGGCGCCAACACCGCGAGCAAGTAGCCGACCACGAGGAAATCGAAGAATTCGAGGACGAACAGCGCCGACAGCAGGATGAATGCGACCCAGTATCGGCGGTTCAGCGGCGCCGCATCGAACAACGCCAACAAGTCGTCGGAAGTCTGTCCCGGCATCCATCCCTCCAGCGAGCGCCGTTCCCGGCGCCTGGCTTCTGTTTGTTCTACAACGATAACGATTATGTCCCCTGCCGACGATCGTCAACCATCGGGCCGCACCCCGGTGGCCGACCTCTCACCGAGGTCGTTTGCCCTCGGCATTCTCCGAGAAGGCGGAGCAGCATATCATCGAGCAGGTCAAATCGGGGCTGTGGCGCCGCTTACCTGCCCGAAACGACAACACCTCGCCGTTGCGGCCCGTACCGTGGACGACGGAAGGGGATGAAATGACAACAGACCGCGAAATCAGCCTGGCGGTGCTCGCGGGCGACGGGGTCGGGCCCGAGATCACCGACGCCACGGTCCGCGTCCTCCAAGCCGCCGCCGGCCGCTCCGGTCTCGTCCTGGGTCTGACCCCGTATCGGATCGGGTGGAAGGCTTACGAAAAATCGCGATCGACGCTGGCTCCCGAAACGTTTGCCACTCTGCTCAACCATATGGGGTGGATTCTCGGTCCGACTTTTGCCGGCGAATATCCCAAGGACGATCCGATCAAGGGGCATCCGAGCGGTTATCTCCGCCTCAACTTCGCCCTCTTCGCCAATGTCCGGCCGGTGCAGGCGTGGCCGCAGCTCGATCCCCTGATCCCCGATCTCGACATCACCATTCTCCGTGAGAACACGGAAGGCTTTTATCCCGATCGCAACCTCGCCTGGGGCTATGGCGAGGTCGAGCCGACCGAGGATGTCGGGCTGTCGCTGCGGTCATCACCGCGCCGGCCTGCGACCGCTTTGCCCGCTTCGCCTTCGAGCAGGCGGCCACCGCAAATGTCGATCGCCTCGCGGTGATCCATAAGCGGGCCGCGCGGCCGCAAACCGAAGGCCTCTTCATCGGCGCCTTCGAACGGCTGCACCCCGAATACCGGAAAATTCAGCTAGAGCTGGTCCGCATCGACACGTTCAGCTCCGCTTTTCCTCTGCGATCCCCACCGGTACCGGCTCGTCGCCACCACCACTCTCTTTGCAACATCCTGTCCAACCAAACCTCTGGACTCGCCCGCGGTGTTGGCGTTGCCCCGTCATTGAATGCCGGCAGCGAGCACGCCATGGCGCGGGTGGTGCACGCGGCCGCGCCGGATATCGCGAAGAAGGGGAACGGCCAACCCCTCGGCATTGATCCTGTCGACGGCACTGCTGCTGAACTGGTTCTACCAGAAGACCAAGATTGAGGCCTGTCGCGAGACCGCGCGGCGCTCGATCTCGGCGTCAGAAATGCGACCGCCAGCGGCGCCGCAACCTCAAATGCCGGTGGCAATGCCTCGACCGACGCGTTTTGCGACCGCAGTGATCGCCGCCCTCGAAGCCGCACAGGGGTGCTAGGCGCCCGGGTGCTCTCTGCGCCCGAGCTTAACGGCTTCGTCCAGTGTCTCGCAATGCGGGCATCGGCCCGGGGCTGGGGCACTCGGGGGAACGCACGTGACGCAAAAGATGAGATCAGAACCTGGCCCACCGATGTTCGCTCGGCAACAACCGTAGGCGTTTGCGCAACCAGGACTTGCATCGAGGATCAAAATCCGCTAAAATGCACCTTATAACAGCTTAAGGTTTCCAAGATAGGTTAAATGACTTGAACCTATGGTCATGATCAATGTTAAGTTGCCAGAGAGCATGCGAAGATCGATGCGCCAGCAGGAGAAACTCGTGGCCGATAAAGTCCTTCGCGATTCTCCGGAAGGCAAAGTTGTGCGTCAAGAAGGCGGAATAACGATTACAGACTTCGATCCCGATCGCGCTCCTCCGGCGCCTAAAGGGTATACGTAAGCGGGTATTATCGGCTACAGTGACCGGGCTGTGGCATATTTGTACATCGGCATCACGATCGCCGCACGGCCGACCAGCCGGTGGATCTAAGTGTCCGAATCTTAATCGTATAGGTTGTATGATGCTTCTTAACGTCGTGTGATGGTCAGGCCAACCTCCTGATGAGCAGCTGCACAGAGGCGATGTAGACCCACGTTTTGGCGCTCGCAATCGACGCCTCGAAATCCTTGGCCAGGCGGCGGTTTCGATTGAGCCAAGCAAGCGTTCGCTCGACAACCCATCGGCGTGGCAGCAGCTGAAAGCCCGCCGCGTCAGCCGCGCGTTTGACGATCTCGATGGTCCAGTTGCCGAACTTGGCGAGGGCGTCACGCAGGTTGGGGCCGTTGTAGACGCTGTCGGCGAACAGATGGCGCAACCAGGGAAATAGCTGGCGGATCGCCTCGATGACCAGAACGGCACCGTCGCGATCTCTCTTGGATATCGGCGGGGTGTACCTCGGCACCGACCAGCAGACCGCCAGTATCGGTCACAATATGTCGCTTGCGCCCTTTGATCTTCTTGGCCGCATCGTAACCCCGCGGCCCGCCGCTTTCGGTCGTCTTGACCGATTGACTGTCGATCACTCCGGCCGACGGGCTCGCCTCGCGGGCCGCCGCTTCGCGCGCCTGCTGCAGCAAGTGGAAATTGATGGTCTCAAACAAGCCGTTGTCGCGCCAGTCGTAGAAATAGCCTTGCACAGTGGTAAACGGCGGAAAGTCCTTGGGCAGCATCCGCCACTGACAGCCGGTCCGCGCGATATACAAGGTCGCGTCCAGTACGGCGCGCAACTCGGTCGCGCGCGGCCGGCCCAAACGCTTGGCCGCCGGCATGTGCGGCTCGATCAGCGCCCATTCGCCGTCGGTCAGATCGCTTGCGTAGCCTTGTCCCTAGC
>Ga0306921_10005219_pt1 | contig 13454 bp, 13 predicted proteins | sample sta12Cox44000080_FD_203760 | JGI IMG/M metagenome (GOLD analysis project Ga0306921, IMG submission 203760) | Lab enrichment of tropical soil microbial communities from Luquillo Experimental Forest, Puerto Rico - statoxic.12C.oxic.44.000.080 (v2)... | ecosystem: Environmental > Terrestrial >... | reverse complement strand
GCGACGTCTCGCGCCTTTGCCGAGCCGTGATCAACCAGGGCGATTCGGTTGTTTTGGGCTGTCTCAAGCAGCATCGCGCCCGGCTCAGCCGCGCTTGCGAGCGGGTGTTGACCGAAAACGGTCAGTAAATCCGGCAGTCCAATCCCGGGAGGTCGATCGGCAAGGCAATCCGCACTCGCGCTCACGCGGGCGCAGGATTGGTGGCGCCAATTATGTGCTGCCGCCGGCCGCGGCCGAGGCAATCGGCAACACCTCGCTGGCGGCGCGGTCGGGGGTGTCTTCCTTCCAGCGAACCGATCCGAATGGCCGCTCCAGCATGCGGCGGATCCGCACCGGGTCGGGCCCGACATGAAAATCCATTGCGCGCTGGTGCAGCGCGCGTTCGGATTGTGTCGAGCGGTTGCGCTGGCGCAGATAGTCGTGCCAGGTCGGGCAATGATAGCGTTCGGTCCAAAGCTCGGGGTCGGCGATGTCGCGTGCGACCGACCAGCCGTAGGCGCCATTGCGCTGGCGGCTGAGTTGCACCTCCTGCATGACATTATGGAAAGCACGGGCATCGTCCTGCGCGACGCGATACTCGATCTCGACCACCAGCGGCCCACTCCGCGCGGTCAGCGACAACCGCACTTCGGGGTCGGCAAGCACCACGGCATCCTCGTTTCGCGCGCCGACCCGCGGCATTCGCAGCCAGAGTCCGAGCAGCGGCGAGGCGAGCATCAGGGCGCCGGAAACCAGCAGCGCGACCTCGACCCCGACGGCGTCGGTGAGGCGTCCCCAGCCCCAGCTCCCGATGGCGATGCCGCCGGCGATCGAAGCCTGAAACGCCGCAAGCGAGCGTCCCGCCACCCAGCGCGGCGCCGAGAGCTGCACGCCGATATTGAACAAGGCGACGGCAAGCATCCACACCGCACCGGCAATCACCAGTGCGGCTGCGGTCAACACCGGCTCGCGGCTCAGGCCGACGGCGGCAATGGCGCCGCCCATCGATATCGCGCAGGCGCGGATCGCGGCTTCGCCGCCAAGCCGTTTGCGCACCTCACCGATATTGAGCGCGCCGACCACCGCGCCCATGCCGAAGGCACCGAGCATGATGCCATAGGTTTGCGCGCCGCCATGCAGCAGATCGCGGGCGACCAGCGGCATCAGCGCCGATACCGATCCGCCGATGATGCCGGTCACGAGCGTGCGCGCCAGGACGATCTTGATCGATGGCGAGTTCGCAATGTAACGCACCCCTGACACGATGGCGCGGTTGAGGCGCTCGCGGGGCAGCCGCGACGGTTCGCTGGTGCGGCGCCACAGGAAGAGAACGACCAGGAGCGGAATGTAGAGGATGGCATTGGCGGCGAAAGCTGCGACCGCGCCGGCGGTTGCGACGACGATGCCGCCGATCGCCGGACCGAAACTGCGTGCGATGTTGTAGCTGATGCCGTTGAGCGCAACCGCCGAGGGCAGCGTTTCGGCCGGCACCTGCTCGGTCACCGATGCTTGCCATGCGGGACCGAACAGTGCCATCCCGCTGCCGACGACGAAGCAAAACGCCAGCAGGATTTCCGGCGTCACAAGGCCGAGCCATGCCAGCACCGTCAGCGCGGCCGCACCCGACAGCGCGATCGAGAGTGAAACCAGCGACACGATCCGGCGGTCATACATGTCGGCAATCGCGCCGGCCGGCATCGAGATCAGCATTACTGGCAACATCAGCGCGGTTTGCACGAGCGCGACCTTGTCGGCCGCCGATGTCATCTGGGTCATCGCCCAGGCCGCGCCGACCGCCTGGATCAACAGGCCGAGATTGGACAGCAGGCTTGCCAGCCATATCCGCCGGAAAATGGAATGCCGCAACGGGGCCGCGACGCCTTCGGCGGCAAACATCGAGCGTTTTGATGAAACAGTCATGTCCTTCTTCCGTCGTGCCGGGAAACTCGCGCCTCGTGGCGCAGTGATGCCCGCTTAAGCCCTTGGCTGTCCAGTGGACCGTCGCGGGCCCAAACTTCCCTGGAACCCGATACTTGCCAGCGGTTCTCTTGATTCCAACATCGGCAGAGGCGTCGGCCGCGAGCGGGATGGGAAGGTTGGAAGCGGACTTCGGGTGGCCAAAACGCCGAACCAAAATACCGAAAATTGTATGAACGTCATATTGAGCGTGACGATGTGCCAATCGCTGGCGCCGAGCGGCGGTAAGCCGGTGGTTGCCGGCCGTCATGGCGGCTGGATTTTTGAGATGATATGATTAGATATCGCCTGCTCCGTCGTGGCTTTTGCGAGGACGCATTTGAGCATAGCCGAATCCTGGAACGTTCCGGCCACGCATCAGCCGCTGGTGCCTCCCAGCCCGCCACGCGCGCCCGAAACGATGACGGCACTTGGCCGGTTGGCGGGACTGCGAGATAACGCCATCGCGACCTGGGGCCAGCGCGCCTACGAGGAAGACATCATTCGGGGTCGCTTCTTCCTGCGCTCCAGTTTCATTCTCAACACGCCGGATGCGATCCGGCATGTGCTGGTCGATAATTACGAGAACTACTCCCGCACGCCCGCGGGTTTGCGGGTGCTTCGTCCCATGCTTGGCGAAGGCCTGCTGATCGCCGAGGGCCGCGCCTGGAAACACCAGCGGCGGACCTTGTCGCCGGCATTTACACCGCGCGCGGTGTCGATGCTCGTTCCGCACATGGTCGCGGTCACGGATGAAACGATCGCGAAATTGCAAGCGGCAATCGGCGCGCCGGTCGATCTGCGCGAGACCATGCAGCGGATGACGCTGGAGATCGCTGGCCGCACCATGTTCTCGTTCGGGATGGAACGGCACGGAGCGACGTTGCGCAACTTCGTGATGGAATATGGCGAACGGCTGGCACGGCCGCATTTTCTCGACTTGATCTTGCCGCAGAGTTGGCCGAGCCCTCTGGATTTTTCCCGCGCACGGTTTCGCAGGCGATGGACGCAATTCGTCGCAACGCTGATGGCTGAGCGCCGCGCCGCGGGCAAGAAGCAGGGCGCGCCGGCGCGAGATCTGTTCGACCTGATGGATGCCGCGCGCGATCCCGAGGCCGGCGAGGCCTTCAGTGACGCGCAGCTGGGCGATCAGGTCGCGACCATGATTCTTGCCGGCCACGAGACAACTGCCACCGCGCTGTTCTGGTCGCTATACCTGCTCGCGCTTGCCCCGGCGACGCAGGAAAAACTGGCGGCCGAGGTGCGACAGGTCGCCGCGAGCGGCAGCCTCGATGTCGACCAGCTGAAATTCACCCGCGCAGTTGTCGACGAAACCATGCGGCTCTATCCGCCGGCGTTTCTGATCGCGCGCGCGGCCTTGGCGGCGGATACCATCGCAGGTATGCCAATCCGGAAGAACGACGTGATCCTGATCGCGCCCTGGCTGTTGCACCGCCATGAGAAGCTCTGGCGCGATCCCAACGCATTCATCCCGGAGCGCTTCATGCCGCCGGCGGCGCCGCCCGACCGCTTTGCCTATTTGCCGTTCGGGGTTGGCCCGAGAATCTGCATCGGCGCGCATTTTGCGCTTGTTGAGGCCACGCTCGCGCTCGCCAGGATCATCGGCGCGTTCCGCGTCACGCTGGAAGACAAGGAGCCGGTGATGCCGTTCGGGGTCGTGACCACGCAGCCGGATCGCTCGCCGATGTTCCGTATTGCTGCGCGTTAACGGGGATTGTCGGGGCCGCCGGCAATCCCCAACTAAAGCGCAATGGCTCAAGGTCGAATTATGCGTGGCGCACCGGATTATTGTTTGGGCATGATATCCGGCAAGGCGTTTTCGCGTTTGTCGCCGGGGAAAACGGGTTTCCACTAATACAGACCATGCCGTAGGCTGCAGTCATGAGCGACATAGAAGCCCAGTTTTCGGTTCTCAAGCAGACCGCCGATCCGGCAGTGACGGACGCGATCGCCGATCTCATCGGCAAGGGCGAAGACCACGAGCTCAATCGCATCAACGCCCTGGATTTTTCGAGCCGTCTCGGTCTCGATGAAGAGCGCGTGATTTCAGCCTTTCTGCACGCCTCGCGGCTCGGCCTGTTCGACCTTACCTGGAACGTGCTCTGCCCGGGCTGCAGCGGCGTGCTGGATGCGCACGATACGCTTAAATCGTTGCGCCACGAGGACTATCACTGCGGCTTGTGCGCCTGCGGTTACGAGCCTTCTGTCGACGAGCAGGTCGAGGTCGCCTTCACCGTCAGCCCCAAGACCAGGCGGATCGCCGCGCACGATCCCACCTCGCTGCCGGTGTGGGAATATTACAAGCAGGTTTTCTGGAGTTCGGGCATCGATCTTAACAGGGACACCTTCGCCTCGCTCGCCGAGCAGGTGACGCTCGATGCGCTGGAGCTGCCCGCGGGCGAAAAGGCGGTGCTGTCGCTGCAGCTTCCCCAGCAATTCATCATCGCGTTCGAGCCGGTGACACACTCGGCACATTTCATCGACGTGCAGGGTGAGCCGACCAAGGAACGCCAGCAGCTCTCGCTGGTCTACAACAAGGCACACCCGCCGACCGGCTCGATCACCTTGCGGCCGGGTCCGTTACGGCTTTCGCTCGACAATCAGGCTGGCATGCGGACGCTGCCCACCGTTTTTATCGCGGGCGATGCGCTCCATAAAATGCTCGGCAAGCGCCGGCCGTTCTTGACCGCCAAGCGGATGCTGTCGAACCAGACCTTTCGCGACGTGTTCAAGGCCGACAATCTCAATATCGACCAGCGTCTCAAGATCACTTCCCTGACCTTTCTGTTCACCGATCTGAAGGGATCGACGGCGCTCTACGAGCGCGTCGGGGATCTTGCGGCATTCGATCTGGTGCGCGCGCATTTCCAGGCGCTTTTGGGGATCATCTCCGCCGAGAAGGGCGCGGTGGTAAAGACCATCGGTGATGCCGTGATGGCGACGTTCGTTCGGCCCGAGCACGCGATCGTCGCGGGCTTGCGGATGCGCGCCGCGATGGATGAGCTCAATGTCCAACGCGGCAGGGACGACCTGATAGTCAAGATCGGGATTCACGAGGGCCCGTGCCTGGCTGTCATGCTCAACGAGCGACAGGATTATTTCGGCCAGACAGTCAATATCGCCGCCCGCGTTCAGGGCCTTTCCACATCGCAGGCGATCCACGTCACCGGAGGCGTGATCGATGCGCCGGCCGTGGCCGCCATTCTGGAAAAACAGGCGATCACGCCGATCCAGAAACAGGCAGCGCTCAGGGGCATCGCCGATAAGGTCGTTGTCTACGAAATACCCTGAAATCAACGCGAGAAGCCATCGGGCCACGTTTTGCGCGGAGGCGTTGGTTCACAATACCGCTCAAATTGCCGAAACGTAATCTCGCATAGCTGTGTTTGCGCATTGTGCGATTTGCGTTTTCGACTCATATATAGCGCGGACGACGAACCCTCAGATGACGCAAACATCATGCTCGACGGACTACGCCAATTCATCGCCGAAGTTATTTCTCCCCATTCAAGCGAGCATCGCGCATTCGACGATCAAGGGTATCGTCTGGCCGCGACCGCGCTGCTGGTCCATGTGATGTCGCTCGACGGCCAGCCGTCGGAAGCTGAAAAGCGCAAACTTCACAGCCTGATCGAAAGCCGCTTTGGCCTTGATCCCGGCACTGCGGGCCGGCTGATTGCGTCTGCAACCCAAGTCGAGGGCGAAGCGGTCGATCTCTATCACTTCACCAGCGTCATCATGCGTTCGGTGGACGAGGCAGGTCGGCTGCGCATTGTCGAGATGATGTGGGAATTGGTCTACGCCGACGGTCAGGTGAGCGAGTTCGAGGATAACGTCATCTGGCGCGCCGCTGACTTGCTGGGGGTGTCTTCGCGCGACCGGATCGATCTCAAGCACCGCGTTGCCTCAAGTGTTGCCGGTCCGAAGTTGGTGTCATCGTGATGTGACCCCGGCTCCGAACGTCTGGGCCGCCGCGTCGAACCGGCTGCGCTGGTTTCGGGTAATCGAGCGGGCTTGGGATTCTTCAAGAAAATGACGACGTAGAGGCATCGCGCCCGATCGCGCCGGCGCAAATGACAAAACTTTAATGTGCCTGCGAACGCCGAAACGGCCACGCTCCAATAGCTGGTATTCGATTCTGGATGGGCGTGAGGGTGCCGAAGCGCTTGCGGGCCGCTTGCATCCCGCCTAAGGCGTAGGTCCGCGTCTGGGGGGCGGTCGTAGTCGTGTTCAAGAGCATTGAATCGTGACTGAACGGGTGACGCTGATTACCGGTGCCTCGGCGGGGATAGGTGCCGAACTGGCGCGTGTATTTGGCTTCAACGGCCATCGCCTGGCGCTGGTGGCGCGGCGGGCGGATCGACTGGCGGCATTGGCCGCGGAAATCACTTCGACAGGGGGTGCGAAGGCAATCGTGATTCCCTGTGATCTCGAACAACTGGACGCGGGTGATCGGATCGCCGCCACGCTCGCTGCCGAAGGCGTGGAAGTCCAATATGTCGTCAATAATGCCGGCTTCGGCTTGTCCGGCCACGCCACCAAATTGGATCGCGCGCAGCAGCTTGGCATGGTCGCGGTCAACGTCCGCGCGGTGACCGATTTATCGCTGCGCTTCTCCGAGCAACTGATCCGCCACCGCGGCGGCATTCTCAATGTGGCATCGATCGCGGGCTTCCTGCCGGGGCCCGGAATGGCCGTTTACTACGCTTCGAAGGCCTATGTTTTGTCGCTGACGGAAGCCCTGCGCGCCGAGCTTGGTCCGCACGGCGTGCGGGTGACCGTGCTCTGCCCCGGCCCGGTGCCGACCGAATTCCAGGAACGGGCGGGGTTCAAGCCCGGATTTGATTCGACGGTGCTCAACGTTTCGGCTGCCGAGGTTGCTCGCACCGCCTATCGCGGCTTGATGAACAACAAACGGGCGGTACTGCCCGGATTCGGCATCAAAATGGTGCCGTTGATGCTGCGGCTGTTTCCTCGCGGCTTCATTCTCGCGGCCGTCTCCGGCTTTCAGCTGCGGAAGCCCTGATGCGAACTGATTCCGAGCCCATTTGGCCCGTGATTTGCTTATCCGAAGATCGCGTTCAGGGCCATCACTCACCCGAAATTAACACTCACCTCGATACGATCGCCTCCTTGAGGCCTGCGAAAAGACAGCTTGATGTCGTTCCACGCCATTAATATCGCCACTGGACCTGTGTGGCCCGTTCGCTGCGGCGCCAAACCAGTCGCTGCGCGACCCAAGGTTGCCAGATCGCTTCTGCCTGTGCTGATCGTCCTGCATCAGGAAACCTCGACCCCGGGCCGGGTCGGCAACGCCCTGCGAGAGCTCGGACACCCGCTCGATATAAGGCGGCCGCGCTTTGGCGATGCGCTTCCTGAGACCCTGGAAGCTCATGCCGGCGCCGTGATTTTCGGCGGTCCGATGAGCGCCAACGACGGCGACGAGTTCGTTCGCCACGAGATCGACTGGATCGCCGTCCCGCTTGCCGAGCAGCGTCCATTCCTCGGCATCTGTCTCGGCGCGCAGATGCTGGCAAAGCAACTTGGCGCCCGCGTCGCGCCGCATTCTCAAGGGCGCGCGGAGATCGGCTATTACCCGATCCGTCCCACGCCGGCCGGGCTCAAGATTTGTCCGGACTGGCCCGATCACGTCTACCACTGGCATCGCGAGGGATTCGAACTGCCTCACTGTGCCGAATTGTTGGCGGAGGGCGGCGACTTCCCGGTGCAGGCGTTCCGGTCGGTCAATTGCTTCGGCCTGCAGTTTCACCCCGACGTCACCTACGCGATGATGCATCGCTGGACGACGCGCGGTGCCGCCCGGCTCGATTTGCCGGGGGCTCGTCCGCGGCATCAACACTTCGCCGATCGCGCACTGTACGACGTGGCCGAGCGCACCTGGTTGAAGCGATTCCTCGATAGCTGGCTGAGCCTTGTGCCGGCATCGACGATGTCGGATGCCGCCGAGTAGCGTGCTTTCCTTTCGCCGCTTCGAAGTCTTCATCGGGTGACGGGATGGGCCCCAATCTCTTATGCCCACCATCTGGCTGCCGATGTGCTAGCATGCCGAGCAGTCGGGCGAGATCGCGACATGACCACCGATGAATTCGCGCAATTGTTGAACGAGTTCACGCGTTCGGCGGAATCCGGCGACGGCGAGCGGTTTGCGCGTCATTTCACGGAAGATGCCATCTACCACGACTACATCTACGGCGCCCATCGCGGCCGTGCCGAGATCGCGCATATGTTGCAGGATCTTTTTCATCGCGATGCGACCGACTATCGATGGGAGATGTTCGATGGCGTCTGCGACGGCGACAAGGGTTACGCGTGGTCGCTGTCGAGCTTCACTTCCAAAATCCCGCAGTTTGAAGGCCGCCGGGTCGTGATCGATGGCATCAGCCGCTTTGTCCTGAGGCAGGGGCTGATCGCGGAGTACCGCGAATCCGTCAATGGCGGCGTGGCGATGGTGCAGCTCGGTGTCGAGCCGGAGCGCATGGCGAAGGTGTTCAAACGCTGGTGCGGCTGGCTGAACGAACGGCCGGAAACGCGGGCCTATCTGGCGCGGCCAAAAGGCTCGCGGGCGTGAGAGACCTGGTGCCGAGCGAAAATGAACCGGCTGTGGTCTTCAGGGCCCGTCTTCGCCCTTCGGGCTGCGACGCGGCAGCCTTCGCTGCAAGAGGGTTTGCCGAGCCGAAGCTGGCGAAGCCAGCGAAGGCTGGTGGAGCCAGGCGGGATCGAACCGCCGACCTCGTCATTGCGAACGACGCGCTCTCCCAGCTGAGCTATGGCCCCGTCGTGGCCGCCTCGATAGAGGCGGGCTGCCGACAATCGCCGTCATTTACAATCCGCGCCAAGGTCAAGTCAAGAACGGCGAAATAGCGGCCTTCGGTGGCTTTTTTGCAAGGAACTTCCCTTGTTTGCACGAGGTGGAACCGATATTTAGCAGACGGTCCAATCTGCGGCCTGTCCTACCGAGCAAGTCCCGCCATGCGCGCCATTCTAGAAGTCATTCAAATCGTCTTAGACCTTTACGTCTGGCTCTTGATCGCCGCGGCCATCCTGTCCTGGCTGATCGCCTTCAATGTCGTGAATACGCGCAACCAACTCGTGGCAGCGGTAGCGGAATTCCTTTACCGCATCACCGAGCCGCTGCTGGCGCCGATCCGCTCGTTCCTGCCGAACCTCGGCGGGCTCGATATCTCGCCGATCATCCTGATCCTGATCATCATCCTCATTCAAAAGCTCATCGCCTACAACATAATGCCGTACTTCATTTAAATTATTGAGCGATGACGGATCCTTGGCGTTTTTCCGCCCAAGGCGTCAGTATCGCGCTTCGGGTAACCCCGCGCGGCGGCCGGGACAACATCGACGGCGTCGAGACACTTGCGGATGGCCGAACCGTACTCAAGTTGCGGGTCCGCGCCGTCGCCGAAGGCGGCGAAGCCAATCGCGCGGTGACGGGGCTTTTGGCCGAAGCGCTCGGCGTGCCCAAGGCGAGGGTACGGATTGTCTCGGGAGAGACCTCACGCCTCAAGCAGGTCGCGGTCTCTGGTGATCCGAAAGAGCTTGGGGAGGCGTTGCGCGGAATTATTTCGGCGAAACCATGACAGGGATCGACATGACAGCCCGGATCATCGATGGAAAACGCATCGCCGCCGACCTTCGGGCCCACGTCGCCGACGAGGTCGTGCGAGTGCGGCGCGACCGCGGCCTCACGCCCGGTCTCGCCGTCGTGCTGGTCGGCAGCGATCCCGCCAGCCAGGTGTATGTCCGTACCAAGCACAAGCTGACCGAGGAAGCCGGCATGGCCTCGTTCGAACATGTGTTGCCGGCGGATGTCGCGCAAGACGAACTGCTGGCGCTGATCGCGCGGCTCAACCGCGATCCGCTCGTGCACGGCATTCTGGTACAACTGCCGTTGCCGAAGTCGCTCGACACCGAAGCTGTCATCAACGCCATCGACCCAGGGAAGGACGTCGACGGCTTGCATCCGAATAATGCCGGGCGTCTCGCTGGCGGATTTGCCGCGCTATCGCCCTGCACGCCGCTCGGCTGCATCATCCTGACCAAGAGCGTCCACGCCTCGCTCGAAGGCATGAATGCGATCGTGATCGGGCGCTCCAACCTGGTGGGACGGCCGCTCCTGCAGTTGCTGCTCAATGAGAACGTGACCGTGACCATTGCGCATTCGCGTTCGCGCGAACTGGCCAAACTATGCGCGCGCGCCGATCTGGTCTATGCCGCTGTCGGCAGGGCGCAGATGGTGCGCGGCGACTGGATCAAGCCGGGCGCTACCGTGATCGATGTCGGCATCAACCGCCTGATCGATGCAGCCGGCAAAGCCCGCCTGGTTGGCGACGTCGATTTTGCCGAAGTGTCGCAAGTTGCTGGTGCCATCGCGCCTGTGCCGGGCGGCGTCGGCCCGATGACGGTAGCCTGTCTTTTGGTCAACACGCTGCGCGCGGCATGCGCCATTGCCGGATTGCCGAAACCGGCGGTGTGAGCTTCTCCCTCGCGCCGCCAGCCGATTTTTCGGTGGGGTCGGTTAGGGCCTCGTGGTTCGAGACGCTGAGACGCCGCGCCGGCAGCGCGGCTCCTCACCATGAGGGTCCAAGCTGGCACTCGTGCAATCACCTCATCCCGAGGAGGCGCATAGGCGCCGTCTCGAGGGATGCACCCGAAACAATTTCGAAGCTGATCCGCATTACGTCCCGTGCAGAATCCTACGCGCCGCTGTCCTACTTTGACTTCTTCGCCCGCGCGATGCCGTCCGCGATTAGCCTATGTGCTTCATCAGCCCCGCCCCAGCGCAGCACCTTCACCCATTTCCCGGGCTCGAGATCCTTGTAGTGCTCGAAGAAATGCTGGATCTGCTGCAGCGTGATGTCGGGAAGGTCGCTATAAGTCCTCACCTTGTCGTAACGCTGGGTGAGCCTGGAGGCTGGCACCGCGATGATTTTCTCGTCGCCACCGGCTTCGTCTTCCATCAAGAGCACGCCGACCGGTCGCACGCTCATAACCGCGCCGGGGACAATCGCGCGGGTGTTGGCGATCAACACGTCGCAGGGGTCGCCGTCATTCGAAAGCGTGTGTGGGATGAAGCCGTAATTGCCGGGGTATCGCATCGCGGTGTACAGGAAGCGGTCGACGACGAGCGTGCCAGCCTCCTTGTCGAGTTCGTATTTGATTGGCTCGCCGCCGACCGGCACTTCGATGATGACGTTGACCTCACGCGGCGGATCAACCCCGATCGAGATGGCGTCAACGCGCATGGCTCGCTCCGCAAGGTTTGCTGGCTATATGGCTCGAGAGACTTGAGGCGGCTCATTTGCGCCACCCCGCGTTCGCCTCGCTCAAAAAGTCCGGATCGGGCGTGCTTCGAAAGCTTAGTTGGTCCAGGCGAAGGCGACCTTGTCGAGCGACTTCGGCCCGAATTTCTCGGAGGAACGCGCCACCATGCGGCCGCCGAGTGCGCGATAAAATTCGGTTGCGGCCTCGTTGTCCGAGAGCGCCCAGATCACCATGCTCTTCAACCCGCTCTGCAACAGGTCACGTCTTGCGGCGGTGAACAGCCGCCGGCCGAAACCAAGGCCCTGAAATTCAGGCCGCAGATAGAGCTCGTAGATTTCGCCTTCGAAATGCAGGCTGCGCGCACGGTTGCGGCCGTAATTGGCATAGCCGGCGATCTTGTCGCCGAACACGAGCACGCTCACGCGGCTGCCTTTGCGGATTGCGCTGTCCCACCATTGTGGACCGCGCCGGTTGATCAGCTTCTCAAGCTCCGCGCCGGGGATGATGCCCTGATACGCCGAACGCCAGGCTTCGTCATGAGTGGAAGCCACCGCAGCCGCGTCCGCAGCTTTGGCCGGTCGAACCTCGATCAGGGTTGTGCTCATGGTCTGATCAAAGCAAGTCGGCGCGTCGGCTTCAAGGTCTATCGTTAATTATCGGTTAACCTGTGGATTTTCTGCATCAGTTTACCGACCGAACTGTACCGAAAGTAGACAGACAGATGCCGTCGCGGCGTTTAGCTCGGCGCCGGCGGGACTTGGCGGGAATTTGGAGGCCTGGACGGGGACGTCGCCAAGGTCGCCTTCACCGAAACGTGCCCATGATTTGATTCGCCGCCGGGGGAGGGAATTTTGAGTTTGGCCGCCGGTCAGTTCGCGAAAGTATCCGCGGCAATGGCAAGCGAATGTTAGAATCAGGCCACCAGTGTCCTGATTTTCGAAGGTCACAACCGTGGCGAGCAGGTTCATGGCATCGTCGAGAGCGTTTTTCCCGTTGATCTTGCTCGGGTTGGTCTGGACGCAGGCCGCAGCCGCGCAAGCGCGTTTCGGTCCGCAAGGGGCAGAGGGCGAACCCAATCGCGAACAGCAATGGCTGGTGCCGTCGCCCGATCCGGACCGCACCGCACATGCGGTATTGTTTCGGCCGCCCGGCGAGGGACCCTTCCGCCTGGCCGTGATTGCCCATGCCACGACCCAGAACGTTCTGCGTCGCGCTCAAATGCCGCAGCCGGAATACCGCGCGCTTGCAGCATGGCTGGTGGCGCGAGGCTTTGCCGTTCTGGTGCCGGAGCGTCCGGGCCACGGTGCAACCGGCGGAAAATATCTCGAGGACCAGGGCGGGTGCGACGAGGCCGACTATTCCCGTTCGGGGCGGGCCACCGCCGAGGAGATATCGGCCGCGCTGACTTACCTGCGGGAACAGCCCTTGATCCGCCAGGGCGGTGCGGTCCTGGTAGGGCATTCGGCTGGCGGCTGGGGTGCGCTGGTGCTCGCGGCCGGCGATCCGGCGGCGATTTCCAACATCATCGTATTCGGCGCCGGCCGTGGCGGTCACGCCAACGATTTTCCAAATCAGATCTGCGCGCCGCATACGCTGGTCGCCGCGGCCGGCGAATTCGGCCGCACCGCGCGCATTCCCGTCACCTGGCTGGTCGCGGCCAACGACAGCTATTTCTCGCCGCAGTTTTCGAGGAAACTTGCGGATGCGTTTCGCGCGAGTGGCGGAAAAGTCGATTTTCGGGTGCTGCCGGCCTCGGGCAGCGAAGGCCATTGGTTGCCGGAGACGGAGGGTGGCGTGAAAAGCGCTGCGTCCGAGCTGGATCGCGTGCTCAAACAGCCCAGGCTCGGCGCTGTCGGCAAGTGATGAGGGCCTATTTTCTCATCAAATATTTGCACGTGCTCGGTGCGATCGTCATTCTCGGCACCGGGATTGGCATTGCTTTCTTCATGTTGATGGCGCACCTCAGCGGCGACAAGGCATTCATCGCGCGCACGGCAGCTACCGTCGTGATTGCGGATCTCGTGTTCACCTTGAGCGCGGTGGTGCTGCAGCCTGTCAGCGGCGTGATATTGCTGGCACTATCGGGAACGAGCTTCGCCGAGCACTGGCTTTTGGCGTCGATCGGGCTCTATGCGATTGCCGGACTGTTCTGGATTCCCGTGATCTTCATGCAGATCGAGATGCGCGACCTCGCCCGCACC
>Ga0306921_10005217_pt1 | contig 13458 bp, 15 predicted proteins | sample sta12Cox44000080_FD_203760 | JGI IMG/M metagenome (GOLD analysis project Ga0306921, IMG submission 203760) | Lab enrichment of tropical soil microbial communities from Luquillo Experimental Forest, Puerto Rico - statoxic.12C.oxic.44.000.080 (v2)... | ecosystem: Environmental > Terrestrial >... | reverse complement strand
CGCAATCGCGAAGAAATTGCCGTTCAAATGCGAAATGATGATTTGTCCCGCGCGCGACATCATCAAGCTCGCGTCGAGGGATCCATTTGCGGGGCATCCATCGGGACCAGACATCACACGCTTCGTAAACGTACTAGCCAAACCGCTGCCCAATGTTCGCTCCACATCACATCAAACCTCGAACATCAAACATCAAACATCCGAATTCCCGTCTCTGCCCCTCTGTCTCCCTTCTCCCCACGACTGGCTGCTCAAGATCATCGCGATCGAGAACCGATTCGTTCTGGGCCTTTATCGACGGCAGATGAAAGCAATCACTTACCTCGGCAAGATCGAGAAGCTGCTCGGTGTTCCGGCCACGAACCGTAATTGGAACACGATCGAGAAAGTCGCGAAAATTCTTGAACTGAACGGCTAAGGCTGCAACGGATGCCCGCCAAGGCGAGTAAACTGTGCAACGGCCAGGCTTTCAAATCAGGAACTCAGGAACCGAACAATTTTTCCTAATTTCATGCTTTCCTGAGAGCCGTTCGAAGCGGGAACCTATGCCAACCGCAGTTAATACAAGATCGATGGCAGGAACGCGCCGGCTGGTTCGTTGTACAGGCCCTTGCTCATCAAAGTCATTGGCTGGGCGATTCGCAGGCCCTTGCTCAGACACCAGCGAAATAGCTCGCCGTTACGCGTCGGAAGAAGAAACCCCGGACCGGCGAATTCCTTCGCTGTGCCGATGAGCGCCTTCAAATCTTTGTTAGTTTCACCCACGGCGTGGCCAAAAAAACCAATCACAGTAGCGTAACCGGTGATTCGCCCATCGTGCTCTACAACGGTGGCAGAACCCTGCGCGATGGCATCTTTCAATTCTCCACCGCGATCGTGGCCGTGCACTTGCTGGCATAACCGGTTGCAGTGGTTGATGTCTGCTTCGGTCGCGGACCTGACAACATGACCTTCGAGAGAAATTCGTAGTGCGTTGCCTTGCATGCACGCCAGATGTTCGCGCACGTCGTAGCCAAGCTTGGCATACAAAGAGAGCGATCGCGCGTGAAAGCCAGACTGGATCAGCCGGACTCCGGCGAATTTCCAATCCGTTGCATGCTCATGCACCGCGTCCATCAAACGTCGGCCAATCGCGCGGTTCTGCACGGCCGGATCGACAGTAATCGGCCCAACCCCGGCGATCGTGTTACGCTCGTCCAGAAAATTGCTACCGACAATCCGTCCATCGATTTCCGCGACCACGGAATAAAACTTCGGATCTGCCAGCATTCGCATTAAAACATCAATCGCTACTTCCGGCGCCGGAAAGTCAGGCGTGAAACCATGCGCCTCCGAAATCGTCTTGAATGCGTTGTAACAAATCCTGCCGCAAACCTCCGCATCCGCGGGTGTGCCTGATCGAAGTTTTATGTTCATACGTTACCGCGTGTTGTGTGATGATTGTAGCTCTTCCATCTCTCAACGTTCAAATCGTGCGCCGAAATCTTTAAGATCACTATCGAATGAAAACAAACCGCATTGAAGCGTTCAGCGATGGGGTCATGGCCATTCTCATCACAATCATGGTGCTAGAGTTGAAGGCGCCGCACGATCCGACGCCCGCTTCTCTGGCGCGGATGTGGCCAACTTTTTTTGCCTATGTCCTAAGCTTCATCATCATCGCGATCTACTGGGTCAACCATCATCATTTGATCCATCTCGTGACCTGCGTCGATTCGGTCGTCCTTTGGGCGAACATCAATCTGCTATTTTGGATTTCTCTCATTCCGTGGGTCACGGTCTACCTCGGCGACAACCATGCGCTGCCATTTCCGGTTGCGCTTTATGCCGCTGTCTCCACAGCTGGAGGGGTTTCGTTCTACCTGCTCCGCGCATCGATCGCGCGGCACCATCACGATCCGGAATTCAACCGATTGAACAAAAACATGGCGCGAAAAAATATTATCGCGATTTCTATCTACGTTGCCGCAATCCCTGTCGCTTTCGTTTACACGCCGCTTGCCTTAATCATGATCGCGTTACCGGCAGCAATGTATTTTCTTCCTGAAGGCGGGGTCGGAAAATTCGAAAGTTAATCGGAACTTCTCTCTTAGTTGTACTTTATCGTCCTGTCATTTGCTCCAAGTGTTCGGGATACCGAGCGCCTTGCACTTCGATTTCTGACGCAGCGCTTTCGATCTCGCGCACATCATCTCGCGTCAGTTCGATCTCGACGGCTTCAACATTCTCTCCCAGCCGGTTGAGTTTTGTTGTGCCCGGGATTGGAGCAATCCACGGCTTTTGCGCCAGCAACCATGCCAGCGCAATCTGAGCAGGCGTCGCCTTCTTTCGTTTCGCGATCTCGCCTAACAAATCGACCAATGCCCGATTTGCTTTGCGAGCCTCGTACGTGAAACGAGGAAGTGTGTTGCGGAAGTCGGTGCTGTCGAACTTAGTGTTTTCGTTCATTTTTCCAGTGAGAAATCCGCGGCCCAAAGGACTGTATGGAACGAAGCCGATTCCAAGTTCTTCCAGCACCGGCAAGACTTCTTGTTCAGGTTTTCGCCACCAAAGTGAGTATTCATTTTGGATGGCTGTGACCGGTTGAACTGCGTGGGCGCGACGGATCGTCTGCACTCCTGGCTCAGAAAGTCCGAAGTGCTTCACCTTCCCTTCGCGAATTAATTCCTTCACCGCACCGGCTACATCTTCAATCGGCACTTCCGGATCAACACGATGTTGATAGAACAAATCAATAACGTCCGTCTTGAGTCGTTTGAGTGAAGCTTCGGCAACTTCGTTGATGTGCTCTGGCTGGCTGTCCACGCCGATGGACCGACCGCTGTCCGGGTCGAGTTTGAATCCAAATTTTGTGGCGATCACCACTCGATCCCGAAACGGGGCGAGGCCTTCGCCCACGAGTTCCTCGTTCGTGAACGGCCCATAAACTTCGGCGGTGTCGAAAAATGTAACGCCGCGTTCCACCGCTGCGTGGAGAAGCGAAATCATCTCCTGTTTATCTTTCGGCGGGCCGTATCCAAAGCTCATTCCCATGCAGCCGAGTCCGATCGCCGATACTTCCAACCCGCTCTTTCCAAGTTTGCGCTTTTTCATTCAGCAACCTCTAAGAAATGCATCAGGGCTTGACCATCACCTTGATGGCTTCTCGATCGTTCATCGCTCGGTAACCGTCTGGAACGCCGTCAAGGCCGACGGTCCGATCGAACACCCGACCAGGTTCGATATTCCCCTCAAGAACGTCCGGCAAAAGGTCTTCGATATAAGCCCGTACCGGAGCGACCCCTCCGCCGACCATCACATTGTTGTAAAACGCTGGCTCGGATCCTGGAATCGTCTGCTCCTGAGGAACGCCGACGCGCCCCACCGCGCCACCCGGACGAGCGATGCTGATCGCGGTATTCGTCGCTTGTTCAAGGCCGACGCATTCCAGCACTGAGTGGACGCCGTAGCCCTGGGTCAGTTCCCGAACTCGCTCCACAGCCGCGTCACCTCGCTCACTCACGACGTCTGTCGCGCCGAAATCCTTGGCGAGTGCAATGCGATCCGCATGCCGGCCAAGAATAATGATCTGCTCAGCGCCCAGTCGCTTCGCAGCGATGACACCGCACAATCCCACAGCCCCGTCGCCGACAACGGCCACACTCTTTCCTGGTGTCACCCGCGCGATGATCGCGGCATGGTGTCCAGTGCCCATCACGTCCGACAGCGTGAGCAACGATGGCATAAGCGCATTGTCTGCGTGCGCGCCGACTGGAAAGAGAGTTCCATCCGCCAAAGGAATTCGTACCGCTTCGGTCTGTGCTCCAGCGACCTCTGTAGTACCGAAAAATCCGCCATGGATACACGACGTTTGAAGCCCGTCGTGGCAAAACACGCATGTGCCGTCGGAGAACGCGAACGGCATGATAACGAAATCACCGCGTTTAATCGTTCGAACATCTGCACCGACGTCTTCGACCACACCTATCGCTTCGTGCCCCATTACGCGTCCAGTGTCGCTGCGCTCCATTTTTTGATATGGCCACAAATCGCTCCCGCAAACGCACGCGCGCGTGACGCGAATGAGAGCGTCGGTTGGCTCGATGATTTGCGGATCGGGCACGTTCTCGATCCGAACGTCGCCAGCGCTATACATCACAGTTGCACGCATAATGATTTACTTCCGATTCAGAGCGGCCTTATCGGTGTTCGGGATTATTCGGTGCCTTTCGACCGCACTGCTTGTGATGGTTCTTCTGTTTAATCGCTGTTCCGGCGATTGTTAGTTGACTAAAATTCTACTATCACTCCGATTTCAAAGACGCCATGTCGATTGCGAACCGGTACTTCACATCAGATTTCAGCAATCTCTCGTATGCTTCGTTGACCTTTTGAATAGGGATCACTTCGACATCGGCGGTGATGTTGTGCTTGCCGCAAAAATCGAGCATCTCTTGCGTTTCGGCGATTCCACCAATGGCGGATCCGGAAAAGCTGCGTCGCCGCACGATCAGGCTAAACGCAGGCACATCGAGCGGCTCGGCAGGAGCGCCGACCAACGTAAGATTGCCGTCAACGCCGAGTAAATTGAGATACGCGTTGATGTCGTGATCTGCCGACACCGTATCGATAATAAAATCGAAAGTACCCACCTGCTTTTGCATCTCATCGGCATTACGCGAAACGACGACTTCGTTGGCACCGAGCCGTAGCGCGTCCTCCTTCTTGTTAGGCGACGTAGTGAAGACAGCGACGTGAGCTCCGAACGCACGACCAAACTTCACGGCCATGTGACCGAGTCCTCCGAGTCCGACCACGCCGATCTTCCTGCCTTTGCCGACGCCCCAGTGACGCATCGGCGAATATGTGGTAATCCCCGCGCATAGGAGCGGCGCAGCTCCAGCGATGTTCAGGTTTGAAGGCAGTCGCAAAACGAAATGTTCGTCGACGACGATGCTATCGGAATAGCCGCCATAGGTGACGCTGCCAAGGTGTTTGTCCGGAGAATTGAAAGTGAGCGTCATGTTTGGGCAGAATTGCTCGAGGTCACGCTTGCAATTAGGGCAGGTACGATCGGAGTCGACCATGCAACCCACTGCAACGAGATCGCCTGGTTTGTACTTAGTAACGGCCGAACCGGCCTTGGTTACGCGGCCGACGATCTCATGGCCCGGGACGATTGGATAGTTCGTCGCCATGAACTCGCTCCATTCATTGCGAACTGAATGAAGGTCGGAGTGGCAAATGCCACAAAAAAGGATTTCGATCTGCACATCGCGCTCCGTGGGATCGCGTCGCGCGATCGTCGTTGACGCCAGCGGCGACGTCTCACTGGCGGCGGAATAGGCTTTCGCTTTGTAAGTAGTTGGCTGCATGGTGAAACTTGTTGCTCGCGATTGAATATCGCAAGTCATTGTCGCGCCGCGTGTGCTGCACTTCGCGCCGTTTTCGCGACCACTCACGACATTTTTTCGGAAGGATGCCTACTTGAACGGCGGGTTTGATATAATCCAAGTCAGTTGTGGTGAGTAATCCTAAGCTAAACTGGCGCAGAGTCGCGTTCCTCTTTATCGGCTGGACGCTGGTTAGCATTATTTTCGCAGGGATTTCTTATGCTGCGGCGATTGGCGAAAACAACAAGGAATTCGGCTTCGTCTCTGCGCTCAGACTGAATCTGGTTCAATTTTATCTTTGGGCGATTCTCACGCCGTTTGTTTTTCGCTTCAGCCGCCGCTTTCCAATTGAGCTCCGTCCTCTAAATGTTCGTAACTTGTTGCTGTATTTTCCGGCGCTGATTTCATTCGCCGGCATCCATCAGGTCCTTCACCTGGCTGTCCTTTGGTCCATCACCCCGCGGTGGAGGCAAAAGTACCCAGCCTTAATGGACTGTTATCGCGCTTACTTCGCGTTCGGATTCTATATCGACTTGATCATTGCTTTGCTGATCGTAATCGCGGTGCACGCGCTGTTCTATTATCAGAACTTTCGGGCGAGCGAGTTGGCGCAATCATCTCTCAAAACCCAGCTCGCCCAAGCGCAGCTCAGAGCTCTGAAAATGCAGCTTCATCCGCATTTTCTGTTCAACACGCTTCACTCGATCTCGTCACTCGTTTTGGAAGATCCTTCAAAGGCAAACGGCATGATCGCCCGACTTGGTGACTTCCTTCGATTAACCGTGGAAAATTCCGAACAGCAGTTGGTCACGCTCAAAGAAGAAACTGAATTTCTCCGCTGCTACCTGGACATCGAACAGGTGCGCTTCGGAGATCGGTTGACCGTAGTATTTGAGTTGGAGCCGCAGACGCTCTCGGCCCAGGTGCCACATCTCATTCTGCAGCCGGTCGTGGAAAACGCCATTCAATACGCGATAGCGCCGCGCGCGGCGCGAGGCCATATCAACATTGAAGCAAAGCGCCTGAACAGCTTGCTTCGAGTCGCGATCAGCGATAACGGACCCGGAATAACTTCAAATGCCAATTCGCCTGCGAAAAAGTGTGTTGGCCTAACTAATGTGCGCACCCGACTCCAGCAGATCTATGGGTCCGATTTTCGTTTTGAACTTACGAACGGCGAAAACGAAGGGCTAACCGTCGTCATGGAAATTCCCTTCCAGCGCGAGGCAGATGATGGAAGTGAGCAACAAGCGAAATGAAAAACCCACCGATTAGAGCCTTGATTGCTGATGACGAAGCGCTCGCACGGAGATTCATCCGTCGAATGTTAAAGGACGATCATGATCTACAGATTGTCGGCGAATGTAGTAGCGGCAAAGAAACTGTTGCGATGATCAGGAAAGAGAGCCCTGATGTTGTTTTCCTCGATGTGCAAATGCCGGAAATGGACGGGTTCGGTGTGCTTCAATCGATCGGAATTGAACGGCTGCCGGAAATCATTTTTACGACAGCTTACGAGCAGTATGCGATTCGAGCGTTCGAGCTTCACGCGCTCGACTACCTGTTAAAGCCCTTCGATCAGGCGCGATTCAAAGAGGCGATCAAATATGCCAAAGAGCGGTTCCGCTCGGAGCGTCGGAACGACGGGCGAATGCAGATAAGCGCCCTTCTAGATAATATCAAAAACAAGCCGCAATACCTTGTGCGTCTCGTGATCAAGGCAGGCGGCCGCATTACCTTTCTGCGCACTAACGAAATTAATTGGATCGAAGCCGACGACAAATACGTGCACCTTCACACGAGCAAAGCGCGGCCGATGGTGCGACAAACCTTGAGTGCGATGGAGGCACAATTGGATCCGACCAAATTCCGGCGCGTCCATCGCTCGGCCATTGTCAATGTCGAGAAGATCGCGGAGCTACAACCGTTGTTTAGCGGCGAGTACTCAATACTTCTCCAGGATGGGACAAAGCTCACTCTCAGCCGAAACTACAAAGACAAATTGTTCGAGCTTCTGGGAAAACCACTTTAGCCGGCCGCTAGCTACGACTTGATTCAGCGCGTTCGCGACTTTTCCCGCAGCACTCACGACAATCTCGTCGGCACATGAGGCTGTGGCCGTATTCTCGTTCCACAAAGAGAGAATACTAACTATGAAAAATATCGATGAACTTTGCACACGTAAGCAATTTCTGATCGGCAGCGGTGCGGCCGCTGTTGGTCTATTTTGCGGTCGGCGTCCTTTGCAAGCTCAACCGGGGATCAGTCCGTCTGCTCCGGCGCTATCAACAACTCCGGAATCAGCTGATAACGTTCCTGACTTCCCCGAGCACCATCCGCTGTTCGATCGAGCTCGTGTGAAGCGTTTCGTGATTGCTGGTCACGTGAATCTGGCGGCGGTGAAAGCAATGCTGGCCGAAGAACCGAAACTCATCAACGGGACCATCGACTGGGGCAACGGAGATTTTGAAACAGCTTTGGGCGGGGCGTCCCACATGGGTCGCCGCGACATCGCTGAATACTTGCTCGAGCACAATGCACGCATGGACATCTTCGCAGCGACGATGCTGGGAAAGCTCGACATCGTGGAAGCGGCAGTCGCCGCCTTCCCCAACATTGTGCAGGTGCCCGGGCCTCATGGAATTCCTTTGATTGTACACGCCGAGAGAGGCGGGCCTGCGGCAAAGAACGTTTTGGAATTTCTGCGGCCGCTTGCCGCTCAACCCGTTCCGGGACGATGAACACACAGCTTTTGACAGCGGTGATTTTCGTTTCGCTTTCTTTTGCCGCAGCGACTCCCGCTAACGACGCTCGGGAACAAGCCGCACGTATCGTCGGGCAGATTCAACGAGCCGATTACGAAGGCGACCGGGCTGCGATGCAGCAGGGCTACGACGGGTTGAAGCCTTTCGTTGAAGACCAGAAATTCGCGTCGCGCATTCGATACTGGCGCGGCTTTGCGCAATGGCGGCTTGCGATCAACGGCTTCAATGACGCAGTCGACCCAAAGGAGCTGGAGCAAAATCTCAACACCGCGCTCGATGAACTCAAGATCGCGATGGAAAAGGATCCGACATTCGTCGATGCCAAGGTCGGCACAATCTCGTGTTTGGGTTTTCTGGCCTTTATGAACCGGAAAGACCAAGCACGCGCGAAAGAATTGGTTGGCCAGATTTTGCCGTTGCTTAAGGAAGCTGATGAGATGACGCTGGAGAATCCGCGGCTCATCTGGGTGCACGGTCCCATTTTTTGGAATTCGCCTCCCGAACGCGGTGGTGGCCAGGACAAAGCAATCCAAAATTATCAGCGCGGATTACAAGTCTGTTCGGAAATTAAAACCAGCGGCGATCCGCTTGAACCGTCCTGGGGCAAACCGGAATTAATGATGAGCCTTGCCTATTGCTACCTAAATGCCAACTCCGCCGACGTAGATGCCGCGGAACGTTATGCCCGCAACGCGCTCGAAATTGTTCCATACTGGCATTACGTGCGCGACATTTTGCTGCCGCAGATCGTCGCTGCTAAAGCGAAAGTGCAATAGTCGCTCTTCAAACCGTATGAACACGCCAAATCCGATTGATCTCCTTTTCGGCGACATGGACAAGCTGAGTCCGGGAGACGACAGCCTTAGTCTATACATTCTGCGATCGCTACCTGAGCATCGGTTCGAGGTCGTTGTCGATGCCGGTTGCGGTGCGGGGCGCCAAACATTCGTGCTAGCGGATGAGCTCAAAACGCCAGTTCATGCAGTACATTCTTATCAGCCCTTCCTCGATCGCCTCAGTCGACGCGCCGAAGACAAAGGCCTTGCTCAACTGGTGCGCACGCATTGCATGGAAATGAAAGACATCCCAACTGTGTTTCCAAAAATTGACCTCCTCTGGGCAGAAGGCGCCGCTTATAACATCGGTTTCGCAAATGCACTGGCGACATGGGCAAAAGCGATCAGGCCTGACGGCTTCGCGGTAGTCAGCGAACTGTGTTGGCTGCAAGAAAAAGTTCCCGATCGGGTCAGAGAATTCTTCCGATCGGGATATCCCGAAATGCAATCTGTTGAGCAAAACATCGCAACAGCAGAAGAGTCGGGTTACGAACTATTCAACACGTACACACTGCCAAACGAGACATGGGTGAAAGATTATTATGGTGTTCTCGAGCCGCGCGCGAAATCGCTCGTTGGTCATTCCGATGTAACCGTCAGAGACTTCGCCGTCGAGACTCTTAAAGAAATCGAAGTCTTTAAAATTGGCGAAGACAGCTACGGTTATGTTTTCTTTGTCCTCCAACGAACAAACTGAGATCAGATCGAGAATCGTTAACGAAATCAAAAAGCAGGTAGAAGCCGCCATGCAGTGAAGCACGACGGCTAATTGTTTCGATTGGCTGACAGTTTTACTGACTGTTCAGAACCGTTTGCGGTGCGGCTTTGTTCAGTTCAAGCTGTGCGCTCACTTTCTGTAGACCCGCAGTAAGCGTTTCAATTTGCTTTTCCTGTCGTGCAGCATTTGCTTCCAATTCCTGAACTTTGCGGTGCTCCTTGAGGAACTCGTTAAGCAACATCGCGTTCACCGCGTCGTAGCGCACGGTGTAGGGTTTGTTCTCCTTGTCACGCACTACCAAATCGGGATTTACTTTTTGTACATCCTCCGCCACAAGACCAAACTGAGCGATGGCATCAGGGTCAATGTCTTTCGTGTAGCGGAAGCTTACGGGTTTGAGTGCGAGAATAGCTTCGCTCCTCTTTTTCATGGGCTTTATGTCTCGCTTGAACCGCCGCGAGGATGGGGCGACACCGAGCTGGTGGTTGCTGTCGACCATGACCGGCGAGCCGGTCACTGCCACTCCCCTTATGCCGGCGATGAAGGTCCTTGTGTGAGCGATGTCTCCTATGCGGATGGTGCCGGATTCACCAGCAGTACCGATACTGGCAATATCGATATTTTGACTTCCCGTGGTGAGGCGCGAGCCAGCGAAAAAGCCCAATCCGATGTTGTCGACGCCGGTCGTGTTGCTAGAGAGCGCGGCATAACCGTTGGCTGTGTTTTGGCTTCCGGTTGTGTTGCGCTCGAGCGCGCCAGTACCGGTGGCGGTGTTTTGCTCGCCGGATGTGTTATCATATAGCGTCGAAAGACCGGTGGCAGTGTTGCTGCGGCCGGTTTCGTTGGAAAAGAGCGAATGTGAACCAGTGGCCGTATTATTGCTTCCGGTTGTGTTGAAATTTAGCGCGGCAAAACCGGTGGCGATGTTCTTGTCGCCGGTTGTGGTGAAAAAGAGTGCATGAAAACCGATGGCTGTGTCGGAGGCGGCAGTGGCCGTGAGGCTGAAGAGGGCGTCATCTCCTTCCGCCGTATTGCCGCGGTCCTAACCTCCGTCTGGAGGCGGATTGACGGCGTGCAGAGAAAGGGAAGGCCCAAAGCAAGCGAGCCCGAATGCTATGGCAAATGCCAGAGTTATTGTTTTGAAATGGTTCAGTGGATTCATAGGAATGATTCCTTTCTTTTTCCACCGCTACGTTCATTTTGTAATTGCGGGTCCGGAGGAGGCAGAAGAACCTAGCGGGGGCAAGAAAATCCTCCGCCTGATTCGAATCCGTTGAGCGACCAAAATTCTACCACAGTCACGGTAAGGAAGGATATAGGACTTTAGTCGTACGTTTCCGTGCCTAAGTTGTGGTTCCTAACTAGTGCACGGATTCCCCTAACCATTAAATGAAGCCAACGGCGTTGAACGGTTAACCGCCGTTGCCATCAAACGGCAAATCGTGCACAACGCGATGCTCATAGCAGCTTTGATATCCTGATAAAGGCATAGGACTAAAGTCCCGTATATGGTCCGTCGCGATGACTGCTAGAATTCTGATTGATTACGTCATCCGACGTCCCAACGCACCTTCGGGTGGGCTAAAACGGGTTGAGAGACCTGACGTTCGCTGAGACACCGCTTAACGCGATCTTCCAGATTCACCTGGAGCAAGTTAAACCTAAAAGGAAAACAACCATATGAAACAAGTACGAGTCTCATTCATGATGATCGGGGCAACAGTGTTGTTATTGACGCTTGGAGTTCTCTCAACGCCCGCACTGGCGGATCGGCAGAAAGGTGTCGTCAAGTGGTTCAATGCCCAAAAAGGATACGGCTTTCTGACCTACGGCGGCGGCCCGGATAGGGGAATCCCAGAAATATTTGTCCCCGCCAGCGCACTCTCAGGTTCATGCAATGGCACATTGCACGAAGGACAAGCTGTCGAGTTTGACATCCAAGTTGAGCCGAAGATGGGAAGAAAGTCAGCCAAAGACGTAACCTGCCGGTGACAGGTCCGTTCGTGGCGGCTGACCCTTTTGCAGAATCCGTGCCATGATCGGCATGGATAGGGTGCAGCGCAGGGAAACAGGCAGACCGTCTAACTACGATCAAACGGCAAATCGTGCACAACACGCCCGAGCTCGCCAACTTGCACTGTTTTCCGGCAAACTGCCATCTATGGAGGCAGAAACAGATTGCAGGTTGCAGTCTAATTCTAGTTAGGCCGCAAAACTGAATGAACGTTCGAATCACTCGGATTGCTTTTGTTTACCTGCGCGTGACCGACATCGTTCGCGCACGAGATTTCTACGAACGCGTTCTCAGAATGAAGGTCGCATTAGAGTATGAAGGCGCTCCCGGAAAGTGGTGGATCGAATACGACGTCGATGGAGTTGCGTTCGCCATCACGAATGTTGGCGTGCCAAACGGCAATGGCGGTGCGGTGCCTGCGTTTGAACTCGCCGATGTCGAAGCGGCGGCGAAAGCTTTGCGAGCCGCAGGCGCAATGTTTGTTGAGCCGCTTACCGAGTATCCACGTTGTCGAAGCTTCACAGTAACGGATCCCGATGGAAATCAGATTGGCTTCCATCAGCTAAAACCCTCGGAAGAGATCCCAAAATTTGTTCCAAGCCTGGCAGAGGAGGTGAAACCTTACATTCACGCACCAAGCGGCCGGACCATTGCTCATCGCCAACGGGATGGTCACGGTCACATTCACCTTTTTTCACCGACGGGCTTCTATGTCGCCACGGAAAGTTAAAAAGGCCTAACCAATCGATGAAACCTACGGCCCCATGGCGAAATGAGTTCAGCGTGTTTGCCGCGACACCCTGCCTTGGCTTATCTCTTTCTAGTTAGGCCGCAATGCCTCAGGCGCCTTGGGCCCCATTGGCTAAGGGCGCAAAGGAGGCGATATGCAATTGCACCTCTCACTTGCAGGTGTTGTCGTTGCCATACTCGCGACACTGACTATGGATTTGGGAGCAGCTTGTAGCATGACGGGCCCTATACCCGACACTTCAAGAGTATTCGTGGATTGGAAACGCGCGCGTTCACTCCTTCGACGTGACCGGCCGAAGTACAACTTCTACGCGCGTGAAGCGACCATTTTTGTCGCGCATTGGTAGCTATAGCGCTGTGCCGCCGTGTTTAGAATCGATTGATCGCGCCTCGACACAGCGAGGCCGCTGCCATCCTACTCTTTCTTTCGTTGGATGTAATCGTTCACTTGTTCTTCAAGGATCTCGAGGGGTAACGCGCCGTTTTTGAGCACGGCATCGTGAAACTCGCGCTGATCGAATTTTTCTCCGAGTTCTTTCTGCGCACGAGCGCGCAATTCTTGAATCTTTAGCATGCCAACTTTGTAGGCGCACGCCTGACCAGGCGCCACAATGTAACGTTCGATTTCAGACTTAACTTCTTTCTCGCCCATTCCGGTTTTCTCGCGCATGTAAGCGATCGCTTGTTCGCGGGTCCAATGCTTCGCATGAATCCCCGTATCGACGACCAACCGCACCGCCCGGAAAAGTTCGTCACGAAGGCGTCCCAGGTCTCCAAATGAGTCGTGGTCGTACCACCCCGCTTGTTTCCCGAGCCATTCGCAGTAAAGGGCCCAACCTTCCATGTAAGCCGTAAACGGGATTATCTTGCGAAATTGTGGAACGCCTTTGAGCTCCTCTGCTGTCGAAATTTGCCAATGATGGCCTGGGACGCCCTCATGATACGCGAGTGTCGGCATGCTCCATTTGGGCACCTCGTTCATGTCGCGCAGGTTCGCGAAGAA
>Ga0306921_10005216_pt1 | contig 13458 bp, 11 predicted proteins | sample sta12Cox44000080_FD_203760 | JGI IMG/M metagenome (GOLD analysis project Ga0306921, IMG submission 203760) | Lab enrichment of tropical soil microbial communities from Luquillo Experimental Forest, Puerto Rico - statoxic.12C.oxic.44.000.080 (v2)... | ecosystem: Environmental > Terrestrial >... | reverse complement strand
GAATTTCGGGCGGCGCTGGTCCGAGGACTTCAGCGTTACGGTCCAGAAACGAAAATGAGTGCAATCTCGCGGCGGCGGGCGTCGACGCGAAGGCGGCGGGCTGGTGTGGGTCCGCGGCGTGATCGAGCAGCGCAGCGAGCGCGGGAGCCCCTCGATCGAAGCGCAGCGCCCCGGAGCAGATCGAGACCGCCGAATTGGAGACCAGGTGACACGACGGTGAGACGCGAAGGTTCATGCGTGCCGAGCCATCGGCTTATCTGCGCCGGCGTCGCCGCCGCGGCGCTGTGGCTGTCGGCGTGCACCGCGGTGCCGCCTTCGGTCGCGCCGCAGGCGGCCGCAACGCCACCGGTGGCGAAACCCGCCGACGCAGCGCTTGCGCCTGCCGCCGCGCGCGAGCACCAGCGCATCCTCGCTGCTTACGGCGGCGTTTATAACGATCCGCGGCTGCAAGCCATGATCGAGCAAACCGTCGAGCGGCTGGTCGCGGCCTCGGAACGGCCCGACCTGCACTACAAGGTCACCATGCTCAATTCGCAGTCGATCAACGCCTTTGCGCTGCCGACTGGACACCTCTATGTGACGCGCGGTTTGATCGCGCTCGCCAACGACGAATCCGAGCTCGCCTCGGTTCTGGCCCACGAGATGGGCCACGTCGTCGCTCGCCATGCCGAGATCCGCGACGAGCAGGCCCACAACGCCGAGCTCGCCAACCGCGTGATCACCGACCTCATTTCCGATCCGCAAGTCGGCGCGCTTGCGCTCGCCAAGTCGAAGCTGGCGCTGGCGAGTTTCTCGCAGTCCCAAGAGCTCGAAGCCGACGCCATCGGCGTCGGCATGGCCGCGCGCGCCGGCTATGACCCTTACGGCGCGGTGCGCTTTCTGACCTCGATGGAGCACAATTCCGAGCTCAAGGCGGCGCAAGCGGCGCCGATCAATCCCGCCGCCGCCGACTTCCTCTCGTCGCATCCGGCGACGCCGCAGCGCATCACCAACGCGCTATCTAATGCGCGGCAATACCGGGCACCGGCCGCCGACACGCCGGAGGACTTGGCCAAGGCCAAGGCGACCTATTTCGGCAATATCGACGGCATCGTCTTCGGCGAGGATCCAAGCGAAGGTTTCGTCCGCGGTCGCCGCTTCCTACATCCGCGGCTCGGCTTCACCTTCACGGCGCCCGAGGGCTTCGCGCTCGACAACACCGCGCAGGCGGTGCTCGGCGTCAGGCACGGCGGCGGCCAGGCGCTCCGCCTGGATGTCGTGCGGGTGCCGGCGGAGCAGACGCTCGCCGCCTATCTGACCTCGGGCTGGATCGAGAATATCGATCCGGCCTCCGTCGAGGATATAGTCATCAACGGCTTTCCCGGCGCCACCGCGGCGGCCAAGGGCGAGCAATGGGATTTCCGGCTCTACGCCGTCCGCTTCGGCAGCGACGTCTACCGCTTCATCTTTGCCACCAAGCGTCGCTCGCCGGAAACCGATCGCGCGTTTCGCGAAGCGGTCGGCAGCTTCCGCCGCATGAGCCTGGCGGAGATCGAGCAGGCCAAGCCCCTGCACCTCATGGTGGTGCAGATTGCACCCGGCGACACGGTCGAGAAGCTGGCAGGCCGCATGGCGGTCCCCGACCATGCCGTCGAGCGTTTCCGCGTACTAAACGGGCTCGATCCGGCCGACAAGCTCAAAGCCGGTGGAGAGGTTAAGATCGTCGTCGAGTAGCGTTCACGACGTTCCCGGCAAGACTGCGTTGACGCCTGTTCGAAGGCCGCCGCTTCCGCATTCTGCGCGCCAATAAGGGGCTGAATGGCCTCAAGATGGTGTGGGGGAAATCGTATGCGGATCGTGAAGGGGGCGCTTCCCTTCGCTGTGAGCTTAGCGGCGGTCGCTGCGGTTACAGCGTTGTTGTTTTATTGCAAGCTTGCCGGGATCGGGCCGCATCACCCGATTTTCTTTTATCTGTTGCCGATCGCGGCGGTGGCGCTGATTTACGGCAGCGGACCGGCGACCATGTTCGCGCTCGTTGCCACGCCGTGCGGCGCCATTTTTTCTCTACGACCCGATCTACAGTTTCCAGGTCAATAATCGCCTCGAGATTGGCGACCTGATCTGTTTTACCGTTCTGGCGCTGATGGCGGTCAAGTGCTCGGTCGAGGGGCTGCGTCCGGCGGCGAAGATTCCCGCGGTGCGAACGCGCTTTGGCCGGCTGCCGATCAACTAGATTTTCAGAACTGCGACGCGAGCTGATCCAAGCCCATGACGTGGGCGAGGTTACGGATTTCGTCTTTCTGCTCGGAGCTGAAGCTCATGAGCAGCGGGATCGCCGCGGATTTCAGATCCTGTACCTCGGGATCGGCCGAAGCGACTTGCACCGGCGGCGCGCCGTGTTTTTTGGCGTCGCGCAAATGCGTGTAGGCGAAATTGCGCAGCGCCGCTTCGACCGCCGGCCACATCTCCTCCTGACCCGGCGTCAGATGCAGCCGCTCTTTGATGCTGGCGATCTGCGCGTCGTTGAGGACGAAGCCGGGACGCTCGTTCGCCTTACGCGCCGCCACGACGTTGGTCTTGCTCTGGGCGGGCCGCGCTGCCGGAATCGGAGCCGGAGCCTGAGCTAGCGGCTGCGGGGCTTCTGTGGATTGCACCGATGCGAGCTGGACCAGCGTCTGGACCGTGGCAACGGACTGCGTCGTCTGATGCCCCGGAGTCGCTGACAGGGGGGTGCCTTGCTGGATTGAAGCTTGCTGGATTGAAGTTTGCGGGATTGAAGCTTGCGGAACCGGAGCTGGCGCGGCCTGCGGCACCATCGGCTGCGGGCTCAAGAGCGCGACCTGGGCATTACCGATTGTTAGCGCTGCGGCCGCCTGTGCGCTATCGGCCAAATCTTGCGGAAAACGCAGCGCAATCGACTGAGCCGCCGAAAGCGCCGTATGGCGCGGAGCGGCTCCGTTCCAGCCCCCGATCACATAGCCGGCAAGACCGGCGACAACGATGGAATAGACCCGTCCCCCGAACACAATATTCCGCCGCATACGCCCCCTTCTCCCCGAACACGCCACCCCCTGTTTCCTTCCAAATGAGGCTTAATTTATGGCTAAGACTGGGCACGATCCGGTGGAATGTGGATGGCTCGGGATACCTAGCCTGACCACGGCGACCGCCCGGGAAACGACAAAAACCCGGCATTTCTGCCGGGCTTTCGCAAAATCGAACCGATTTGCAGGCTTTAGGCCGCCTCTTCCTCGACCACGGCCTCTTCGTCCGCCTCTGGCTTCGGACCGCGGCGCGGGCCCTTGGCGAGCGCCGCCTCGATCTCCTTGACCGCCTCGGTCTCGGTGATGCGCTGCACCGCCGATACCTCGCGCGACAGCCGGTCGAGGGCGGCCTCGTAGAGCTGTCGCTCCGAATAGGACTGCTCCGGCTGGGTCTCCGAGCGATACAGGTCGCGCACCACCTCGGCGATGGCGACGATATCGCCGGAATTGATCTTGGCCTCGTATTCCTGAGCCCGGCGCGACCACATGGTGCGCTTGACCCGGGCACGGCCCTTCAGCGTCTCGAGCGCCCGCTTGACCATCGGCGTCTCGGCAAGCTTGCGCATGCCGACGGAGGCGACCTTCGAGGTCGGCACCCGCAGCGTCATCTTGTCCTTGACGAAATTGATGACGAACAGCTCAAGCCGGGCGCCCGCCACCTCTTGCTCTTCGATGGCGACGATCTGGCCCACGCCGTGAGCTGGATAGACAATGAACTCGTTGGTCTTGAAGCCTTGTCGTTGCGTAGTCTTCTTCGCGTTCATTCCCAAAGTTGCTCCTTCCGCCTCCGGCTTCTGCCGTTGAGGAGGCTTGGCCACGCGAACCCGGTTAGGGGGGACTCTCCGCGTGGTCGGTGATGCCCTCCGACTGACGCGGGAGGACGGCTTTCTTCCTTTCCGGCTCATGCCGGCCGCGCTTTTCTTCGAACGATGACGAGTTTTTTCTGCCACTGCTCTCGCGTGGGTCTCACGCCTCTTTTGACGGTTCCTCGAGAACGCACCCCGGAAAAATAAGCCCCCAACCGAGGGGGAGCTGCCTATACGGGGTGTCTTTCATTTATAAACAGGCTTATATCACATTTTGAGCCAAAATCAAAGCCTTATGGCGTTGCGAAAGCGTCGCACGCCCAAAATCTTAAGGGTGGTTAACGCTAGCGATTTCGGCTGCTTTTTTAGTCGCCGCTGCCCGGTTTGGCCGAGAAGTGCGTCTCGAATTTATTGGCCTTGCCCTCCCATTCCTTGGCGTCGGCAGGGGGCTCCTTCTTCGCAGTAATGTTGGGCCAAAGCTTTGCGTATTCGGCGTTGATACCTAACCACTTTTCGACGCCTGGCTCGGTATCGGGCTTGATCGCATCGACCGGACATTCCGGCTCGCAGACGCCGCAATCGATGCACTCGTCAGGGTGTATGACCAGCATGTTTTCGCCCTCGTAGAAGCAATCCACGGGGCACACTTCGACACAGTCCATGTATTTGCATTTGATGCAATTGTCGTTGACAATGTATGTCATATGCACACTCTGACGGGACTTTTTGCGAGGCTTGCTCCTATCGCATGGCTCCCGGCCACGCAAGTTTTCGCCCGCCGTCGGGATTTCACGTCAAATCCTCATATAGCGATCGGACGCTGCCGGCGGGACCCCTGCGCTCGACAAAACCCGTCACTTTGAGCACCCGAACAGCGCGATCGAGCGCAACCGTGATCACGTCGCCAACCCGCACGGTGCGGCTCGGGGCGGCGATCCGGGCGCCGTTGACCCGGACATAGCCGGAGCCGGCGAGTTCCGTCGCCGCGTTGCGGGTGCGCACCAGCCGGGCATGCCACAGCCATCGGTCGATGCGCTGACGGTCGGCGGCGGCGCCCACTCAGCGGCGCTCCTTGGCATCGGCCTCGAGCTGGGCCTTCAAGGCGGCGAGCTTGGCGAAGGGCGAATTCGGATCGGGGGCTTTCTCGCGCTCACTCCGATCGTAGCGCCGCGGCCGCGAGGAGCGTTCCGGCCGATCCGAGCGATCCGGGCGGTCGCGTTCGCGCTCGCGGCGGTCGAAGCGCTGATCGGGCTTTTGGCGCCGGCGGTGGCGCTGATGGCGCTTCTCTTTCGGTCTTTCACCTGACACGGCCTCACCGTTTGGCGGCGCGGCGGCTTGATCGGTCGGCACGGCGCCCTGCTCTGCCTCTTTCGCCGCATCCTTGCCGGCGAACGGCCGACGCTTGAAGCGCGGACGCTGTCGCCGCTCGGGCCGGCCGACGCGTCCCGGCCGCCATACTTCGACTAGCTCGGGCTCCGCAACGGCGGCGGCAGCGGTGGTCTCAGCAGTCTCGCTCGCCGCTACAACAGCGATTGGCTCAGCGGGCGCGGCGCCTTCTGCGGCGTCGGGTGTTCCGGCTTCTTCGGTCGCGTTCACGGTCACGGGATCCGGCGCCGGTTGCAGCGCTGCCTCGACCGGCTCCTGGAACGCCTCGTGACTGACTTCGTGGATTGCGTCGGCGGCGGCCGTCGGCTCGATCGCGTCGGCTTCAACTTCAGCACCTGATACCGTAGGCGCTTCGGCATTCAGGTCGGTGGTTGCAGTGACGCGCGCTTCCGCGCTCGGGTCTGGCGTCGGCTCGCTCGTGACGGCTTCAGCTTTGGCACCTGAAACCGCGGGCGCTTCGGCATTCAGGTCGGCGGTTACTGTGACGGGCGCTTCCGTGTTCGCGTCCGGCGTCGGCGCCGTGGCAGGCGGTGGCGCCGGCTCGGCCGGCTTCGGCCGCCGCTCCATGCGATAGCCGAGCGAGCGCAGGATGGAGGCGAAATCCTCGCCCGATGCACCGGTGAGCGAGGTCATGCCGTTTAACACTGTGAAGCCGCCGCCGGCAAATGCGCCCGGCGGTTTCGGTCCGGGCGCACCTTCGCGCCACGACAACGCGGGGCGGATCAAGTCGGCGAGACGCTCCAAAATGTCGACGCGCACGGCGCGCTCGCCGCACACCCGATAGCCGGCCATGCCGTAGAGTGCGGTGTCGATCTCGCGATTGACCGGGATCGAGGTGCGGCCGCTGCCGGCCAGATGCAGCAGATCGTCGATACCCTTGTTCTGCGGCCCGTCATGGGCCAGCGCCCAGAGCTGCGCCGCAAGCGCACGCGGCGACGGCTTAAGCAGCGCCGGGATGTAGATGTGATAGGCGCCGAAGCGCACGCCGTATTTGCGCAGACTTGCGCGCGCCGGCTGCTGCAAGCCCTTGACCTCTTCGGCCACCTTGTGACGGTCGAGCACGCCGAGTGCCTCGACCAGTTGGAAGGCGACGCCGCGGGCGATGCCGGTGACGTCCTCGGCCGTCGCCAGCACGAACAACGGGCCGAGCAGCTTTTCCAGATGCGCTTTGACGAAGGTATCTAGCCGCGCCTCCACCGCGTCGCGTGGCGCGCCGGTCAGATGCTCGTCGGCGATGACGCGCACGCGCGGCTTGAGCGCCTGTTCGCCGGCGATAAGCTTGCCGACCGCGGCGCCGGTCCAGCGGATAGTGCCGTCATTGGCAAGTGCGAATTGTTCGTCGGGCGCCGCGGCAAGCCGCGTCGCGCGCGCGCCGATCTCGCCAGCCAGTGCCTTTTGCGCCGCGCTCTGCAAGGCTTTGGCTTCGGAGCCGCCGGACGAGGCGTCGGCGACGAACTGAAAGCCGTCGAGCTGGCCGATGACGTGGCCTTCGACCACGACGTCGCCGGTCTTGTTGATCTGCGGTTCGAGCGTCGCGTTCTCACGCAGGCGCCGCATCAGCACACTGGTGCGGCGATCGACGAAACGCTCGGTGAGGCGGTCGTGTAGCGCGTCCGAGAGCTTGTCTTCGACGCCGCGGGTGATGACTTGCCAGTGCTCCGGATCGGCCAGCCAATCGGGGCGGTTGGCGACGAAGGTCCAGGTGCGGATATGGGCGATCCGCGTCGACAGCGTGTCGATATCGCCGTCGGTGCGGTCGGCAAACGCGACCTGATCGGCGAACCAGTCGGTTGCGATTTTGCCGTCGCGCTGCAGATAGCCATACAGCGTGACCGCGAGCTCGGCGTGGTTGGCCGGCGCGATCTTGCGATAGTCCGGCACCTGGCAGACGTCCCACAAGCGCTCGACGTCGGCGGCGCTCGTGGTCCAGGCGCGCACGTCGTCTTCGCGCGAGGCGTGGTCGAGCACCAGAATGTCTTCGGCGGTCGGCGCGCGCGCGAGTGTCGGCTCGGACGGCGCCATGGCCAGCGTCGCCTGCAACGCGCCGATCGAGGAGAAATCGAGATCGGTATTGCGCCACTGCACGATCTTCACCGGCTCGAAAGTGTGCGTCTCCAACGCCTGCACAAGCTCGGTCTCGAACGGCGCGCAACGGCCGGTGGTGCCGAAGGTGCCGTCGCGGGTGGCGCGGCCGGCACGACCGGCGATCTGCGCCAATTCCGCCGGGCTCAATTTGCGGAACTGATAACCGTCGAACTTGCGGTCGGAGGCAAACGCGATGTGATCGACGTCCAGGTTGAGTCCCATGCCGATGGCGTCGGTGGCGATCAGATAGTCGACCTCGCCGGACTGGTAGAGCTCGACCTGGGCGTTGCGAGTGCGCGGCGACAGCGCGCCGAGCACGATGGCGGCGCCGCCACGCTGGCGGCGGATCAATTCGCCAATGGCGTAGACCTCGTCGGCGGAGAACGCGACGACGGCGGAGCGGCGCGGCAGCCGTGTGAGCTTCTTCTCGCCGGCGAAGGTCAGCTGCGATAGCCGCGGCCGGCTGACGATGCTGGCGCCAGGCAGGAGCCGCTCGACGATGCCGCGCATGGTGGCGGCGCCGAGCACCAGCGTCTCCTCGCGGCCGCGCCGGTTCAGCATGCGGTCGGTGAAGACATGACCGCGCTCGAAATCGGCGGCAAGTTGGATCTCGTCGATGGCGAGGAACGCCGTGTCGAGATCGCGCGGCATCGCCTCGACGGTGGCGACCCAGAAGCGCGGATTGGGCGGCTTGATCTTCTCCTCGCCGGTGATCAGCGCCACGTCGTCGGCGCCGACCCGCTCGACGGCCCGGTTATAAACTTCGCGCGCCAAAAGCCGCAGCGGCAGGCCGATCATGCCCGAGGAATGGGCCAGCATCCGCTCGATGCCGAGATGGGTCTTGCCGGTATTGGTCGGCCCCAATACAGCGGTCACGCCCGCGCCACGGGCGCGGAGCTCACGATCGGCGGGCGGCGAGAAGGAAATCGGCATCGACGGTCCGGCATGGGCCCCCGCGTGCCGCCCGCTCAAGGGAAGGCGGCCTGGGACTTCGGGTTTTGTATCACAACGCGACGCTGGAAAGGCCTGTGCTTAAGATGTGGAACGAGTCTGGAACGAACAGCGGCCGAATCGGCGACTCTCGGACTGTTCGAATTCGTTCACTGCGATATATGGCACCATCACCGGCATTGCACACCACATGGGGTGGTTTGACGGTTTCGCCAGGCGTTTTTTCGCGGCCGAAATCTTAATCCGCCCGAGGATCACGATTCCGCTGGGAGTCAAGGCCGGGTGTCCTGTGGATAACGGGGGCAAGCGGCGATAGGCGAACCCGATCCCGGTAGGCGATGAAACTTCGACCGAGTGTGCAGCAGGGCTATGGCGGTTGCGCGACGGCGCTTACCGGGTCTTGGCATATTGAGTTTTGGCGCTACTGAGTTTTGGCGCTTACCGTCGGACGCGCCGCCGTCGATGACACCGTTACGAATTGGGTCGCCTGCAGCACGCCCATGCCAATCGGCGTCGGCAGCGAGAAGCGGAACGGCACCAGCACGCGCGTGCCGGCGATCGGCGCGAACCAGACCTCGGCTTGGCGCAGCTCGGCCAGATATTTGATTACCGGACGGCTCGGGATGTAGCCCGAGATCGGCGCAAAATAGACGGCGCAGACCACGGCCGGCCCCTGATAGCCGCGTTCGGCTTTTACCGTTTCCATGCGCTTGAATTCGCTCAGGAGGTCGTAGCGCACGCGGCCGTCGAACACCGCGACCTTGCGGCCGCAGGCTTGTGGCGAAACCGGATCGCCGGTGCCGGGGACGTGGTTGAGCGTCGAGCTCATGGGATCGACCACGCCGCGGCGGTCGGCCTCGCTCACCGGGATGCGCTCGGGATGCGGGATCAGCGGCGGCTCGGCGAGATATTCCTTGACATTGCCGCCCGAGAGCACGATGCGCACGTCGTCGATCTTGCGGTCGAAATCGATGGTCGCGGTATAGCTCGTCGGCATAGCGTGATCGCCGGTGAAGGCGCCGCGCGCGGCGCCGGCGCCGCGGGCGCTGGCGAAGACGCGAAGCAGCCCCGTGGTCGAACCGGTCGCGGACGCGGTGTACTGATCCGCGGCGATCTCGATCACCCAGTTGCCGTGGCCGATCGGGATGCCGGCGACCGTGGCGGTGTATTCGGCGTCAAGCCGCGTCTGCGCCGCCGCGCCATGCTGGGCGTCGGCCGCCAGCAGCGCTACGACGCAAACTGCCGCGGCGATGGCGGCGGGCACGGCATAAGAAGAAGATCGTGGCGCCAGCACAGGCACGGAAAGTGCTTTCTTCAAATGTCGCCAAGCGAGCGGCCGTTCCTGTCTCGGCGGGGAATGCGTCCTTTGTGTGGTTTGACGCCCGCAGGGACCGGCGAATCGGCCCCGAAATGGGCTTTCGTGACAGGTGCTTGACGCTTGCGGCACCTCTGATTATAGGTCCGCACCAATCCCTTAAAATCGTCGTCAAGCGGCGCCTGAACTTAAGCCGCGCGAAGAATTAGGAACGACAGTCATGGCATGGCGTTGCGAACTGACCGGAAAATCGCGCCAGATCGGCCACCGGGTGAGCCACTCCAACATCAAGACCAAGCGGCAGTTTCGGCCGAATCTTCTCAACGTCACCCTGATGTCGGAATCGCTTAACCGCCGGGTGCGGCTGCGCGTCTCCGCCAACGCGCTGAAGTCGGTCGATCACCGCGGTGGCCTCGATGCCTTCCTGATGGCGGCTAAGGACGCGGAGCTGTCGCCGCGGGTGCTCGAGCTCAAGCGCGAAGTCACCAAGAAGCGCAAGGCGGCGGCAGCCTAAAGCCTTCGTCATCTCCGAACGGTCTGGCAGGGCCTGCGCTTGGCGCGGGCCTTTTGCGTCGTGCCGCAAGTCCGAGGTGCTGGCGGCCGACCGGCCGGCGCAATATGTTGGCGCGACTGCCGCATGAAGGAGACCGCCCAATGTCTGCGCAAACAGCCGCGCCTGCCCGCAAGATCGTGCATGCCGACATCAAGCCGGAGAACCCGCCGGAGCGCGCCGCGCACTATATCGACGCACCGAACATGCCGTGGGAAGCGACCAAATTTCCTGGCATTCAGATCAAGGTGCTCTTTACCGACGGCAACGGCATCACCACCGCGCTGTTCAAGCTCGCGCCCGGCGCCGTGGTGCCGCTGCACGAACACACCGCGCTCGAGCAGACCTATGTGATCGAGGGCTCGCTGGAAGATCACGAAGGCAAATGCGGCCCGGGCCAGTTCGTGTGGCGGCCGGCCGGCAATCAGCACGAAGCGGTGGCGCCCAGCGGCGCGATCTTGCTCGGCTTCTTCCTCAAGCCGAACCGTTTCGCTTACGGCGAGAAGTTCTTCACTGAGGCGGGCGAGCGGTAAGACTGAGCGCGGGCTTTTACGCCTACTGCTTCGAGACGCGCTGCAGCACCGGCAGCCAAGTCTCCTGCTCCTTGGCGACGAACGCTTCCGTCTCTTGCGGCGTCATGGCGTTGGTGTAGCTGCCAATCGCCGCAAGCCGCTTCTTGATCTCCAGATCGTTGACGACCTTGGTAACATCGGCGCTGACCTTGGCGATGATCGGCGCCGGCGTACCCACAGGCGCGGCGATCATGAACCAGCCCGACGCGGCGACGCCCGGAATGGTTTCGGCGACCGTGGGCAGATCGCGAAATTCCGACAGGCGGTGCGCCGCAGTGGTGGCGATCAGCTTAACCTGGCCGGCGGTGACCGAGCCGATGATCCCGGCATAGCCCTCGATGATCATCGCCACCCGGCCGGAAAACACGTCGGCCAACGCCGCCGACGGCCCGCCCGTATAGGGCACGGGGATGAGCGTGATGCCGGCCTGCTGCTGCAACATGATCGAAGTCAGGTGCGTCATCCGGCCGACGCCTGAGACGGCGACCGAAATCGTTCCGGGCTCTTTCTTGGCGCGGTCGACGAGGTCGCGCACCGACGTAATGCCACTCGCGGGGTTGACGGCGAGGAATAGCGGCTGATCGGCGAGGAAGCCGATCGGCAGAAAGTCGCGCGGCAGCTTGACCGGCAAATTCGGCGCGACCGTCGGCAGCGCGACGAAGGTCGAGCTTGCCGGCGTGTAGAGCGTATAGCCGTCGCCGGTCGCCTCGCTCGCAGCGCGCGCGGCGATGCTGCCGTTGGCGCCCGGGTGATTGACCACGGTCGCGGTCTGGCCCCAGAGCTTGCCGAGACTCTCGGCAATGATCCGCGTGCCGACGTCGACGCTGGCGCCGGCACCGGCATCGGAAATCATCGTCACCGATTTTTCCGGATAGCGGAGGCTTTGAGCCTGCGCGAGCGACGGCGCCGCCATCGCGCAAAGACCGAGGATGACGACTTGCAATCCAACCCGTCGTGTCATGACGCGGTACCCTCAAGCGTAGGTAAGTCTCAGGCGTGCAGGCGGCGCGGCGGTGGCGGCGGTGCCGCGCGGCGCTGGACCGGATGCTCCTCGAACAATTCGGCGAGCTTCTCGGTCATGACACCGCCGAGCTCCTCGGCGTCTACGATGGTGACCGCGCGGCGATAGTAGCGCGTGACGTCGTGGCCGATGCCGATGGCGATCAGCTCCACGGGCGAGCGGGTCTCGATATCCTCGATCACCCAGCGCAAGTGCCGCTCGAGATAATTTCCCGGATTGACCGACAGCGTCGAATCGTCGACAGGCGCGCCGTCGGAGATCATCATCAGGATCTTGCGCGTCTCGGGACGACCGAGCAGGCGCTTGTGCGCCCAGTCGAGCGCCTCGCCGTCGATGTTCTCCTTGAGCAAACCCTCGCGCATCATCAAGCCGAGGTTCTTGCGCGCCCGCCGCCACGGCGCGTCGGCAGACTTGTAGATGATGTGGCGCAGATCATTGAGGCGGCCCGGATTGGCCGGCTTGCCGTTGGCAAGCCAGGTCTCGCGCGACTGCCCGCCCTTCCAGGCCCGCGTGGTGAAGCCCAAAATCTCGACCTTGACGCCGCAACGCTCGAGCGTCCGCGCCAGGATGTCGGCGCAGGTCGCCGCCACCGTGATCGGCCGGCCGCGCATCGAGCCGGAATTGTCGAGCAGCAAGGTGACCACCGTGTCGCGGAAGTCGGTGTCCTTCTCGCGCTTGAACGACAGCGGATGCATCGGATCAACGATGACGCGCGGCAGCCGCGCCGGATCGAGCAGGCCCTCTTCGAGGTCGAACTCCCAGGCGCGGTTTTGCTGTGCCAGCAAAAGCCGCTGCAGCCGGTTGGCGAGCCGCGCCACCACGCCCTGCAGATGCGACAGCTGCTTATCGAGATAGCCGCGCAACCGCTCGAGCTCCTCGGGCTCGCACAATTCCTCGGCGCCAACCATCTCGTCGAACTTCGCCGTATAGGGCTTGTAGTCGGGGCCGCGCGGCTCGTTGCGCTGGTTGCGCGGCCGCCACGGCTCGGCGGCGGTCTCGGAATCGCCCATCTCGGCATCGTCGGCCATTTCAGCCGCCGGCGCGTCGACAGCTTCTGAGCTAGAGTCGGGCAGCTCCTCGGCGGAGGCTTCCGCCTCCATGCTCATGCGCTCACTGTCGACGGAGTCGGAGGCGTCGCCGTCCTGGCCCTGCTCGTCCTTCTGGTTCTCCTGATCGCCCTCCTCGCCTTCCTCCTCGTCGGATTCGCTACTGCGATCCTCGCCCATGTCGAGGCTGTCGAGCAGGTCGTGGATGACGTCGCCGAACTTGCGCTGATCGTTGACCACGCGCTCCAGGCGATCGAGGTTGCGGCCGGCGCGCTCCTCGATCAGCGGCCGCCACAGGTCGACGAGCTTGCGCGCGGCCCGCGGCGGCGCCTCGCCGGTGAGCCGCTCGCGCACCAGCATCGCGAGCGCGTCCTCGATCGGCGCGTCGGCGCGGTCGGTGATCTCGTCGAATTTGCCGCGATGGAAACGGTCGTCGAGCATGGCGGCGAGGTTCCGCTTCACGCCGCCCATGCGGCGCGCGCCGATCGCCTCGACGCGCGCCTGCTCGACCGCTTCGAACACCGCGCGCGCCTGCTGGCCGCCGGGCGCGAGCTTACGGTGCACCGCCGGATCGTGGCAGGCGAGCCGCAGCGCCAGCGAATCGGCGTGGCCGCGCACGATCGCCGCCTCGCGCTCGTTCAGCCGTCGCGGCGGTTCGGGCAGCCGCGCCTTGTTGCCGGCAAGCCCGGGACGCTCGGCGGCG
>Ga0306921_10005215_pt1 | contig 13459 bp, 12 predicted proteins | sample sta12Cox44000080_FD_203760 | JGI IMG/M metagenome (GOLD analysis project Ga0306921, IMG submission 203760) | Lab enrichment of tropical soil microbial communities from Luquillo Experimental Forest, Puerto Rico - statoxic.12C.oxic.44.000.080 (v2)... | ecosystem: Environmental > Terrestrial >... | reverse complement strand
CACCGGCCGAAACACTTTTCATCCGGTACAGCACTTAATTCCCATTGTTATCGCAAAATTGCTCCGTACGCTCGCGTAAATACGGTAGCCCTTCTCATCCCCGTTACTTTCCAAGCTTGCCGAGCGCTTCGGTAAGGTCGGGCACCACCTGATACAGATCCGCGACAAGACCGTAGTCCGCAACCTGGAAGATCGGTGCGTCTTCATCCTTGTTGATCGCAACGATGACCTTGGAATCCTTCATGCCGGCAAGATGCTGGATCGCTCCGGAAATGCCGATCGCGACGTAGAGCTCCGGAGCCACCACCTTGCCGGTCTGGCCAACCTGCCAGTCGTTGGGCGCATAACCGGCGTCCACCGCCGCGCGCGACGCGCCAACCGCGGCGCCGAGCTTGTCGGCGAGCGGCTCGATATATTTTGCAAAATTCTCGCGGCTCTGCATGGCGCGTCCGCCGGAGACGATGATCTTTGCGGAGGTCAGTTCGGGACGATCGCTCTTGGCGACTTCCTCGCCGACAAAGCTGGACAAGCCGGGATCGGCCGCCGCGGACACGTTCTCCACCGCCGCGCCACCGCCCTCTCCGGCCGCGGAGAAGGTCGAGGTTCGCACGGTGATGACCTTTTTGGCGTCCTTCGATTTGACGGTCTGGATCGCGTTGCCGGCATAAATTGGCCGCTCAAAGGTATCCGGGGAGATCACCTTGATGATTTCCGAGACCTGCATCACGTCGAGAAGTGCTGCGACGCGCGGCATCACGTTCTTGAAACGCGAGGTTGCAGGCGCGACGAAGGCGTCATAGCCTGGCGCCAGCGACACGATCAGGGCCGCCAGCGGCTCAGCGAGATCGTGGGCGTAAGCCGGGTTGTCGGCGAGCAACACCTTCTTGACGCCCGCAAGCCTGGCGGCCGCAGCTGCGGCCTCCTTGGCATTTTCACCGGCGACCAGCACGTCAACTTCAGCGCCGAGCGCCACCGCGGCGGTCAACGCCTTGTTGGTTGCATCCTTGATCGTTGCGTTATCGTGTTCGGCGATCAACAGCGTTGTCATCTACAGGACCCCGGCTTCATTCTTGAGCTTTGCGACCAACTCGGCGACGTCCTTGACCTTGACACCTCCCTTGCGGCCCGGCGGCTCGGAGGTCTTCAGGATCTCCAGATGCGGCGTCAGATCGACGCCGTAATCGGATGCGCTCTTGTCGGCGATCGGCTTCTTCTTCGCCTTCATGATGTTCGGCAGGCTGGCATAACGCGGCTCGTTCAGCCGCAAATCGGTGGTTACAACAGCGGGACCCTTCAGTTTCACGGTTTGCAGGCCGCCGTCGACCTCGCGCGTTACCTTGAAATCGGAGCCGTCGACTTCAACCTTGGAGGCAAAGGTCGCCTGCGACCATCCGAGCAGAGCGGCCAGCATCTGGCCGGTCTGGTTGCTGTCATCGTCGATCGCCTGTTTGCCGAGGATCACGAGTGCGGGCTTCTCTTCGTCGGCGACCGCTTTGAGAATCTTGGCCACCGCCAGCGGTTCGACATTGCCGTCTGCCTTGACGAGGATGCCACGGTCGGCGCCCATGGCGAGCCCGGTCCGAATAGTTTCGGCTGCCTGCGCAGGACCAATCGAAACCACCACGACCTCGGTCGCCTTGCCGGCCTCTTTCAGGCGCAAGGCCTCCTCGACGGCGATCTCGTCGAACGGATTCATCGACATCTTCACATTTGCGAGCTCCACGCCCGTTCCGTCGCCTTTGACGCGGACCTTGACGTTGAAATCGACCACCCGCTTCACCGGTACCAGGACCTTCATCGACCTATTCCGCTCAAAATTTCTTCAGGTTTGATCAGCATGGGCGCGGAACCTAAAGCGCCCGCCAAGTCCGGTCAACGCGCGTGCAAGCCAAAAATTGGCTTCGCGAGCCAATCTTAAAGCATGATCCGGAAAAGCGGGAACCGGTTTTCCGGAGAGACCATGCTCAGCCCCACGGGCTGAAGCTCGTGGCAGCAATTCCCCGTGGCGGTGGCTTAGCGGTTCTGGCCGGGCACCCACAATACGTCTCCCGCCCCATTATGGTTGGCGGCACGGCTGGCGACAAAGAGAAAGTCCGACAGGCGATTCATGAACTGGATCGCGGCGTCGCTGACCGGTTCGTCGGGCTTGGCCGCAAGTTCCACCATGATCCGTTCTGCCCGGCGACAGATCGTGCGCGCCAGGTGAAGATGCGCGGCCGCGGGCGTGCCGCCCGGCAGTATAAACGACGTCAGCGGCGCAAGTGTCTCGTTCAGGCGATCGATATCCTGCTCAAGACGCTCAACCTGGCTCGACAGCATCCGCAACCGCTCCGCCTTGCCCTCGCGCTGGGGCACCGCAAGGTCGGCGCCAAGGTCGAACAGGTCGTTCTGAATGAGACCAAGCATCGCATCGAGTTCGGGCGCATCCGAAAGGTGCAGCCGTGCGATACCGATGGCGGCGTTGGTCTCATCGACGGTTCCGTAAGCCGCGATGCGCAAATCGTATTTCGGACGCCGTTCGCCGCTCCCCAGCGCCGTGGTGCCATCGTCGCCGGTTCGCGTATAGATACGATTGAGGACGACCATGCCTGTCTCCTTCCTTCTGGTGGTCGGATTCTAACACTCGTCTCCCTTCCCGGCAGGCACTTTTGCGAGTGCTGGAATCAAAGGACCACCAGCAAATATAAGATTCCAGTGTCCGGATTCCGAAGTTCGCATTATTGCGCAGCGTCCCCGCTTGCGAACGTCGGAATCGAAAGGACTCCAGCAACTTATTGAATCCAGTGTGGCTTTGGCTCGGAAGTCTGCAAGATAGACCCGCGACGGCAATGATGCGGACTTCCGAACCGCCACACCAGCGGAGTTCAAGATTTGACATTCACGTTTCACGAGCTCGTGGCCGGATAGGTAGCGAATGTCAAATCCACTCCACTAGCGTCCCATCGCCCAGACCGTGATCATGATGATGACGACCGCAACAAATTGCAGCAACACGCGCAACCGCATCAGTTTCTGGGACCGGTTCGGCGATCCGCCCCGCATCATGTTGATGAGACCAAGCAGCAGCACGAACGCGACCGCAGCTACCGCAACCGGAAGAATGAAGCTACTTAAGAATGAAGCCATTTCCCGTACATAACACCGCGTCAGGCCACACGCCATTGCCGAGGATGAGGTCGAACTTCGAAGCAACGATCTGGCTTTTAGCTCAATAATATCAGAAGGTAGGTCGGTCTATTTGCCATCCCAAGGCTCATCGTGCGGCAGATTCGCTACATCTTCGACGTCTGCATGGACGCGTTCTACACTTTCCTCGCCGATGACGGCTGGGCTATCGCCAGCCATATCGCGCTTTCGACATTGATGGCGCTGTTTCCATTTCTGATCGTGCTGACCTCGCTGGCCGGCTTCGTCGGCTCGACGGAACTTGCCGATCAGGCCGCCGGGCTGATGCTGCAAGTGTGGCCGAAGCAGGTCGCCGATACGTTGTCGGGACAAATCCACGACGTGCTGACGACCACGCGCGGCGACGTCCTTACCGTCGGGGCCGTGCTGGCCGTATATTTTGCCTCGAACGGCGTGGAAGCGCTACGGATCGCGCTCAATCGTGCCTACTCGGTGGTTGAAACGCGGCGCTGGTACTGGCTCCGGCTTGAATCGATCGGCTACACGCTGATTGCCGCCTTCGCGTCGCTTGCAATGGCATTCCTGATCGTGCTGGGGCCGCTGATCATAGAGGCCGCCCGCCGCCACATCCCGCTGATCGTCGAAAGCAACGAGCAACTGCTCGCCGTCGCGCGCTATGGCGTGACCATCACGGCGCTGATCGTTGCGCTGTTCATTCTCCACGCCTGGGTGCCGGCGGGCCGGCGGGGCTTTCTTCAGATCCTGCCCGGCATCATCTTCACCATGGCAGCGTCGCTGGTGTCCGGTATCGTGTTCGGGCAGTATCTGGCCCGCTTTGCCAACAACTACGTGACCATGTATGCGGGACTCGCGTCGGTCATCATTGCGTTGGTGTTCCTCTATTTCATTGCCGCAATCTTCGTCTACGGCGGAGAACTGAACGCGGCGATCATCAAGTCGCGGCTCCCGCAAGGCGGGTCGCTTCAAGCAGCGCAGTCGCTAAAGCCCTCGGAGACACGGGCTTGACCAGAAAGGCATCTGCGCCGGCGGCGCGCGATGCCGCCTCGTCCTCGCCCCGACCCGACACCCCGATGATGGCGATGCGGCCAAACGGGGAGCCGAGTGCGCGAATTCGCCTGATCGCCTCGATGCCGCTGATGCCCGGCAGCACCATGTCCATCAGCACCGCGTCGAAATCGCCTTGCGCGATCCGCTCCGCCGCCGCCTCGCCCTGGCCGACGAATTCCGCCTGATGACCGAGTTCGGTCAGCACCGCGTTGAGCACGACCCGGCCGAAGGGATTGTCTTCGACGCCGAGCACGCGCAGCGCTCGCGGATGTTCGGAGGAAATGTCGGTATCCAATCCCGAACTCGCCGATTTCGCGGCCTCGGCGCGCCTCAGCGATACCGTCAATATGAACGTGGTTCCACCGCCGCGCCGTGACGCAACGACGATATCGCCCCCCATCGCTCGCGCGAGTTGCTTGACCGACGACAGACCGAGGCCGGCTCCGCCGAAGCGTGCGGCGATGTTGACGTTGGCCTGTGAGAAGGGACGAAACAGACGCCTGATTTCCTTGAGCGTCAGGCCGATGCCGCTGTCGGAAATCGAAAACGCCACGCCGATCTTGTCCCCGGGGCCACTGATCGGTTTGACCTCCAGGGCGACGCCCCCCTGTTCGGTGAATTTGGTGGCATTGTCGATCAGATTTTCCAATGCCGCGCGGAGGCGGACGGGATCGCCGATCACGAATGCCGGCAGTTTTTCCGAAATCTCGATCCGGGACTGCAAACCCTTGGCCGTTGCCCGGCCGGCCAGTGAGTCCCCCACGCTGCGGGCGAAGGCGCGCAGGTCAAAAAACTCCTCCCGCACGGCAAAACCCGAACGGCCGCTTCTTGCGGCATCGACGAACAAGGTCGCCAGGCTGGCAAGATGCTCGGCGCCCGCCTTGATGGTATCAGCCCAGCGCCGTTCGCGCTCGCCGAGGTCGGACGTGGCAAGCAGATCGCTGATGGCGAGAATTCCGGTAAGGGGGGTGCGGACCTCGTGGGCGAACGTGGCGAGCGCCGTCTCGACCACGCCGGGAGCAGCAATTTTGGCAGCGGACTTTCGCGCCCTGCCGGCAGCAGCCTTTGCCGCGCGTTTTTTCGGCAAAGCTCTTTTCGACCCTCGCTTGGTGCGCCGTGGGCGCGATCTAGACGCCATGAATCCCCCGGCCTGGTGGTCCGATTCTAACATTCGCTACGCGTCGCGGCCGGCGTCTTGCGAATGCTGGAATCAAGGGACCACCAGCGAATTATTAGAACTCTGGTGGAGTTTGGGATTTGACATTCGCTTTCGAGTTCGCGGTCAGGTGAGCTGCGAACGTCAAACCCACTCCACTAGCCCGAAGCTCAGCATGGCACGTTCGCCCTTGCAAAGTCACGCCGAAGCGCGATTCCGGCGAGAATTCGGCCAAAACGGGGCGATCACGTCAGCCCGACAAGGCGGCGGATTTCCTCCGGCGTGGCTCCGGCAGCACGCAGCTCGCGCAAGCCGGTGGCTGCGCTCGATTTCGACAGCTTTCGCCGGTCACGATCAAGGATCAGACGGTGATGTCGGTAGGCCGGCTGTGGCAATCCCAAAAGCCGTTGCAATAGTCGATGCACGCTGGTCGACCAGAACAGGTCCTCACCCCGCACGACCTCCGTCACGCCTTGCAGGGCGTCGTCGATGACCACCGCCAGGTGATAGCTGGTGGGCGTCTCCTTACGCGCGAGAATGACGTCGCCCCATGCCTCAGGTCGCGCAACAATCGTCCCGGCCTCGCCTTTCGGACCCGCCCCGTGCTCAGCCCAGTAGAGTTGGCCGGTGCGCGCGCGGGCGGCCGCCACATCGAGGCGCAGCGCGTAAGGCACCTCCGATCGAAGCAACTGCGTGCGTTCCTCGGGCGACAGGGACCGCGCATTGCCCGGATAATGCGGCACGCCGTCGGGGTCGCGCGGCCACGGCGCCTGCGCTTCCCTCCCTGCAACCAGACGGGCAATCTCGGCGCGGCTTTCAAAACCCGGATAGATCAGACCCAGCGCCGTCAATTTTTCGAGCGCGTCGCGATGGTCGGCAAGATGCTCCGATTGCCGCCGTACCGGAGCCTCCCAGGCGATGCCGAGCCAGGAAAGGTCCTCATAGATCGCCTCCTCGAATTCCACTTTGCATCGGGCCGCATCGATATCCTCGATGCGCAGCAAAAAGCGGCCGCTGGTTCGGCGCGCAAGGTCGAAATTCAGCAACGCCGAAAACGCGTGGCCAAGATGGAGATATCCATTGGGGCTCGGCGCAAATCGGAAGATGGGCGGCATCATTGATCTCTTTCACCAGACGTGGTGGTTTTAGATCGCGATGACCCTCCACCTCAACACCCAGGACGATCTCGAAGAAGCGATCCGCGCGCTGGTGAAACTGGACCCGCGGCTAAAGCCGGTGTTCGAGCTCACCGGCATGCCGGCGCTGCGGCGGCGGGAGGCGGGCTTTGCGGGGCTTGCGGCGATCATCTGCGGCCAGCAGCTCTCCACCGCGAGCGCCGCAGCGATCTGGGCCCGACTTGCCGCCGCGTTCGATCCGTTTCACCACGACTCGCTGCGCCGCGCCCGTGCAGACCGGCTGGGCCGTCTCGGCCTGTCGGCGGCCAAGATCAAAACATTGAAGAACCTGGCGCGCGAAATATCCACGGAACGACTGAACCTCGACGTGCTGGCGAACGAAGAGGCGGACACAGCGCACCACACGCTGGTGTCGCTGCACGGCATCGGCCCGTGGACCGCCGACCTCTATCTGCTGTTTTGCCTTGGCCATGGCGACGCCTGGCCGGCCGGCGATCTCGCCGTCCAGGAAGCGGTGAAAATCGGACTCGAATTGAAAACGCGTCCTACCGCGAAGGAGATGGCGCCGCTCGCCGAACCGTGGCGGCCGATGCGGGGGGCGGCAGCGCATTTGTGGTGGGCTTACTACCGCGCGATCAGGAAAAGACAGGGCGTGATCGACGAGAAGAAAAAAGCGAACGCTGTTTCAAACAATGTCCCTGTTGCAAAAGGTTCATCGACGGAAGCAAAGATGACGGCAGCACAACTGCCGAGGTCGAAGAAATGAAATCCACCGACTTCATCGTTGCACGCCATCATCTGCAGGACTGCAATTTCATCGAGGCCCGATTGCCCGACGCGAACGCGCTTCCCGAAGAGACGCTGCTGGTCAAGGTCGATCGCTTCGCCTTCACTGCCAACAACATCACCTATGCTGCGCTCGGCGATCAGCTGAAATACTGGCAGCTGTTTCCTGCGCCCGAAAATTTCGGCATTATTCCGGTGTGGGGATTTGGCGAGGTGATCGCCTCGCGCCACCCTTCGATCGAAACCGGCGAACGCCTGTTCGGCTATTTTCCGATGGCGACGCATCTTGTCATCGAAGCATCTGACGTGAGCAAGCGCGGCTTGCGCGATGCCGCCGAGCATCGGCAAGGCGTGGCGGCGGTCTATAACGCTTACGCGCGCGTCAGCGGCGACCATGCCTTCGAGGGGCGCAACGGCGACTATCAGGCACTGCTGCGGCCGCTGTTCATGCTCTCATTCCTGGTCGATGATTTCCTGGCCGAGAACGATTTTTTCGGCGCCCACAGCGTGGTGCTTTCCAGCGCTTCCAGCAAGGCGGCTTTCGGCCTGGCGCATCTCTTGCGCACGAACCGCAAGCCAATCCACGTAGTCGGGCTGACCTCGGCGGCGAATGCCGATTTTGTCCGATCGCTCGGCTGCTACGACGAAATCGTGACTTATGAGCGCGTGACGTCGCTGCCGCCGGACTCACCGGTCGCCTTTGTCGATATGGCAGGGAATAGCGAGTTGCGCGCGAAGTTGCATCGGCATTTCGGCGAGCAGATGAAGTACTCCGGGCAGATCGGGCTCACCCACCGCAGCCTGTTGCCGAACGAACCGGAATTGCCAGGCGCAAGACCGACCTGGTTCTTCGCCCCCGATCAGATCCGCAACCGCGCGAAAGAATGGGGGCCGGGCGGTATCGATCGGCGGTTTGGCGCTGCGTGGTCGGAGTTTGCGCCCACCCTTGCAAACCGGCTCACGGTGGTGGAAGGCCGCGGGCCCGCAGCGGTAAAGTCCGTCTATCTCGACACGCTCAACGGGCATATTCGTCCCGAGCAGGGCCACATGCTTTCGCTTCTGGGCTAAGCCGCTTTCTGCGCGATCTCAAAGAGTGTAGTTTTGCGAAGGGAAACGCCTGCAAAGATGGCGTCCAACGAGGTCGCGCATGCTCGACAGAACAGACGACGTCTCGGTCACCGCCGCCAACTGGCTGTCGCAATTCGAACGCGCGCTCGCCCATTCCACGAACGGCCCGCTACAGGCGCTCTTTCATCCCGAAAGCTATTGGCGTGATGTGCTGGCGCTGAGCTGGAACCTGCGAACCATCAATGGCGCCGACGCCATCGCGAAGGAAATATCGGCGCTCGCCGCGCGAACCGCGCCGCGCAATTTCAGGATCGATTCCGAACGCGCCGCGCCGCGCCGCGTGACCCGCGCCGGCGCCAACGCGGTCGAGGCAATCTTCAAGTTCGAAACCGCTCAGGGCCGCGGCAGCGGAATTCTGCGACTGATCCCCGACACCGGCGATGACGACAGGCCGAAGGCCTGGACGCTTCTGACCGCGCTCGACGAATTGAAGGGATTTGAGGAGCCGCTCGGATCGAGACGGCCGCGCGGCCAGTCCTATTCGCGTGACTTTCGCGGACCCAACTGGCTTGATCAGCGCAAGGCCGCGACGGCCTATGTCGACCGCGATCCCGTCGTTCTGGTGGTCGGTGGCGGACAGGCCGGGCTTTCGATCGCAGCGAGATGCAAGCAGTTGCAGGTCGATACGCTGATCGTCGATCGCGAACTGCGCATCGGCGATAACTGGCGCAAGCGATACCACGCGCTGACCCTGCATAATCAGGTGCAGGTGAATCATCTGCCCTACATGCCGTTCCCGCCGAGTTGGCCGGTCTACATCCCGAAGGACAAGCTCGCCAACTGGTTCGAGACCTACGTGGAGGCCATGGAGCTGAATTTCTGGACCGGCACCACTTTCGAAAGCGGCACCTACGACGAGGCAGGGCAACGCTGGTCCGTGGTGCTGCGCCGCGCCGACGGCAGCGAACGGCTCATGCATCCGCGCCACGTCATAATGGCGACCGGCGTCAGCGGCATTCCGAATCTGCCGGATATTGCGGGCCTGAAAAATTTCGCGGGCACCATACTGCATTCCAGCCAGTACACCGACGGCGAAGACTGGAAGGGAAGGAAGGCGGTTGTAATCGGCACCGGAAACAGTGGTCACGACATCGCGCAGGACCTCTATTCCAGCGGCGCGGAAGTGACGCTGTTCCAGCGCTCCTCGACCCTGATCACCAACATCGAGCCATCGGCGCAACTGGCCTATGCGGCATATAATGAAGGCACGCTTGAGGATAATGACCTGATCGCGACCTCGATGCCGCTGACACTCGCGAAAAGAAGCCACGTGCTGATGACCGAGCAATCCAGAAAATTCGATCAGGAACTGCTCGATGGACTCGCGCAAGTCGGATTCAAGCTCGATTTCGGCGACGGCGGAACAGGCTGGCAGTTCAAATACCTCACCCGGGGCGGCGGCTATTATTTCAACGTCGGCTGCTCCGATCTTGTGGTGCGCGGCGAGATCGGGCTCAGGCAATTTTCCGACGTTGAATCCTTTGCTGCAGAAGGCGTACGCATGAAGAACGGCGAACGGCTCGACGCCGATTTGATCGTGCTTGCGACCGGCTACAAGCCGCAGGAACATCTGGTGCGCAAGCTGTTCGGCGAGGAGATCGCAGCGCGCGTCGGGCCGATCTGGGGATTCGGCGCCGGACAGGAGCTGCGCAACATGTATACGCGCACCGGCCAGCCCGGCCTTTGGTTCATCGCCGGCAGCCTCGCGCAATGCCGCATCAATTCGAAATATCTGGCGCTGCAGATCAAGGCTTGCGAGGAGGGTCTGCTGCCGTTGGCGCCGGAAGGCACCAGGCGATGAGAATCACTCCGCCCTGAGGTTCGACGCCTTGATGATCGGCCACCAGCGTTCCATCTCGGCTTTCTGAAACGCGCGCAGCGCTTCCGGCGTTTGCTGATCGCGCGGCGAGATTTCGATGCCGAGGTCGGCAAACCGCCTCTCGACGGCGGGATCGGCCAGCACACGGCGCATGGTCGCGTTCAGTTTTTCGATAATCTCCTTTGGCGTATCCTTGGGCACCCAAAGCCCGTACCAGAGCGAGGCAATAAAGCCTGGCAGCCCCGCCTCGTCTGCGGTGGGAATATCGGGCGACGAAGACAGGCGCGTCTTGCCGGTGACCGCAAACGGCTTGATGCTTGCGGTTGCAACCAGCGACCTGAAATTTGACGACGGTTCGATCATGAAATCGATCTGTCCCGCCAACAGATCCTGCATGGCCGGTGCGTTGCCGCGATAGGGCACGAACTGGAATTTCGTCGCGGTCTCCCTCTGGAACGAGATTCCGGCGAGATGGCCGGCCGCGCCGACACCGGCAATCCCGACCGATGCCCTGTCGGGATTGGCCTTCAGCCAGGCGATCAATCCCTTCAGATCGTCGGCAGCAAGACTTTTCCTGCCGGCAATCAGGAGAGGTTCGCTGCCGATATAGATGACGGGTTCAAGGTCCTTCAAAAGGTCGAACGCAAGCGCGTAGAGGCCGCCGGTGAGCATATGCGTGGTCGAGGTGCCAATGCTCAGCGTGTAGCCATCGGCCGGCGAGCGGACGGCACGGCCGACGCCGATGCTGCCGGCTGCGCCGGCGACGTTTTCGATGATGATGGATTGGCCGAGAATTGGGCGCATCTCCTCGGCGAGATATCGCGCCAGCGTGTCGGTTGCGCCGCCAGGGGGGAACGGCACGATCATGGTGATTGGACGGGCCGGATAAGACTGCGCTGCGGCCATGCCGATCCATGCCGGACCAAGCATTGCGGCGAGCAGCGCAATTTTCCATTTGTGCATCGAATTTCTCCGCGATCGGACGCAAAAGCGATCAGGCATCACCGACTACCTCGCGCCGTCGCCGTTCGGATTCTTCGGCGTAACGCCGCATCGCGTGCGCCTCGGTCAAAATTCCGATCGGGCGGTTGTCGCCGGTTTCGACCACGGCAAGCGATTCGGCTTCTGCCGCATCAAATGCCGCGATGGCCTCGCGGATATTCATCGCCGGATGCAGCACGTCCCGCCGGTAATGAAGGATACCACGAAGGCCCTTCTCGGCGTCGATGTCCGGGCCGTGCGCGTCCGCCACCAGCACGAGCCCCTCGTAATGGCCGGAATCGTTTACCGCAACCACCTGGGTCTTCGACCCCGGCGGAAATTTGCCGCGGAATTCTGCAATCGGCATGTCTGCGCTCACGGTCACCACGTCCGGCCGCATCATCCGACGGACTGTGAGATCGCGAATCCAGCCCACGTCTGCAGCGCTGCGGATGGTCTCGCCGCGCAAATGCAATCGCCAGGTCGCAAACGAGTAGCCGAACAGTTCGCGGGTGATCTGGGTCGAGATCAGCACCGCGGCCAGCACCACCGTCGTTAACCAGAGGTCGCCGGTCGATTCCAGCGCGATGAAAGACATGGTGAGCGGGCCGCCGATCACAGAGGCCGACAGCGCACTCATGCCGACGATCGCGTAGACGTTCGGATCGAGATGAAGACCCGGCCAAAGCATGCCGACGGCGACGGCAAACAGGCGGCCGCCGATGGCGCCCAGAAACAGCGTGGCGAAAAACAATCCGCCGCGGAATCCAAAGCCCAGCGAAGCCACCGAAGCGATCGTCTTCAACACGAACACCATTGCGACAAACGTCAACGGCATGGAAATAATTCCGGAAAGGTGCAGCGCGCCGTGTCCTGACGACATCACTTCCGGCGTCAGCAATGCGAGCAGTCCCACGACGAGTCCGCCGAGCGCGGGCCACAGGGGTGGCCAAAATCTTGTCTTCGACAACAGCGCCTCGCAAATGCCGACCCCGCGCATGATACCGATTCCGTAGAGCGCCGCAGCTATCCCCAGCAGGGCTGCGATCGCGAGGTCGCCGCCGAGCACGTGTCCGACCGTGCCGACGCCGACACCGAGCGAGAGCGGAGCAAATTTCTGGGCGACGAAATAGCCGACCACCGAGGCGACGCCGACCGGCGTCAAACTTGCCGGCGTATATCCGCCGAGCACGAGTTCGAAGGCGTAGAACGCTCCGGCAAGCGGCGCGCCGAACGCGCCTGAAATCGCGGCCGCCGCTCCGCAGCCGACCATCAGACGCTGATCGGCGCGGCGCAGGTGAAATCCGCGGCCGAGCGAAGCGGCAAGTCCGCTCGAAAGCTGCGTGTAGCCCGCTTCGAGCCCGACCGAAGCGCCGACCCCGCTCGACAGGACGGTCTGCGCGGCCACGATCACGCTTCCCCGAAACGACATTCGTCCGCCATGCAGCGCGTTGGCCTCGATGGGGTCGACTTCGCGCGCCGGCCGGAAGCGCGCGAGAAACAGGAAGGCCAGCCCCAACAAAAGGCCGCCGAGACTCGGAACCAGCAGCGCGCGCAGCGGCTCAATGCTGACCTTGCTTGAAAGTCGTTCCCCCATTTCGAGATTGAACAGCACCACGTGGAGCATCTGGACCATGGCGCTCATCGCCGACACCACCAGTCCGCCGATGGTTCCAACCACCGCCGCGACAACGATCAGGCTCGTTTCATGGGCCCGGACGAAGGCCCTCAAGCGGCGCGGCGCTTCGAGGTAGCGGGACGTCTTGTTCATTTCTGCCGTGTCCAAATGCGGCCAAAAAGTGCCGCCTGCCTCCATTAGCGGCCCTGGCGCGGCCTCTGCAATGCAGCTCGAGGGCAAAGCGTCAGGGCAGATAAGCCCGCCAACGCTCTTCACAATCCCGTCACGCTGCATGTAGTATGTCAACGCATGCTGCTTCGCAGCTATATGGAGGCCGGGAGCGTTACTTGAACGCACATGTCTCGCAAGGCGGTTGGCCGGTACTGGTATTGAATGCGGATTTCCGGCCGCTGAGTTATTATCCGCTATCCCTCTGGTCGTGGCAGGACGCGATCAAGGCGGTGTTTCTCGAGCGCGTCAACATCGTCGAACACTACGACCGTGCAGTCCGCAGCCCCACTTTCGAGATGCAGCTGCCCAGCGTGGTGTCGCTGAAATCCTTCGTCAAGCCGACCACTCATCCCGCCTTCACCCGGTTCAACGTCTTCCTGCGCGATCGTTTTGTCTGCCAATATTGCACC
>Ga0306921_10005211_pt1 | contig 13464 bp, 13 predicted proteins | sample sta12Cox44000080_FD_203760 | JGI IMG/M metagenome (GOLD analysis project Ga0306921, IMG submission 203760) | Lab enrichment of tropical soil microbial communities from Luquillo Experimental Forest, Puerto Rico - statoxic.12C.oxic.44.000.080 (v2)... | ecosystem: Environmental > Terrestrial >... | reverse complement strand
GCTGCAAAGGGCAGTCCGCCGGCTCGACGCCACCATGCATGCTGGGCCCGTGCGGCTTGAGCGGGGGAATCCGGTGGAGCGACAGCTCGGCCTGCTCAAGGCCGCCTTTGAGCGGGAGTGACAGAACCCGCTATTTCTTCAACCCGAGGCCCGCGAATTTCTTCTGAAAGCGCGAAAGACGGCCGCCGCGATCGACCAGATGCTGCTGGCCGCCAGTCCAGGCCGGGTGTGACTTCGGATCAATATCAAGGTGGAGCGTATCGCCCTGCTTGCCCCAGGTCGTACGGGTCGTGAACTCGGTTCCATCCGTCATCACGACCTTGATCGTATGGTAGTCAGGATGAATGTCGGGTTTCATGGCCGGAAATCCTGCCTGGAGGATGCGCATATGCACCGGTGAATGGCCGGCCTCTATAGCTGAGTGCTGCTGGCGAGACAATCCGGGGCTTACCCCGATCATTCCGATGGTGATTGCCGGATGGCGCATGGCGGGGCATTGTCGGTGCGGATGGCAACCTTATCGGACCGAGAGAAAACCCGGAAACCAGCCGAGATGAACATACTCGCGCGAGACACCGCGCGTGCGCTCGACGGTGACGCCAAGGCTACGCCCGCTCCCACGCTGGCCGGGACGTCGCCGCGACGGCCTCGGCTGCGCCCGCTGGCGTCGCTGTTGCCCTATGTCCGCCGCTATCGCGGGCGGGCGGCGGCCGCCCTGTTTGCGCTGCTGGCGGCCGCGGTCGCCACCTTGGTGGTGCCAGTTGCGATCCGCCGGATGATCGATTTCGGGTTCTCGCGGGAAAGCGCGAGTCTGATCGACAGCTATTTCATCGTCATGATTGCGGTCGTGGCCGTGCTCGCTGTTGCAAGCGCGGCGCGCTTCTATCTGGTCAATACGCTGGGAGAGCGCATCGTCGCAGACCTGCGTGAGCAGGTGTTCGAGCATCTGATATCGCTATCACCTGCCTATTTCGACAAAGCCAAAACTGGCGAGCTGATCTCGCGGCTCACCGCCGACACCACCCAGGTCAAGGCGGCCGTCGGAGCATCGGTTTCGGTCGCCCTCCGCAATCTGGTGATGTTCACGGGCGCCACCCTCATGATGGTCGTGACCAGCGCGCGCCTTTCGGCGTTCGTGCTCGCCGCCATTCCGGTCATCGTGCTGCCGCTCTACGGCTTCGGACGCGCGGTTCGCCGGCTTTCCCGGACGGCGCAGGATACGCTCGCGGACGCCTCGGCCTATGCCTCCGAGATGGTCGGGGCGACCCGCGTGTTGCAGGCCTTCACCAACGAGCTATCGGCCGGCCGTCGCTTTGCTGCTGCGGTCGAGCTTGCATTCTCGGCGGCACGCAGCTCGATCCGAGCGCGCGCACTCCTCACCGCGCTGGCGATCTTCCTGGTGTTCGCGAGCGTCGTCGTGGTTTTATGGGTCGGTGCTCAGGATGTGGTTGCGGCCCGGATCAGTGGCGGCAGGCTCTCCCAGTTTCTGCTCTACGCGGTCCTCGCGGCGACCGGGCTTGGTCAACTCTCGGAAGTGTGGGGCGAGTTGTCGCAGGCATCGGGGGCGGCCGAGCGCCTGTTCGAGATTTTGCACGTACGGCCGGCAATCGTGTCGCCTGCGCGAGCAGTTTCGCTCACGCAGCACCCGCGCGGGGAGGTTTCCTTTGCCGATGTCGGCTTCTGCTACCCGACGCAGCCCACGACCGCCGTGCTGAACGGCGTATCGTTTTCCGTGCGGCGCGGAGAGAAAGTCGCCATCGTGGGGCCTTCCGGCGCGGGCAAGAGCACCATCTTCAATCTCATTCTGCGCTTCTACGATGCGCAATCGGGCATCATCACCTTTGACGCAATCCCGCTGCGCGACATCGACTTGTTCGCGTTGCGCCGGCACATTGCGGTGGTGCCGCAGGATGCCGTCATATTCGCGGCGTCGATTCGCGAGAACATCCGCTTTGGCCGGCCGCAGGCCAGCGACGCCGAGGTGGAAAGCGCGGCGGCCGCGGCGCTTGCGCTCGAGTTCATCGATCGCCTGCCGCAGGGGCTCGACACCATCGTCGGCGAACGCGGCACCACCCTCTCGGGCGGACAACGACAGCGCATTGCAATTGCGCGCGCGATCGTGCGGGACGCCCCGCTCCTGCTGCTCGATGAGGCGACCTCGTCGCTCGATGCGGAAAGCGAGAAGCTGGTCAAGACCGCGCTCGAGCACCTGATGCGCGATCGCACCACGCTCGTGATTGCGCACAGGCTTGCCACCGTGCTCTCCTGCGACCGCATCCTGGTGATGGAGGATGGCCGCATCGTCGAGCAGGGCGGACATGAAAGCCTGCTCGCCATGGACGGGCTCTATGCGCGTCTTGCCAGGCTGCAGTTCCAGACGACAGATGACGGATGACAGAAGTTGCGATCGGCCGGTCTGTCCTCCGACATCTGATCTCTGTCCTCTGTTACGGCCTCCAACTCATCTTATGGACCGGTGCGCCAGAGCGCCAGTTCACCGCTTCGCCGCAAATCACGAAATCCTGGTTCTGGTAGAAACGAATAGCCCGTGCATTGTCCTTGTTGACATGCAGATCGAGTCCGTTAGGTGAAATCCGCTTTGCCTCGCTGAGAAGAGCGGAGGCGACGCCCGAGCCCCAAGCTTCCGTGGCGACGACGATCTGGTCAAGATCGAGGCTGACCGGATCGACGGTGACGAAGCCGATCATGCAACCCTGTGCCTCGGCAACCGTGATGACGGCGACCGGCACCAGCTCGTTACGCCAGCGCTGCCGCCACCATTCGAGCCGCGCCGAAAAATCGATCGAGGGATACGTCAGTTGCCAGGTGCGCCGCCACAGCTCGACCGCCGCGTCCTCGTCGGCAGGGCGGTAACGGCGCAGCGTGAACGGCGATTGCAGCATGGCTAGCGATCCAGAATGCAACCACGTCTAGCCGAGCGATTCCGTCCAATCATATGCATCGTCATTCCGGGGCGAGGCTCGCGGATCTCGGGTTTACCCGTGATCAGCACATTATGTGGCTAGCGTTCTGTAAGCTTGAGCTCAATACGCCGGTTGCGGGCGTAGGCCTCTTCGGTCTTGTCAGGCTCGATCGGCTGGAACTCCCCGAACCCGGCGGCCACTAGGTGCTGCGGGGAGACGCCCTTCGCCATGAGATACTGCACGACCGAGATCGCACGCGCAGCGGACAGCTCCCAGTTGCTCTTGAACTGTGGATTGTTGATCGGCCGCATGTCGGTATGCCCGTCCACGCGCAGCACCCAGCCGATCTCCCCGGGAATCTTCTTCTCCAGATCGAGCAGCGCGCCGGCAAGCGCGTCGAGTTCGGCGCGGCCCTCGGGCTTGTCGAGGGTGGCCTTACCGGATTCGAAGAATACTTCCGACTGGAACACGAAACGGTCGCCGACAATGCGGATATCCGGGCGATTGCCGAGGATGCTGCGCAACCGTCCGAAAAAATCGGAGCGATAACGGGAGAGCTCCTGCACACGCTGCGCCAGCGCCACATTGAGCCGCTGGCCGAGATCTGCAATGCGCGCCTGCGATTCCTTGTCCTTTTGCTGGGTGGCATCGAGCGCATCCTCGAGCGCGGAGAGCTGGCGACGCAGCGCTGCGATCTGCTGATTAAGCACCTCCACCTGCGCCAGCGCACGCGCGCTCAGCCGCTTCTCGGCGTCCAGTTGACCGCTTATCTGGTTGATCTTGCCTTGGGCCGTGGCCGCCCCGGTGCCCGCGCCCTCGTACAATCCCTTGTAATGGTCGCGCTCGGTCTCCAGGGCGGACAGGTTGGCGCGGATTTGCGCAAGCTGCTCTTCAAGGCTCAGCTTGCCGGTTTTTTCCAGCGAGAGCAGTTCGCTGAGCTGCGCAATCTGAGCATTGAGCCGGTTGAGCGCGGTATCTTTGCCGGACACTTCCTGCGTGAGATAAAACTGCACGACGACGAACACGCTCAGCAGGAAGATGATGCCGAGAATGAGGGTCGACAGCGCGTCGACGAAGCCGGGCCAATAGTTCATGCCGCCGTCTCGGCGGGCGCGTGCCAGGGCCATGAATCACCTATTTGTTCACGTTCTCGCGCACCAGGATTTCAAGCAGGCGGCGGATGTCGCGATGCTGCTGGGCCTGAGAATCGACCCAATCGCGGATCATCTGCTGCTCCGTGCGCATGTGCTGGACCAGCCCCTGGATCGCTTCCGCGAGATTGGCCATCGCGGCGGTGGTGGCGCGTGACGATCCTCCGTCCGTGATCGTCTCTCGCAGGCGCTCGATCGACGTTCTCAGATCGCCTGACAAGCCGCTCGCGGCCGGCGCTCCCGCGGTGGGGGGCTCGCGGTCGCTCACAAGATCGCGCACCGTGGTGGAAAGCCAGTCCTCTAGATCGGTATAGAACCGGTTTTGCGCCTGGCTGGTTTGCAAGTCGAGGAAGCCGAGCACCAGCGATCCCGCTAGCCCGAACAATGAGGATGAGAACGATATTCCCATGCCGCTCAAGGGCGCGGCCAGGCCCTCCTTCAGCGAATCGAATATGGCCGCCGCATCGCCTCCCGGCTTGAGTGTGTTGATCACGTTGCCGACCGAGCCGACGGTCTCGATCAGCCCCCAGAACGTGCCGAGCAGCCCGAGGAAGACCAGCAGGCCGGTCATATAGCGCGACATGTCACGCGCCTCGTCGAGACGGGTAGCGATGGAATCCAAAATGCCGCGCATCAGCTGCGAGGAAATCGCCATTCGGCCGATCCGATCCCCCAGCAGTACAGCCATGGGTGCGAGCAGCACGGGCGGACGCTCGACCGCGAGCCCGGGATCGGCAAGCCGAAAACCATTGACCCAGTTGACCTCGGGGAACAGGCGGACGACCTGGCGGAATGCGAGCGCAATTCCGATGATCAGAACGCCGATAATGAGCGCGTTGAGTCCGGGATTGGCGAGGAATGCGGTCCAGATTTGCCGATACAGCACGACGACGACGAGCGCGCACAGAATCAGAAATACCAGCATCCGGACAAGAAAGATCCGGGGGGAGGAAAGCTTGAAGGGATCGATGTCCTGCGCCATGGCAAATGGGTCAGCGCTGTCACTCGCCGCACAATACGGCACCGTCGCGGCGGAAGGAAGGAGACCTCCGGCCCTAGGGGCCGCCCGTGCCGTTTAGGATGCGCAGTATGTCGCGATGGATTGCCTCGTTGCCGGCGAGAATGCCGTCCGAGGCAAGCGTGATGTCGTCTCCTTTGAGATCGCTGACAAAGCCGCCACCCTCGCGCACCAGCACGATTCCCGCTGCCATATCCCAGGGCGAGAGGCCACGCTCCCAATAGGCGTCGAAGCGGCCCGCCGCCACCCACGCGAGATCGAGCGCTGCCGCCCCGAACCGTCGCAGCCCGGCAACGCGCTCCTGCACGGCCGCATGCTCGCTGCGGGACAGCGCCACGTCGCCGCGGCTGGGGTGAGGCAGCGCGCAGGCCACAACCGCCTCGGCGAGGCGTTTGCGCCCGGCCACGCGCAGCCGCCGGTCATTGAGGAAGGCACCCTTGCCGCGCTCGGCGGTGAAGAGCTCGTCGCTTACCGGGTTATAGACGACGCCGGCAACAATGGCGCCCTCGCGCTCGAGCGCAATCGAGATTGCGAAATGCGGAATGCCGTGGAGGAAGTTCAAGGTGCCGTCAAGCGGGTCGACGATCCAGCAATGCGTTCGGTCGCTGCCTTCATGGCGGCCGCCTTCCTCGCCCAGGAAGCTGTAGCCGGGGCGCGCCATTTCAAGTTCGGCGCGCAATGTCTCCTCGGCTCGCCGATCGGCCGCAGTCACGAAATCGCCCGGGCCCTTAAGCGACACCTGCAGGTGCTCGATCTCGCCGAAATCCCGCTTCAGCGCGCGAGCTGCTTTTTGCGCGGCCTTGATCATCACATTGAGGAGGGCGGAACGAAGCATGCTCGAAGTCGAGCACCTGCCGGAGAGCTCAGGTCAAGAGTGCTGCTCGCGCGCTTCCTTGATGGCGTCGAGCCAGGGTTTGGCCGCTTTCTCAGCGGCGGCGCGGGTTTCGGGCGGCTGCCTTTGCAGGAATGTGTCCATTGGAATATCGCTCACCCCGCCGGCTTTGGCGACCATGTGCCATTTGACTGCGGCCACCGGGTCGGCCTGCACACCGCGCCCTACCGCGAGAACATTGGCCAGCCGGTTCTGAGCAACCGGGTGACCTTTGCGGGCCGCTTTCATCAGCAGCGCCGCTGCTACAGGCTCATTGCGGGCGATGCCGGTGCCGTTGAACAGCGCGATCGCATACTCGACCTGCGCATCGGTGTTGTCGGCGGCCGAAGCCGCGGCAAGAAGACGCACGGCCTCGCCCAGATCGGCGCTCACTCCGCGACCCTCCTTGTAGAGGGTCGCAAGCGCATACTGCGCTTCAGGACTTCCGGCATTGGCGGCAATGCGGAACAACTCGGCCGCGCGGGCAAAATCCTGCGGGAAGACCCGTCCTTCGAGGTAGAGCAGCCCGAGATCGTAGGACGCTGCGACATGCCCGAGCTTGGCGGCAGCCGCCAGCAGTTTGGCACCGGCCTCGCTGTTGACCGCTCCGAGCCGGCCGCCGAGGTGGAACATGCCCAACGCAAACATCGCCTCGCGGTCGCCGCGGTCGGCAGCGAACTGGTACCATTCAGCCGCTTTCTTGTCGTTGCGATCGATGCCGAAACCGTTGGCATACATCTCGCCAAGCAGCGTCATTGCCTTGACGTCATTCTTTTCTTCCACTCGGCGGGTCGCGAGCGCGAAGGCAGTCATGTAGTAGCCGCGCTGAAAGGCTCCGTAGGCCAGGTCCGCTTCGGGATCTGATGCGGCTGTCGCAACCGGCTGCTCGACCGCGGGCGCTCGGGGTAGAAGCTTGCGCGCCGCCGGCTTCGGCCCCGCCTTCGGAGCGGCTGTGGTCGTTGCTGGGCCAAGCTGCAGTGGCGCTTGTGCTGCCGCCGATGCGGCCAGCACGATCGGGAAGCCCGCCAGCAGCAGAAGTGCTGCCGCCGCAAGACGTGGCGCGCTCATGCCGCGGCCTCCGCAACTTGCAGCCGCCGTGCGGCATCCGCGACCGCGGCTGCACATCCACGGCTGTCGCTGAAGACGCATTCGCCGATGGCCACGAAATCGGCGCCCGCGAGCGCCAGTGGCTCGACCTCGTCGAGCGTCCCGGCAAATCCAACGCAGGGTATTTCGAAAAGGTCCGCCCACCATTCAATCCGTTCCCAGATGGCGTCGAAGGAGGGCCGCCCACCGTCGGCGCCAGGTTCGCCAAACATCACGTAATCAGCTCCCGCTTCGCCTGCGACCATGGCGTCATGACGGCTGGCTAGTCCCCCGCAACCGGCAATGCGCTCGGGCTTGAGATGTGACAGTGCGGCCTTGAGCGCACCCGGTCCCTGGAGGTGCGCGCCGTCCGCGCCGCTCGTCGCCGCGAGATGGGCTTGCCCGTCGAGGAGGAGCGCTGCCCCTTTGCTCTGCACGGTCGGTCCCAGGGCCTTAATATGATCGATCTGTCGCCCTTCGCCGGCGTCCGGCAGCCGCAGCAGGACAGCCGCGATGTCGGCAGCCTCGAGCGCTTGCATCATGAGATGCGCGGACCCGTCCGCATCATGCGGGCTGACGAGATACAAACGCGGTACAGGGCGCCGCGGTTCGGCTGTTCTCCCTCGGGACGCCATGACAATTCGATTGCCTCCGCAATCGGGCGGAAATGGGGGCATTTGTAAACGATCAAGGCTACGAGACCGTAAATGCTACAAATGCTACTGGAATACCGGCGCGCGTGTGTCTCGATACGGCACATCGTGCTGGGGCCAGATCTGTGGCTGCGAGTGCCTTTTGCGGCGCGCGATCAGGCCGCCTTCTTTTCCAGTTCCTGTTTCCACTGGCCGCGCGTGGCGAGGCTGTTCATCATGGCGCGGTGCGAGAACGCGCGTTGCGCAGCGGCAATGTTCTCTGGTCTGCCGGACCAGGCCTTCTGCGGCGCCGCCTGGAGAGCCCGCCCATAGCTGAAGGTCAATCGCCATGGCAGTGGTGCGTGGATCCGATTCATCGCATCGAGATGAGCGGTCGCCTCCTCGTCGGATTGCCCGCCGGAAAGGAACGCAATTCCCGGCACCGCGGCAGGGACGCAGGCGCGCAGCAGCTTTACCGTCCTCTCCGCCACCTCATCGACGCCTGCGCGGTTCTTTGCTTTTTTTCCGGCCACAACCATGTTCGGCTTGAGGACCATGCCTTCGAGCGCCACCTTCTGATAATAGAGCTGCTCGAACACGGTCTTGAGCAGCCATTCCGTGATCATGTAGCAACGCTCTGCGTCGTGCTCGCCATCCATGAGAACTTCGGGCTCGACGATGGGGACGATGTCCTCTTCTTGGCAGAGCGCAGCATAGCGGGCGAGCGCATGCGCGTTGGTCATGATGGCTGCGTAGCTCGGGATGCCGGTGCCGATGTCGATGACCGCGCGCCATTTCGCGAACTTGGCGCCGAGCCCGCGATATGCAACGAGCCGCTCGCGCAGCCCATCGAGCCCCTCGGTGATAACCTCGCCCGGCGAGAAGGGCAGCGGCTTCGTGCCCTTGTCGACCTTGATGCCGGGAAGCGCGCCGGCCTTCTCGATGATCTTGACCAATGGCGTGCCGTCCTTGGCGCTCTGACGAATGGTCTCATCGTAAAGAATGACGCCCGAAATGCACTTGGACATCGCCTCGGTCGAGCGGAACAGCAGCTCGCGATAGTCACGGCGGCTGTCGGGCGTGGACTCGATGCCAATGGCGTCGAAGCGCTTCGTGATGGTGCCTGACGATTCGTCGGCAGCGAGAATGCCGCGGCCGGGCGCCACCATGGCCTCGGCGACTTTGTTGAGATGAGCCAGGTTCATCGCAGTCTCTCCCTCTCTCGTTGGCCATATTGGCAACTTCAATCTCCCCGTTTCATCCTGTTTTGAGGATCTCGACCCCGGGCAAGGGCTTTCCCTCCAGCCATTCCAGAAAGGCGCCGCCGGCGGTGGAGACATACGTGAACCGCTCAGCCGCCCCGGCCCGGCGCAGCGCCGCCACGGTGTCGCCTCCTCCGGCAACGGCCACCAGCTTGCCGGCGCTTGCCAGCTCGGCCGCGGCTTCCGCCACAGCGACCGTGCCGTTATCGAACGGCTCGGTTTCAAAAGCGCCCAGCGGGCCGTTCCAGACCAGTGTTCTGCTCCGCGCCAGGACGGAGCACGCCTGCTCGATGCTGCGGTGGCCGATGTCGAGGATCATCTCGTCGCTCTCCACGCTTTCGACCGGCACCTCGCGCGAGGGCGCGTTGGCCTTCAGCTCGCGCGCGATGACCGCGTCGAGCGGGAGCACAATCTCGCGGTGCTCGCGCCTGGCACCGGCGAGCATCTCGCGCGCGGTTGCGATGAGCTCATGCTCGCACAGCGATCTGCCGACCGGTTTTCCAAGCGCGGCCAGGAAGGTGTTCGCCATTCCGCCGCCGATGATAAGAGTGTCGACCTTGGCGCTGAGATTGCCCAGAAGCTCGAGCTTGGTGGAGACCTTGGCGCCGCCGACGATCGCCGTCAGCGGGCGCGCCGGATTCTCCAGGACCCGGCCGAGCGCCTCGACCTCCTCGTTGAGGTCATGTCCGGCATAGGCCGGCAGCCGATGGGCTAATCCTTCCACCGAGGCATGGGCGCGATGCGATACCGAGAAGGCATCATTGACGAAGATGTCGCCCAGGTCCGCAAGCTCGGCGACGAATTCGGGATCATTGCGCTCCTCGCCGGCGTGGAAGCGCGTGTTCTCCAGGCAGAGCACGTCGCCGGGACGCATGGCGTTTACGGCAGCGCGAGCTTGCGCGCCAACGCAGTCCTCCCCGAAGGCAACCGGGCGTCCAAGCTCTTCGGCTACGACCGGCACCAGCGGCTTGAGCGAATCCTTGGGCTGACGTCCTTTTGGGCGTCCGAAATGGGACAGCAGGATCACCTTGCCGCCTCGCGCCGCAAGGTCTCGGATGGTCGGCAGCGCACGCTCGATGCGCGTGCGATCGCTGACCTTGCCATTCTCGACCGGCACATTGAAGTCTACACGCAGGAGCACACGCTTGCCTGCGACCTCGACCCCATCAAAACTGCGCAGCGACGGCATGCAGCGCTGAGTTCACATCACCTTGCCCATGGCAACCGCGGTATCGACCATGCGGTTGGAGAAACCCCATTCGTTGTCGTACCAGGACATCACGCGCACCAGCGTACCATCCATCACCTTGGTCTGGTCTATGGCGAACACGGAAGAGTGCGCATCATGGTTGAAGTCGCTGGAGACATTCGGCGCCTCGGTATAGCTGAGGATGCCCTTGAGCTGCTGCTCGGCTGCGCGACGCACCGCGGAATTGATCTCGTCCTTTGTGGTCGGGCGCCTGGCCAGGAACTTGAAATCGATAACGGACACGTTGGGTGTCGGGACACGGATGGCGACGCCGTCGAGCTTGCCGGCGAGCTCGGGCAGTACCAGGCCGACCGCTTTGGCAGCGCCGGTCGAGGTGGGGATCATATTGATGGCCGCAGCGCGCGCGCGATAGAGATCCTTGTGCACCTGGTCGAGGGAGGGCTGATCGTTCGTGTACGAATGCACCGTGGTCATAAAGCCTTTGTCGATGCCCACCGCATCGTTGAGCACCTTGACAACCGGCGCCAGGCAGTTGGTCGTGCACGACGCGTTCGAAACGACGACGTGCTCACGCCGCAGCTTGTCGTGATTGACGCCATACACCACGGTCAGGTCGACGCCCTCGGCCGGTGCCGAGATGATCACGCGCCGAGCGCCGGCGGAAAGATGGCCGCCCGCCTTGTCCTTGGAGGTGAATATGCCCGTGCATTCCAGCGCGATATCCACGCCGAGCTCCCTCCACGGCAAGGCGGCCGGGTCCTTTACTGCAGTGACCTTGATCTTGCCGTTGCCGATGCTGATGGAATCGGCCGCTACCGTCACCTCGCCGGGAAAGCGTCCGTGAATGGAATCGAAGCGCAGCAGATGCGCATTGGTCTCCACCGGGGCGAGATCGTTGATGCCCACGACTTCGATATCCTTGCGGTCGGTCTCCGCGATGGCGCGCAGCACGTTGCGCCCGATCCGGCCAAAGCCGTTGATGGCGACCCGAACTGTCATCCCTCGCTCCTTCGATCAATGCTTGTAGGGGGCGGTTGCAGACTTGTGCAGCTGGTCCAATGCGACCTTCGCAACCACCTCGGCGGTAATGCCGAAATGCTTGTATAGTTCCTTGTAAGGACCGCTGGCCCCAAACGTCCGCATGCCGATGAATCCGCCATCCGAGCCAATGATCTCGTCCCAGCCCTGACGGACCGCCGCCTCGACAGCCACATTGACCTTGGCTGTGCCGATGACTTCCGAGCGCCGCGCCGGCGCCAGCGCGCGAAAAAGCTCGAAGCACGGCACCGAGACAACGCGTGCCGATATGCCGCGCTCGCGCAGGAACCTGCGCGCTTCCACCGCAATCGATACCTCCGAGCCGCTTGCAAAGAACGATACCTCGGCGATCTTCCGCTCGGCGGGAACGATCTCGTAGGCGCCGGGGGCGCACCGGTTCGTCTCCTCGCGCCCAAGCCGCAGCTGCGGCAGGCTTTGCCGCGTGAGCGCGAGAATGCTCGGCCCGTGCGCGCTCTCGATGGCGAGCTGCCAGCACTCGGCCGTCTCCACCACATCGCAAGGGCGAAATACGCGCAGGTTTGGAATCGCCCGCAACGCCGCGAGGTGCTCAACCGGCTGATGGGTCGGGCCATCCTCGCCCAGTCCGATCGAATCGTGCGTCATCACGAAGATGACGCGCAGGCCCATGAGCGCGGCGAGCCGTATCGCCGGCCGGCAGTAATCGGAGAACACCAGGAACGTCCCGGAGTACGGAATGATCCCGCCGTGCAGCGCCATCCCGTTCATGGCGGCGGCCATGGCGTGCTCGCGCACGCCATAATGGATGAAGCGGCCGCCATAATCGCCGGCCGAGAGAACGGGCATGCCCTTCGGCTTGGTATTGTTTGATCCGGTGAGATCGGCAGAGCCGCCGATGAGCTCGGGAACGGCAACGGTCATGGTTTCGAGCACATGCTCCGAGGCATTGCGCGTGGCTAGATCCGCGGGCGCTGCCGCGAGCTTTTCCTTCACCTTACGCACGGTCGTCGTCAGCGCGTCCTTGGGCAGCTCTCCGCCAAGCCGGCGCTCGAACTCGACCCGTACCGAGGACGGCGTGGCCCGCAGGCGATCGGCCCAGGCGAGGCGCGCAGTCTGGCCAGCACGTCCCGCGCTCGCCCACAGCTCCCTCACGTCGGCTGGAATGGAGAAGGGCGGGTCCGGCCAACCGAGCGTCGCGCGCGCGCGTTCGATCTCCTCGGGTCCGAGCGGCGAGCCATGGCACTTCTCAGTGCCGGCTTTGCTCGGGGCGCCAAATCCAATGATTGTGCGGCAGGCGATCAGGGAGGGCTGCCGCGAAACCTGCGCGGCCTCGATTGCGCCTGCAATCGCTTCGGGATCGTGACCATCGACACGGCCGGCCGCCCACCCGGCCGCTTCGAACCGACGTACCTGGTCGACCGAGTCCGAAAGCGCAAGCGGCCCGTCGATCGAGATGCGGTTGTCGTCGAAGAACACGATCAGCTTGTGCAGCTTGAGATGTCCTGCAAGCGCGATCGCCTCCTGACTTACTCCCTCCATAAGATCGCCGTCGGACGCGAGCACGTACGTGCGATGATCGACGAGCTGATCACCGAACACGGCTGCGAGGTGACGTTCGGCAATGGCCATGCCGACCGCGTTGCTGAGCCCCTGACCAAGCGGTCCGGTTGTGGTCTCGACCCCCTGCGTGATGAAGCTCTCAGGATGCCCCGGGGTGATCGATCCCAGCTGACGGAACCGCTTTATGTCCTCAATCGTCATCTTCTCGTTTCCGAGCAGATGCAGCAACGCGTAGAGGAGCATTGAGCCGTGCCCGGCCGAGAGCACGAAGCGGTCGCGGTCGGGCCAATCCGGGACGGCGGCGTCAAATTTGAGGAAACGCGTGAACAGCACCGTCGCGATATCGGCGGCGCCCATCGGCAGTCCGGGATGGCCTGATTTGGCCTGCTCGACGGCGTCCATGGCGAGCGCCCGAATCGCGTTCGCCATCCGCTCGTGCCGGACACGCGCAGCATGCGTGTCGTGATTTACAAGCGCCGAAGGCGCGGCAGCTGCAACGAGGGTCGACTTCGGATGGGTCATGACCAGCCCGAGAGCGTTGCTCGCAGGAGGCTCTAGCATGCGGGCAAAGGGAGTCAATGAACGCGCAATACCCGCATCCCGGTGGCAAAGGGGTTGCGGAGCGGGTCGGCCACGTTGACGCCAAGCCGCGCAGTAACGTAAAGGTCGGTTCCCAACCACCTGTTCCATGACGGCTTTTCGTCGCCTCGAAGGCGCACGCGTGATCGGCTAT
>Ga0306921_10005209_pt1 | contig 13465 bp, 14 predicted proteins | sample sta12Cox44000080_FD_203760 | JGI IMG/M metagenome (GOLD analysis project Ga0306921, IMG submission 203760) | Lab enrichment of tropical soil microbial communities from Luquillo Experimental Forest, Puerto Rico - statoxic.12C.oxic.44.000.080 (v2)... | ecosystem: Environmental > Terrestrial >... | reverse complement strand
GAGTGCAGCTCGCAAAACACGGGCAGGTCGAGGCCAAGGAGGTACCCCGCGCGCTTCAAGTACGGCCCTGCGGCGAGCACGGCGCGCGCCGTCCCGATGGTCTGTCGGCCACCCGCTGTCTGCACCTCCACGCCTCGTACCCGTCCGCCGGCAGCGTCGATGCTCGCCACCTGGCCCTCGAGGAGCCGCACCCCGTGTGCGCGCGCTTGCTCGAGGAGGTACATGCCGAGCTGCTGGCCGCTGAACCAGCCGCAGCGCCGCGCGTGGAGCAATGCGATGGTGTCTGCCGCGAGCCACGGATAGTGGCGCCTGATGAGCGCGGGCTCGGTGATGATGTCCGTGCCCCGGAGCGTGCGGTCGAAGCCCTCGCTGGCCGAGAGCTGGTAATCGCACGATGCCGTGGCGTGGTGCCGCACCGGACCCGCCCCGAGGTGGGCCGCTTCCTCCGCGGCCGCGATGAAGGCGCCCACGCGTGGCTCCGAGGCGGTGGCGAAGAGATAGCCACGACGGTTGAGACGAAATACGTTGTCGCTCTCCGCGGCCAGCTCCTCGAGGAGATCGATGCTCCGGTCCATGAGGGCGACCATGTCATTGCCGGGACCCGGCCACCAGTTGCGATAGCACTCGGCGGACTTGTCGCTGGTGAGGGTCAACGGTGGTCGCTCGTCGACCATCACGATGTCGCGCAGTCCCCGGCGCACGGCCAGGTGATAGGCGGCGGCGACGCCCGCGATGCCGGCGCCGCAGATCACGATCTCCGCAGAGGTCTGGGGCATATCGACGGCCAGCATACCTCACCCCGATCCTCGACGCTGTCACGACGCTGTGATAGGCTTGCCGCCTCATGGCTCGGCCAGACTCCGCCTGGTCCAGGCGTGTGCAATGACCTCGGCCACCTCTACGGCCCCCCTCAACGCCTCCTGGCACTGGGACCTCGACCCCTCCGCCGACGGCGTAATTCTCCGCCTCTCCGGATCCTGGCGCATGCAAAACGATCTGCCCGCCGCGTCGGAGGTCGAGCACGATCTGGGCGCGGTCTCCACGGGACGCCGCCTCCGCTTCAACGCGAGCGAGGTCACCGCGTGGGACTCGGGTTTCCTCGTCTTCATCCTCAACGTGCTCGATGCCGCCAAGACCCTGGGCTTCACGGTGGACCGCGGGGGACTGCCCGAGGGCGTTCGCAAACTCCTCGACCTGGCCGCGGCGGTGCCCGAACGCGACACGAAGCGCGGAGGTGCTCCAGATCCCTTCGTCACTCGCCTGGGGAAGTCGTCCCTGTCGGTGCTGGCGGGGGCGCGCGCCATGATCGCGTTCCTCGGTGAAGCCACCGTCGCCCTTGCCCACGCCGCCGTCGGTCGCGCGCGCTTTCGGCGCGTCGACCTCATGCTCAATATCCAGGAGGCGGGAGCGAGCGCGCTCGGCATCGTCTCTCTCATCAGCTTCCTGATCGGTCTCATCCTAGCTTTCGTGGGCGCCATCCAGCTGCGACAGTTCGGTGCCCAGATCTACATCGCGGACCTCGTCGCCATCGGTATGGCGCGAGAGATGGGGGCCATGATGGCTGCCATCATCATGGCAGGGCGTACGGGGGCGGCCTATGCGGCTCAGCTCGGAACCATGAGGGTCAACGAAGAGATCGACGCCCTGAGTACCATGGGCATCTCGCCCTTCGAGTTCCTGGTGCTGCCGCGCATGCTGGGTCTCATCCTCATGATGCCGCTGCTGACCATCTACGCCAACCTCGTGGGCATCCTCGGCGGCGCCGTGGTGGGGGTGGGCATGCTCAAAGTCGGCCTCATCCCGTACTGGAGCCACACCGTGAATGCGGTGACGCTGGCGGACTTCGCGGCGGGCCTGATCAAGAGCGTGATCTTCGGTGTGCTCATCGCCATCGCCGGCTGCATGCGCGGCATGCAGTCCGGCCGCAGCTCGGCCGCGGTGGGGCTGGCCGCTACCTCGGCCGTGGTCACCGGGATCGTTTTCATCATCGTCTCCGATGCCATTCTCACCGTGGTCTATGACGCCATCGGCTTCTAGCGGCGAGGCCGACCCCCGCATCCGCGTGGTGGACCTGACCATGGCCTACGGTGACTTCGTGATCCAGCACGATCTGACCTTCGACGTCACGCGCGGCGAGGTCTTCATCATCATGGGGGGGAGCGGGTGTGGCAAGAGCACACTGCTCCGCCATCTCATCGGCCTGATCCGCCCCTCCAAGGGCGAGGTGTTCTTCGACGGGGCGAGTTTCTGGGGCGCCGACGACGAGCGACGGCAGCTCATGCTTCGCCGCTTCGGTGTGCTCTACCAGAGCGGGGCGCTCTGGAGCTCGATGACGCTCGCGGAGAACGTCGGTCTGCCCTTGGGTGAGTTCACCGATCTCTCCCCGAGCCAGATCCGCGAGCTCGCCTCCCTCAAGCTCTCCCTGGTAGGCCTGGGGGGCTTCGAGGATTTCTACCCCTCGGAGATCAGCGGGGGGATGCAGAAGCGCGCGGGCCTCGCCCGGGCCATGGCCCTCGATCCTGACATTCTTTTCCTCGACGAGCCCTCGGCCGGCCTTGATCCCGTCAGCTCGCGGCTCCTCGACGACCTCATCCTCCAGCTCCGGGACAGCCTCAAGTGCACGGTGGTGGTCGTCACCCACGAGCTGGCCAGCATCTTCACGATCGCCGACGACTCAGTGTACCTGGACGCAGAGACGCGGACCATGCTCGTGCAAGGCAATCCCCGCACGCTGCTCGCTGAGTCCAAGAACCCTAAGATCCACGCATTTCTCACGCGGGGAGGGCAGGAAAGCGAGCGGGCGCCGGCCGGGAACCGGAGTGGCGTCCTCCCGGGAGGCACGGCATGAGCAAGCGAGCGAACCCGGCGGCCGTTGGAGCCTTCGTGCTGGCGGCGCTGGCGCTGGTGGTCGTCGGGATCGTGGTCCTCGGCGGGCTCCAGCTCTTCAAGAAAGAGTGGCCCTTCGTGATGTTCTTCGAGGGATCCCTGACTGGGCTCGACGAGGGCTCGCCCGTCGTGATCCGGGGGGTCAAGATCGGAACCGTGTCGCGGATCCGTCTATTCGCGACGCAACCTGGACACGAACCGCTGATCGGCGTGTACGTCAACATCGATCCCTCCCTCCTGCCCAAGGGCGGTGAGGTGCACGGGGAGAAACGCGACCTCGCCATCGCGGACCTGATCAAGCAGGGTCTCAGGGCACAGCTCCAGACGCAGAGCCTGCTCACGGGCCAGCTCCTCGTGTACCTCGACTTCTTCCCCAACAACCCAGCCGTGTTTGCTCGCCGCGATCCCACGGTGCAGGAGATTCCCACGATACCGACCACCCTCGCACGGCTCCAGGCTCGCCTGGAGGCCCTCCTGGACACCATCGGCAAGGTCAACCTTAACGAATTGACGGTGGCCATGACGGAGGCGCTGCGGAGCACCCGGGCGCTCGTGAACTCGCCCGAGGTAAAGTCCGCCATCGTCTCAGCGAACGAGACACTCAAGTCCGCCGATGTCGCGCTCAAGAACGCCGACCACGTCATCAAGGGGCTCGATACGAAGATCGACACTCTCAGCGCACAGGCCGACGCCACTCTCGGCGATGTCCGGCGGCTCATCGGGGACGTGCAGAAGACCGTGGCCAGGCTCGACGCGCAGATCGAGCCGCTGTCGGCATCGATCCAGGGTGCCGGCGACTCTGCCCGCCAGACGCTCCGGTCGGTGGATAAGGCCGTGGACGGTGACTCGCCACTCGGATATGAGCTGGTGCGCGCCCTTCGTGACGTGGCGGATGCTGCCCGCTCGCTGAAGGCACTTGCGGACTATCTCGAGCGCCACCCGGATTCTCTGCTTCGAGGCAAGGGAGGCCCTGAAAGCAAATGACGACGCTCAACCGATGCACCCCGTTCGGCATTGTCCTCGCCATCGCCGTTCTCGCGGCCGGCTGCCTCGGTGGCAGCGCCCCCACCCGCTTCTACGTCCTGGCTCCCGTGGATGGGGCGGCAGTGGCCGGTGAGAGGCCACTTGCCATCGGCGTAGGTCCCGTGAGCCTGGCCGGCTATCTCGACCGGCCCCAGATTGTCACGCGGCCCGCCGCAGACAAGATCGACCTCGGCGAGTTTGACCAGTGGGGCGAGCCGCTGCGCGACGGCATCACGCGCGTCCTCGCCGAGGATCTGTCGCGCCAGCTCCCCGGCGCGAAGATTTCCACCTTTCCCTGGCGCGGGCCGGAGGCCGTCCGGTACCAGGTGCTGGTCGACGTGACTCGCTTCGACGGCCCCGCGGGCGGCGACACTGCCCTCGAAGCTCGGTGGCGCGTGCTCGACGCCCTCACCGGCAAGGAGCTCTCCGCCAAGACCACCCGTCTTTCCGAGCCCCCGGGAGGTGCAGGGTACCCCCTGACTGTTTCGGCCATGAGTCGCGCTCTAGGCGCTCTCAGCCGCGACATTGCCCAGACCCTCGTCGCCCTGCCCCAGTAGAGGCGCACGACATCTCCACCCGCGCTGCCCCTACGCCGTGGAGCGCTGCCGCGCGGAGACTCCTGCGCTCCAGGAGATCGTTCCCGGGCACGCGGTCGCCCCTCATCGGGCCCAGGAGCTGATCCTGCGCGTCGTCGCGGGCTAGAGCGAGGCCGTGCCCGAAGGCGCCCAGACCTACTTCAGCGCCGACATCCCGAGGCTCCGGGCCCGTCTCATCCTGCCGCTGTCCCTCGTCAGTGCCGTGGTGGTCGGAGGCACGCTGGGCTATCTCTGGCTCTGGCGCCACATCGGCGGCACCTGGCTCGACGCCCTTTTCATGACGGTGACCACCATCACCACCGTGGGCTACGGCGAGGTCAAGCCTCTCGATTCGATGGGTCGCATCTTCACCATGGTCGTGGCCATCGTAGGCATCGGCAGCCTCTTCTATACCTTCGGCGTGGTCATGGACTACCTGGTCGCCGTGCGACTGGCGGATCCCACGAGGAGACGCAAGATGGAGAAGCACATCGACAAGCTGACCGGGCACACCATTGTGGCCGGCCTGGGCCGGGTCGGCCGTCAGGCCGCCCAAGAGCTGGCGGCGGCGGGCGCGCCCTTCGTGGTCGTGGACCCATCGGAGACCAGCGTACGCCTGGCCGAGGACCATGGCTGGCTCTGCTTGCCTGGGGACGCCACCGACGACGCCGTGCTCGAGCATGCGGGAGTCCGCCGCGCCCACGGGCTCATCGCCACCACGGCCAACGACGCCACCAACATGTACATCGTGCTCTCCGCCCGCGTGCTCAACGCCCGGCTTCACATCGTCTCCCGCGCGGTGGACGAGACGAGCGTGCCCAAGCTCACGCGCGCCGGCGCCGATCGCGCCATCAGCCCCTACGCCATAGGCGGCCATCGGCTCGCCCATCTCATCTTGAGTCCCACCGTGGTGGATTTCTTCGAGACGGCGCTGCGCCGCGGCAACGAGGCGCTCAACATCGAGGCGGTGGCGGTGAGTCCGGAGAGCCGGGCGGTGGGACGTAGTCTCGAGGCGCTCGCCTTACGGCAGATCACCGGCGCCACCGTGCTCGCCATCATCCGCGACGGCACGCCCATCGTGAATCCCGGTGGCGACCTCGCCCTCGCGGGCGGCGACCGGCTCCTCGCCCTCGGCACCCGCGATCAGCTCGAGCGCGTGGAGCGCGTCCTCGCCACGAAAGACTGACGTGCCCGCGTTCGCTTGACAGGGGGGCGGCGCGCGAGCAGACTCGCGCCCGTTTTCTCCGCACGGACCGACCGAGGTCGATCGACGAGGCGGCCGGGTACTCCCATCATGCCGTCCGCCGGAGGGAGGATCGCCATGGCGAAGAAGCGCGCGAGCAAAGCGACCCAGCGAACCTCGAAGAGGAAGACGGCCACGAAGCGCGGCGGCGCTCTCGAGACGGCAGCCGGGGCCATCCGCAGGCTCGACGAGGAGTTCATGCGCGCGGCCGCTACCGGTGACGGCGAGGCGCTAGTCGATGCCTTCTACGCCCGCGACGCCGTGTTGCTGCCTCCCAATCAGCCCGCGGCGGAGGGGCGCGAGAACATCCGCCGGGTGCTGCAGGGCCTCATGGACTCCGGGGTGAGCAGCATCAAGCTCGAGACCACCGTCACGGGAACGGCGGGCGACCTCGCGTACGGCCGCGGCCGCTACACACTGTCCATCAATCCGCCCGAGGGCGCCCCGATGACCGACGTCGGCAAGTACGTCGTGGTGTACCGGCGGCAGGGCGGCACGTGGCGCGCGGTGGCCGACATCTTCAACAGCGACCAACCCGCCGGCGGTTGAGCTCGTGAGCGGCTCCCGCATCACCCGGCGTACCGCCGTCCTGGGGATGAGCGCGGCTTTGGCGAGGAAGGCCTGGGCGGCTCCCCTCACCCCGACTCCCGAGCAGACGGCCGGGCCGTTCTATCCGAGCGTGCTCCCCGACGATCGCGATGCCGACCTCGTCGTGGTGAAAGGACGGTCAGGTCGCGCCCAGGGCACCGTGCTGTACCTGAGCGGCCGCGTGACGGACACGAACGGCGCTCCTGCCGTTGACGCTCTCGTGGAGATCTGGCAGGCCGACAACTTCGGACACTACCTCGCCCCCAAGGACGGCGGTCCCGGGCCGCGCGATCCGAACTTCCAAGGCTACGGTCAGGTGAAGACAGACGCGACAGGCGCCTACCGGTTCCGCACCATCCGCCCCGTGCCCTATGCCTCGCGACCGCCCCACGTCCACTTTCAGATCACCCACGCGCGGCTCCGCCCTCTCATCACCCAGATGTACGTAACGGGCGAGCAAGGACAGGAAGACCCCGCGGCCTTCGGAGGTCAGCGCGTGCGTGAGGCGCTGTCGGTGACGCTCCAGCCGGCGAGCGAGGCCGGAGCCCTCGCCGCACGCTTCGATATCGTCCTCGTCGCGCGCTAGTCGACCAGGGCGATGGCCCGCACCAGCGAGCCGTCACCGCCTTCGAGCTTGAGGGGCAGCGCGATGAACTGGCAACGCGTCGCGCCGATCTGGTCGAGGTTGGTCAGGTACTCGATCACCGTGATGCCCGCGGGGAAGAACACGTCGTGGGTGGTGCACTCGTGCTTCGTCACCGTGGCGCCGGGTTCGAAGGTCATGGTGCGGATGGCGTAGTCGGGAGGATAGTCGTAGCCGACGGCCTTGACCCCGCGCGCGACCAGCCACCCGCAGGCGCCGCGCCCCGTGAAGGGCGCCGCGCGCCAGAAGCGCTCACTCGCCACCTCGCACTTCCGGGGCCAGTCCGTGCGGAGCAGCACGATGTCTCCTCGCTCGATGTGACCGCCGCGTCGCTCGAGATCGGCCGCCGTCACTTCGCCGTTCTCGCCGAGATGGGTCAGGTCCACGAGGGCCGCCGGCCCCATCCACTGACCCACGGGCATCCGGGCGATGTCACGCTCGCCGGGGAGGAAGTGCACGGGGGCGTCCACGTGGGTGTAGGCGTGGCAGCTCGAGGTGAAGATGGTCGACTGGAAGAGGGCGCCCGACTCGTGCGTGGAGCGCCGCTCGCTCGCGACCTTCTAGCGGAAGTGCGGCTTGAGCGTGAAGGAGAGATCGACGATGCGCATGGGCGGCATGGTGTCCCTGCCGCCGCTGCCTTGTCAATGGCCCGACGACCCGCTAGGCTGGCCGCGGTCTGCGCGGGAGCGCAAGGAGACGTGCATGTCGCAGACGCGAGGTTGGACCGTGCCGAGTGGCATCGGCGGTTGGCTGTATCTCGTCGCCCTCGGTCTCTGCCTCACCCCGGTCCGCCTCGTGCTGGAGATCGGCCGCGGCCTTCGCTTACTCGATCCAGCGACGTGGCACGCGGTGACCACGCCGGTGCGCCCCGCGTATCACCCGCTCTTTGGCCCACTCATCGTGGGCGAGCTGGCAGCCAATGGGATCCTGCTCCTCTGGACTTTCGGGCTCCTCTATCTCTTCTTCACGAGACGCCGGATCTTTCCCCCCGTGATGGTTACCTTCCTCATCGTGCGCGTGCTGATCCAAGCGGCCGATCTCCTGGTGGCCCTGCTCATCCCCGTCGCGGCCGCCGCCATTGGCCCGAGCGTGTACAGCGCTCTCGGCGGCAGTCTGGTGCTGGTGCTCGTGTGGGTGCCGTACTTCCTCAGGTCACGGCGCGTGGACAACACCTTCGTGCGCTAGGCGGGACGAGAACGTGGTCGGTCAGTTGGCGAGATCACGCTCGCCTGGGGCCGCTGCCGTGTCGAGGCGTGCTCGCTTCATGGGTTGCGTTCCGAGCCACGCCGATCGACAATCATCGAGCATGCCCCGCTCGCGCAGCGTCGTGGTGAATCGGCTTATCCTGCTCGCGGTGCTTCTGGCCGGCATCATCTGTGTCTTCGTGTGGCGCGACTATTTTACCGTGCCCCAGATCCAGGGCCTCTTGGCTCGCATGGGCGCGTGGGGGCCGGCGGTGTTCGTCCTCCTCTACTCCATCGGTCCTGCCTTCCTCGTGCCGGGGCTGCCCTTCGACCTCGCCGCCGGGGTGCTCTTCGGTCCCTTCTGGGGCACGCTGTACGCGCTCGTCGGGTCGACCATCGGCGCCACCGTGGCGTTCATCGCTGCGCGCACCGTCGGACGCGAGTGGACCGAGGAGAAGCTCTCCGGCCCGCTGCGGAAGATCAAGAACGGCGTCGACCGGGGCGGCTGGGAGTTCGTGGCCTTCGCGCGCCTGGTGCCCGTGATTCCCTTCAACCTGCTCAACTATGCCCTCGGGCTCACACGCATCCGGCTCGTGCCCTACGCTCTCGCGTCGCTCGTCTTCATGGCGCCCGCCACCGCTGTGTACGTCTACGCGGGCTGGGCGGGGGGTGAGGCCCTGGCCGGCGAGGGCCCGCTGGGCGAGACGGCCTGGCGCGTAGGCATCGCGCTGACCGCCCTGGCCTGCCTCGCCGTCCTGCCGAGGCTCGTGGTGCGCTTCACTCGGAGCCAGCGCAAGCTGCCTGGCTGACGTCTTGCGCCATCGGGCGCTCGCGTCTATCCTGCGGAGACCTCACACGAAAGGAAATCTTTTATGGCCACGGCGACTCCGCGACTGATGGGTGCGCAGGTCAAGCGCAAGGAAGATCCGCGCCTCGTCACCGGCACCTCGACCTACGTCGGCGATCTCAACATCCCGGGTCTCCACTACGTCGCCTTCGTCCGGAGCCCACATGCGCACGCCAAGGTGGGAAAGATCGACGCGACGGCGGCGGCGCAGCGGCCGGGCGTCTTCAAAGTGGTGACGGGCGAGGACATCCGGGGCCGCTGCAAGCCCATCCCGCTCGGAGGCCCGAGCGCGGAAGGCGGCGGAGCAGGAGAGACCAGCATTGGCCGCACGCACTTCCCCCTCTCCATCGGCCGCGTGCGGTACGTGGGTGAGCCGGTGGCGGCGGTGGTCGCGACGTCCGAGGCGGCCGCGGTGGACGCGGCCGCCCTCGTCATTGTCGACTGGGAGCCCCTGCCCGCGGTGGCCGATCAGCTCTCCGCCATGGCGTCTGGCGCGCCGCAGCTCTTCGACGACGCCGCGAAGAACATCGAGCACGAGACGAACATCAAGGCGGGAGAGCCCGACGCGGCCTTCGCGAAGGCGCACCGGGTGGTGAAGCAGCGCATGATCAGCCAGCGCCTGTGCGGCGTACCCATGGAGCCGCGCGCCGCGCTGGCCGCGCCCGATCCCGCGGGCGGCGGCCTCACCCTCTGGTCCACTCACCAGGCGCCGCACGCCCTCCGCAACGACGTCGCCACCTGTCTTGGGCTCGAGCAGAATCTCGTGCGCGTCATCGCGCCGGAGGTGGGCGGTGGCTTCGGGGTGAAGTTCGGCGTGTATCCCGAGGACACTACGCTCGCCGCCATCGCCACGCTCTACCGCGTCCCCGTGCGTTGGACGGAAACGCGAGTAGAGCACATGACCTCGACCACGCACGGCCGTGCCCAGGTCACCGACCTCGAGGCAGCCGTGGAGGCCGACGGCACCATCACCGCCGTCCGCATGCACGTGATCGCGGACATCGGCGCCTATCCCATTTTCACGTTCATCCCGGATCTCACCCTGCTCATGGGCGTGGGCGTGTACAAGATGACCAATGTCGACCTCAAGTCCACCTGCGTGTTCACCAACTCCACGCCCGTGGCCGCCTATCGCGGGGCCGGCCGGCCGGAGGCCGCCTACTATCTGGAGCGACTGGTCGACGTGGTCGCCCAGGAGCTGGGCAAGCCGCCGGAGGAAATCCGCCGCAAGAACTTCATTCCGCCCGCTGCGTTCCCCTACAAGACGCCCACCGGACAGAACTACGACAGCGGCGAGTACGATCGCGCTCTCGGCAAGGCGCTGGAAATCGCCGGCGCGGCCAAGCTGCGCGCCGAGCAGAAGGCGCGGCTCGAGCGCGGCGACCGGACGCTCCTCGGCATGGGCATGGCCGTGTACGTCGAGATGTGCGGGTTCGGGCCCTTCGAGAGCGCGGTGGTGCGGGTGGAGCCGGCGGGCACGGTGACGGCCTTCACGGGCACCTCGTCGCACGGCCAGGGCCACGAGACGACCTTCGCCCAGATCATCGCCGATCACCTCGGGGTGGACTTCGACATGGTGGTGGTCCGCCACGGCGACACTCTCAACACGCCCATGGGCAACGGTACGGGAGGCAGCCGCAGCCTCGCCGTGGGCGGCTCCGCGATCATCGGGGCCTCCCTCAAGGTGCAGGACAAGGCGCGGCGGATCGCCGCCCACATGCTGGAGGCAGCGGCCGACGACGTGGTCTTCGAGGCCGGCAAGTACCAGGTGCGGGGCGCGCCGGCCAAGGCGCTGACCATGGCGGACATCGCGCCCAAGGCCTACGCAGAGGGCCTGCCCGAGGGTCTCGACTATGGGCTCGAGGCGACGGAGTTCTTCCGCCCGCCCCAGCTCGTGTATCCCTTCGGGGCGCACGTGGCCGTGGTGGAGATCGACCGCGACACGGGGCAGGTGAGCGTGCGCGACTTCGTGTCCGTGGACGATTGCGGCGTGCGCATCAGCCCACTTCTCGTGACGGGGCAGGTCCACGGCGGCCTCGCTCAGGGCATCGCGCAGGCCCTCTACGAGGAGATGGTGTACGGAGCCGACGGCCAGCTCATCACTGGCTCACTGATGGACTACGCGGTGCCGCATGCGGGCGACCTGCCCATGTTCACCACCGACGAGACGGTGACGCCGACGCCATTCAATCCCATGGGCGCCAAGGGTATCGGCGAGGCGGCCACCATCGGCTCGACGCCGGCCATCGTCAACGCGGTGGTCGACGCTCTCAAGCACCTGGGCGTGCGCCACCTCGACATGCCGCTGCGCGCGGAGCGCGTGTGGCGCGCGCTCCAGGACGGGAAGGCCTCGGCGACGCGGTGACGCATTCGGGTACGATGTCGGCGAAGGTTGCAATCGGATAACGCGTCGTGTAATCTTCTGCCGTCCCCGAGACGGGCTCGTGGTGCAGCCTGGTTAGCACACTGGACTGTCAATCCAGAGGTCGCGGGTTCAAGTCCCGTCGAGCCCGCCATAAAATCATCAAGTTGCAGAACACCTCTGACCGCTCCGATGGTCAACGTGACGCAAAACGTGACTGCCGAGAGCGGTCGTCGTGTTTCTGCAGACTTCGGCTACACCAATCTTCAATAGGGAGGGCAGCGATGCGCAGAGATTTGAGGGAAGCCAAGAGGGCAGCTGGAATCTGCGTTCAGGCAACGTGCGGGAATCGGGCGCTGTACCCCTACGAGCATTGCAGTAAGCACGTTCACACCCCGGTAGCGAAGTGGGTAGCCGGCCGCGAAGCCGAGAAGAAGTAGCCACGAGGATAGGCAGCATCTCAATCTGATCCACTAGACGCGAACTGCCGCAGCTAGCTTCTGCGCTGCAGCCGCCAGATCGGCATCGCTGACGATGGCGTAGCGGCGGTAGACGTTCTCAGTCTTGTGGCCGCTAATCTTCATGGCGACCGACCGGGGCACGCCGGCCTGCTCCATGTTCCGCACCGCAGACCGGCGCAGATCGTGGAAGAGGACGCCAGGGAGGCCGGCCTTCTTGCAGGCTTCGGCCCATGCCTTCCGGGGATCGAGAATGCGCTCCCCGGTGTGGGCGCCTTCGAGGTGCGGGAAGATCCAGGCGATGATCCGGCCGGCCTTGCGCTCCAGTTCCTTCACGCGCTCCACTTGGGCCGCGAGAGCGGCTTTCAGCTCGGGGGTGAAGTGCGCGACCCGCCCCTCCCTGTTCTTGGTCTTTCCGTGGTCCAGGCGAAGGGTGCCCGCTTGGAGATCGAGCTGCCGCCGCTGGAGGGCCAGCACCTCGCGCTTGCGCCAGCCGAGCGTGAAGGCGACCAGAGATGGCGCCTGCAACTCCAGCGGTAGGTGCTTCAAGATACTGGCGAACTGCTCATGGGTCTCGAAGCCAGCGCGTGGGTCGGCCTCGCGCAGCTTCTTAATGACCGGGACACGCTGGAGCTTGCCGTGCTCGTGGGCGAGGTGGAGCATCTTACTCAAGGTTGCCAGCTCGCGGTTGATGGTGCCTGCCGCCGCGTCCTCATCCAGACGGGCCTTGGCGTACACGGTCGCCTCGGCCTGACCAATCGATACGAGCTTCCTGCCGGTGAAGAAGGTCTCCAGATGCGTGAGCCGGGCCTTGGCTTCAGCGAGATCCCGCGTGCCGTGCGTCTCGTAGTAGGCGAGGAGATCCGCGCGACCTTCGTCGTACGTCACCCGGTCCACGCGCGGAAGCAGAATCTCGCCGCGTGCAACTCGGCCTCGACGGTCATCGAGGATGCGCTTGGCCGTCTCGCGGTCGGTGGTCTTCGTGCTCTCGCGCCTTCGCGTGCCGTTCGCGTCGATGTAGGAGATCCAGAACACTTCGCTGTCCGGCCTCTTGTACAGGCCGTCGCCTCCGCTTCGTGCCATGTCAGTTCCTCGCTTCCTCATTGCTCGTCCTTCTCTCTTGGGGGTTCGCTGCTCAGATTTACGTTCTCGAATGTGATGGCCCTAACCCGTGTGATCCCTCCATGATTGAAGTTGAACTCCACGCGGCCGGTGAACCGCGCGGCCTGCAATCGCTGCAGATAGGCGCGGATGCGAGCCAGCCGGTCTGCTGTTATCGCGTTCATGGCCATGGCCTCCCTGGTGTTTGGTGTGAGCACGTGGCCTCTGATGCGGGGAGGGTAGAGACAGGAACGCCGCGCTGATGGGCGCGGCTCGCGCCGCTCTTGGCCTCTTGGCCCGCATCTGGTGATCCGATGCTCTGGACCCCGACCACCCGGAAACGGCCTCGGGTTGGTGAGGCGTCGTGCTGACCGCCTGCTCTTGATGCTATGTGATGTTAGTATCGGGCGAACTACGCCGGTAGGTCAAGGGGGCTCTCTGGCCGCCAAATCGACGATTTACGAGGAACGGGTACAGCGATGGTTGCTCTCCTGCCGATTCTCGAGAGAATACAGACCATCTCTTCAGAGATGCGTAAGGCCGGCTCGGGGGTGG
>Ga0306921_10005208_pt1 | contig 13465 bp, 16 predicted proteins | sample sta12Cox44000080_FD_203760 | JGI IMG/M metagenome (GOLD analysis project Ga0306921, IMG submission 203760) | Lab enrichment of tropical soil microbial communities from Luquillo Experimental Forest, Puerto Rico - statoxic.12C.oxic.44.000.080 (v2)... | ecosystem: Environmental > Terrestrial >... | reverse complement strand
GCAGGCCGTCGGGAACCACCAGCGCAAGCGCCGCGCCTCTCCCTGATGGCCAGCGCGCGCTCGAACAGCGGGCGGGCCACGATGTATCGCGCCGCGAAGATGTGAAGCAGCCCGAGATCGACCAGGGTCGAGGCCACGCTCAGGTCGTTCGGCCCGTACGCCCGCTCGCGGATCGCGAGCGCGCGCTCCAGCGCGGCTCGCGCACCTTCGAGGTCGTACCTCAGGCGCAGGATGCTCCCGAGCGTGTTGAGGCCGGTCGCGACCTCGGGATCCCCGGCGCCGAGGTGGCGCTCGCGGATCGCCAGCGACCGCTGCGCCGCGCCCAGCGCCTCGTCCGTACGCGCGCGACCGCCCGCCCCCATGGCGCGTGCCAGGCGATCGAGGGCGCGCGCGACCGACGCCGCCAGTCGCGTCCTCATCGGCCGGTCGATCGTGGGTCAGCGATTCGGATTCTCGAGCGTGATCTGCCAGGTCCAGAGATCGGCCGCGCGAGCGGGATCGGAGGCGGCGCGCCGCAGCACGTCACTCAGACGGGGAGCGCCCCCTGACGCCTCGCGGGCCGGCACCAGCCCCGTGATCCCGCGCAACCGGTACGGCGCGCCGGTGGAGAGCCGGCCATAGACGACCGGGGCGGCCGCGCTGGGGCGTGGAACGGCCGCGATCTCGCGCTCGAGGTCCGGCAGCGGATGTCGCGAGGCGAGCACCAGGATGGTCTCGCGCCCGCCCGCGCTCGTGACCTGCCAGTCGACCGATTCGCCGGCATGAGTCCCGGGCAGGCGTCGTCGGCCGGGCGCGACCGGGTTCGACTGATCGAGGCCGGGCGCGGGGAACAGCACGGTGAGCGCGCCGCGCGCGTCCTCGTCGAGCACATAGGTCCACAGTCGCTCGGGGGCTTCGAGCGCCAGGTAGAGCGCGTCTCCCGGCGCGACACGGTCACCGGACACGAGCCGCGCCGCGCCGCCGGGCGTGTCACGAAAGATGTCCGCGGTCGCCACCACCGCATGCGCGGCGGGCACGCCCGTCGCGGACCCGGCCCCCGGCTCCGGCGACGCCGGAGCGGAGGGTCCCGGCGCCGGCGATGACGGGGCGCTCCGATCGGAACCCGGGCCGGTCGCCGTCCCGGGACCGCGGAACAGCCCGCGGGGCAGGAGCAGGACCAGGGCGACCAGCACGAGCATGGCCGCGATCGTCCAGGCCCAGCGCGTCGCGGTCGGCTCGGCGCCGGCTCGCGTCGCCGACAGCGTGCGCGCCAGCGCGCGCTCGAAGCCCCCGGCGCTGGCGTGGCGCCGCGCCGGATCGGCCTCGAGCGCGCGATCGATCGCGGCCACGAACGCGGCCGAGAGATCGGGCCGCCGGTCGCGCAGCGGCAACGACTCGCCGCGCCGGTGCCTGTCCTCGAGCTCGGGCAGGTCGCGGGCCTCGACCGGGTAGCGGCCGCTGGCCAGCCGGTAGAGCAGCACGCCCAGCGCGTAGATGTCCGCGGCGGGGCCGATCGGCCCGCCGGCCAGCACCTCGGGCGCCATCGCGAGCGGCGTGCCGCGCAGGCTCGACGCCTCGAGGGCGGTGCGTCCGTTCCCCGCCTCGGCGACGCTGCCGAAGTCCATCAGCACGATGCGACCGCCGTCCTCGCGCATGACGTTCGCGGCCTTCACGTCGCGATGCAGCAGCCCGGCGCGGTGGACCGCCGCCAGGGCGCGGCACAAGTCGATCCCGATCACCGCGATCTCGCGCTCGCCCAGGACGCCGCTGCGGGCGAGGTGCTGCTCGAGCGTGCGACCGCGCAGCAGGTCGGTCCACAGTCCCAGGCGGCCGTCGTGCTCGTCGGCGCCATGGACGACCAGCACGTTCGCGTGCCTCACGCGCGCCAGCCGCCGTGCCTCCTCGAGCAAGCTTCGGCGCATCGCCGGATCGATGGACTCGGCGAGCAGCTTGAGCGCCACCTCGCGCTGCAGCACCGGGTCGTAGGCCCGATAGACCTCGCCGAACGATCCCCGTCCGATGCGCTCGATGAGCCGCAGCGAGCCCCAGGTGCGTGCCGCGGCGGGATCGGGCCCGGGGGCGGCCGGCAGCGAGCGGCTCACGGTCTCGACCAGCCTGAGCCCGTCCAGCACTTGAGACAGCTCGGGACGCGTGCTGCGCTCGAGGTCCCAGTCGACCGGGCGGCCATCGGAGATCGCCTGCGCGAGGCGCATCAGGACGCGCTCCACCTGGTCGCTCAATGCGCCCCCCGCAGCTCGTCGATGGCGGCCGCGAGCCGCACCATCGCGCGCGCGATCAGCATGCGCGCCGCGTTGGGCGACTGGCGGCCGAGGCTGCGCGCCACCTCGTCGTACGAGAAACCCAGCTCCACCCTGAGCACGATCGCCTCCCGCTGCGGCGGCGCCAGCTTCGCCAGCGCGGCTTCGTAGAGCTCCACGTCGTCGCGCCCGATCGCCTCCTCCAGCGGGCTCAGGCCCGCGGCCGGGAGGTCCTCAGACAGCTCGGCACGCACCGGCCGGCTCGACGCGCGGCGCGCCTCGTCCCGGATCTGGTTGACGAGGATCTGCCGCAGGTAGGCGAGGAAGGAACCCTCGCGCCGCGGCTCGAACCGATCCAAATGGTTCAATGCGCGAACCACCGTGTTTTGCACGAGGTCGTCGGTTTCCGCGAGATCCCGTGCCCGCGCGGGCAGCCGGCCGTGGGCGAAGCGGCGAAGCGCGGGGAGATAGCGGCTCGCGAGGGCCTCGCGTGCCTTCAGGTCACCATGGCGGGCCCGGATCAGGAGCACCGCGGTGGACTCCAGAGCCGGCTCCGCCACCACGGCGCGAATCGGAACGGATGGGGTGGATCCCACCCTCCCTCCGGGGCAGTCGTCGGGAGCATTGGAGCGCGGTATGGAGCGCCCAGGGCCAGTGAAATTCCAATTGAGCCTCTTCCCGCCCCGCCCGAGGTGTCAAGGTCGATCTACCCGGCTCGAGGCGGGCGGAACGATGCCCGTGCAAGTCCCGGGGGTCGCGCGTTTCCTCATGACAGGCCACAGGAGCGCACCTGTCGAGGAGGCGAAGATGAGCATCGAGATCGGGGACTCCGGAGGGCGCCTGGCCCCACGGCGGCGCACAAGGGCGCCATGGCTCAGGCGAATCCTGGGGCTGCTCGGCCTCCTGGTCCTGCTCCGGACATCGCCCGCCGCAGCGGAATCGCCGCCGGCATTCCTGCTGAAGTGGGGTTCACTGGGCAGCGGCAATGGGCAATTTCGCGAGCCAGTCGGCATCGCAGTGGATGCCGCGGGGAACGTGCTGGTCGCGGACCTCAACAACGATCGAATCCAGAAGTTCTCGAGCACCGGCGTCTATATCACGGAGTGGGGATCGCTCGGGACCGGCCCCGGCCAGTTCGATGGGCCCACCGGCATCGCCTTCGATGCCGCCGGGGACATCTACGTCACCGACCAGAGGAACTCCCGCGTCGAGAAATTTACCAGCGATGGCGCCTTCCTCATGCAATGGGGCGCCCCCCCCGGGCAGCGGGAACGGACAGCTCAATCAGTGTGGTGGGATCGCGGTCGACGCGGCGGGCAACGTGTACGTGGATGATATCGACAACCAGCGCATCGAGAAGTTCACGGATGCGGGAGTCTACCTGAGCCAGTGGCCGATTCCAGGTTCCGGGCACCTGCCGATCGACGTGGCCGGCCACCTCTGGCACGCGGAGAACATGGCCCGGCGCGTCGCGGAGTACACGACGAACGGGGTTCTCCTGGCCCATCGGGGGACGCAGGGGAGCGGCGACGGGCAGTTCAGCTGGCCGCCGGGGATCGGCGTCGACGCCGCTGGCAACGTATACGTTGCGGACGATCTCAATGATCGAGTCCAGAAGTTCACGAGCGATGGAGCGTTTCTCTCGAAATGGGGTTCGACCGGCAACGGGGACGGCCAGCTCAGCGGGCCCGACGGGCTCGCGACCGATGCCACGGGCAACGTGTATGTGGCGGACACGAACAACTCACGCATCCGGAAGGTCGGGGCGGTGCTGGGGACGCTCGCCATCAACTTCGACACCGATCCCCTGGGGGCGCCGATTGCCAATGGTGCGGTGGTGAACAACGCCTACGCGTTGTGGGGCGTCCGGTTCGAGAAGGTGGGCCCCGGCACCGCGTGCGGCAGCGGTCGTAACGCATACGCGAGCGGCGACCAGCCGGCCGGCTTCGGCAGCGCGTCCCGTCTCCTCCGACTTCAGCCAGAACTCCTACGGGATGGTCCACGCCCTGCTCGCGAACCCGGTCTCCACCGTCGGCATCGACGTGCTGCCCGACGGCCCCGGTGATTTCGCCGTCGTCGCGCTCTACGACGGCAACGACAACCTGATCGGCACCGCGACCACCAATCCCGGGGCCACGATCTCCCTCGCCCTGAGCGCCCCCGGCATCCGGGGCGTTCGTTTCGCCGGCAGCGGGACCCATTTCTGCCGCTTCGACAACTTCCGTGTTGTCTACTCTGAGCACGTGATCGACTTCGACCACGACCCCGTCGGCAACTCGATCGCCGCCGGCACCATCCTCGACAACACCCCGCCGCCTGGGGCGTGACATTCTCGAAGATTGGTCCCGGCACGCACTGCGGACCCGAGATCTACGCCAACGACAACCAGCCGGCGGGCTTCGGCAGCGCGCCGAACGTGGTGTCGGTATGCAACAGCCCGGGCACCTCGGACTTCAGCGAGAACCTCTACGGCATGGTGCGCGCGGCGTCCACCCAGCCCTATTCGCAGGTGTGCATCGACGTGCGGCCCGACGGCCCAGCCGACGCCGCGGTCCTGCGTGCCTACGACGCGTCGAGCCAGTTGCTGGGCGGACCTTGTGCTTCACCTCCCCGGGGATCCGCGCCGTGAGCTTCGCGGGCGCCGGCAGCCTGTTCGCGCGCTTCGACAACCTCAAGCTCCAGGAGGCCTCACTGGTCGACGTGCCCCCGGAGCGGCGCCCCGGCGGCGAGGCCGAGCTCGCGCTCTCGAGCCCCTCGCCCAACCCGGCGCGCGGCGCGGTCGCGGTGTGGCTCTCGCTGCCCGCGGCGCGGCCGGCGACGTTGACGCTCCTCGACGTGGCAGGACGGGCGTTCGAGCAACGCCAGGTCGGCGAGCTGGGACCCGGGCGCCATCGTGTCGCGTTCGACGCGGCGCCGCGGCTGCCGGCCGGCATCTACCTGATCCGCCTCCAGCGCGGCGCGGAAGCGCGGACCGGCCGCGTGATCGTGCTCCGGTAGACCGCGGCGGGCCGTTGCGCCCGCCTCAGGCCTCACCGCCGCTCGGGGCGCGCCTCGCCTCGCGGAGTGCCGGGAGCTTCGACGCGATCCACGACAGCGAGCCGATGATGAGCCCCGAGGCGCCCGGGATCGGGAGATCGAAGCGCCGCATCAGGCCGACGACGGACGCGAGGAGCGGTGGCAGCGCCGGCAGCGCGATCGCCTCGACCGGGTGGCGCGCGCGCCAGGCGTCGATCAGGATCACGTGCGCCGCCGAGACCCACACCCAGTTCGTGAGGCCGACCAGGAAGCCGTGCAGGAAGAACCTTCCGGGCGCGCGCAGCGCGATCATCACCGCGCTGAGGACGAAGATCGCGAGAAACAGCGAGCCCGCGATCCTGGTCGGGATGACGTAGGTCGTCCCGATTGCCATCGCCAGCCCGAGCATCGAGAGCCGCAGGATCAGCGTCCAGCTCATCGCGCCTCCTCGCATCGGCCAGGGGGTGCTACGCGCGCCGGCCCTCGCGGGTTGCGCAAAGGGTGTACACTCCGGGTGGCTGTCGTGCAGGAGGGGAGGGATTCTCCCACCCGCGCCGCTTCCATCATCGGCTGGGCCCTCAGGTGGCCCGGACGGGAGCCTCGTATGAACCGGTTGATTCCCATCCTCGCCATCGCCGTCGTCGCGCTGGTCGCCGGATGCCAGTCCAAGCCCAAGTCGGCCGCGGTCGCGACCGCCGCCGCGCCGCACGAGATCGACGAGCTCACCAACCAGACCGTGGTCTACGAGTGCCCGCAGTGCGGCATGGACTACGACGGCCCGGGGCAGTGTCCGATGGACCACATCGATCTGGTCAAGACCGCGATCGCCTACATCTGTCCGGCCGACCACCAGCCGGTCGAGCACTCCGGCAAGTGTCCGCGCTGCCAGGCCAACGCCACCATCCAGCGCACCGCGCTCCAGCCGCCCGTGCCCAAGGCGCTGACCGGGAACTGACCATGCGGGGGCTCACGCCCAAGCTCCCGGCGCTGGTGCTCACCGCTCTCGGCCTCGCCGGTGTGTCGGCGGCGGCCAAGGGGCCGCACACCGTCGACAACATCTGGGCCCATCCGCGCTACGCGTCGTTCAACGTCCAGAGCATCGCGATGCTGCCGCCGGCGAGCTTCGAGCGCGACTTCGACGCCGAGCGGCAGGTGCAGGGCCAGTCGGGCCGCGCGCTGGTGGGCTCGGGTTATCGCTGGGTGTCGTCCCTGACCTCGCGCGAGATCCTGCGCGCCTCGCCCGGCGGCGACTCGCTGCTCAAGGTGGTCAACACGCGGGTGCTCGCCGACGGCCGCATCGATTCGCTGACCGCCGGCGTCCTGTGCCGGCGGCTGCGCACCAGCGCGGTGATGAGCGTGCGCGTGGACCAGTGGACGCAGGTCTCGATCGAGCCCGGGCAGTCGGGCAAGCCCTGGACCACGGTCCAGCTCCACGCGTCGCTGGTCGATGCGACCGGCGCGCTGCTGTGGTCCGCCTCCGGGAGTGAGACGGTCGAAGGTCTCCAGTACGACCCGGCGCAGGCCGACGCCGAGCACAGCGGCACCGCGGGCACACGCGAGAGCGGACTGCACGGCTCGACCGCGGCCGGCGCACCGCCGCCCTACTCCGACGTGCTCGACCGCCTGCTCTCGCGCTGGGCCAAGCAGTTCCCCGCCAGGCCCGCACCGGCGCCCGATTCCACGGCTGCGAAGTAGCGCGTGGTGATCCGCGACGACCGCTCGGGAATGGAGGCGGCGCTGCGCGAGGCGCGTGCCTCGGCGGTCGCCGACGAGGTGCCGGTGGGCTGCGTCATCGTCCACGAAGGGCTGATCGTCGGGCGCGGCCACAACCAGACCGAGCGGCTTCAGGACGCCACCGCCCACGCCGAGATCCTGGCGATCGGCGCGGCCTCGAACGCGCTGGGCTCGTGGCGCCTCACCGGCTGCACGGTCTACGTCACTCTCGAGCCGTGCGCGATGTGCGCCGGGGCGATGGTGCTCGCCCGCGTCAGCCGCCTGGTCTACGGCGCCGCCGATCCCAAGGCGGGTGGCTGCGGCTCGGTGCTCGATGTGGTCCACGAACCGCGCCTCAACCATCGTGTCGACGTCTCGAGGGGCGTGCTGGCCGAGGAGTGCGGTAACCTGCTCAAGGAGTTCTTCGCGCGCAAGCGTCGCGTCCCGGAGCCGGGCGTCGAGCCCGGTCACGCGTGAAGCCGGTTGCCGGCCGCGGGTCCGGTGCGGCGCCGATGCGCTGGATGTTCCCCGGGTCCGCGTTCACGTTTCCCCACACTCAGGAGGTCGCAGTGAACTGGAGACGCATCACGGCACTCGCCTTCGTCGTCGCCGCGCTGGGTGGCGCCGCACTGGCCCTTGCGGCGACGACGCCCGCCCCGACCGCCAAGCCGCCCGCCACCAAGACCTCGTCGGCGGACAAGACCAAGCGCATCGCGCGCGGCAAGTATCTGGTGATGGTGTGCGGCTGCAACGACTGTCACACGCCGGGATTCTTCGCCGGGGCGCCGGACATGAGCCGGCTGGTGTCGGGCAGCGAGTTCGGGTGGCAGGGCCCGTGGGGGGTCACCTACGCTCGCAATCTCACGCCCGATCTCGAGACCGGGCTCGGCTACTGGACCGAGGCCGACATCATGAAGGCGATCCGCTCCGGCGTGCGGCCGGATGGCACCCCGCTCCTGCCGCCCATGCCGTGGCAATCGTTCGCGAACCTGAGCGATGAGGACGCCGCCTCGATCGCCGACTTCCTGATGAGCATCCCGCCGGTCAGCCACAAGGTGCCCGACAAGCTCCCGCCCGGTCAGACGCCCACCGGGTCGGTGATCGTGATCCCGCCGCCGCCGGCCTGGGACAAGCCGCCGGAGAAGGCGAAGTAGGGCGGGTTGGGGCAGCGCGCGCGCGCGCTGGGCGAGTTCCCCCGCGCCGCGCGTTGCAGACCGCGAAAGCCCCGGGTGCACCCGGCACGGCGCGCAGACTGCAACGGTCTGCGCGCCGTAACTCGTGGCGTCACAACGAGGCGCGCCGACGGCGCCGCCGGCGACCAGCGGCACATCGTCTGCAGAAAGGATGACCTCAGAGGGCCGGACGTCGGTGCCGCGCGCGGCAGGCGCAGCGCGAGGCGCGTCCGAGGCGATCCCTCGAGGAGGGTCCCATGTCGACTCGATTCACCCGTCTCATCGTCGCCGCGCTCGGGCTGCTGGCGCTCTCGAGCTGCTCGAAGGGGGTCCTCGACTCCCCCGGCGCCGCCACGCCCACGCCGATCTTCGAAGCCTCGGGCCTGCCGCGGGTGATCGCGGGGGCCCCCGACAGCTCGTTGTCCGACTCCCTGGTCGTCGACGGCCTCGTCGGTGGGACGCTCACGGTGGGCTCGTTCCGCGTCATCGTTCCGCCGGACGCGATCAAAGGACGGGCGACCATCACCATCACGCAGCCGGATCCCTCGGTGCTGAAGTGCGACCTCGCCATCAGCCCGCCTTCGGCCAATCAGTTCCTGCTGCCGGTGACGCTGGCGGCCAAGCTGCCTTCGTCCTCGCTGCTCAGCGTCGACACCATGCTTTGGTACGACCCGTCGGCGAAGTTGTGGCGCGACATCGCCACGACCAGCGACGCGGTCACCTGCGAGCTCCATTCCCCACTCTGGCACTTCTCACAGTACGGCGCGGGGCGCGCCGGCTGGTAACCGGGTGGCGAGCGGGGGGCCGCTCATGAGCGCGACGAGGGCCGCACGACCGGTCGTCCTGGCGGTGGCGATATGCGCCATGATGGCGCTCGCCGCGCTCATGTTCGCGCTCTCGCGCCCGCACTGGCCCTCGCGCCCGCTGGGGTTCTGGCTCGTGGCGTGCACGGCCAGCGAGCTGTTGTGGGTGCGCCTGCCGCTCGGGCAGGCCACGCTGAGCATGTCCTCGTGCCTCAACCTGGCCGCGCTCCTGGTGCTGCCGCGCGCGGAGGCCATGCTGGCGGCCGCCGCGTCGGTGGCGATCGGGGAGAGCCTGTTCATGCGCAAGCCGGGGCTCCGCGTGATCTTCAACAGCGCGCAGACCGCGGTGGCGGTCGCCGCCGGCTCGCTGGCCTTCACCCGGCTGGGGGGCGCGCCCCGGCACCTCGGTGAGATGTTCACCCGCTTCGACCTGCTGCCGTTCGCGGCGGCCGGCCTGGTCTATTCGGCGTTCAACACCGCCGCGGTGTCGATTGCCGTCGCGCTCCACGAGGGCCTGTCCCCGTGGCGGGCGTGGTGGGAGAACTTCGGCAACGGCTTCGAGCTGATCTCGCGCGGCGCGCTGCTGTCGCTCGGCATCCTGGTTGCGGTCCACTACGCGCTCACCGGGCCGTTCGGCGCGCTGCTGGTGGCGCTCCCGCTGGTGCTGGCGCATCGGGGCTACGCGACTCGGCTGGAGCGCCTCGCCACCGGCGGGCGGGAGGGACCACCGGACGCTCAGCGCCGGAGCGCGTAGATCCGGAACCCGGAGTCCTCGTAGGCGAGCCGGAACAGGTCGGCGCGGCGCCCGAGGGATTCCCAGGGCGTCGCGCCGCCGAAATCGTCGGGGCGGAACACGACATAGGCGGGCTGCCCGAGCGCCGCGAGCGAGCGCCCGTCCGCCTCGAGCCGCTCGCCCGGGCCGTAGAGGTCCGCCATCACCGCGCGGCGCTCGGTCACCTGCGCGAGCGGGAAGCCGGCGTGCTCGGGCCCGAACGTGCTGCCGTAGTAGAGCCGGCGGCGCCCCCGCACCAAGATCAGGTCACGGTAGCGCGCATCGACGAACACCGCGCGTGCTGCGGTCGAGTCGCGCATCCACGCGTACATCGCCTCCTCACCCGGTGCGCTGGTGAGCTCGGGCGCGGTGCGCCAGCGCGGATCGACCAGGTAGCCGTTGAGCATGACGAGCGGGCCGCCGAACAGCGCGATCAGCAGCGCGATGGTGCGCGGCGCGCCCCAGCGCGCGAACCAGCCCTGCAGCGCGGGCAGGAACGCCGGGCCGCCGACGATCGCGAGCGGCACGAAGGTCTGGAAGGCGAACTTGTGCTCGTTGTTCTCGGTCAGGTGGACGACCAGCGCGAACAGGGTCATCCCGGCCAGGTAGCACACCAGCAGCGCGCCCTCGGCGCGGCGCTCCGGGATCAGCCGCCGCAGCGGCCGCCATGCGAACGCGAGCGCCACGCCGCACGAGCTGAGCAGTGTCCATGCCATCCGGATGCCGATGTGGAAGTGCGACTCGGGCACGCCGGTGTGGCTCCACCCGCGCAGGATCGATGCGGTGTAGGGGTGGATGAGCGCCGCGCCGAACAGCGTGGCGGCCCCGAAGCCGGCCAGCCGCCCCGGGGCGGGCAGCCAGGGCCAGCGGCGCCTGAGCAGCATCGCCAGCACCAGCGCGCCGAGCAGCACCGGGATCACCGAGAGCCCGGGCACGAAGTGGAACAGCAGCAGCCCGCCGGCCGCCAGCGCGCCCCAGGCCAGCAGCTCGAGGCGTGGCTCGCGCACCCATTCGAGCAGCGCGTCGAGCAGCAGCAGCGTCAGCAGCCAGGCGTAGGAGATCGGATTGCCGAGCAGGAACTTGTCGAGGAAGCTCACCTCGTACGCGAACGGCATGCCGAGCATGAAGAACACCCGATCGTCGAACGGATAGGTGTGGGCGAGGATGCGCCGCACCTCGTCCATCCCGCGCACCGCGCCGGTGAACGCGGCGGCGAAGCGCAGCGGCCACAGCACCAGCGTGCCGGCGTTGAAGCCGAGAGTGAGCAGCAGCGCCGCGCCCGCGGCGGCGCGTGAATCGCGCCACACCGCGTAGCCGAGTCGGTAGGCGAAGCGGGTGATGAGCGCGGCGCCCACCACGTTGAGGGCCGCCATGTAGACGAACGGCGGATCGAACCGCGGCCCGCGCAGCGCGGTCAGCAGGGCGACCCACAGATTGTAGAACCAGACGTAGTTGATCGGCAGCCCGGCGAAGCGCGGGTCCTGCGGCGGCGCGCCGCGCAGCGCGATCTCCCACGCCATGCCGGCGTGGACCCAGCCGTCACCGTGCACGCGGATGAAGGGGTTGAACAGCGGCGGCAGCGCGATCGCGGCGGCCAGACCGAGGCTCCAGCGCGCCACTAGCGGCGGCAGCGGCTCGCCCTCCTCGGCCAGGCCCACGCCGCGCCAGGCGCGCAGCGCCTCGAGCGCGAGCCACATCGCGAAGCCCGCGATCGCGATGTCGCGCGCCGCCGCGGCGAGCGGCAGCCCGGCGCTCGCCAGCCCGAAGGCCGCGCCGGCCGAGACCAGTGGCGCCAGGGTGAGGCCGAGCAGCCAGCGCCGGCCGCGGCTCCAGCGCCAGCCCAGCAGCAGCGCCGCGGTCATGCCGGGGAACACGCCGAGCGCGGGATAGAGCGCCACGTCGCCGGCGATGCCGGGGACACGCGGGCTGAGGAGCGTGATCAGCCCGAGCAGCAGCGCGGGGCCGAGCGTGGCGAATCGTTTCATCGGCCCGACGTGGCCTGCGGATCGTGCACCTGGAACACCGTCAGGTCGTGCGCGGCATCCACGTGGTCCACGGTGAGGGCCGGCGGCAGCCGGCGGTCGGAATAGCGGAGCGCGAGGTCGGGCAGCCGGCTGGTGGGCAGCGTGGCGTACCGCACCCGGTACCGCCGCACCACCTCCATGAAGCCGGGCGGATCGGCGATCACCAGGTAGACCGTCGCGCGGTCGGTCCAGTAGGCGACGTAGGCGGTGGACAGCGTCATCACCGCCTCGTCGGCGGCGAGATGGGACATCAGGAAAGGCGCCTGGGCGCGCGCCCCGGTGTTCTCGGGGCGCTGGTCCTTCATCACGTCGCGGCGCGCCGCGAGCGGCCCGAGCACCAGGAGCGCGGCCAGCGTGGCGAGCAGCAGGTGGCGGCCGCGCAACGGCCCGAGCAGCGGGAGCGGCGCCAGACCGCGCGCCAGCCACCATGCACCGGGGGCGGCGAGCAGGCACAGGAGCGGCGTGCTGCTCACGAAGTAACGGGGGTCGTGACTGACGGCGAACAGAAACGACGCCGAGGTGAGCAGAAACACGTGGAGGAAGAGCCAGCGGCGCCAGCGCGCCGCGCTCAGCAGCGCCCCGGCCGCGAGCGCCACCACCCAGACCGGGTTTCCCAGCACCGCGGCGGGCAGGATGCGCACCACGAACAGCGCCGCGTTCGAGACGGTCGTGGCGGCGATCTGCGGCAGGTGCCGGAGCGCCCAGGAGATCGGAGCCTCGGGACGCTCGAGCGTCGCCGAGAGGTCGATGACATCGCGGTAGGGCATGAGGCCGAACACCGCGACGTCGCTGTGGAAGGGGCTGCCGAACAGCCTCAGGTTGCGGAGCAGGAACGGCGAGGCGGTGAGGGCCGCCATCGCCAGCACGATCGCGGCGCGCCGCAGCGCGGTGGCGCGCGTGCCGCTTCCGGTCGCGAGCAGCACCGCGATCGCCGGAGCGGCGATCAGGGTCTGGGCGCGGAGCAGGAACGCGACGCCGAGCGCGATCCCGCCCGCGGCGTCGCGCGCCAGGTCGCGCGCCCGGGCGTGGCGCCCCGGATTGTCCAGCGGCGGGGCGAGCAGCACCCAGACCAGCATGCAGGCGGCGGTGAACGCCGACTCGACCATCACGCGCGTCGACTGGGCCACCAGCAGCGGGCTCGCGGCGGCGATCAGGCCCGCTAGATCCGCGACCGCGCGCTCGGGCTCGAGCCGGCGCGCCAGCATCCAGACCAGGAACGGCGTCAGCAGGCCGGCGAGCAGGGAGATGAGCTGCCCGGCGCGGAACGGGCTCCCGGCCGCCGGCGTGAGCGTCGCGATCGCCCACGGGTAGCCCGGTTCCTTGAAGGTCTCGGGCATCGGCAGGCGCTCGGGCTTCATCCACGCCGGCCAGGCCGCGGGATTCGAGAAGCCCTGGCCGCGCGCGAAGCAGCGCGCCACGTTCATGAAGTGGGCCGAATCGTCGTCCATGTTGTCGAGGGTCGAGTGCGGCAGCACGGCGAGCCGCCCGCACAAAGTCACGAGCCCGATCAGCATCAGCATGGGCAGCGCCGAGGGGGGCGCGGGACGCGGGATGCGCGACGCGCGGCTCGCGATCGGTGCGACGGGGGAAGCGCTCAGGGGGGGATCCCTCGGGCGGTGCATGGCCGGCGCGATCCACGGCGCCGGGCAAGCCGCCCACGGCGCCGCTCGCGGCGGGGCGGACCACGCTATCAAACCGCATGAGGCGTCACAACATCGGCGGCACCACC
>Ga0306921_10005207_pt1 | contig 13468 bp, 15 predicted proteins | sample sta12Cox44000080_FD_203760 | JGI IMG/M metagenome (GOLD analysis project Ga0306921, IMG submission 203760) | Lab enrichment of tropical soil microbial communities from Luquillo Experimental Forest, Puerto Rico - statoxic.12C.oxic.44.000.080 (v2)... | ecosystem: Environmental > Terrestrial >... | reverse complement strand
GTTGCGATGAAGCCCGTAACGTAGCGCGATTTCGCTCGACTTCGCCCCCGGCGCCAAGCTCTCCGCGACAATCGCCGCCCCGCATCACTCCAGCGCCGCCGCCGCGGCGTTCCGGTCAGAACCTCCACCCGACGAAAACTGTGCCCATCAATTGGCAAATCACTTGGCACACGATCCCCCACGCCCATCACGCAGGAAGCATCACACCGTTGCCATCGGGTGCAACGTGGGAGTCAGCCTCCGCTTACTAATCGGCGAAACAACCTTCGTAAAAACCACAGCTAGGCAGAGTACGGTTCGAACCTCATCGTGGCTTGAAACAACCGCCGGGTTTTGGAGCACCGTAATACGCGAATGGCCGAGGATGCTGCGCCGGTGCCCTGGACGATGGACCTGGATGTTTCACATCGACCACTGGCGCACGCTTCATCGGCCGCAATCTGGCCGGGACCTCTCATGATCGCTGTCGCCGCCCGTTCCTCTTTTCGAGCCTGAGGGCAGTGCCTTTATGTATACGACAGTTCAAGCGGCAGAGTAATATGCCCTCAATTTGTCGAAATACTTTTGCGACTGCGAACAGCGCAACCGCCGCTTCCCGCAAGAGATCTGTCCACGGCATCGCAATCGCGCCATTCGTATATAAGATAATCTCGGCCCGCCCAGGAGAATTTCTCAACAAGCTGCATGTCGCTGAAAACCAGCAGCTCGTCGGCGCAAACGAGTTCTTGCGGGCTGAACGGCGGATCGAGACTGCAGATCAGATAGCTTGTACCGCGCGGCATGCTTCGCTGGTTAAACCAAAAAGAGGGGGACCACTCGAACGAGAGGTCCTTGAAGACGGGCCAGAATGTGAAGTCGCCGAAGATATGGGCGTGACTCAAGTCGGTGCCACGGCTGGCAATGGCCGATCGTGCCACCTGCAGTTCGCCCTGCCGCGCATACGAGTACTTGTGCCCCCAGACGTACGCCACCGCGTATTGCGGAACGAACAGGACCAGCACAAACACCGGAAGTACGATCGCGCGCAATGAGGCGCTGACGGTCAGGAATACCAGAAGAAAAGAGGGGAAGTACCAGAACGGAGTGTAATAAAAATTACCGTGAGGGAGGAGAAATCCCATGAAAAGCGTCGCGAGTGAGGCGATGATTGGGAAGGGCCACTGAATATAATCGCGTCGCCAGATGTGAACCAAGAGGCAAGCGGCAAATACCGAAAGCTCTGGCAGATGCCGATATAGCCTTTGCTCAAAAAAATAACCATATAGGAAATGGCTCGAAGGATACCATTCAGCAGGGTTCGGCGAGGCCGCCAGGAGCGCCAGAATGTGAGGATGCAGGATCCAATAGATCGCGAGACCGAGCGCGCCGCCGAGCGCCATTTTGGCCACGCCGCCCAATTCGAGATGGTACCGGCGTGCCTGGATCATTCGGCCCAATTCATAGGCGATGAGGTAGATCGGCGCCATAATGCCGATGGGATGCACCTCGATCGCCAACGTTGAAATAAATCCGCTAAGAAGAAGGTGCCGGCGCGCCGCCAGAAGCAGACCGCATACGGCGAGGAGAAACGTGACGTAGTCGTACCTGGATATATTTGCCATCGCGACGAAAGGCTCGGTCGCCGCAAGTGTCAGACAACAGGTGACGGCGCCAAGGCGACCAAAACCTTCCCCCACGAGGAAGGTAAAGATCACGGCCATGCTCAGCGCGACGCCCGCTACCGACAGGACGTTGGCTGCGACCAGCGACCAATTGAATGGCGCGAGTGCCGCGCACTGAACCATTGCGGCGAGCTTTCCGAATGCGACCGTACCGCCCGGGCCTGTGGGGAAAGTAGTCCCGAATGTAACGTCAGTATCTATGCCCCTAATGCAGTAATTATATGACCACGACAATTCCCATGGTGTATCTATGGCAGTATGAGGACGGTAATTTCCGAACATAACTGCGTATACCGCCACAACAAGAATGGCAACGATGGAGACGGATATCATCGAGTATTTATTCGCGCACATCGCGTCCCTAACCAAAGGTCTTGGCGAGGGGGGGATCCAGGCGAGGTAGCGATTAAGTCGCCCTATAGGTGCGGAGGTCATGTGGTAGTCCGTTGAGTCTGATCCGACATTCCCACGACTCCGGGTGAATTGTGGGCCAGGCCTTCGGGCGTCTTGCATGGTAAATCGGTTACCGGATGCACGACAACGGTCCAAGTCAGCCAGCTAACCCGCAGCATGAGGGGCTTGGTGGGCGTAGCACAAGATGTTTGATTCGAGCTAGCACGACGTTTCCGAAATGACGCATCTATAAACTCATGCCGCATCGTCGATTTTGTAGCGCCAGGTGTGGACGACGGGCTCGCGATTGGTGTCGGCAATGAAGGCCATCAGACGTTCGTTGATTTCGTGTTCGGAGCGGACGCGGATGTGGCGCAGGACCGAACGCGCCAGTTTTGAGAAAAGGCCCTTGATGAGATTGAGCCACGAGCCGTGGGTCGGCGTGAACGTGAAGGTAAAACGCCCGATCGGCTGCGCGGCAAGCCAGTTCGTGGTTTCGCGCGAGATGGGCGGAATGGTTGTCAAGGATGAGCTCGATCGCGGTGTCGGCGGGGTAACCGGCATCGAGGAGTTTGAGAAACGCAATGAATTCGCGGCTGCGGTGGCGTTCCTTGACCAGGGCGTGGACATGGCCAGTGAGCAGATCGATCCCGGCCATCAGCGTCAGGGTGCCGTGGCGTTTGTACTTGTGATCACACCTCACGGTCGGACTGATGCCCGGCAGCGGCGGACGATCCGGCGCGGTCGTACCGATCGCTTGGATCCCGGGTTTCTCGTCGTGAGAGACGATGGCAAGGCTGCCACCACGGTCGCTGTCTTGGCCCTTTGCCCCTTGTTCACGCAGCATCGCCACGTGCCGGCAGACACAGAGGATTTCGGCCATCTTGGGCCCGGGATAGCGAACCATGCCGACGGTGATCGGCAGCGCGAGGCGCTGCAGCAGCGGGAAGTCGACGTGCACATTGAGCCACTGCGCCTGGAAGCCGGCGAAGCGGGCGGTGATGGTTTGGAAGCGCTCGCGCACGGCATCGAGGTGGTCCAATCCTTTCTTGAGACGGAAATCGGCGAGGTTGTTGGAGACCAGCTCGTTGCGCAGAAAGGTGGAGAACTTTTCGTACTGCTTCAGGAAGGCATTCTTGAAGTAGGCGCGGAAGACATCATGGCCGTACTCGATGCGATCGATGATGGAGGTGAGCTTGCCGCGCATGTTGCGGTTCAGGCGCGTGCCGATGATGTCGGCGATCTTGTCGGCGGTCAGCCGCCATAGGCCAAGCTCGCAGCTGCGTTCGAACAGCTTGTGGATGGGAAAGTTGCGTTTGAAGATGAAGTTGCGGCAATACTCGATCTGAGCGATGGCGTAGAAGCGCGAAAGATTGAGCTGTTTGCGCTCCCTGGCTGAGAACTTTGGCCCGAGGCTCTTGAAGATGACCGATCCGATGGAAGAAGTGAACCACCTGTTCGGGCCGCGACAGCCCGCTGAGGTAGCCGTAAATGACAATGCGGTCGAAGCAATGTAGACGAACGCGAGCAGGTCCCCGAACAGCTGGGTGAAGGCATCCATGGCAATCCCCCACGGCCCGCTCGGGGTCGGAAAACCATCAAGCGTGGAACGTGCAAGCGGATCGTGGAGGGCAAGAGCTTTCGTCTGGCCGATGAGGCGCGCTATATTCAGCGCCGCGCCGCCGATCACGACGGCCGCATCGTCACCTTCGGTCAGCTAGGGCGTGTCGTCAATTGAGCCAAATCGTAGCGGCGGCGAGGTGGATGGCGGCAAGGAAGTTCTTGGCGGTTTTGTCATAGCGGGTGGCGATCGCCCGGAACTGCTTGAGTTTGCAGAAGAAATTCTCGATCAGGTGGCGCTTTTTGTAGAGTTCGCGATCGAATTCGCGCGGCGCCAAGCGGTTTGGTCGGGGCGGGATTACGGCGGATTTGCCCGCCGCCGCCAGCGGGTCGAGAACTCGGCTGTCAGCATCAAAGGCGCGATCTGCGATCAGCACGGTGGCGGTCATATGCGGCAGCAGCGCATCAGCCCGGCCAAGTCGGGCGCCTGTCCCGGGGTCAGCAGCAAGCGCAGCGGATTGCCGAGCGCGTCGACCAGCGCATGGATCTTGGTGCTCAGACCGCCGCGGCTGCGGCCAAGTGCCTGGTCCTCAGCTTTTTTTGAGAGCGCCGGCGCTGTATTGATGAGCCCGCACGATGGTGCTGTCGATCATCGCGTATTCGTTATTGCCATCGACTGCCAGGTGCTCAAAGACGCGCTCCCATACGCCGGTTTTGGCCCAGCGGCTGAACCGCTGGTGCGTATTCTTCCAAGCGCCGAAGCGCTCCGGCAGGTCGCGCCATGGGATTCCCGCACGGTACCGGTACAACACCGCCTCGACAAAGCGACGATTGTCACGGGCGGTTGCACCGACGTCGCCCAGCTTGCCGGGAAGCAGGTCCTTTATCCGTTCCCACTGGTCGTCGCGAAGTCCATAGCGGGTCATGCGTCAGCCTTCCCCAAAGCCGACTCTGCATGATTCACATAAATTTCTGCTCAGGTAGACTCTTTTTACTGCATATCATTCCAGCTGGAACTCGCGTTACGTGTACCCTTGCAGTAATTGACGACAGACCCTAGCCGAACTTCGCCGATTCGGGCATTTTAAACCTAAGTATTTGAGTTTGTTGGAACCGATCCCTGAAGGTCGGAAGGGCGGTTTGCTGGCCTTGCGCCAGATCGAACGCCGGCTGGGATTGGCCGACCGGCTGGCCAGGCGTCCCAAGGACCGGCGGATGCCGGAGAAGGTAGTGCATCGCTTGGCCGAAATCATCTGGTTGGCATGCTGATGATCGCCGCCGGCTATGAGGACGGCTACGACGCCGACGCGCTGCGCGGCGACCCGATGTTCAAACTGGCGCTCGAATCGCTTACCTCGGGCGGCGATCCGTGCTCGCAATCTACCATCTTGCGACTGCAAAACCTGCCCGATCTGCGACGCACTACTGCGCCTCGAGCGGGCCTAGTGGAACAGTATTGCGGCTCGTTTCGGGCGGTGCCAAAGCGAATTGTGCTCGATATCGACGACACGTTGGAGCATCGATGAGCTGCAGACCGACTTTGATGCGTGCATCACCGAATACACCGAGCAATGGCCCCATCAGGGCCGCTGGTGCTTCGGCAAGACCCGAGGCAGACCTTTCTTGACGCGCTCCCACTGGCAAAGGAAAAACTCTTGGCGGCATGATCATAGGCGACAGCTGTATATCGGTTCAAACCGCCAACACCGTCTGTCCGATCAAGTCTCAGGTAATACAGATGAATGTACTTTCGTGATTTAAAACTGAGAGCTATGGGAATCGCCGTTACGAGTACTAGCGCCATCAAGGCAAATGGATGTCGCGGTCGATTAGCGCTGTCACTATTAGCAAAAGAGAAACGATATACATGCTGTATTCCAATTCATGCCGTCCATTGAAACCCAAACCCTTAACAGGGCTGACACCATTGGGGAGTAGCTCTGGAGCAAATAGAGAGGCGGTCACGACTTCGAACAATCTAATTGGATCAACGAACACCGACCCTGCTATGTAGGGTCGCGGATAACTGCGGATGAACATGAAAGCGGGCACTAGCTTAACCGCACTGAGCGGTATCGCCCACAGGCATGCTCCAGCAAGAATGCACAACGGGGCCAATCGCCAGCCTGATCGAGCATGTTGAACGAGCAACACCGCGGCCACACTGAGTACCGCCGGGATAACGAAGTTCGTGGCACTCGCGTACACCATGATCGCCAGCACGATGGCCCCGGTAATCACTTTACCCACATTACTTGAAATATTTATCCAAATGATCGAGGCTCAGCCACCGCAGGTAGCAGCACGAGCCAGCATAAGACGGGTATGAGACCAAACACGTGATAAGGTAGATGCCCGATTACTATTCTGAATAGCAAAAAGCTGTTAAGTTGAAAGAGCACTAAAGTAGGACAACTTGCTTGCCACGAGACGCCAAAACATCGACGCATAACGTGGTATGTAGCTAGAGCACCTATCGTTGGAAATATAAGAGCAGTAAGTTTAACCGCAGTGATTGGGTCGATCAAAACGGTAAGTAATTGTGGAGCCGAATAAAACATGGACTGCGGGTTCGCCAGCCACGGAATCCCGCCGCAGTAATCTGGCGTAAAATAGGGGATGGCGAGCCAGCCATTCCGATGTGCCCATTGCACTCCGGATAACAGGTATGGGAAGAAATAACTCTAGTCGTGTCCAGCATCCCATCCGCACTTGGTACGAGGCGGTTGACTGTTATTAAGGATAGCGGTAGAGAGCGTCAGGACTAATATGAGCAATGCCGTGCGCAAAGCGCGCTCCTTGGGTAAACCAAGGGTCACGGTGGACGATGCCAGACCGCGACGACTGACTTGCCGAGGTTATACCCGGTGAGCCAATCGAGGATGCAGGAGACGGGGACCAAAACCTTACCCAGAACGCGATCTGGCCGGCTCTGGGCATCGACGCTCTCAGCAGGGCTCGGTTCGCTAAAGAAGCAAAAAAGCCGGCAGCGTCAAGCATGAAACAGCTACTCAATCGACAACCAGGAGGGGTGAGCGCTATCAGGCTCGCCCGACTGTACCGCCGATAGTGCCCAATACTAGCGTCAAAAGGGGCTGAAAAGGAATTGATGGGCGGGCGCCAGGACGACGAGATTGCCTCCAGCACTGAGATGCAGGGCTGCTCGGGAAAGTTCGGAGCGGTGATCGGCGATATGCTCGAGCACGTCGATGTAAAGTATCGTTTGAAACCGGGCCGCGGGATCGAGAGCGGCAATAGTCCCGGTGACCACCTTCCAGATAAACGGCAGTTCCCGCCGCGCGGCGCACTCTGCAATGCGGCGTGCAAGCGCTCTATCGGGTTCTACACTCGTCCAATCGCGAACTGCGCGAGTTGCCAGGTATGGTGTATTGCTGCCGATGCCTGCGCCGACCTCCAGCACCTGCCCGCGCACGTAGGGCGCCAGCAGACGGGAAAAATAAGTCTTCCAATTTCGAGCGTCCGAAAACAGCTCCAGTTCGGAAACCGACGGACGCGCTCATATCCTACTCCGCGAGCCCATTTCCGTATCAATTTGATTGAGCCCCCAGAACTCTCGACTTGTGATGTAGTGATGGTACTCGAGAACGGGAATGATCGGCCTATTGCTTCGCCCTGCTAGCATCATTAGGCTGACGGCGATCACAATAGCGAATATCTGAAATAGGATAATCAACAGATCGCCGGCAACCGTAGTCGCCCAACCGGGGATCGCTAGGTCCGTTAGAAAACGAATGGCGGCTACTGCCGCGATGCCGAATGCTGCGAGGACAGCAAGCAGCGAAAGCCCCACTAGCACTCGAACGAAGATCAGATCGGCATGGACCGACAAGGCGCTCAGTCCGTGGACGATCAGGGACACAAGGTTCATGGTTGACTTGCCCTGAAATCGGTCGCCCCGCTCAGTCGGCACAGTGAGATAAGGGAAGCGGGATCGAATGACCGAAGCAGCAAGGTGGTTCCACAACTCTGGCATGCGGACGAGACGACGGACTGCTGGGGTCGGCAATAACGAGAAGTTCCCAAAATTGATGGCTCGCCCGGTCATCGCGCGAAACAGCAGCTTATAGAGGAGGTACCCGAAGCGGAATCTCAGAGTTTCTGACCGTTTCGTGCGTTCCGCAAGTATGATTTGTCCAGGACACTGTTGGGCTGTCGCCAACAAGGCGCCGATGTCGACGGGGCGATCTTCACCGTCACTATCCATGACGATAACGGCGTCGATCTGCTCGCGGTCGGCAATTTCGCATAGCCCGACTGCGATGGCTCTCTGGTGGCCAAGGTTAAGCGCTAGATGGATGATTTCGATCTGGGCAATACAGGTATCGCCGGTTAGTGCGATGCTAGGCAAGTCTATGGCAGTGACGGACCCATCGTCGATCGCGCAGACATGAAATCTGAAATCCGACCCGGTAAACTTGTTCGAAATCTCGCCGATAAGTGCCGCGAACGAGCCCCAATCGTCGAGCACTGGGCTTACCAGGGCGATGCTCCTTATCATGGCTGCTCCTGGTGAGTCTGCGGGACATCGGCGGCAACTGTACATCTGCATTTCGGCCTGCTTTCTTTAAAATTGCAAATCGCCTGTTCATTTCGCGGTTCCATAATCTCGCACGCCTGAAATTATGTCGACGATACTCGTAATGGTGTTGCTGCTGGTGGCCACCAGCATGGAAAGCCAGAACAAGACTAAAGATAGCGTGGTGTACACGGTGAGCTGGGTGAAATGCAAAAACGTGGCAAAGGTCGAGTCAACAGAAAAGCTAGGGCTACCCATCCCATCAGAAATGTACTGTAAATAAAATTCATAATCCGCAGCGGCACGAATTCCACAAGATAAGCTGTGACCCCGACAATCATCATCATCGACGAAAGCCAAAAAACCGAAACCGCAGATTAGTTGCCCCGGTTTCGTGGACACCGAACTATTTGGGTTCGAGCAGTCCACGATGGGCAAGACAATAGCAGACTACCCGCCTTCAGGGATTTCAGCGCCCAGCCCAGCTCCGGCTGCACAGCATTTTGTGCCAGTAGCGTTCGACCGCCCGATGGACCTTTTGCAGGGAACGAAAGTTTCCGGCAATGCCGTAGCAGGCGTAATGGCCTCTCAGCGCGGCGTTGAGAGCATTGAACTGCTCCCGGACCGACCAGTGCGGGTTTCGTCGCAGCAGGTCCTGCAACGACAAAAGACTGCGCCGCAAGCGAGATTTCTCGGTGCGCATTCCAATCCTGAAGTTACCCGTCAGGTTCCGCGTACAGTAGAGCGGGTGAGTAGGCGAAGCGGGAGTCCCGCAAGGCGGTTCGATCAGCGTCATGCTGAGCAATGTGTACCTGCATTATGTACTCGACCTATGAAGAACCGACCAAGACCAAGCTGGTCGAATTTGGCCGGGTGGCTCGGACGCGTCATGCTGTCTTCAATACCCTGCTGGGCATCGGCGCCCGCACCGGTCCGGCTCCTTACCGCGTCCTGATCCGCAAAGCTGTATGAGGGTCCGGTAGCTCTAGATATTGCGACGCGCTAATACCGACCTGAGTAGAGGCTGACTCGCCAAAAGGGTTGCATTAAGGAGGGCTCACGATTAGCAGATGTTGTGGTGGGGATGGGGGAGACCACAATGTGTGCTCTGGTGATCCGGGATGACATCAGTTCAGAGGAATTGCGCCGACGGGCGCGGCAGGAAAGCGATGGCCGGGTTGCCGCCCGTCTGTTCGCGATCGCCAACGCGCTGGAAGGGATGGACCGCGCAAGCGCGGCCGACTGGCCGGCATGGACCGGCAGACCTTGCGCGACTGGGGTTCATCGCTAGAACGAAGAGTGGGTAGCCGGGCTCAGCAATGGAGCGCTGGGGCGTCAGCTACAGCGAGACCGGGATGCTGCGGCTGTTGTGGTCATTGGAGCTGTCGCACCGCAAGACCCGGCCGCGCCATCCGCAAGGCGCAGCAAGCCTTCAAAAAGATCCTATGGGCGAGGGACGATCGAGCTCCAGTAGGGTTCGGGCGTCCAACATCCTACCCAGGAGACCGCCAATGGAGATCTCATCTAGCACCTGCCGGCCGTCGCCGCCGAGCATGCGACGATGTTTGTCGCTTTGGAACTGAGCAAGTCGATCTGGCTGGTGGCCTTGCATTCGCCGGTTGCCGATAAGGTCAGCCTGCATCGGTTTGTTGGTGGCGATGTCGCCGGGCTACTGGCGCTGATCGCGCGCAAACAGAGTCAGGCGGAGGCCCGGCTCGGCCGGACGATCCGGGTTCTGTCCTGCTATGAGGATGATGTCATTCCGGCGCGCCGCTACCGGTTCTGCTAAACTCGACGGATTCTGCGGCGCGACGGTGCACCGTCGCATCAACCGGAGGACCCGCGATGTACTACATCGGCATCGATGTTTCGACGAAGGAGAGCGCGCTCTGCATTCTAGACGGTAAAGGCAAAATCGTGCGAGAGACCAAGCTGCCAACCGATCCCGAGATTATCGCACGCTTTATCGCGGCCACGGGGCTTACCATCGAGCGGATCGGCTTGGAATCGGGTTGTGCCGCGGCCTGGTTGTTTGCCGGGCTGCAGCGACATGGCTGGCCGGTGATCTGCATCGATGCGCGGCACGCGGCACCCGCGCTGCAAGCCGGTTTCCGCAACAAGAACGATCGTAACGATGCGAGCGGCATCGCCGATCTAATGCGCGTCAATAAATTTCGACCGGTCTGGATCAAGTCGCCGAAGGCGCAGCAACAGGGCCGCTTGCTGACGGCGCGCGCAACCTTGCAATCGCAACTGGTCACGCTCGAGAACACGATCCGCGGCCTGCTCCGCCAGGAAGGCATTGGGCTGACCGACAGGCGCACGGCCTTCGAGGCAGCGGTGCGCGAGGCAATAGGCGAGGATTGCCTGCTGCAAGCCGCCTTGCCCCCGCTGTTGGAGACCCGTAATGCCGTGCTTCGGCACCGTGCCGGACTTGACCGAGAGATCCGACGCATTGTGCACGCCGATCCAGTCTGCCGTCTTTTGATGACCGCCCCCGGCGTCGGTGCCCTCGTATCGCTCGCCTTCAAAGTCGCTGTCGACGATCCCCGACGGTACTCGCGCTCGCGTGACGTCGGGGCGCATTTTGGCTTGACGCCACGCGAATACAGCTCGGGCGAGGTGAGCTACCACGGGCGGATCAGCAAGATGGGCGATCGCGAGGTCCGGCGGCTGCTCTATGTCGCGGCTAGCCGCATATTGCGGCGCGACGCGGCGCCGTGGTGTCCGCTCAAAGTCTGGGCCGTGCGCCTCGCACAGCGCGTCGGGATCCGCAGAGCCCGGGTGGCGCTGGCACGCAAACTCGCGGTCGTGCTGCACGCCATGTGGAGCGACGGGCAGGTATTCCAGTGGCGGCGTTCCGAGGCATCGGCATCGGCATCAGCGTAACCTCGTCGGCGTTGCCCGACTTTCTCTCGAGACTCACGCCGTTCCCTCGGGCACGGCGCTAAATATAAGCATTGGAAACACATCACAAAGTCGTCGATGTATCTGATCATGTGGCCTTTCCCCGCAACCGGGGTTTGACCACGCGCTCGAACCTTAGGGCCAGGCCAAACTTTTCTAGCCGTTTGCAAAATCGTGGTGGCGCGGCGCCTAGAGGCGACAAGGCTCCGCGACTTCGGGCACTTGCTAAGGCGGATACGGCCGGGACCGGCGCCGCCGTCCTCGATCTCGCACCGCACCAAAGACGAGGATTTATGGCTGCGTCCGCCGCCGCCAGTCAGGGGATCGTTCTTGCCTCGGCAGATGATCTCGGTCTCGTCGACTTCGACGGCTAATGGCTGGTGTATTTTTCAGATTCCCGGGGAAAGTTGGACTATAGTCGAACGTAGTCTCGACACGAAAATTACTGTTGTAGAGCAACCGCCAGGTGCAGCTGCCCGGACAAGGGACGTTGCCGACAGGTTGTATGCTGACTGTCTGTGCAGGCGTAGACGTCACCGGCAGTTCGTTTAGGGCGTGTCGTCAATTGAGCCAAATCGTAGCGGCGGCGAGGTGGATGGCGGCAAGAAAGTTTCTGGCGGTTTTGTCGTAGCGCGTGGCAATGGCACGGAACTGTTTGAGTTTGCAGAAGAAATTCTCGATCAGATGGCGCTCTTTGTAGAGTTCGCGATCGAATTCGCGCGGCGCCAAGCGGTTTGCTCGGGGCGGGATTACCGCGGATTTGCCAGCCGCCGCCAACGGGTCGAGCACTCGACTATCGGCATCGAAGGCGCGATCTGCGATCAGCAGGTTGGCGGTCATGTGCGGCAGCAGTGCATCAGCCCCGGCCAAGTCGTGCGCCTGTCCCGGGGTCAGCAGCAAGCGCAGAGGATTGCCGAGCGCGTCGACCAGCGCATGGATCTTGCTGCTCAGACCGCCGCGGCTGTGGCCAAGGGCCTGGTCCTCAGCTTTTTTTGAGAGCGCCGGCGCTATGTTGATGAGCCCGCACGATGGTGCTGTCGATCATCGCGTATTGGTTATGGCAATCGGCTGCCAGGTGCTCAAAGACGCGCTCCCATACGACGGTTTTGGCCCACCGGCTGAACCGCCGGTGCGTATTCTTCCAGTCGCCGAAGCGCTCCGGCAGATCGCGCCATGGGATTCCCGCACGGTACCGGTACAGCACCGCTTCGACAAAGCGACGATTGTCACGCGCGGTGACACCGACGTCGCCCAGCTTGCCGGGAAGCAGGTCCTTGATCCGTTCCCACTGGTCGTCGCGAAGTCCATAGCGGGTCATGCGTCAGCCTTCTCCAAAGCCGACTCTGCATGATTCACATAAATTTCTGCCTAGGCAGACTCTTTTTACTGCATATCATTCCGGCCAGGACTCGTGTTACGTGTACCCTTGTAGTAATTGACGACAGGCCCTAGTTTAGGTCGACGCGGCGATTGCCGGCGATGCCACCAGTATCGCGCTAGCGCGCGAGAGCCTTCTACATAGGGCTAATTTCCTTTCTAACTTACCTTGACCGACGGTTTGGCGACCGAGCGCCGGCCTCAGTGGTAATAGGTCTCGGTCTGGTTGTTCGGCGTCGTGCGGGTGACCAGCGATGAGCCGTTGCACATGCTGGTCTTGTAGGTGTCGCACGACCAGATCGTGATGCGCGCGACCAATAGGTCGGTCGGGTTTCGCGCGCTGCCGGGCAAGCTCCCAGACCCCATGTAGAGAGCCGATCGGGCGGTGAAGTTCTTGTTCACCGCTCCGCCGGACATTACAGGGCCACAGGCTGGACCTTGCATGACATCATCGAGGAATACGCATTGGCGTGTGTCCGTCACTCCATCTGACGTCCGCAGGCCGCCATATTTGTGAAAGGCCAAGCTGCTATAGCCGGGAACACCGACGAAAAGATTCGGTCCCCAATTTGTTGAACAAACCCCTTTGTTCACCCAGGGTGCCGGTGGCTTTGGCAGCCCTCCATCGGCGCAATGGGCAGCTATTTGAGTCACAGAATTGGCGACGCCCCGAAAGGTGTTCTTATTGGTCTGGAATTCCGGGATGTCCATCTCAAACTGCCCGGCGTCGTCGTGCATGAATACGTCGCTACAGCAGCCCGCGTTGATCGCCTCGGAAAAGGCTGCCTTCATCCGCGAAACGTTATCCATGTAGTAGTTGCCAACATTCCAGGTCTGCGCGCCGGACCAGTTGTTGATCGACTGGTTCCAGGTCCCAACGCCCACGCCGTTTGCCCCTCTATTTATAGCGCCTGTATTGCCGTTCTGCACGGGATCCCAATGAAAGTTGACGACGTTAACCCCAAGAGACGGGTCATACACCTGCGTATAGAGCTGTGGGGGGAATGCTCTGAGGCCGGCGGAGCCAGGGAAA
>Ga0306921_10005205_pt1 | contig 13472 bp, 10 predicted proteins | sample sta12Cox44000080_FD_203760 | JGI IMG/M metagenome (GOLD analysis project Ga0306921, IMG submission 203760) | Lab enrichment of tropical soil microbial communities from Luquillo Experimental Forest, Puerto Rico - statoxic.12C.oxic.44.000.080 (v2)... | ecosystem: Environmental > Terrestrial >... | reverse complement strand
CGAAAATTACCCATGTTGACCCCGGTCAGGGCCCATAGCAGCCAACACGCCGTGCTCCCATGCCGGCCGAGCAACGAGGCGGCGGTGCCCAGCTTGCGGCTCGGGTGGCTTCAGTCCATGCTCATCGAGTGAACGAGCCACCCAGCAGGGCAGGAGGAAAGCAGGCCCCGGTCGTGTCCCGGGCACCATGGCTCTACGGACTCGCCGCCGCGCTGATTCTGCTCGCAATCGTGGCGACGGTCGCGTGGCTTGGACCGCTGCCGCCCAAAGTTGTCCTCATGAGCACGGGGACCCCCGATAGCGACTACGATCTCTACGCCCAGCAGTACCAGGCGATTCTCAAGCGCTCCGGGGTGCAGCTGCGGCTCCTTCCCTCCTCGGGTCCGATCGACAACCTCAAACGCCTGAATGATGCCCGCTCGGGTGTGATGGTGGCGTTCGTAGACGGCGGGCTCACGAGCCCGGCACAGTCGCCCGATCTCGAGTCGCTCGGTACCGTCTTCTATGAGCCGTTCTGGTTCTTTCTCCACCACAGAATCGAGCTGCAGCGACCGGATGACATTCGCGGCAAGAAGGTGGCTATCGGTCCCGAGGGTAGCGGCACACGCCACATCGCAGAGCTGTTCCTCGCATTAAATGGCATTTCCGAAAATCAGCTTCAGCTCCTCACCCTGACGGGTGAGGAGGCAGCGGACGCGTTGCTGAAAGGCGAGATCGATGCGGCGGCGATGGCGGCCACGTGGGATACCGAGGCGGTGCGGCGGCTGGTCACCTCCTCCGAAGTCAACCTCTTCGGCTCACCCCGGGCGGACGCGTATGTCGCGCTGTATCCCTACCTGACGAAGCTCGTGGTGCCCCAGGGCGTGGGGAATCTCGCCACCAACCGGCCACCGACCGACGTGAATCTCGTCGCCACCAAGGCAAGCCTCATCGTGCGGAAGGACCTGCACCCTGCGATCAAGTCCCTGCTGCTGGAAGCGGCAACGGCGATCCATTCCCGAGCCGGTCTGTTTCACAAGGCCGGGGAGTTTCCGGCCCCCGAGCCCGTCGACCTGCCGATCTCGAAGGAGGCGCGGCAATTCTACAAATCCGGTCCGCCGTTCCTGCAGCGCTATCTGCCGTACGGATGGGCGGTTCTCGTCAGTCGATTGCTGGTGTTGCTGATTCCGATCGTCGGCGTCGCCTATCCGCTGCTGCGCACCGCCCCGGCGCTGTACGGCTGGAACATGCGGCGGCGCATCTTCCGTCTCTACGGTGAGTTGAAGCTCATCGAGATAGAGCTCGAAGCCCGCAGTGGCCAGGCGAACGATGAGCTGCGTGCGCGGCTCCGGCGACTCGAAGACCGGGCCGACCACCTGTATATCCCCTTCGCTTTCGCACCCTTCCTGTATCAGTTGCGAAATCACATCGGCCTGGTGCGCGAGCGGTTCCAACAGAGCGCCAGTCCATCGGCCCAACCGACGGACGCGGGTTCTCCAGCCCTATCCCGCGCGGCAACCGCGCAACGGTAAGCGCTCTGCCGGCGCGAGGCGGGCGACTAATCGCACAGCCCGATGACGATTCCGTCTCTTTCCAGGCTGCTGATGGCCCAGACCTGCCGACAGTCGTTGCAGTAGGCTTCGATACTGTTGCCGGTGTTGAGAAACCTTCGCAGCATGCGGTGCGTATAGCCCTCCTGAAGGCGACGATCGCCGCACTTCGGGCAACGCGACATGAAGGGAATCACCTCGTTCATCGGCCGAAACCGTGCGAGCTTCCCCTTCGCTCCCTGCCGATGGTGCTTCTCTTTGATGTGCCCGATATCTCCGGGCCGTAAGTTCGCCGCCATTGCGCCTCCTTGCTAATGGATGACGGAGTCTGCCCCGCAACGCAATCTACCTCGGAGCGCCGCCACCGACTATCAGGCCATCCCCTACGTTGGACGTCAGAATTGCCGTTCGTCTGTCTCAAAACGCAGACGACGGAGTAAGATCTGTTGGAGCGTGTCGCTGGCGGAGGCTTGACCGTCGACGCGCCGCCCGCACCCGGAAGGCTCACGTGAACGATCAACCGATTCGAGCCTGGCGAGATCTCGCCGCCGACTGGAAAGTGTGGCTGAGCCTCGCGCTATGCCTGGTCATCGCGACCATCGCGTGGCTCCTCGGCTACGATTGAGCGCCAACCCGACCCGCTCACTTCGCGCCCACAGTTAGTCGCCAGCGAAGTATCTCTCGAGGTCCGAGCGCACCGCGCGCGCGGCGTTCTCCTGGATGAGGAGTGATGCGGACGTGTGACGGCAGAAAAGCGTCAGGAGCCCCATCGTGACCCCCTGGCTCTCGAGCCAACTCCGCACGTCGCCGGTGATCTCCATCAGGCCGCTACCGCGAGTGCGAAACCTCAGCGTTGCTGCCACATTACGCATCGGCATTTACCATAGCGCCGGCCAGGCGGGGTTGTCGAACCGGGAGAGCGTTGCAGCACCATGTCGAGCGTGTACGACGTGATCGTGATCGGATCGGGCCACAACGGCCTGGTCTGTGGCACTTACCTCGCCAAAGCCGGCTTGCGTACGCTGGTACTCGAGCGCCGCAACATCGTCGGCGGCGCCGCGGTCACCGAGGAATTCTCCCCTGGCTTCCGCGCGTCGCGCTTCTCGTACGTCATGAGTCTCCTGCACCCGCGCATCATCAGGGACCTCGAGCTGAGCTCGCTGGGACTTCAGGTGTTGCCGGCGAATGACCTGTTCTGCCCTCTCGGGGGCAACGACTACATCCTCTACAGCGATGACCTGAAGAAGACCCAGGCGGAGTTCGCGCGCTTCTCCCATCATGACGCCGAGATCTATCCGCAATTCGTACGGTATCTCGAGGAGTCGGCGGCGGTCGTGCGGCAGCTGCTGTTCGAGACACCGGTGGATCCAGTCCGCCGCAGCTGGGCGAGTTTCAAGCGCAGCGCCTCGCTCCTGTGGCGGCATCGCACGATCGGCGACCGGGCCTACCGGATGGTCGATCTCCTGACGCAGAGCGCCTACGACTATCTCTCGGCGTGGTTCGAGCACGATACGATCAAGAGCCTGCTCGCGTATTACGCCTCGATCGGGACTTTCGCCGGACCCAAGTCCCCGGGCACCGCCTACGTGATCATGCACCACCTCATGGGCGAGCATGAGGGCGCCGGCGGCTGGGGTTTCGTGCGCGGTGGCATGGGGGCGATTACGGCGGCGATCGCGCGCTCGGGTGCCCGCTTCGGCATGGAGGTCATGACCGACGCCCCGGTGGCGGAGGTTCTGGTGAGCGACGGGCGCGCGACCGGTGTGCGCACCGCGGATGGCCGCGAATTCCGGGCCGCGGTCGTCGCGTGTAACGCCGCGGCCCCGACGCTCTACAAGCGACTCATCGCACCCGCGCATCTGCCGGCGGAGTTGCTGCGCGACATCGATACGTTCCGCACGTTCTCGACGGCCTTCAAATTGAACATCGCCGCGCACGAGCCACCACGCTACAGCGCCTTCGATCCGGCCCGACTGCAGTTCAATTACCCGACTTATGTGCACATCGCGCCGGGGATCGATTACCTCGAACGCGCCTACGATGACGCCAAGTACGGCTGGTACTCGAGCCGGCCGTTCCTCACGCCCGTCGTACCCACGATCGTCGATGATTCGCTGGCACCTGCCGGCAAGCACGTCATCAACGTTTTCGGCGGCCACGCACCCTATCGCCTGCGCGACGGTGCCTCGTGGGCCGAAGAGAAACACAACCTGACGCAGGCCGCGCTCGATGTGATCGAGACGATGGCTCCCGGCTTTTCGACGCGCGTCATCGAGATCGAGACGCTGGTGGCGCCGGATCTCGAGGCCATCGTGGGGCTACCCCAGGGGCATATTTTTCACGGCGAGCTATCAGCCGACCAACTCTTCTGGCAGCGTCCCGCGCCGCACTGGGCCGACTACCGCACACCGATCGCGGGGCTCTACCTGTGCGGCTCGTCCGCCCACCCGGGCGGTGGCGTCTCGGGCATTCCCGGCCATAACGCGGCCCGTGAAATTCGCCGTGACTGGAAACGCCTGCGCCAACGGCGGCCCGTATAATCGACAAACTCGCAGTGCCATGACGCACCAGGGGCCCCCGATGAACGTGTCAGCCGATCCGGCCTGGTCACGCAGCGATTCCAAACGTCAGGCGCGGATCGATCTCGCCGCCTGCCATCGTCTCGCGGCGCGCTTTGGTCTCAACGAAGGCATCGACAATCACCTGACGATGCTGGTCCCCGGATACTCCGACCGCTTCTACCTCGCACCCTTCGGGTTGCTGTGGTCGGAGGTCAAGGCGAGCGACCTGATCGAGCTCGACTTCAGCGGCAAGGTGGTGGCCGGCCGTGGCCTGGTCGAGGACACCGCACTTCACATTCATCTGCCGGTGCACCGCCGCGTGCCCGAAGCGCGCTGTGTCCTGCACACACACATGCCGTATGCCACGGCTCTCGGCATGCTCGAGGATGCGCACCTGGAGATGGCCGGTCAGAGCGCCATCGGCTTCCATGACGACATCGCGTATCTCGACTACAACGGTCTCGCGCTCGATGCCGGTGAAGGCGAGCGCATGGCGAGCGCCCTCGCGGGCAAGTCGGTCCTCATGCTGCGCAATCACGGCGTGCTGGTGATCGGGACTTCGGCGGCACAGGCGTTTGAGCGGCTGTACTTCCTCGAGCGCGCCTGTCAGGCCCAGATCCTGGCGCTCTCCACCGGGCGCAGTCTCCGCATGCTGCCGCGGCCGGTCGTCGAAGCCACGGCGGCGCAGTTCGAGGCCTGCGTCGATGTCGGCGGCAGCGCGCGCACGGAGTTGCACTTTGAGGCCCTGAAGCGGCTGTTGGATCGCAGCGAAGCGGACTATGCGGATTGACGACGCCGTCCACAGCGTCTGAGCTGACGGCGTTCGCTCGCTGGTCGATCGTGGGCCTCGTGGCGGTGGCCCTGTTCATCAATTACATCGATCGCGGTGCGGTTCCCACCGCGGCTCACCTGATCCAGGACGAGTTGCGACTCTCCGCGAGTCAACTCGGAATCCTGTTCTCGGCTTTTTTCTGGACTTACTCGATTCTGCAGATCCCGGTCGGATGGATTGCCGAGCGGTACGGCGCGCATCGGGTGTTGGCCGCGGGACTCGCGCTGTGGGCCTGCGCCACGATACTGGTCGGCTTCGCGCACTCCTTCGCCGCGCTGCTCTTCCTGCGCCTGCTGCTAGGGATCGGTGAGAGCGCCGGCTTTCCGTCAGCCGGAAAACTGCTCGCGGTGGCGGTTCCCGTCGAAAGCCTGGCGATCGCCAATGGCGTCGTTGCCGCCGGCTACCAGTTCGGCCCGGCGGTCGGTGCCTGGGGCGGTGGATTGATCATGGCGCAGTATGGCTGGCGGGCTGCGTTCTGGGTGTTTGGCGGCCTGTCCCTGCTGTGGCTGCTGCCCTGGTCGCGGGTGCGCTTGCCACACTCGGCTGCCGCGGTGCACGGGACCGACGATCCGCCGCTGCGTGCGATCCTGCGCCAACCCTCGCTCTGGGGGACGGCGCTCGGGCTGTTCTCGAGCAATTACGTTTTCTTTTTTGTGCTCAACTGGCTGCCCTATTACGTCGTGCGCGAGCGCGGTTTCTCAACCGCCGAAATGGCGAGTCTGACCGGGAGCGCCTACGTCGTGAGTGCGCTCAGCTCGATCATCGCGGGCTGGGCAATCGATCGGTTCGTGCGTTCCGGTCGCGCAACTCTCGCTTACAAATCGGTCATGGTCGCCGCGCACGTGGGAACGGTCGGTTGCATGTTGTGCATCGCCTTCGGCTCCCAGCCGTGGGCTCTGGCGGGCATTTTCGTTTACCAGATACTCACCGGAGCCTCTTCGGCGGGCGTCTATGCCATACCGCAGATCCTCGCGGGACCCTCTGCCTCGGGCCGCTGGGTGGGAATCCAGAACTGCTGTGGCACCTTCGCAGGCGCAATCGCCCCGGCGCTCACCGGGCTGCTGGTCGAGGAAACCGGTCGCTTCACCGCGGCCTTTGTCACCGCCGCACTGGTAAGCCTCGCGGGCCTGATCGGCTGGGTGTGGATGGTGCCCCGGCTCGCTCCGCTCGTCTGGCCCTCGCGGAACCCCGCCAGCGCTCCGGTGCCCGCGCGGATAGCGTCGAAGTAGCGCTTTGGCGTGGAAATCCGCCCCGTGTGCGTTTTGCACCACACCGGTGCGGCCGTTGTAAACCCGCCCCATGTCGCGTCCGGGGGGTGCGGGTCGCGCGTCGCGCGACGCGGCGATTCATGGCATGTCGCGCGCCGCTGAGCTACTTTAGACGGCCAGTTCGTTCCAGCCGATCGGATTTATCGAGAGCATGAATACGGCCGCTGAGCCGACGGGAACACTCGCGATCGCCCTGCAGCACGCGGCAAGACTGCTCGACCGCGAACCGCTCCTCGCAGCTGAGCAGGCCGTGGAGATCCTCAAAGTCTTCCCCGCTCACCCGGGTGCCACGCTGCTTCTCGGCTCGGCGCGGCGCGCGGCCGGCAATCCCGCCGCAGCGTTGGCGGTGTTGCAAGCTCTGATCGCCGCGCAGCCGACCTGGGCAGTCGCTCATTTCGAGCTGGGGATGACGCTGAGCGATCTCGAGTGGCACGACGAGGCGCTCAGCGCCTTGCGCCGCGCGGTGGAGCTACGGCCGGACCTGCCCGAGGCCTGGCGGGAAATCGGCGACCGACTGGCCCTCCGAGGTGACACCGCAGGTGCCCACGCCGCCTATGCGAAACACATCAAGGCATCGACGAAGGATCCGCGGCTCATGTCCGCCGCAGCCGCGTTGTCCGAGAACCAGATTGGCAAGGCGGAGCTCCTGCTGCGCGAGCACTTGAAAAAGTATCCGACCGACGTGGCGGCCATTCGCATGCTGGCCGAGATAGCCGGCCGCCTGGGTCGCTATATCGACGCGGAAAATCTCCTGGCCCGCTGCCTCGAGCTCGCCCCGAGCTTCAACGCCGCTCGCTTCAACTACGCCCTGGCATTGCATCGCCAGGCGAAGTACGTGCCGGCTCTGCGGCAGATTGAGATGTTGACGGCGGCTGAGCCGCACAATTCCGGCTATCGCAATTCGAAGGCCGTCATATTGGGCATGATCGGGGAATATCCGCAGTCGATCGAGCTCTATGCCGACATCCTCAGCAAGCACCCGGACGAGTACAAAATCTGGACGAGCTATGGGCATGCCCTGACGACTGCCGGGCGCACCGCGGAGGGCATCGCCGCCTACCGCCGCGCCATCGCGATCACCCCAACATTCGGCGAAGCCTATTACAGTCTCGCCAATCTCAAGACCTTCCGGTTCGAAGACGCTGAACTTGCGACCATGCGCGAGCACCTGGCGGGCTCCGCTATCACCCCTGAGGACCGCGCTCACTTTCACTTTGCCATCGGTAAGGCGCTCGAGGACTCGAAGAACTTCGCGGACTCCTTCGGCCACTACGAGCAGGGGAACAAGCTGCGCCTGGCCAGGGTCGGGTGGGACGCGGCGGAAGTCACGACCCTGGTGCAGCGCTCGAAGGCCCTGTTCACGCAGGAATTCTTCACCGCGCGCAGAGACTTCGGCACCCCAGCTCCCGATCCGATATTCATCGTCGGTATGCCGCGCGCTGGCTCCACGCTGGTGGAACAGATACTGGCCAGCCATTCGAGCATCGAAGGCACCATGGAGCTGCCCAACATCATGTCACTGGCGGCAACGTTGGGGAAAAAGCGCGCGCCCGGCGAGAAATCGGTGTATCCCGAGGTCCTCGCCGGCCTGAGCGCCGAGGAGTGCCGCACACTCGGCGAGCAGTACCTCGAGCAGACGCGCATTCAGCGCAAGACGGCCAAGCCCTTCTTCATCGACAAAATGCCCAATAATTTCCTTCACATAGGGGCCATCCGGCTGCTGTTGCCGCGCGCCAGGATCATTGACGCCCGCCGTCACCCGATGGCGTGTTGTTTTTCGAATTTCAAGCAGAACTTTGCGCAGGGGCAGCGCTACACCTACAACCTCGAGCACCTCGGCCAGTACTATCGCGACTACGTCGAGCTCATGGCCCATTTCGATGAGGTTGCGCCGGGCACGATTCACCGCGTCATCCACGAGAACATGGTGAGCGATACCGAGGGCGAGGTGCGGCGTCTGCTGGAGTTCTGCGGGCTGCCTTTCGAGGCGGCCACCCTGAGGTTTTACGAGAACGATCGGGCCGTCAGGACCGCGAGCTCACAGCAGGTTCGCCAGCCCATATACCGGGAGGGCATCGATCAGTGGCGCAATTTTGAGCCCTGGCTTACGCCGTTGCGGCAGTCCCTGGGCGCAGTGCTCGACGCGTATCCCGATGTGCCGCAGTTTTAAAACCGGCAGGATTGTGGCATAAGCGAACGGTCGAGGGGGCAGTCATAAAAGTGCGGGTCTTCGAGCACCCAGATTTCCATTAATAGAGTCAACCGCGCGACTTTCCGAAGAGCAGAAATTCAGGGGAGCATCCATGAGCCGTAGCCGAAAGAGAAAGCTGGCGAGAATGCGCGCCAAATGGGCCGGCATGCCGCTGGCATCCGCCATGCTTGCCGGCGGCGGCCTCGCCGTCGCTGACGAGGCAAGCGAAACCGGGCAGCTCCAGGAAGTCGTCGTGACCGCGCAGAAGCGCGTTGAGGATGTGCAGCGAGTACCCATCAGCCTGCAGGTGCTGAGCGGCGAGACGCTCCAAAACCTCAACGTGAGCGGTTTCGCCGGTTTCGCCCAGTACATACCGAGCCTGAGTTACCGCTCCTGGGGGCCTGGCCAGACACAATTTTTCTTCCGGGGCATTTCCGCCTCTAACGGCACGTGGCAACTGCACGCGGGATATCTGCCCTCCACCGGCTTGTACGTCGATGACACACCGGTCACCACCGTCGGCGGTAACCTCGACATACGGATCTATGATATCGCGCGAATCGAAGCGCTGGCAGGTCCCCAGGGCACGCTCTACGGCGCCAGCTCACTTTCCGGCACCATACGCATCATCACCAACAAGCCCGATCCTTCCAAGTTTGAGGCCGGCTACGATGTCAAGGCCACCAAGTGGAAGTCCGGCGACCCGGGCGGCGCGTTCGAAGGCTTCGTGAATATTCCCCTGTCCGACCACGCGGCGATTCGCCTGGTGGGCTACTACGACTACACCGGCGGCTACCTCAACAACGTCCTTCGGACGGATACCTTTCAGCGCTACTCACCGACCGGGACGCCCGTTGCGGGGGGACCGGCCGGAGGGCCAGACGGGTTTCCGAACTACTACCCTGTCACAATCAACAACTCCGATCAGGTGAAAAGTCGTTGGAATACGGTCGAAACAACCGGCGGGCGGGCAGCCCTCAGGGTGGATCTGAACGATCAGTGGTCGATTACACCGGCCATCCTCGGCCAGTACCAGAAAAGCGAAGGCGATTTCGCGTTCGATCCGAAATTCGGCGATCTCAATGTCGGGGACTACTTCCACCCCTTCAACAAGGACGGCTGGTACCAGGCGGCGCTCACGGTCGAGGGCAAGCTCAGCAACTGGGATGTGCTGTATTCGGGCGGTTACTTCGAACGCGAGGTCCACAACCTGGTGGACTATTCGCAGTACTCGGTTGCCTACGACGCGCAGGCTATCAAGAACAGTTACGCCTACACCCGGTTCATCGACACCACGGGCCACCTGCTCGATCGCCCGGTGCAATACACGAACAACCACGACCATTACACCAAGTTCAGCAATGAGCTGCGCGTCACGACGCCGGCGGACTATCGCCTGCGGGGGATTCTGGGCGCGTTCTATCAGAAGCAGACGGACGAGATACGCGCGGAATTCAATGTCCCCAACCTGCCAGTATTCTACGAAGTTCCTGGCCAGCAGAATGTCTACTACCTGTCGCAGATGCCGCGCGCCGATCGTGACTATGCGGTGTTCGGCGACCTCACCTTCGATGTCACCGAAAAATTGAAGCTGATCGGTGGCATCCGTTACTACTGGGTCAACAACACCCTGAACGGGTTTTTCGGCTTCAATAACTACGTTTCGGGCTCCGGCACCTCCGGCGAGGCATTGTGCCTCGCGCAGGGGAATCCCATCCTGACCATTCCCGGGAATTACAATTCCGGCAAGCTGCCGTGCGTCAACACCGACAAGAGAGTGACCGAGAACGGTGAGACTCACAGGATCAGCCTGCAGTATCAGTTCGACCCTGATGTCATGATGTACGGAACGTATTCCACCGGCTTCCGGCCCGGCGGCAATAACCGGCTTCCCCTGGCGGGCTCCTATTCAGCGGACACGATTACCAATTTCGAAATCGGCTGGAAGACGACTTGGGCGCACAAGCTGCGCTTCAATGGCGCCCTGTTCTACGACAAGTGGAAGAACGCGCAAACCGCGGTACAGGGCCAGTACGGCATCACCTCGATCGTGAATGCGGGTGATGCCAAGTCGACGGGCGTCGAAGCGGAACTCAACTGGCAGGCGAGCGAGCATCTGAATGTGTCCGCTGCGGGCACGGTCCTGTTCAGAAACGAGACGACAACCCTTTTCTGCGAGCCATTGAGAGCCACCGGGCAACCCCAGACAACCTGCAGCGGTGACGCAGTCGCTGCACCCGTAGGTACGCAAATGCCCGGCATCCCACGAAACAAGGCCAACCTCACGGCCCGTTACCAGTTCGAGTTGGGAAGGTTTACCAACAGCTTCGTGCAGTTATCGGGGGTCTACCAGAGTGGGACCACATTCAGCCTCGAGCAAACGCGACTCATTGTCCCAGAGACCCCGGCGTTCGGGACCGTCAATCTCTCGGCCGGAATCGGCGCTAACAGCTGGACCCTCGAGGCCTACATCGACAATTTGTTTGATGAGCGCGGCCAGTTGGGCAGGAACTCGGAATGCGCCGACCAGTACCACTATTGCGCGATGAATACCCATGTCCTTCCGACCGCGCCCATGCAGTTCGGACTTAGATGGGGGCAGAGGTTCTAGCGCGTGTAAACCGGAACGCCCGACGGGCGCGACGCAGATTCACGTCGCGCCCCTCGCGTGAGGGTCCCACTGGACAGCTGCGTACCACCGTGCCTGGAGAGCTCTCATGCCCAGTCGCCGTGAGTTTCTGACCCAGGCTGCTCTCACAACTCTCCTGACCGGTGCCAACACTGCCCGCGCAGCTGTGGCGGAGGCAAAAGCCGCTCCGGCCGCGGGCGGCGCCGCGGCGAAAGCGGCCGGGCAGATGAGAACCTACACCGTGCCGCTCACCGATCTCGTCGTCTCGCGTCTCGCCTACGGCAACGCGATGATCGGATTCGATCGCAACAGTCCGGATTTCCTCCCGCAGACGGTCGCCACCATTCAGGCGGCAGTCGATCAGGGCGTCACGCTCCTCGACACCGCCGATGTCTACGCCAACGGCAGATCCGAGGAGGCACTCGGACAGGTGCTGAAAGGCTCTCCGGGCCTACGGCGGCGGCTCGTCATTCAATCCAAATGCGCCATCGTCGAGGGAGGCGCAATCGACGCCAGCCGTGCGCACATCACGGGCTCGGTGGACGGGAGCCTCAAGCGTCTCGGCACGGACCATCTGGATGTTCTGCTGCTGCACTGGCCCGACAACCTGGTCGAGCCGCAGGAGGTGGCGCGCGCCTTCGATGAGCTGCACGGCGCCGGCAAGGTGCGCTACTTCGGCGTCAGCAATTACAGCCCGTATCAGATCGAGCTGCTGCGCAAGCAGGTTCGCCAGCCGCTCGTCATCAATCAGATACAGCTCGGACTCGCGCATTGGTATACGGCAGCAGGGGCATCCAAGGGGGCGATAACCCACGGCGCCGAAGGTGTCATCACTCTCGACTACTGCCGCGTACAGAACATGCAGGTACAGGCCTACTCACCACTGCGGGCCGCCAACATCGGCAAGCCGCCCAATCTCCTCAGCGCCCCGGCAGATGCGTCGCCGGAGGTGCGCAAGGCCGCCGAGGCGCTGCAGGAAGTCGCGCGCGCTCACGACACCTCCCCGGCCGCCATCATGCTTGCCTGGCTCCTGCACCACCCCGCCGGCATCGTGCCGATCATCGGTGCGACCAAGGTCGAGCACGTGGTTGACAACTGCGCCGCCGACCGCGTCGAGTTGAGCCGCACGGAGTGGTATTCGCTGCTGCGAGCTGCGGCGGAGATCGAAGCGCACGCATGACACGGCTGCTGGTGGTTCGGCACGGCCACGTCGAAGGCATGTCCCCGGAGCGCTTTCGCGGGCGCCGGGATGTCGACCTCTCGGACCTCGGTGCCCGGCAGGCGCAAGCCACCGCGCATGCCATTGCGGGCCGGTGGCATCCGGCCGTCATCTACTCGAGTCCGCTGCGGCGCTGCCTGCAGACCGCAGCGGCGATCGGTACGGCCTGCGGCGGCCCCGAGCCAACCGTTCTGGATGATCTCAATGACCTGGACTACGGCGATTGGGAGTGGCATACGCATCAGGAGGTGCGCGCCCGGTGGCCGGAGCTTTTCGAGTGCTGGTTCGCCGCGCCCGAGCTCGTGCGCTTCCCACACGGTGAGTCCCTGCAGGATCTCCTCGCACGCATGGCGAATGTCCTGCGCCGGGTTCGCGAACGGCACGCGGGTGAGACCGTCGTGGTCGTCGGGCACAGCGTCGCCAACCGTGCGCTGCTCCTGCAGACCCTCGACCAGCCGCTCTCGGCGCTCTGGCGGTTGGCGCAGGATGCCTGCTCGGTGAGCGAAATCGAGCTCCTGCCGCGCAGCGCGATCCTGCAGCGGTTCAATCTGACATTTTATTGATCGAGCATCAGGCATAGCCATGGCAGGGGGAAGGCTCACCTCGTTCGACATCGAAGCGCATCGCGGCGGCCGGGCGCTGCGCCCCGAAAACACACTCCCCTCCTTCGCCAACGCTCTGTCGATGGGGGTCGACACCCTCGAGCTCGACATGGGAGTCACCCGGGACGGCGTGGTCGTGGTCTCACATGAGCGCGGGCTGAATCCCGATCTCGCCCGCGCTCCCGACGGCCGCTACATCGCCACGGAAATTCCGCTCGTCAACCTGACGCTCGCAGAGGTCAAGCAGTACGACGTCGGCCAGATCCGTCCGGGGAGCGCCTATGCGGCCCGGTTCCCCGATCAACTGGCGATGCCCGGGACCCGCATCCCGACGCTCGCCGAGGTGTTTGCGCTCGTGCGCCGCTCGGGCGACACCCACGTCCGCCTCAACATAGAGACCAAGATCCACCCGGCTCATCCGCAGGAATCGCCCGACCCGCAGCATTTCGTCGCGGCGGTGCTCGATCTGCTGCGACACGAGAAGTTCAGCGACCGCGTCATCATCCAGTCCTTCGACTGGCGGACGCTGCTGCTCCTCCAGAGGCAGGCGCCAACGATTCCGACCGTCTACCTCACGCAGCACACCGCGCCTGATGCCACGATCTACCGTGATACACCCTCGCCGTGGACCGCCGGTTTCG
>Ga0306921_10005202_pt1 | contig 13475 bp, 26 predicted proteins | sample sta12Cox44000080_FD_203760 | JGI IMG/M metagenome (GOLD analysis project Ga0306921, IMG submission 203760) | Lab enrichment of tropical soil microbial communities from Luquillo Experimental Forest, Puerto Rico - statoxic.12C.oxic.44.000.080 (v2)... | ecosystem: Environmental > Terrestrial >... | reverse complement strand
ACTCGAAGTACCGCCGGAACTGATCCTCCAACACGCCGTAGATGCGCTTGACCTTCTGCTTCTCGCGAAGCTGCAGGCCGTAGCCCGCGAGCTTCGCTTTCCGAGCCTTGCCGTGCTGCCCCGGCGGAAAATTGCGCTTCTCGATCGCGCACTTCTCCGTGTAGCAGCGCTCCCCCTTGAGGAAGAGCTTCATCGCCTCGCGGCGGCACAGACGACAGACCGGACCGATGTAACGAGCCATCAACACAACCTTTCGAGTAATTCCCCCATTACCGGGTTCATCGCTCAGACACGCCGTCGCTTCGGAGGCCGGCACCCATTGTGCGGGATCGGCGTCACGTCGCGGATCGACTTCACCTCGAGGCCGACGGTCTGCAGCGCGCGGATTGCCGACTCGCGCCCCGATCCAGGCCCTTTCACCCGCACGTCGAGCGATCGCATGCCGACGGTCTTCGCGGCATTGCCGGCGTTGAGCGCCGCCTGCGTCGCGGCGAACGGCGTCCCTTTGCGCGACCCCTTGAACCCGATGCCGCCGGCGCTCGACCAGGCGATGACGTTGCCTTCCGTATCGGTGATCGTCACCACGGTGTTGTTGAACGACGCCTGGATATGCGCCAGCCCATGATGGACGACGCGCTTCTCGCCTCGCTTCTTGAATGTCTTCTTGCGCCGTCCGGCCGCGCCTTCTTTTTTCTCCGGTGTCGCGCCTTCGGGTGTCGCCGTCGGTTCGCTCTTCGCCATTTAGATCACCTTCTTCTTCGCGATGGCGCCCTTGCGCGGGCCTTTGCGCGTTCTGGCGTTCGTTCGCGTACGCTGGCCGCGCACCGGCAGGCCCCGGCGGTGGCGCGCGCCACGGTAGCAGCCGATTTCCATGAGCCGCTTGATGTTCATCGAGATCTCTTTGCGCAGATCCCCCTCGACGCCGCCCTGCTCCTCGATGACGCGGCTGATCTTGCGCACGTCGTCCTCCGACAGATCCTTGACCCGCACATCGGGACTGACGCCCGCCTCCTTCAAGATGCCGTTCGAGCGTACGCGCCCGATCCCGAAGATGTAGGTCAACCCGATTTCCACGCGCTTCGTGCGGGGAAGATCAACGCCTGCTATACGCGCCATGCTGTTCGTCCTTGGTTCTAAGTCCTTGGTTCTTTGTCCGTCCTTGGTCCTTCGTCCTCAGCCCTGGCGCTGTTTGTGCTTCTGATTGGGACAGATCACCCGCACGACGCCACGGCGCCGGACAATCTTGCACTTGTCGCAAATCCGCTTCACCGACGCACGCACCTTCATCTTTGTCTCCCGTCAACAAGCTTTTCGACGATCCGCCCGCGCCCGACGTCGACGGGCGAGAGCTCGACCCTCACGTGATCTCCGACGAGGAGTCGCACGAAGTTCCGGTCGATCCGGTCGGCGATGTGGGCCATCAGGCTGCCGCCCTCATCGAGCCGTACCCGATACAGGCCGCTCGGTAGCTGCGCCGTCACGACGCCGGCGCCGGCCGCCCTCCCGGTCGAGCTCCCCCGCACTAGTTCCGCACCGCGACACGAACGACGGGGACTTCCCTCGCCGTCAGGATCCACGGCCCTTCCGCCGTCACAGCGACGGTGTGCTCGAAGTGTGCCGACAAGCTGCCATCGCGCGTGACGGCAGTCCACCCGTCGGCGAGCACCTTCACCGCCGCCTTGCCGGCGTTCACCATCGGCTCGATCGCGAGCACCATCCCCTCGCTCAACCGTGGCCCCCGGCCCGCTTCGCCGTAGTTCGGGACCTGCGGCTCCTCGTGCATCCGCTGGCCAATGCCGTGACCGACGAACTCACGAACGACGCTGAACCCGTACCCCTCGACGTGCTCTTGAACAGCGTGACCGATATCCGAAATGCGGCCGCCCACCTTCACGTGCTCGACCGCCCTGTAAAGCGCCTCCTCGGTCACGCGAAGCAGCGTGGCTGCCTCCTCCGAGACCTGTCCGACCGGGAGCGTGATCGCGCTGTCGCCGTAATAACCATCGAGGGACGCCCCGACGTCAATCGACACGACGTCGCCCTCGTTCAATATCCGCCGGCCCGACGGAATCCCGTGAATGACTTCCTCGTTGACCGACGCGCAAATCGTCGCCGGGTAGCCGAGATACCCTTTGAACGCCGGTATCGCCCCCGCCTGCCGGATACGCTTTTCCGCCGCCTCGTCCAGATCGGCGGTCGTCACGCCCGGTGCCACGAGCGATGCGAGCTCGGTCAAGACTTCACCGACGAGCCGGCCCGCCTCGCGCATACGCTCGAGCTCAGCAGTCGAACGGCAGATGATCACAGACGGCCCCCGACGCGCGCGTTACGGGCCGCCGCAATCTCAGCGGCCAGCTCCGCTGCGACCTGGTCCGGCGCCTGGGCGCCGTTGACCGATCGAAACGTCTCCCGGTTCCGGTAAAAGTCGACCAGCGGTTTCGTGTTCATTCGATACACTCTTAAACGCTCTCGCACGACGACATCCGAGTCGTCCGTGCGCTGTACCAGCTTTCCGCCGCAAAACGCGCAGCGATCGCCCGCCTCCGTCCGGCCTTGCCCGGGGTCCCCGGGGCGGATGCCGCCGCGAGGCGGAATGTCGGCGGTGCGGCCGCAGCTTTCGCAAATCATCCGCGTGCTCAGTCTCCGCACGAGCTCCGGTTCCGGCACGACGATCTCGACGACGATGAGCGGATCGCGCCCATCCATGATGGCGTCGAGCGCCGTCGCCTGGGCGACGGTGCGCGGAAAACCGTCGAGGATGAACCCGCACGCCGCGTCCGGCCGTGCCAGCCGGTCGCTCACGATGCCGATCATCACGTCATCACTGACGAGCTCGCCGCGATCCATAATCGCCTGCGCGCGCCGGCCGATTTCCGTCCCGTCCTGCACAGCGGCGCGCAGCATATCGCCCGTCGAAATCTTCGGGATCCGATGTTCTCGGGCGAGGCGTTCGGCCTGAGTGCCCTTCCCCGCGCCCGGCGGGCCCAACATGATCAGGTTCAGGGCCATAGGATCGTTGGTGCCCGACGCGCCGCACTCGCTATGCCCGCCGCCCGCGAATCCGCGTCTTCTTCATGAAACCGTCGTAGTGGCGCATGATGAGCTGGCTTTCCACCTGCTGGACGGTATCCATCGCGACGCCGACCACGATCAACAGCGACGTGCCGCCGAAGTAGAACGGCACGTTCATCCCCTCGGTAATGAACTTCGGAAGCGCGGCATCCAACCAGTCGCCGATGAACGGGATCGGCGCGACGCGGAAGCCGCTGATCAGGAAGTTCGGCAGGAGCGCGATGAGCGCGAGGTACACCGCGCCTGCCAGCGTGATGCGCGCGAGAATCGAATCGATGTACTCGGCCGTCCGCTTGCCCGGGCGGATGCCCGGTACGAACCCGCCGTACTTCCGCATGTTCTCGGCCACATCGTCGGGATTGAAGACGATGGCCGTGTAGAAGTAGGTGAAAAAGATGATGCCCGCAACGTAGAGCAGGTTGTACAGCGGCATCCCGAAATTGAGCTGCGTCGTCAGGGCCTCGCTGAGACGGCCCGGGAACGCCTGCGCGATCGTGGCCGGAAACGCGAGAATCGACGAGGCGAAGATCACTGGGATCACGCCGGCCGTATTGACCTTCAGCGGAATATGCGTGCTCGAGCCGCCGTACATCCGCCGTCCGACGACCCGCTTGGCGTACTGCACGGTGACGCGGCGATGGCCGCGCTCGACGAAGATGATCGCGGCGACCACGGCAACCATCAGCACCAGGAGGAACAGAATGCGGAGAAGGCCGATCTGCCCCGTTCGCATCTGGTCGACCATCTGAATGACCGCGCGCGGGAAGCCGACCACGATGCCGGCGAAAATGATGAGCGACATCCCGTTGCCGACGCCGCGCTCGGTGATCTGCTCGCCGAGCCACATGACGAAGCAGGTGCCGGTCGTCAGCGTGAGCATCGTCATCAAGCGAAAGCCCCATCCGGGGTTGATCACCAGGTGATAGCCGCCCGGCGCGGTGTTCTTCTCGAGAAAGATCGCAATGCCCGCAGCCTGCACGATGCTCAGCAGGATCGTTCCGTAACGGGTGTACTGCGTGATCTTGCGGCGGCCGAGCTCGCCTTCCTTCGAGAGCTTCTCGAGGTACGGCCAGACCACGGTCAGCAGCTGCAGGATGATCGACGCGCTGATGTAGGGCATGATGCCGAGCGAGAAGATCGTCATCTTCGACAGACCCCCGCCGGAGAACATGTCGTACAGGCCGAACATCGTGTTCTTGAGCTGATCCGCAAACTGCAGCACCGCGTTGTTGTCGACGCCGGGAATCGTGATGTGATGCCCGACCCGATACACGGCCAGCAGTCCCAGCGTGTACAGAACGCGGTTGCGCAGGTCCGAAACGGTGAAGATGTTCTTCAGGCTCTCATTCACGCGAGTTGCTCCGTCGCGCCGCCCGCCGCGGCGATCTTTTCAGCCGCCTTCCCACTGAACTTGTGCGCGCGCACGGTCAGCGCCCTGCCGACCTCGCCGCGCGCGAGAACCTTGATCTTCCGGGCGCGACCGGGCACGAGCCCCGTCTCGCGCAGCAAATCAGGCGTGACGATCGTCCCGGCCTCGAATCGCAGGCCGAGCGTATCGAGGTTGACGACCTCGTAGTCGATGCGGAACGGGTTATGGAAGCCGCGCTTCGGCACGCGCCGGTGCAACGGCATCTGGCCGCCTTCGAACCCCCGCTTGAACTTGAACCCCGATCGAGACTTTGCGCCCTTGTTTCCCCGCCCCGCGGTCTTCCCCTGCCCGGACCCCTGGCCGCGGCCGATGCGCTTCTTCGCGTGCTTCATGCCCTTCGGAGGGCGCAGATTACTCAATGACATAGGAGACTTCCTACGGGACCCACCCGACTCCCCTGACTTACCCGACCTCCACTAAGTGTCGCACTTTGTGGATCATCCCGCGCGTCGCCGGCGTATCTTTCAGCTCCACGGTCTGCCTGATCCGGCGCAGGCCGAGACCCGTCACGACGGCCGCCTGACGGCGGTTGAACCCGATTGGTCTCCTGACCAGCGTCACTTTGACGGTTTCGCCCTTCGTGTCGGTTCGTTCGTTGGCCATATCGGGTTCACACCGTCGAAGCGAGCTCGTTGACGTCCTTGCCCCGGAGCCGCGCGATCGCCACCGGATCCTTCAACGAATCGAGCCCGACCACCGTCGCGCGCACGACGTTGTGCGGGTTCGCCGATCCGATCGACTTCGTCAGAATGTTCGTAATCCCGGCCGCCTCGACAACGGCGCGGACCGCCCCCCCGGCGATGATGCCGGTCCCGTCCGGCGCGGGCTTCAACAGCACGCTGCCGGCGCCGAAGTTGCCAATCACCGCATGAGGGATCGTCGACCCCTGCAGCGGCACGCGGATGAGGTTCTTCTTCGCCGCCTCGATGCCTTTCTTGATCGCCGACGGGACTTCCTTCGCCTTCCCGACGCCGAAGCCTACGACGCCGTGCCCGTCGCCAACGACCACGAGCGCGCTGAAGCTCAGGTTCTTGCCGCCCTTGACCACTTTCGTGACGCGGTTGATCGAGACGACGTTGTCTTTGATATCGAGCTGTGACGGGTCGATCCGTTCTCGTGTACGCATGAATACTCCCGCGAGCCTCCCGGCTAAAAATCCAAGCCTGCCTTGCGGGCGGCATCGGCGACCGCGCGAATGCGCCCGTGATACAGGAACCCGCTCCGGTCGAACACCACGCGCTTGATGCCCTTCTCGATCGATCGCTCGGCAATGGCCTTGCCGACAGCCTCCGCGCCCTTCAGGTTGCCGCCGCGCGCGCCCTTCGGAAAGGCGCCCTTCAACGAGGCGTCGACGCTCGACGCGGCAACGAGCGTTGTTCCGGCGAGATCGTCGATGACCTGCGCATAAATGTGTCCGGTACTGCGGAACACGCTCAGGCGCGGCCGTTCGACCGTGCCGAAGATCCGCTTCCGCTGGCGAAGCTGGATGCGATGGCGGCGGTCGTGCTTGGTCGTAATCTTCATTTGGCTCCTGTCTTGCCCGCTTTCTTCTTCAGCACTTCGCCCGTGTATCGCACGCCTTTCTGCTTGTACGGATCCGGCTCGCGCAGGCGCCGAATGTTGGACGCCACCTGGCCGACGAGCTGACGATCCGCGCCGGTCACCGTGATGTGCGTCTGCTTGTCGATCGCCACGTCGATGCCCGGGGGAATGTCGAAGACCACCGCATGCGAATAGCCCAGCGCAAAGACCACCTGTTTGCCTTTCAGCTCCGCGCGGTAGCCGACGCCGACGATGTCGAGCTCCTTCTTGAAGCCTTGCGTGACGCCGACGACGGCGTTGGCCACCAGACTCCGAGCGAGCCCGTGAAACTTGCCCAGCTCGGGGTTGTCCGTCGCGAGCTTCGCCACGAGATGACCGTCGGCCACCTCGAAGGTGATGCCGGCCGGGTACGCCTGGCGCAGCTTCCCTTTCGGCCCCTGGACTTCGACCGCCCCCGGGGTCTGGTCCAGGACCTTGACGGTGACGCCTTTGGGAATCGCGATGGGTTTCTTGCCGATTCGAGACATATCTGATTCTCTACCAGACGTTGCAGAGCACTTCGCCGCCGACGCCAGCCTTCGCGGCCGCGCGGCCCGTCATCACCCCTCGCGACGTCGTCAGGATGCTGGTGCCGAGCCCGCCGAGGACTTCGGGGACGTCCTCCTTGCCGAAATAGACGCGGCGCCCAGGTCGGCTGATGCGCTCGACGCCGGTGATGAGCCGCTCGCCGTGCGGACCGTACTTCAAGAACAGCCGCAGCGTCCGGGTCTGCACGCTAGTCTCGGTCGACGCCTCGTCCAGGAGCTTGAAGCCCTGAATGTATCCTTCATCCTGGAGGATGCGCGCGATCTCCATCTTCATGCGAGACGAGGGCATGTCGACACGCGTGTGCTTGGCGCCCACGGCGTTCCGAATACGGGTCAGCATGTCTGCGATAGGGTCTGTCATAGCTCGTTACTCGTTACTCGTGGCTCATTACTCGTGGCTCGACCAAATTCGCGATCACCAGCTGCTCTTGGTCACGCCGGTGACGTCACCCTCGAGCGCCAGCTTCCGGAAGCACAACCGGCACAGGGCGAATTTCCGCATGTAGCCGCGCGGGCGCCCGCAGAGGCGGCAGCGATTGCGCAGCCGGATCCTGAACTTGGGTTTCTTCTGCTCTTTCGCGATTTTGGCGGTAGTGGCCATCGTGTTCTCTCGACTCTCGCTCCGTGCTCCCGTTACGAAGCGCGAAACGGCATCCCGATAAACTGCAACAGTTTCCGCGCCTCTTGGTCGGTTCGGGCGGTCGTGACGACCGAGACGTTCATGCCGCGCGCCTTGTCGACTTTCATGTAGTCGATCTCGGGGAAGATCAGCTGGTCGCGCAGGCCGAGCGTGTAGTTGCCGCGGCCGTCGAACCCTTTCGGCGACACGCCCTTGAAGTCTCGGACCCGGGGCAACGCGATATTCATCAACCGATCCAGGAACTCCCACATCCGTTCGCCGCGCAACGTCACCATCGCCCCGATCGGCATCCCTTTTCTGACCTTGAACGCCGCAATGGACTTCTTCGAGCGGCGCGTCACAGCCTTCTGGCCCGTGATGCGCGCGAGCTCGTCGGCGCCGGTGTCGACGATTTTCGCGTTCGACGTCGCTTCACCAAGCCCCATGTTGACGACGACCTTGTGAATCCTCGGCACCGCCATGACGTTCTTGTAGCCGAACTCCTTCGTCAGGGCGGGGACGACCTCCTTGGTGTATCTCTCTCTGAGCCTGGCGGTCATTTGTCGACCACTCCCTCGCACTTGCGGCAGATGCGCACCTTGCGGCCGTCGCCGAGAATCTTGTGTCCGATGCGCGTCTGCTGCCCGCACTCGGGGCAGACGAGCTGGACGTTGCTCGCGTGCAACGACGCCTCGCGCTCCACGATACCGCCCTTGATCTGCTTGCCGGGGTTCGGCTTCGTGTGGCGCTTGATCATGTTCACGCCTTCGACGATCAGGCGGTTGCGGCCGGCCTCGCCCGGCAGCACCTTCAGCACGCGGCCGCGCTTTCCGCGGTCCTTGCCGGTGACGACCAGCACGTTGTCGTTCTTGCGAATCGGGGTAGCTAAGCGTGACATCACAGCACTTCCGGCGCGAGCGAAATAATCTTCATGAAGCGCCGCTCGCGCAGCTCGCGCGCCACCGGGCCGAACACGCGCGTCCCGATCGGCTCGCCCTGATCGTTGATGAGGACAGCCGCATTCCGGTCGAAGCGTATATAGCTGCCGTCGCGGCGCCGCTGCTCCTTCACGGTCCGGACGATCACCGCCTTCACGACCTGCCCCTTCTTGACGTTGCTTTCCGGCGTCGCTTCCTTCACCGAAGCCGTCACGATGTCGCCAAGCCTCGCGTAACGACCGGTCGATCCGCCAATCGGGTTGATGACGGCGATCTTGCGCGCGCCCGAGTTGTCGGCGACGTCCAAAATGGAGCGCATCTGAATCATCGTTGCCTCTCCGCAGTCGCGTCGGTCTGACCTGCCTGACCGACCCGACCTACCCGACCCATCTGGCTCAACTCAGACCTCCGCCGCTCTCCGCACCACGGATTTGAGCGCCCAGCGTTTCCGGCGGCTGAGCGGCCGCGTTTCGACGATCTCGACGATATCGCCCGGCCTGGCTTCGTTCTTCTCGTCGTGCACCAGGAACTTCGACGTACGGCGGGTCGTCTTGCCGTAGAGGCCGTCGCGAACCTGCCACTCGACGGCCACGGTGATGCTCTTCTGCATCTTGTTGCTGACGACGACGCCGGTCTTCTCGGACTTTTGAGCCATTTTTTCGCTACCCTGCCCGTTTCTGGCGCAGCACGGTCTTCACGCGCGCAAGATCGCGGCGGACCGCGCGAACCTTATCGGGAGACTCGAGCTGGCCCATCGACTTCTGGAGTCGCATGCGAAACAGCTGATCGGTCAGCTCGCGCTCCTTCGCACCGAGCTCGTCGACCGCGAGGTCGCGCAGTTCGGCGGCTTTCATAGCATCTTCTCCTGCGCAAAGCGCGTCGCGAACTTCGTGAGAATCGGCAGCTTCGCGGCCGCCAGCTTCATCGCCTCGCGAGCCTCTTTCTCGCTCACGCCCTCCATCTCGAACAGCACCCGGCCGGGGCGAACGACAGCCACCCACTGCTCCGGCGCGCCCTTCCCCTTGCCCATGCGCGTTTCCTGGGGCTTTTTCGTGATCGGCTTGTCGGGGAAGACGCGCACCCAGATCTTGCCGCCGCGCGCGACAAACCGCGTCATCGCGACGCGCGCCGCCTCGATCTGCCGATCCGTCAGCCAGCAGGGCTCGAGCGCCTTCAGCCCGAAATCGCCAAACGACACGTCGCCGCCTCGCCACGCCTTGCCGCGCATGCGGCCGCGCTGCTGCTTCCTGAACTTCACTTTCTTCGGCATCAACATCGCGTCATCCCCGAGCCGCCGGCCGCCGCGGCGCCCGCTCCCTGTATTCCTCGTCCCGACCTCTTTGCGGAACGAGGCGCTCCCCCTTGTAGAGCCAGACCTTGATGCCGATCTGACCGTAGGTCGTGTTCGCCTCCGCGAAGCCGTAGTCGATGTCGGCGCGCAGCGTCTGCAGCGGCAGCTGCCCGTGGAGGTACCACTCGGAGCGCGCGATCTCCGCGCCGTTCAGCCGCCCGGACACGCGCACCTTGATCCCTCGAGCGCCGAACCGCAGCGCCGATTCGACCGCTTTGCGCATGGCCCGGCGGAACGCGACGCGCTTCTCGAGCTGCATCGCCACCGACTCGGAGATGAGCTGGGCATCGAGCTCGGGCTTCTGGATCTCCTGGATGTTGATGAAGACCTCACGGCTCGTCCGCTTCTGAATCTCCTGCTTCAACTTGTCGACTTCCGTTCCCTTGCGGCCGATGATGATCCCGGGCCTCGAGGTGTAGATGTCGATCTTCAGCCGGTTGACGGCGCGCTCGGTCTCGATCTTGGCGACGCCCGCGTGCGCGAACCTCTTCTTCAGGCTCTGGCGCAGCGCCAGATCCTCGTGCAGCAGCTTCGCGTAGTCCTTGTTCGAGTACCACCGCGATCGCCATGTCTTGTTGAAGCCGAGACGGAATCCAAACGGGTGAACCTTCTGGCCCACGTCTACTCCTTCACCTGATCACTTCTTCGTTTCGTTCGCCGGTTTCTTCCGCTGCGGACGCTTGGGTCTCGCGCCCGCCTCGTCGGTCCGGCCGACGGCGACGACTTTCTCGGGCCGCTCGGCCACCTGCACGGTCAGGTGCGCGGTCCGCTTCAAGACGCGGAACGCGCGTCCCATCGGCGCCGGGCGCACCCGCTTGGCCGACGGTCCCTGGTTCGCGAAGCACGCCGACACATACAACCGATCGACGTCGCCGCTGAAGCCCTCTTTGTTCTGGGCGTTCGCAATCGCCGACCGCAGCACCTTGGCGATGTCGTCCGCAATCGCCTTCCGCGTGTACTTCAGCGTCGCGAGCGCGCGGTTGACGTCCTTGCCTCGGATCAACGCCAGCACGAGCCCCGCTTTCTGGGCGGACGTGCGAATATAGCGGGCCGTCGCGCGCCCCGCGGTTTCCGAAGTGGCCATGACTCAGCTCCCGCCTCCGGCGGGCTTTCCGCCGCTCGCCGGCGCGGCCGTTCCAGCGGGCGCCGCGGCCGGCGCCGCCCCCGGGGCTCCCGCCGCGCTTGCAAGCGCCGCGGCTCTCTCCGCCACCTTCGTGGTGTGCCCCTTGAAGATCTTGGTCGGCGCGAACTCACCCACCTTGTGGCCCACCATGTTCTCGGTGATATAGACGGGGATGAACTTCTTGCCGTTGTGCACGGCAAGCGTGTGCCCGACCATCTCCGGAATGACGGTGGATCGCCGTGACCACGTCTTGATGACCTTCTTGTCGACGCCCGCTCGATTCATCGCCTCGACCTTCTCGAGAAGCGGCGTGTCGACGAACGGACCCTTTTTCAACGATCTGCCCATAGTCGTTACTCGTGGCTCACTTCCCGCGCCTCTGCACGATGAACTTGTCGGTTGCCTTCCGGTTGCGCGTCTTGTACCCCTTCGTCGGCAGACCCCACGGCGACACCGGATGCCGGCCGCCGGACGTCTTGCCCTCGCCGCCGCCCAACGGATGATCCACAGGGTTCATCGCTACGCCGCGCACATGAGGACGCCGGCCCAGCCAGCGGCTCCGCCCGGCCTTGCCGATCGACACGTTCTCGTGCTCCAGATTGCCGACCTGACCGATCGTGGCGTAGCACTCCATGTTGATGTTGCGGATCTCGCCTGACGGCATCTTGACCGACGCGTAATCTCCCTCTTTTGCTACCACCTGCACGAACGATCCGGCGCTGCGCGCAATTTGCCCGCCCTTCCCAGACTTCAGCTCCACGTTGTGCACCAGCGTCCCGAGCGGGATGTTCTTGAGCGGCAGGGCGTTGCCCGGCAGGATGTCGGCCGTCTCGCCCGCGACGATCGTGTCGCCGACCTTCAGGCCGATCGGCTGCAGGATGTAGCGCTTCTCGCCGTCGGCGTAGGTCACGAGCGCGATCCGCGCCGAGCGATTCGGGTCGTACTCGATCGTCGCGACCTTGGCCGGAATGTCGCGCTTGTCCCGCTTGAAATCAACGTTCCGGTACATCCGCTTGTGGCCGCCGCCGCGCCACCACGACGTCAGCTCGCCGCGGTTGTTGCGTCCGCCGGACCGGTGGAGCGGTTCGACGAGCGGCTTGTACGGCTCTTCGGAGGTGATCTCGTCGAAGAGCTGCACTGTCTGAAACCGTTGACCGGGCGTCGTCGGATTGAACTTGCGAACAGGCATGCTATGCCCCTTCCAGGAATTCCGGCATTTTGGCGCCTTTGGCCAGGCGCACGTACGCCTTCTTCCAGTCCGAGCGCCGGCCGGCGAAGCGGCCCTGACGCTTGACCTTCCCATGGGCGATGCTCGTGCGCACGCTCTCGACCTTGGCGCCGAGGAGCTTCTCGATCGCGCGCTTGACCTCCATCTTGTTCGCGTTCGGCGCGACCTGGAACACGATCGTCCGCCCATCCTCGCGGAGAATGGATGTTTTCTCCGTGATGAGCGGCCGGCGGATGACGTCTGTCAGTTTCATCGTCGATTCCAATGGCGCTCGGCAGGCGCTACGCGAGCGCCTCCTGCAGCCTTTCGAGTGCGCCCCGCGTGGCGACGACGCGGCGGGCATCGATCACGTCGCGGGCGGTCAGCCGCGCGCTCGCCACGAACGACACGCCGGGAATGTTCTTGACCGACCGCGACAGCTTCTCGTCGACGGCCACATCGACCAGGACCGCCTTGTCCACGCAGCCCAGACGCTTGAGCAGCTCCACAGCCGCCTTGGTCTTGATTTCCTCGGCCGCGAGCGCGTCCACCACGACGAGCGCCTGATCCTTGACTTTCTGGGCGAGCGCCGCGCGAAGCGCTCCGCGCTCGACTCTCTTCGGCAGGCGGAAGTCGTAGCTGCGCGGTCGCGGTCCGAACACGGTGCCTCCCTTGCGCCACAGCGGGTTCCGGATCTCGCCGACGCGCGCGCGCCCGGTGCCCTTCTGGCGCCACGGCTTCTTGCCGCTGCCGCTGACGAGCGCTCGGTTCTTGGTCATGTGCGTGCCGCGTCGCTCCGCCGCGTTCGCGTGCACGACCGACTCCCACATCAGGTCGGTGTTCACACGCCCGCCGAACACATCCTCACGCACATCGACGGTGCCGACTTTCTCGTTCTCCTGGTTCACGACATCCAGTTGCATGGCTCGTTACTCGCAGCTCGTCATTACTTCTTCGCTTTCTTCGGCTTCTCGACCTGCGCCACCTTGACGCGCTTGGCGGCGACTGCTTTCCGAACCATCACGTAGCTCGCCGGCGCGCCCGGAATGCCGCCTTCGACGACGATGAGGTGGTTGTCCGGATCCACGCGCAGGACCTTCAGGTTGCGAACCGTGACGCGCCCGCCGCCCATCCGCCCCGCCGCCCGCATCCCCTTCACGACGCGGGACGGAAACGACGACGCGCCAATCGAGCCGGGCGCGCGATGGAACATCGACCCGTGCGTTGCGGCGCCGCCGCCGAAATGGTGCCGTCGGACGACGCCCTGGTAGCCCTTGCCTCGTCCCGTCCCGACGATGTCGACGCGCTCCCCGTTCGCGAAGATCGAGGCGAGCACCTGATCGCCGACCTGGGGCCGAGCGGCGCCGTCTGGACCTCCAGGGCCCGCCGCCAGCCTCACCTCTCGCCTCACCCGCGTCGGCGGCACATTCGCCTTCTTGAAATGCCCCGACGTCGGCTTGTTGGTCTTGCTGGGTGTTTCTTCGACGAGCCCGAGCTGCACCGCCTCGTACCCGTCGGTCTCGGCGGTCTTGGCCTGGACGACGACGCAAGGGCCGGCCTTGATGACCGTCGCCGGGTGGACGGTGCCGTCGGCGTCGAACACCTGC
>Ga0306921_10005197_pt1 | contig 13479 bp, 10 predicted proteins | sample sta12Cox44000080_FD_203760 | JGI IMG/M metagenome (GOLD analysis project Ga0306921, IMG submission 203760) | Lab enrichment of tropical soil microbial communities from Luquillo Experimental Forest, Puerto Rico - statoxic.12C.oxic.44.000.080 (v2)... | ecosystem: Environmental > Terrestrial >... | reverse complement strand
CAGGCTCGCCGACGCCGCCCCATTTCTTGCCGATCGTGGGGATGATGTGGACTTCGGTCTTTGGCGCGTCTTTGAAGCGCACGACCGGGTAGGTGTCGAAGTTGCCCTGCTCGACCCGGCCGTTCCTGACCGTGATCTCGCCGAACAGCGCGGCCGAAAGCCCGTAGATCATGCCACCTTCGAGCTGCGTCTCGACGCCGCGCGGGTTCACCACGACGCCGCAGTCGCAGGCGATCACCACCCGCTCGACCTTGACCGCGCCGTTCGTTACCGCGACCTCGGCGATCATGCCGACGACCGAATCGTAGCTCTCGTGGATGGCGACGCCGCGGCCCTTGCCCCTGGGCATCGGCTTGCCCCAGTCGCCCTTCTCGACCAGAACGTCGAGCACCCGTTGGAAGTCGGGGCGGTGGGCGAGCAGTTCGCGTCGAATGGCCACGGGGTCCTTGCCTGCCGCGTGCGCCATCTCGTCGATGAAGCTTTCCATGAAGAACACGTTCTGGGAGTGGCCAGGCGCGCGCCAGGGGCCGAGCGGCACGTGCGTGTTCTTGATGATCGAGACGACGCGGAAGTTCGGGAGCTTGTACGCCGTGTTGATCAGCCCTTGCGTCGTCTGCGGGTCGAGGCCATTGCGGACGGCTTGCGGGTTCGAACTGCCGGCCGAATTACGCATGTCGAGCGCAATCGGCGTGCCGTCGGCCGCAAATCCCGCCTTGAAGCGGATCGCCGCCTGGGTGCGGTACCGGCCCTGGCGGATTTCCTCTTCGCGTGTCCAGATCAGCTTGACCGGCTTGCCGACCGCCTTGGAGACCGCGACCGCTTGGGCGACTTCGTCGGGACGCAGCCGCCGGCCGAACCCGCCGCCGGAGAACGTGTTGTGGATGTGGACGTTCTCAGGCTTTACGCCGGACGCCTGCGCGGCGAACGTCAACGCCAGATCGGCGTTCTGGGTGCCGACCCAGACGTCGACGCGATCGGCCTGCACATGCGCGGTGGCGTTGAGCGGCTCCATCGGCGCGTGCGCGATGATCGGCACGTCGTAGGTCGCCTCGATCACTTTGGCCGCGGTCTGCATGGCGGCGTCGACATTGCCGTCGTTGCGGGCGTCGGCACCCTTCTGATCGAGGGCACTGATGTAGTCTTTCCGGAACTGCACGCTGTCGGTCGAACCCGCGGCGCCGACCTCCCACTCGATCGGCAGCACGTCGAGCGCAGTCTGTGCACGCCAATGCCGGTCGGCCACCACCGCGACGGCGTCCTTGAGCTTGACCACCTGCATGACGCCGCGGCGGCCGGCGATCACACCTTCGTGGACCGCCTTCACGGTGCCGCCGAACACCGGGCAGGCGATGATCGCCGCATGCACCATGTCGGGCACGTCGAGGTCGATGCCGTACTTTGCGCTGCCGTTGATCTTGAGCGGCACGTCGAGCCGCGTGAGCCTTCTGCCGATGAACTTGAACTGATCGGGCTTCTTGATCGCGGGCTCCTTGTCGAGCTTGACCGCGGCCGCCTCGACCGCCAACTCGCCAAATCGGAACGTGCGGCCGGTCGGCTTGTGGGTGACCTTGCTCATCGCCGCCGTGCAATCGGACGCTGGCACGTTCCAGCGCTTCGCCGCCGCCGCAATGAGGCGTTCGCGTGCGCTCGCGCCGGCCTGCTGCACCATCTCGCCGGTCTCGCGCACCGCGCGGCTCCCGCCGGTGCTCAGACTGCCATAGACCTTGTTGTCCCTGAGATTGCGGTTGGCCGAGGCGTATTCGGGTTTCACCAAATCCCAGTCGCATTCGAGCTCTTCGGTGAGAATTTGCGGCAGTGCCGTGAAGGAGCCTTGCCCCATCTCGGCGCGGCCGTAGCGGATGATCACGCTGTCATCGGGATTTATTACGACCCAGGCGTTGATCTCGCCGGCATGCGGAAGGTCATCGCTCCAGGGGCGCGGGCTCAAGGTTGCCGCCTCGGCGAAACTTCCGGTTCCGATGCCGAGCGCAAAACCGCCGGCGGCGGTGAGCGAGGTGGCGATGAACTGGCGGCGAGAGAATTGATGCATGATCGTCATGGCTGTTCTCCCGCTCAAATCTTCATCAGCGCGGCGGCGCGATGAACCGCGCGGCGCAACCGCTCATAAGTGCCGCAACGGCAGATGTTGGTGAGATTGGCGTCGATGTCGGCATCGGTGGGATTGGGATTGGCCTTGAGATAGGCAGCCGCCGCCATGATCTGGCCGGACTGGCAATAGCCGCACTGCGGCACTTGTTCGGTGAGCCAGGCTTGCTGCACTGGATGCCGGCTGTCAGGGGAGAGCCCCTCGATGGTGGTGATGTCGGCACCGTCGACGATGCTGATCGGCGTGGTGCAGGAGCGCACCGCCTGGCCGTTGACGTGTACGGTGCAGGCGCCGCATTGCGCGATCCCGCAGCCGAACTTGGTACCGGTTAATCCGATCTCCTCGCGCAAGACCCAGAGAAGCGGCATTTCGCCCTCGACATCGAGCTGATGCGAGGTCCCGTTGACCCTGATTGTGACCATGATTGAGTTCCGCTGCGCCGAGTCCCAGGGACAGCAGGCCGGCGCCGAGCTCTGCTGCCCATTGAATTTGTGGCCGGCCGTGCCACGCATCCGCCAAGCGGCATGATGGATGGACGGATCGCACCTCCGGAATTGAGCCGAATGGTAGGCGCTTTCTGACCCGGTTGGAAGCCTGGGCGTGAGTGATGATCGGCCGATGCGATTCGGCCGCTTACCTCGGCAGCACCAGTTGGTGGACCGTGTTCGAGGTCCCTCCCTCCGGAGGCGGGTTGAAGACATGCACGGCAACGGCGCGGTCGCCGATAATCCCGATGTTCTGCACCGGCCCTGGCGCGCTGTAGGGGTTCGGTGTGGCGCGCGCGATCGTCCGCACCGGGAGATCGAACTCCAAGTGCCGCGGGTCGCGGAAGGTCGTCTTGACCGAGATACCGTCGACCCGAACCAGAGACGTCATCATGAATCCGCTTCCTTCCAACACCACTCGAACGGACCGAGATCCCTCCTTCACGCTGCTCGGCTGGATCGAGCTGATCACCGGCGCAAAGGTCGATGCCGCGAGCGAGCCGGCGGGCCTGAGGAGCGTGACATACTCGGGATGGTAGCCCAGTTCGACCCAGCGTCCGTTCTTCATCACCCGTTCGATCTTTTTGGTGTTCGAGATGTCGCTCGAGGGATCCGCACCTACGACGACGAGATCGGCATAATTGCCGGGGCGGATCGAGCCTATCTTTGCCCTGCCGCGTGCCCCGTTCTTGCCCTCCAGCAATTCCGCGGGCCATGAGGTTGCGGCCTTGAGGGCTTGCATTGGCGTGAAGCCCGCCTCGACCAGCATCTCCATCTCATGATGCTGGCTCAGACCCGGCGTTCCCCCGGTGACCGTATCGGTACCCGCGTGAATCTTGCCTCCCGCCGCGGCGAACCTGCGCGTGAACTCGAGCACGTTTCGAAATCCGGCCTCGAACTCCTTGCGATCTGCCGCCGGCAAGCGGGCGACCCACGGCATGCTTTCGTAGCGCGAGGAAAAGTTCTTGATCTGCCGTTGCCTCGCGAGAATGCTGTCGGTGATATTCCTCGGAAAATACACGAGGTCGGGGTCCCTCAGCGTCAGATAGTCCTCGTATTCGCGCTGCGGCGCGCGCCTGCTCATGCCCCCCCATTCGTAGTGCAGCGTCGGATTGAGATAGACGCCCCGCCGCGCAGCATCCGCGATCATCCCGTCCAGCTTGTTCCAATCGGTCATCGACGTTGCCCAGGTCAGCAACTTGCCTTCCTGAAAGGAACGCAGCTCCTGGGGCGACATGACGGCCTCTCCGAAGCCCCAGATATGTTCGATGATGTCGATACCGTCGCGCAGCGAGCCGGGCGCGTTGTCGGTATGGCCGAAGACCAGAAAGCCTGCCTTGTGGGCCTCTTCGGCGGCAATCGCATAGGCGCGGGCAATCCTGTCATTGTATTGAGGGAACCACGCCAGATCGGGTTCGTTCAGAAGCCAATTGCGCACCGCTTGGCGGATGTCGGCTTCCGAGGAGCTTTCGGTAAATGGCAGTCGACCTCCGCTGTGAAAGAAGCGCGGAAGATCGGCGACGTCCTGGCTTTTTGCGCGTGACGCCTTGGGTACGTTCTCCAGCGCGATGACGGAAGTCACCCCGTGATTGACATAGAGTTCGCCCATCCATTCTTGCCAGTGCACATGGGAATCGAACAATCCCGGGATTATGAATTTTCCGCTGAGATCGAGCACTTGCGCCCCCGCCGGCGTGGTCGCATCCGCGGGAAGCAAGTCTCGAATGGTATTCCCCTCGATCAGCAGTGAGCGATCTCGAAGGGGTACGTCGGAGAGTCCGTCGATGATCGTCGCACCCCTGATGACAAGCGTCGAAGGCGCCTGCGCTCGGCTGGCCGTCAGTGCGGCAAACGCGAAAATTGCAGTGACAAGCAGGGCCAGAAGAACGGGTCTGATACGCATCTTTGACGTCCTCCGAGCAACCCGTGGCGTTATGGATTGACCATTCCACGTTGGCCTATTGGGCTTTGTTAAGGAGATTATTGCATCGCTGCGATCTGATCCAGCGATCCGAAGATCCGGAGCATCGCGCCTTCGGCGGCGAAATAGACGGCGGGCCGTGGTCACTTCGACTCCGGCGCCTGTTTAGGGCTCTTTCCAATTTGAGCGCGCGTCCGCATTCCGGTATCGTTCGCAGCCAGGCGTGCGCAGGGAGCAAATCATGAGTCGAGGGCGGCAATTCCGGGAACTGCTGCGGCGCGGCGGTCTGACGATCGCGCCTGGTGCCTATGATTGCATAACGGCGCGATCGATCGCCCAAGCCGGCTTCGGCGCCGTCTACATGACCGGCGCCGGGACTGCGGCGACGCTGGGCTATCCGGATTACGGGCTTCTGACCATGTCCGAGATGGCCGACAACGCCGGTCGCATTGCCGCCGCCGTCGATGTGCCGGTCATTGCGGATGCGGATACAGGCTACGGCAACGAGCTCAATGCGACACGCACGGTGCGGGAATATGAGCGGCGTGGCGTGGCCGGCCTGCATATCGAAGACCAGGGCTTTCCGAAAAAGTGCGGTCACCTCGACAACAAGGCGATCGTTTCTCTCGACGAATATCTGGCGAAAATCCGGGCGGCCGTGGCGGCGAAACGCGATCCGGACTTCTACATCATTGCGCGTACCGACAGCCGCGCGGTGCAAGGCTTCGAAGAGGCGGTGCGCCGCGCCAATGCGGCGTTGGCGGCCGGCGCCGACATGGCGTTTGTGGAAGCTCCGCAGACCATCGAGGAGGTCGCCGCGGTGCCACGCCTGGTGAAGGGGCCGTGCCTTCTCAATGTGGTTTGGCGCGGCAAGACCCCGGAGGTTGCGTTCAGCGAGGCCGAGCGGATGGGCTACCGGTTCGCGATCGTGCCCGGCATGCTGTTCAAGGCCGTCATCGGAGCTTGCGACGCCACGCTGTCCGAGTTGAGTCGAACCGACCGCCATCCGGTTCCGATGCACAGCATGACGGTCAGGGAAGCGTTCCGCCGCGCCGGTGCCGACGAGTGGGACGCGATCAGCGAGCGCTTCGGCGTCGCCAAGCCGCCGGCGGCCACGGCCGCGGAATAGGGAAGCGGGGAGATGGCGGCGCCGGCGACGCTGTTCGACAAGATCTGGTCGTCTCATGCCATCCTGGTCCGTCCGGACGGCGCCACGCTGCTGCATATCGATCGCCATCTCGTCCACGACGGTTCTGGTAACGCCTTCCGCATGCTGAAGGAGAAGGGTTTGCCGGTGCGGCGGCCCGACCGCACCTTTGCGACACCGGACCACTACGTTTCGACGCTGAGCCACGATCTCGCTTCGATCAATGAACCGCACCGCCGGGGTGTCGTCGAGGATCTCGAAGCGAACGCAAAGGCCGCGGGCCTGACGTTGTTCGGCCTTGCGGACCGGCGGCAAGGGATCGTGCACGTCGTCGGGCCCGAACAGGGGCTCAGCCAGCCTGGCATGATCATGGTGTGTGGCGACAGTCACACCGCGACCCATGGTGCGCTCGGCGCACTCGCGTTCGGCGTCGGCGCCTCCGAGGTCGGTCATGTGCTGGCGACCCAGACCCTGTGGCAGCGCAAGCCGAAGAACATGCGGATCGTGGTCGACGGCACGTTGGCTCCTGGCGTCCATGCCAAGGACGTGATCCTCGCCATTATCGCGCGGATCGGCACGGCTGGAGGCGTGGGCCACGTCATCGAATATGCCGGCTCGACCATCCGGGGGCTCGGCATCGAAGCCCGGCTGACGATCTGCAACATGTCGATCGAAGCCGGCGCCCGCGCCGGCATGGTGGCGCCCGACGAGACCACTTTCGCCTATCTGCATGGCCGGCCCTATGCTCCCAAGGGCGCCGACTGGGACGCTGCGTTGGCCTATTGGGGCACCCTTGCCTCCGATGCGGGTGCGCAATTCGATCGCGAGGTCAGTCTCGATGCCGCAGAAGTCGCCCCCATGGTGACGTGGGGAACGAGCCCGGAGGCGGCAGCGCCCATCACCGAGCGTGTTCCGGACCCCGCAGGTGTGCCCGACGTGGCGCGGCGTGAAGGCATGGAACGTGCTCTGGCCTACATGGACCTGAGGCCCGGAATGCCGCTCTCGGACATCGCCATCGACCGGGTTTTCATCGGCTCCTGCACCAACAGCCGCATCGAAGACCTTCGCGCGGCCGCGAAGGTGCTCGATGGCCGCCGCGCGGTCATTCCCGCCATGGCGGTGCCAGGTTCGAGTCTCGTGAAAGCGCAGGCGGAGTCGGAAGGCCTCGATGCGATCTTCAAACGCGCCGGATTCGAGTGGCGAGAAGCCGGATGCTCGATGTGCGTCGGGATGAACGGCGACCTGGTGGCGCCTGGCGAACGCTGCGCCTCGACGTCCAACCGCAACTTCGTGGGCCGCCAGGGCAAGGGGGCCCGCACCCATCTTGTAAGCCCTGTAATGGCGGCGGCCGCCGCTGTTACCGGCAAGCTGACCGATGTACGCCAATTCCTGACGAGGCCGTGATGGAACCATTCACCCGTCTCGACGCCACGGCCGTACCGATCGGCGTGCCGAACATCGACACCGACCAGATCATCCCGGCGCGTTTCCTGTGGCGCAAGCGCAGGGATGGCTGGGGGCATTTGCTGTTCCATGACCTGCGGTTCAACGAGGCGGGCGCGCCCAAGCCGGATTTCGTGCTCAACCGGGGCGCATGGCGGGATGCCCGTATCGTGGTGGCGGATTGCAATTTCGGCTGCGGATCGTCGCGCGAGCATGCCGTGTGGGCACTCTACGATTTCGGCATTCGCGCCGTGATGGCGCCGAGCTTCGGCGATATATTTTACAACAACAGCTTTCAGAACGGCCTGTTGCCGATAATACTTCCCGCCGGCCGGGTGGCGGCGCTCCGAGCGTTATTGGAGCAATCACCCGGCAGCCGTGTCGCCATCGATCTCGAAACGCAAACCGCGACCGGACCGGATGGCGCGATCGACACTTTCGACGTCGACCCGTTCCGGAAGGAATGCCTGTTGGCCGGCACGGATGATATTTCCTTCACGCTCGGCCACCGCGAGCGCATCGCGGCATTCGAGGACGATTATCAAGCCAAGGTCCGTTGGCTCTGAGGCGGCGCGGGAGAGCGGATGATGCGACGCGTCTTCATGGGTGTCGGCGGCGGCGCGGTGGCATCGGCGCTGGCGCCGCCACGCTCCCCTGCTCAGGCATAATCCCACCTGCGACGCTCGTCATTCCCTTTCCGGGCGGCAATGATGCCCCGGGATCGGGCGATCGAATTGAGCCCATGATCCTCGGCAACGAGCTTGTTGAAGCGGCCAAGTGGGAAAGAGGTGCGAGAGACGCTGGTACCGAAGGCGAGGAATGTCGCCCGCCGCCCTCAGTGCCTTGAACTGCGGGGATTCGCTGGGTCAGCCTGTTGACTCTTTTCCAGCAAAATCCCTCCCAAGTTGGCGAGAACGTCGGCCATGAGCAGGCCCCGATCGTCCGGAGGAGCCATCAAGATCAAGTCAACGAGCACTTCCGTTACCTTTGCCGCGACCTCCGCCAGATCAGCCTCGTCGCCTTGCAGGTGGGCTTCCAACATGTCGTGGATGTCACAATGCAGGCAGTCCGACATGAGAACTCCTTTTGTCCCCCTCGCGGCGACGCAGTTGCCTTCGACTCGCGATTCCCATCGCCAGGTTCGTAGGCAGCTTCCATTCTGGCATCAACGCCATGCATGGCCCACGGGAGCCCGTTGATACGGGCTCTCCGGATCTCGTTCACATCTGTTGAGCCGAGAACGTTCAATCAGTGATGGCCTCATTTACCATGGCCCTGATCATCCGCTGATATTTCCCGCGCGCCGATCCCGGCGTTTGCGTCATCCACACCACCGCCAGTTCCTCGCGCGGGTCGCCCCACCAATAGGTGCCGAATGCCCCGGGCCAGGAGAAATCGCCGACGGAACCGGTGCTGGATGCAATTCCTGGAGTGACCCGGACCGCAACCGAGAGTCCGAAACCATAATCGGCGTGGATCGAACCGCTGTTACGCAACTGACTTTTGACGTCCGGCCCGAGCTGATTCGACAACATGTATTCGACCGTCTTGCGGCCAAGGATGCGGGTGCCGCCAAATTGGCCCTTGTTGACCAGCATGGAGACAAAGCGCAAATAGTCGCCCGCCGTGGAAGCGGCGCACCCGCCGCCGCATTCGAATTTCGGCTTCTGCAGCCGCATAGGGACGGCTTGCGGCTGTCCCGTCACGGGATCGTTCGACAACGGGCGAGCGTAACGCGACGCTTGATCGGCGGGGACGACGAAACCGGTGTCCGACATGCCCAGAGGCTTCCACAGATTCTCCTGCATGTATTGGCCGAGCGGCTGTTCGGCTATCGATTCGATGACGAGGCCGAGCACATCGAGGCCGAATCCATATTCCCAAACCGTACCGGGCTGATGGACCAGAGGCAGCGAACCGAGCCGATCGAGGAATTCGCGGCCGTTCAGGGTCTGGGATGCCGTGCCGCTCGATACCGGGTACATCTTGTGTACGACAGTGGTGCCGCTGTTCCCGTAACTGAGGCCGGACGTATGCCGGAACAGATCCTGGATGATGATTTTGCGCGCTGCCGGCACTTTTTCGATGATAGTTTCCTTGCCCGCGTCCAATAGCGCTACCTGCATATCGGCAAATTTCGGGAAATACTTCGACAGCGGATCATCCATCAGCAGCTTGCCCTGCTCGTAGAGCTGTAGAGCAGCGACTGCCACCATCGGCTTGGTCATGGAGGCGATGCTGAAGATCGCATCGGTGGTCATCGGCGCGCCGGCCGCCTTGTCGCGATAGCCGAATGCTTCGAAGTACACGAGCTTGCCGTGTCGCGCGATGGCGAGCACCGCACCGGGGAACTGCCCTGCCGCCACTTCGGCGTTGATCGCCTTGTTGATCAGTGCAAGGCGCTCAGCGGACATGCCGACCTCTTCCGGCTTGGCGCGCGGTAGCGGGTCTGCGGCCTGCGCCGGGAGCGAGGAGCACAAAATCCCTGCAACGATGAGTGCGGAAATGGCGTGCGATGTTCTCATGGTGGTCCTCTCATGCATCCTCGAAAAGCGGTTGCCAAACGACACCGGCCCGGATTTGCGCTTTGCGTAGGCTTCGGCACGCCCCGCAGGCAACTCGTAAATGAGGTTACATCAGCTGCCATCTCATGCGAAGGGGTAGGGACGACGCGGTGGAGGCGCTGGCGCACATCCCCGTTGTGGCGCCCAAGCGGGGACGGCCCGGATTCGCCACCGTCGACCACGGGTGCGCATTCTGATGCGCATCTGCCGCCGCCACGCCGCCGCGCCTGCACAATCGAAACAAGCTGTCGCGCCGTCACGGGTATTCATGCAAATATAGCGCGAGAAAATGCGGGCTCGGCCGCGACGCGACGGTGTTGCCGCGTTTGCGGAGCTTGCATCAGCGGGAGGCCTCAATGAAACGAGCAGCGTTCCTGATCCTAGTGCTCTTGGCGACATGGTGCTCCGCCCTCGGGGCGAAGACCATAGACCTCGATTCCGCGACAATTGCGGATATAAATGCTGCCTTCGAGGCCGGTACTCTGACCGCGGAGAGCCTGGTCCAACTGTGCCTGACCCGTATACGCAGCTACGATCGCGAGGGGCCGGCACTTCATGCGGTCATGGTCCTCAACCCCAAGGCCATCGAGACCGCACGAGAACTCGATGCGGAACGCAAAGCAAGGGGGCCTCGCTCCGCGCTTCACGGCATTCCCGTGGTGCTCAAGGACAATTACAACACGGCGGATCTGCCGACGACCGGCGGGTCTGTCCTGCTCGAAGGTTCGATTCCTCCTGCCGATGCGTTCGTTGTGAAGAAGCTGCGCGACGCGGGAGCGATCATCTTGGCGAAGATGAACATGTCTGAGTTTGCCTCGCCTCCTTCGCAGAGCTCGCTCGGTGGGCAGTCGCTCAATCCCCACGATCTCAGGCGAACACCGGCAGGTTCCTCCGGTGGCACGGGCGTTGCCATCGCGGCCGCGTATGCGCCGCTCGGGATGGGGACCGATACCGGCGGCTCAATCCGCGGGCCGTCGACGGCGAACGGCATTGTGGGTTTGAAACCGACGCATGGTCTGCTCAGCAGAAGCGGGATCATCCCGCTTTCGCTGACATTCGACACAGGAGGGCCCATGGCCCGTAGTGTTTACGATGTGGCCGTCGCGCTGGGCGCGATGACCGGTATTGATCCTGCTGACGCCGCGACGAGGAAAAGCGAGGGCAGGTTCTCGATCGACTACACGAAGGATATGAAGGCCGACGCGCTCAAAGGCGCTCGTATCGGAATCGCGCGCGATTTTCTCGGCGCTGATCCTGATGTCGACTGGGTGATCGCGGCGTCGCTCGATGCCATGCGCAAGTCGGGCGCGACCGTCGTGGACGTACGGTTTCCGAAGTGGCTGCTCGATTCCAAGCTGGAGTTTTATAATGCCATTCGCATGCCGGAATTTTCTGCGCAGATCAAAGATTATCTCTCCACCATAGGACCGAACTATCCAAAGACCATCGAAGAATTGATCGACCGGTCCAACCGCTTCACCGCGCCCCGAGCTGATGGCGCGCGCCCGAATTCAGGGCGCTGGGCCTTGTTCAAGCGCGAGGCGTCGAGTGGAAGTCTCGAGGACTACCGCTACACATCCGTCCGTGATTACGGTCTGCCTTTGGTCCGCGCAACCGTCGAAGGTCTCTTCGCCGCAGAGAAGCTCGACGCGATCGTGTATCCGACATCACCTCGCAGGCCCGCATTGCTCGCCGCGCCACCCGAGGCCGCTCCGGCAAGCCCGACCGCATCGGCGACGAACATAGCCAATCTGACCGGTTTTCCCGATCTGATCGTGCCAGCGGGATTCACCGGAGACAATCTTCCTGTCGGTATTTCCTTCTTCGGCCTCGCATTCAGCGAGCAAAGGCTCTTGTCTCTCGGATACAGCTTCGAACAAGCGACACGCGCACGCCGACGGCCAATACACACGCCTGCACTCGAAGGAGAGTCGATTTCCGTGCCGTAATGATGATATGGGGGCTCGCGCTCGATGCGGCGGAATGCTGCGGTCCCTGCATCGCGCTGCCGCAGGAACAACTCCAATTGGCGAGGCGCCGCGCCCGCGAGCACCATCTGGATGGCCGCGCCGCGTTCGATGCCATCGATAGCCTTCACAGCTTGTGCGATGCGTGCTCGCCGCTCATTGACCGGTATCTATCCTGAGGTGATCCAATCGACCGCAGCAATCTCGTCCGCCGTCAACTGCCAGCCGAGCGCGCCTGCATTCTGACGCACTTGCTCCGGCGCGGTGGCGCCGGCGATGACGCTCGCCACATAGGGTCGCGCCAGCAGCCAACCAAAGGCGAGTTCCAGCATTGTCCTGCCACGCTCTGCACAGAACGCCGCGAGCCGCTCGACCACCTCGAGATTCTGCTCGTTCGCGAACCGCGCCGAAAGGCGTGGGTCGGATAGTCGGGCGCCGGTCGGCATCGGCTGGCCCTTGCGGTATTTGCCGGTCAACAATCCGCTCGCCAACGGGAAATAGGGGACGAGCGCGAGCCCCAGCCGTTCGATGACCGGCACGAGGCCCGTTTCGATCTCCCGAGACAACAGGTTGTATTCGTTCTGCGCCGCCACGAACGGCGCGCGTTTTTTGGTCCGAGCAACCTCCATCGCGTCGGCCAACTGTGGCCCGGGCAGGTTGGAGCAGCCGGCGAATCTGACCTTTCCCTGCCGCACCAGCTCATCGAGTGCACCCAGTGTCTCCTCGATCGGGGTCGCGGGATCCGGGCGGTGCAGATAATAGAGATCGATCCACTCGGTCTTGAGCCGTTTCAGGCTCGCCTCCACAGCCGACAAGACATAGCGACGCGAGCCGCCCGCGAGGCGTCCCTCGTCGTCCATCGGCAAGCCGAACTTCGTGGCGAGGATCACGTCCTTGCGGCGGTTGCCCAGGATCGCGCCGAGCAAGGTCTCGGAGCCGCCGCGATCCCCATAGACATCGGCGGTGTCGAGGAAATTGATGCCGGCCGCGATCGCCTGATCGACCACGGTCCTGGTCCTTTCAAGGTCGAGCCGTCTTCCGAAATTGTTGCACCCGAGGCCCAACGCGGAAACCATGAGGCCGGTACTGCCGAATGCGCGCTTGATCATGGGCTTCTCCGATCGAGGTGAGCTGAATACGCGGCCACAGCGCCAAAAATACCCCCAAAGGGACAGGGCCAATAGCATGCTCCGAAATGGCCCCGGCACGGGAACGGGGCTACATCTGGGAACTGCTGTTATCAAGAAGGGCCCGCCATGACCTCGATCACGCATCGAGCAGGGGTGCACCTGCAGGCCCGTGGCACGGTTCCAGTGCGGGGTATCCTATCGCGCGAGCGGTTTAGTCCAATGCCCATTGCCGCAAGCGCAGCAGCCGGGACTTGCGTTCGTGCGCACAGGCAGCGAGAGTGCATCGCGAAAGCCTTCGCGCAAGCAATTTAAGGAAATGCCATGAAACTTCCCCATCGCAAATTCTTGCATCTGGCCGCGGGCGCTGCCGGCCGGCCGTGTCGCAGATCGCAATGGCGCAAACCTACGTCCGGATCGTTTGATGGTTGGCTATGCCGTTGACACCGACCGCATGTATGGAGAGATAAAATGAATCCACGCAGCATTCTGAGTGTTTCTGCGACAATCGCTTTGGGACTTGCCTTGTTTGGCATCACTGCCGGAGGTACGGCACGAGCCGCTGAGATTAAGCTTCTGTGCGCCGTCGCCTTGCAACCGGGAATGGTCGCGCTGATCCCGGACTTTGAAAAATCGTCGGGGCACAAAGTCACAATCGTTTACGGAACAGCGGGTGCTGTCGTGGACTGTGTTCAAAAGGGTGAGCCTGCTGATATCG
>Ga0306921_10005190_pt1 | contig 13484 bp, 10 predicted proteins | sample sta12Cox44000080_FD_203760 | JGI IMG/M metagenome (GOLD analysis project Ga0306921, IMG submission 203760) | Lab enrichment of tropical soil microbial communities from Luquillo Experimental Forest, Puerto Rico - statoxic.12C.oxic.44.000.080 (v2)... | ecosystem: Environmental > Terrestrial >... | reverse complement strand
CGATGCAACGTGTTGCCATCTGTTTGCGGGGGCGGAGCCTGCGTGGGAAAAAGCGCTCCAATGGACTCGACGCAAGAACGAGTTTGAAAAACGCGCCGGGTTTGCGATGGTTGCGTACCTAGCGGTACACGACAAGGCCGCGGAGGATAAGCGGTTCGCGCCATGCCTGAATCGGAATTTCGTCCGGAAAGCGGTGAACTGGGCTCTGCGGAATATCGGCAAGCGCAACAAGCGGCTGAACCGTGCTGCGATGGCTTGTGGAGAACGAATTCGTCAGGCGGGAACCCGCGCCGGCCGTTGGATCGCGGCCGATGCGCTGCGCGAGCTGAAAAGCGATGCCGTGCAGACGCGGCTGAAACGGAAGAAACCGTGACCACCGGCGGTTCGTCTCCGGCAAGAATGAAGATTCGTCGTGCCCGGCCATCGGACGCCGCACGAATCGCAGAGCTTTCCGGACAATTGGGCTACCCGACGTCCACCAAGCAGATGACGGCGCGGTTGAAGCAGGCGCTCAGGGAAAAAACAGGTGCTTGTTTCGTGGCGGAAACGAAGGAACAGGGGGTCGTGGGCTGGGTGCACGTCAGCGTAACGCCCTTGCTCGAGGTAGAACGCCGCGCCGAAGTGCACGGTCTGGTGGTGGACGCCAATGTGCGCAGCCAGGGGACCGGGGCCCGGCTGCTGGGTGCCGCGGAGGCCTGGGCCCGGACGATGCGCTGCGCGGGGATGTCGGTGCGATCGAATATACTTCGCGAGCGCGCCCATGGCTTCTATCAGCGGCAAGGTTACGAGCACTACAAGACGCAGAAAGCCTTTCGCAAGGCGTTTTAGCGAGCCAGGGCCGGCCGGCCCGTTACGGGTGAGAAACGCCCGTTGGACGAATATATCGTATTACGATAAAATGAACCCATGGCTGAGAAGATCACCGAGAACGAATACCTGGCACTGGCGGAGCTCCGGCATCGGATCCGCCGCTTTTTGCAGGAGGGGGATGCCACCGCGCGCCACGCCGGACTCGAGCCGCAGCAATACTTATTGTTGCTGGCCATCCGCGGCCTGCCCGCCGGCAAGGAAGCCTCCATTCGCGCTCTAGCGGATCGGCTCTCCCTGCGGCACCACAGTACCGTCGAACTGATTGACCGCATGGAAGCACGCGGCTATGTAAAGCGCATGCGCGGACGCGAGGACCGCCGGCAAGTGCTGATCTCGCTGCTGCCCCGCGGAGAGAAGTTGCTCGAGAAGGTAGTCGAGCAACGCATCATCGAACTTCGCGCGAACGGCTACGAACTGGTGCAGGCGATCAGCGCGCTCTTGGAACCGCAAAGACGCGCTGCGACAAACGGCCGGGGACGGCGGAAAAGGCTGGCGTCCGAACCCAGGTGAGTCATCCGGCGGACCGCATTCTGAAATCCCAGAGGGAGAAATTTGTCCAAAATGAGCACGCCTACGGTGAGCGCGAAGGTTCGATACCAGGAACTCGGGGATTTCACGACGAACCCTCGAGTCTTGTGGATTTCCGCGTTGGCAATGGGAATCGGCGCACTCTGCGCGTTTGTGGCGCTGGCATTGTTGCGGCTCATCGGGCTGTTCACAAACCTGTTTTATTTTGGGCGCTGGAGCACGGCGCTGGTATCCCCGGCCGGGAATCACCTGGGAGTTTTCAGTGTGCTGGTCCCGATTGGCGGAGCGCTGATCATCGGCGTGATGGCGCGATACGGTTCGGAACGCATCCGCGGGCACGGCATTCCGGAAGCCATCGAGTCCATACTGATGAACGGGAGCCGCGTGGAGCCCAAGGTGGCGTTTCTGAAACCACTCTCTTCGGCCATTTCGATCGGGTCGGGCGGCCCGTTCGGTGCCGAGGGGCCCATCATCATGACCGGCGGCGCGTTCGGCTCGATGATCGCGCAGATGTTTCACCTGACGAGCGCGGAGCGGAAAACCTTGTTGGTGGCAGGGGCGGCCGGGGGGATGTCGGCGACGTTTGCTTCGCCCGTAGCCGCGGTATTGCTGGCCGTGGAGCTATTGCTGTTCGAATGGAAACCGCGCAGCTTGATTCCCGTGGCATTGGCGAGCGCCGTCGCCGCCGTGGTGCGCCGCTACATTTTGGGATTCGGGCCGCTGTTTCCCGTGCCGCAACATCCGCTATTTATAGGACCGCAGGGATTGCTGGGTTGTGCGCTGGTTGGTTTGCTGGCCGGGGTACTGTCGTCGCTTCTGACGATATCGGTGTACGCCGCCGAAGACGCGTTCCAGCGGTTGAAGATGCACTGGATGTGGTGGCCGATGATTGGAGGCGCGGCAATCGGAGTCGGCGGGTTGATTTTCCCGCAGGCGCTTGGTGTTGGCTACGACACCATCGGCCAATTGCTGCAGGGCTCCGTCACCACAAAAGTGATTCTCGGCGTACTGCTAGTGAAGTGGTTCATCTGGGCGGTGTCCCTCGGTTCGGGAACCTCGGGAGGCGTGCTGGCGCCGTTATTGATGATGGGAGGAGCGCTCGGCGGTCTGGAAGCGATGTTTCTTCCGAACGAAGGTCCGGGCTTCTGGCCGTTGATCAGCATGGGAGCGATTCTCGGCGGAACCATGCGTTCGCCGTTCACCAGCATCGTTTTTGCCTTCGAATTGACGCACGACGCCAACGTGTTTTTGCCACTTTTGGTGGGCAGCATAATTGCACACGCGTTCACGGTGCTGACTTTGAAGCGATCGATCCTGACCGAAAAAGTGGCGCGCCGTGGCTACCATCTGAGCCGCGAATATGCGGTGGATCCCCTGGAACTGTTGTACGCGCGGGAAGTGATGCAGAACTCTCTGGTAGTGATTGAAAAAGAGCTCCTTCAAGGCGAAGTAAACACATCGCCCCATTGGGAACGATGGGAGACCCAACGGCTGGTACCGATCGTCGATGCGACCGGCCGTTTGCAGGGGGTACTTACCGCTTCGGACATACGCAGGTCGATCGACGAAGGGGGCGGCCAGCTGATGCCAGGGGCGTTGGCGACGCACGTGAAGATGGAAGCCATTTATGCTTTCGCCGACGAGCCGCTTCGCATGGTGGTAAACCGCATGGCAGACCGGGGCGTGACCCGGATGCCGGTTGTAGAGAGGGAGAGCAATAAATTGCTAGGATTGGTTTCGTTGGAGGGGGTCTTGATCGCCCGCGCGAAGCACCAGGAAGACGAAGTCAAGCGTGACCAGACGTTGTGGCTGCCCTACTTCGGTTCCGCCAAGCCCGCTTCGACGAAAGCAGATTCCTAGATGCCAGAGCAGGACCTAGGGCCGCCGCAGGCAACCCTTCTCAATACCTGGGCCAGGCAATGGGCCACGTTCCGCGAGCAACGTGAGAACCAGGTGTTTCTGGCGCTTACGCTGCTGATTGGCGCTCTGACGGGCCTGGCGGTGGTCGCCTTCATCGTATTAACCGAACATGTTGGGATGCGCTTGTATCCCGTGGGCAGTACCCCGTGGCGGCGGCTGCTTGTGCCCATTGGGGGGTCGCTTGCGATGGGCTATCTGCTGTACCGCTATTTCCCAGACGCACGCGGTAGCGGAGTGCCGCAAACGAAAGCGGCGCTGTTTGCGCGCGAGGGAAAAATAACCCTATCGACCGTGTTCGGCAAGTTTTTCTGCACGTCGGCCACTCTGGCGAGCGGGATACCGCTGGGGCGCGAGGGGCCGGCGGTTCAAGTGGGGGGTGGAATCGCGTCGGTGCTGGGAAGAGTGTTGGGACTGCCGGCAGAGCGGGTCAAGGCGCTCATTCCCGTTGGGGCGGCGGCCGCGGTAGCGGCCGCGTTCAATACGCCACTCGCCGCGGTGCTGTTTGCGCTCGAGGAAGTGGTTGGTGACATGCACGCGCCGGTGCTGGGATCGGTGGTGCTGGCGTCGGCGACCAGTTGGGGCGTGTTGCGACTGATTCTTGGTAACGATCCGCTCTTTCAAGTGCCGCAGTATCAGTTGGTGAATCCGTGGGAATTGGTGGTCTACGGAATCTTGGGCGTTGCCGGCGGACTGGTTTCGGCCGCGTTCACGCAACTACTGCTGCGCACGCGGCAATGGTTCCTGAAGCGCCCGAAAAAGACGGTGTGGTATCAGCCGGTAGCCGGGGGACTGCTCGTCGGAGCGATGGGTTGGTTCGTTCCGCAGGTGATGGGCGTGGGCTATTCGTATGTGGGGAACGCGCTGAACGATCAGTTAGCGTTGAAGCTCATGGTGTTGCTCCTGGTGATGAAGTTAATCGCCACGGCGATCAGCTACGCTGCGGGGAATGCGGGCGGAATCTTTGGACCGAGTTTGTTTCTGGGCGCCATGCTCGGGGGAGCGCTCGGCGGCGCGGCGCATCAAATTTTTCCAGCGTATGTGGCCAGCCCCGGGGCGTACGCGCTGGTCGGAATGGGAACGGCGTTTGCGGGCATCGTGCGGGCACCGATGACCTCGGTGGTGATGATTTTCGAAATTACGCGCGATTACGCCGTGATTGTGCCGCTGATGATTTCGAACCTGGTCAGTTATTTCATCGCTTCGCGCATACAACCGGAACCGATTTACGAAGTGCTTGCGGAACAGGATGGCATTCACCTGCCGACGGGCGGGGGCCGCGCGCCGAAACGGCGACAGGTGCAGCAAGTGATGCAACCTGCGGGAGACTGTGTCAAGGCGGACGAAGGCCTCGAGGAGGTCTTGGCGAAAATCGGGCAGGGACGGCAGAGAGCCTGGCCCGTTTGCGACCCTAGTGGAGTGATCGGCGTCATCACACTGGAACAGCTGCACCAGGCGATGCAGGAAGGGGAACCCAAGAAGCAAATCAGCGATCTTATGGACTTCCGGAGCTTTCCGCATGTGCATGCGGATCAATCTTTGGATTTGGCCCTCGATCGCATGGGAGCGACACACACCGATTTGCTCCCCGTGGTCAGTCGCGCCGATATTCACCAGTTGCTTGGCGTGGTGCGATTGCACGACGTGCTCAAATCGTATGGCGTCGAAGAGGGAACGGAGACTAGGATGCCCCACGATGCTCACGGGTCGCGGTGACTTGTCCGAAAAGTACCGTCGCAGGTGTGGCTGCGTCGGGGCTGGATAAATCGAGACCTGCGGGGATGGCCGCGACCGTAATCCGCAATTCGAGCCTGCCATCCGGGAAAAGGAACAACGGAGAACCATCCGGGGTCTCGAGCGGCATGGTCAGTTCCAACTGGCGCACGGGTTCGACCTGCCCATCCGCCTTAACGATGCAACTGCGGCTCGTTTTTCGGCAAAGATTTTGCCCGGCCAGAGGGTCGGGGTCCTGGTTCACGTCGCTAACGAACTGCAAGCGCAGTTCACCATAACTTCCCGCCGGAACGGTGGCATTCTCAAGCAAAACAAGAGGTGTCGCATCGATGAGATCAATCTGGCGCGGCGGGTCTGCGAACTGGGGCGCAATTTCGCGCCACTCTTCCGGGCCCGAACCGTCCGCGAGACGAATTTGAATGCTCCGCAGGGTGAGAAGGACATGTTCGGCTCGTGTGGCATTCGTGCAGGACTCGCAAACCGGCGATTTAAGGGCCACGACACGCACGGCCCCCTGGCTCGTCTGCATGAGGGAACAAGGCGGCGGTGGATTCCCCGCTCGAATGATGACGCCGCCATTTCCGTTGTTGGAGAAGGCGACGAAGCACCCGTTGCCGCAACCCGCCGATGCCAGGAAGGTGAATACCACAGCCGGGGCCAAGGCGTTCCGGAAGAATGCTCCCGAGAATTCCATAATCCTACCTCGGGACAACCGATGGCGCGGAAACCGGTTGTTCTCGGGGTTATTCTACGCCCGAATGATGATCGGAAGAAGGAGCGATACGAGGTTACTTGCCGACGACGAGTTCGGAACCTGCCGAAAAGCGTTTTTCGCCGGTGCCGTCCCAGAAAATCCGGTCGGTGACCAGGGGACCTTTGCCGGGCACGCCTTTGGTGAAAAAAATCTGCAAGGCGTCGCGAGACCATTCCGCGTGGCCGGCGAAGGCGTCCGCCGGGCCGAGGATGGTGCGACGCTTGGAACGCAGCTCGTAGAGAAAAAAAGTTTGACTCAAGCCCATAGCATCGGTGGGCGCTCCCGCCGGAGCATCCTGGTAATACGCGGAAATGAGCAGCAGGTCCGGATTGATCGGGCAAACGCGAATGGTGTCCGTACTTCTGATTTGAAATGCCGGGCCGTAGATTTCTTTGAGCGGAACGGCCTGCGACGGCTTGTCTTCACTGATCCAGTATGCGTTTTCCGTGTCGGAAGCGAGAAGCGTGTTGGCATTGACCCAGCCATGAAGGGAGTCAACCTTCTCGGACGAGAGGAGCGTGGCATGGTCCGGGGCGCTGGCCGGAGCGGTCCACACTTGCCACGTCTGGCCGTTATATTTCAGATAAGCGATGCGCGAATCGTCGGGCGACCAGAAGGCCTGTCGCAGGTTGGTCCCGGCGATCGGATGCGAACGACCGGTGTCGAATTCGTAAAGAACGAGGGAAGGTTCCGGAGCGGTCTTGGAAGCGGAGTACGTAAGGAGAAGCTTCTTGCCGTCGTGAGAAACGGCCAGGTCGCTGCCCGAGGACGAAGCGGTTTTATGGACGTTGCCGTGGACGACGATCGCGTGTCCGACAGAGTCGAGATAAGCCACGTCGGCGGGCGACTGAAACTTGGTGATGGGATCGAGAACGCTTTTTTTGTCCTTATCTTTGTCCTTAGCGTCCTTCGCATTCGGGTCGATATCGTCGGGCACATCGATCTGGTTTTTCTTGCGAAATTCAGGGAATTTGTCCGGGGCACTCTGGCCACATCCATTGAGCGTGCCGATTTGCGGGTGCTGCACTTCGACGCGAAATGTGTACTTTATGTCGGACAGCTGGTCGGAGCAGGGTTCGCGGGTGAGTTTGACGGCGACCACCGCACCGGTGGCGGTGTCCTTCGCGTTGTAGGTCCACGCACCGGTGGCTTGGTCGGAGGCGACTTCGCCCGGATCGAGGACCAGGGGCGGGTAGTTGGCGCGGTCGAGGCGCTCGGGCCCCTTCATACCCAAACGGAGAGACCAAAACGGCTCCGTCCCGACGGCCACGATGAGAATCGGATAGTGGCGCGAGACCGGCGAGGGAACCGGCTCCGCAGGAGCGGGTTGTTGCGGGGTTGCCGGTTGCTGCGCGGGCGGCTTGGAGGGGGGCGTAGGCTTCTGTTGCGGTTGTGTTTGGGCCAACGCGACTAGACCCGAGACCGCGAGGGCGCAAGCAGAAACCGGCCAGGCTGGAAGGCGCAAGCGCATCACAGAGAGGTTCCCACAAGAATAAAGAAGTTGCAAAGTTCGACAGGAGAGAGAGAGGCGGAAAGACCAAAGGCGAAACAAAAGAGAAAGTGCTTGACAGGGCGAATAAAAGGCGAAATAATCGCTGCGCTCGAGGTGAGCTATGTCCCCAGTTCTCCCCTTTACGACGCCGGGTCCGAGGATGCGGCGTCGCCCCGATCGAACCCCCTCAGTGCCGTTCCTGCCATTTTGCCCTGAAACGCCTGACCCTAAACCAGAGGCCGGCTCCCTTGCCCGGGGACGAACCGGCTGGTGCAAGGGAAGTCCGGACGCCCCCAAAGCGGATTGCCCCCCGCTACCGCTCCCGACTTCCCGTGCGCCACTGGTGGGCATAGCACGCCTCGCGGCGAAATCGCCGACTGCAGAAACCCGCAGGAAATCGGCGGCGAAGCCGGAATATTTCTTTTTGCCGGTGAAATCGATTCTAAACCGCTGCGATTCGCAGCGCGTGCCCTTCGATTGGACGATCAATCCGTACCGAGGGTGCGAGTTCGGCTGCAAGTATTGCTACGCGCGGTATACGCACGAGTACATGGAAATCGATGGCGGCGAATTCGAGCGCAAGATTTATGTGAAGCAGGACGCAGGGCCGCTGCTGGCGCGGGATCTTGCTGCGAAATATTCGTACCAAGCGCAGGCCGAAGGCGGCGGAACGCAACCGGAACTCATCGCGATCGGAACGGCTACGGACCCGTATCAGCCGGCGGAAAAGGAATACGGTGTGACGCGCGCGTGCCTCGAGGAGCTCGCGAAACGCGAGGGACTGAGTATTTCGCTGATTACGAAATCGAATCAGGTGGTTCGGGATATCGATTTGTTTAAGAAGATCGCCGGCAAATCGGAGCTTTGGCTCAACATTACGGTGACGACGCTGCGGCCGCGATTGGCTCGATTGTTGGAACCGCGCGCGCCGAGGCCGGAGCTGCGGCTGGCAGCGGTGACCCAGCTGCGCGAAGCGGGATTGCGTGTGGGGATTTCGGCTTCGCCCATGATTCCGGGGATTACCGAACGAGAGCTGGAGCCTCTGGCGGAAGCGTCAAAGAAAGCCGGCGCGCTGTGGTTCTTTTCGAATGTGCTGTTCCTGATGCCTTCGTCGGCGAAGGAGTTTTTGCCCTTTATTCGCGAGAGATTTCCACGTCTCGCGAAGCAGTACGAGGAGTGGTACGCGAAAAATGGATATGCGCCCGAGGAATACCGCAAGAAAATGTCGGAGCGCGTGCGCAAGATACGTGAAAGGTTCGGATTCGCTTCGAGGCCGGCGGGAGGCACGCGTGCGGCATGGCAGCCCGCGCAGATGAGCCTGGGCTGGGATGCCGCCGCGATCCGGGGTGAGATCGAGCGGATGCGCTCCTGCGCGGCGGGATGACCGGGTTTTTCGGAGGGGTAGATCGATGGTGCCCCGGAGCCAGCCTGAAGGTCACGGCACGCGATACGCAGGGCGGCACGAGGCCGCCCCTGCACTTCGCGACGCACCCCGTTAGTTATGGACCTGCAGCGGCGCGGTGAGTGGCGTTTCGCTCGAGGACGGGCCGACCAGAATCTTGTACTCGCCCGGAAGCTGCGTAAATGCGTCCTTCTTCTCGTCGAAGATCGACAGATACAGCGGATGCAACGGTAAGGTAACCAGTTTCGATTCGCCGGGTGCGAGTTCGATGCGGTCCCATGCGACCAGGCGCTTGTACGATTCGCCGCCGGCGCTCGGCAGCTGTGCGTAAACCTCGGCGATCTCCGCGCCCGGACGCGAGCCGGTGTTTTGCAAGCGAAAGGTGACTTGGCACTGCTTCTCGTCGACTTTCAGGCCGGAGTAGGCAAACGCGGTGTAGGAAAGGCCGAAGCCGAACGGAAAGAGCGGCTCCTTGTTCTCGGCTTCGAACCATTTGTAGCCGACCTTGGCTCCTTCGGTGTAATTCGCGTCAAACGGCGGGAGAGGCGTCCAACCCGGCAGTTTCGCGGCTTGTGCTTTCCGCTTCAGGTCCATGCCAGCAATCTGCGGATGTGGCAAGTCGGCTTCGGATTTGGCAAAGGTGATGGGGAGTTTCCCCGAAGGATTGATGTCGCCAAACAATATATTTGCGATGGCCTCGCCGCCAGCGATGCCGGGATACCAAGCGGCCAGAACCGCCTTGACGTTGCCAAGCCAAGGCATGGATACCGTGCTGCCGGTCTCCAAAACCACGATCGTATGCGGATTCGCGGCGGCCACGGCGGCCACGAGCGCGTCCTGATGGTCTGGAAGGGAGAGGGTCTCAAAATCGCGGTCTTCGCACATGTACTGGTTCACGAAGACGACGGCGACCTCGTAAGACTTGGCGAAAGCAGCGGCCGCCGCCGGATCGGTTCCCGGATTGAACTCTACTTTGGCGCCAGGTGCCTTCTTTCGAATGAATTTCAACGGAGCCGAAGGGAAGTACACCGGCTTGTCCCAGTCCGAGACGCCCGGCTGCGGGTCGATCGCATTTCCTCCGGGAGCGTCTACCTGCGCTGACCCTCCGCCCGACAGTACACCGACATCGGCATGCGATCCGATGACTGCGATGGATTTGACGTTCGCAGCCGACAAGGGCAGTAGCCCGTCGGCGTTCTTCAGCAGCACGATGCTTTTTTCGGCGATTTGCTGCGCATCTTCGAGTCCGCGGAAGGGATCCACGACGCGGCGCAACAGCGGCGGATTATCGATCACGCCGGTGGCAAACATGCCGCGCAGGATGCGATGCACCATATCGTCCAGGCGCGCTGGCGGAACTTCCCCGCTTTCCACCGCTTTCTTTAGCGGTGCGCCAAAAAACCCGTCGCCGGGCTGTTCCATGTCCATGCCGTTCTTGGCGGCTTTCACAGTGCTGTGCGTGCCATCCCAGTCGGACAAAACAAACCCTTTGAAGCGCAAGTCCTTCTTTAGAACTTCGTTGAGCAGGTAATCGTTTTCGCAGGCGTAATCGCCTTCGAATTTGTTGTAAGCGCACATCACGCCAGCAGGGTCGGCAATGCCGATGGCAATCTGAAAGGCGAGGAGATCGCTTTCGCGAGCGGCACGCTTGTCAATCAACACGTTCACCGTGGTCCTGCCGGTCTCCTGATCGTTGAACGCATAATGCTTGATGTCCCCCATAACCTGCTGGGACTGGACGCCCTTGGCCAGGTGACCGACGATCGTGCCGGCAAGCAGCGGATCCTCACCCGCATATTCCCAAGTGCGGCCATTGCGCGGTTCACGAACGAGGTCGACACCGCCTCCAATGGACATGTTGTAGCCCTGATCGCGCAATTCGCGGCCGATGACCGTGCCAAAAAGAGTGGCGGAATCGAGATCCCACGTAGCGGCGAGGCCGAGCGTGGACGGCAGAAGCGTCGCGTAGCGGCTTTGCATTGCGGCAAGCCGGATGCCGACCGCCGAATCCGCCAGGTTGATATCGGGGATGCCGAGGCGATCGACGCCGGGAGTGTAGCCGGCGCCAAGGTTGGAGCGCGCGGGTACGGGGGCGCCGGGCCGCAACACACCCCAACCCGCGCCGTGAACGAGTTGAATCTTTTCATCGAGGGTCATCTGTTGGATGACCAGGTCCGCGCGCTCGTCCGACGAGAGCGATCGGTTCATCCAAGGGAAATTTTGCGGCGCAGGGGTCTGGGGTGCGGCGGCGGGGACGAAAACCAGGAAAAGGACCGTGAATATTACCGGTACGTATCTGACGATTTTTGAAATGGGCATGGGACTCCTCGGCTAGCGATGTCGCATCGGATGGTGCATTCCCCGGAAAGAACCGCATCCGCCGAAAGCGCGGCTTGCCCGTGGGAACAGCCCAATGGGAGAGCGGTAGTGGACATGCGGAAGCGCACCTGTTCTGTCCCTACTATAGGGCAGAATGGCCCAAAAAGTAAGTCGCAAAAACGCTAGTATAACGATTTTCTAAAGGAGTCTGTCAGGGGACGATAATGCGGGACGGTTCGCGCTGGAGTTCCGGCGTACCAGGAAATTGGCTGCGCAGGAATTCGATAAAGCGGCGCGAGCGCGAACGGCCGTTGGTGCGAAGCAGACCCATCCGGTACAGAAAGACGAGCAACTGAAAAATGTCCGCATCCTTTACCGCCCGAAAGGCCGGTTGCGAGGGATGTTGTTCGGCTTCGGCGAAGAACGCCGTGAGCGCATCGTAGAGCTCGCGCTGCACCGGAATGACCGGTGCTTGTTCATAAACAATGCCGGAGCTCAGCGTTTTGTAGGTTTCCGCCTGGGCACGCAGAGCGGCCAGGACGTCGGGGTCGGTGGCCGACGGCTGCCCAGCGCAAGACTTGGCAAGGGTGAACGCCATGGCCGAAAGGAACTGGCCGTGGGCACGCACCACTTCGGAAGAGATGCGCGCATCGAGCAAAGGGGTGTCGGCAGGAAGCGCGCGGGGATGCTGGTCCTCGTAGCGATGCGCGGAAACCAGATAGCCGCAATCCGGCGGGCAATCGATGGTCAGTTCCCGCTCGGTGCCGCAACAGACGGCACAGATTTTCTCGGCCTTGGCCGGGCAGAAACGGCCCGGTTTGCGCCTTTCGCAGATTGGACAAAGCACCAACGATCCCCCGGCAACGTGTGGAACTCCAAGAATATCACGCCGTAATGACTTTATTGTGGAAGCGGCGCGCGGCAATGACGAGGAGCAGCGAACCCATCAGGAACAGTGCCACAGCGTCCCACCAGAGATGGCTCCATCCGGCGCCCCGAAGAATGATGCCGCGGGTGATGTTGATGAAATAGGTGGCGGGAACGAAGAAGCTGATGGTGTAGAAAAACTTGGGCATGGTTTCGCGCGGGAAGATGTATCCGGAGAAAAAGATGCTCGGAAGAATGGTGAGAAACGCGAGTTGCATGGCCTGCGCCTGCGAGGTGGCTTTACTGGAAATCAGAATGCCGATCGAGAGCGAGACGAAGATGTACGGAAGCGACAGGAAGGCCAGCAGGAACACGTTCCCGTGAATCGGCACGAAAAACAGGAAGCGCATCGCCGTTAGGATCATGAGCAGCTCGAAAAAACCGATGGCCAGATACGGTAGCAGCTTGCCGAGGAGCAAGCCCATCGGACGGACCGGCGTGACGAAAAGCTGTTCCAAGGTGCCGCGCTCTTTCTCACGGACGATCGAAAACGCGGTCAAGAACGTGGTGACATTGAGGAGAAGCACCGCGGTGAGGCCGGGCAGGAAGAAATTCGGGGAACGCGAATCGGGATTGAAGAGAATTTTGGGGCGCATGTCGACGGCAAAGGCCGCGGTGTTGTCGGAGAGAACGCGCCGGAGAGACTCATCGAGACCGATAGCGGTGGTCACGTTGATGGCTTGCCCGGCGACCGAGGAATCCGAGCCGTCGATCAACACGAGGACCTGCGCGCTCATCTGGTGCAACAGCTTATCGGAATAATCCACCGGAATTTTGATCCCCACGCGGCATTTTCCCGAGATGATCGCGTCATTCAGGTCCCGGTCATTGTTGACATAGCGGGACAGGCGAAACGTGTCGGAGTCCCTCAGGCGGTCGAGCAATTCGCGGCTCTCACGGCGGCCATCGGCGTTGTAGACCACCGTATTGATCTGGCGGATGTTGGTGTCGATGCCGTAGCCCAGCAGGAACATTTGCAGGATCGGAATAATCAGGGAAAAGAAGAGCGTGCCGAAATCGCGCCGCACATGCAGCGTCTCTTTATAAAAGACCGCGCCGAAACCACGAAAAGGGTTAAGCACCCGGGCTCTCCTTGGCGGATTGATGGCGATAGGTCAGTTCCACAAAAACGTCTTCCAGGCTGGGCGCGAGGGGGCGGATTTCCGCAACCACGACCTTTCGGTCCAGCAGCTGCACGCGCAACTGCTCGAGATCGAGATGATCGTCAATCTGAGCGTGAATGGACTGCCCGAAGATCGTGGCGCTGCGCACGCCGGGGAGGGTGCGCGCCAGGCGCAGCGCGCTCGTGACCTGCGGCGCGGAAATTTCCACGCGATACGTGCCGGGCGGATTTACCTCCGGAAGTTCGCGAAGCGCATCGGGCGTGCCGTCGGCGATGACTTTTCCGAAGTAGAGGTAGGCGACATGGTTGCAGCGTTCCGCTTCGTCCATATAGTGCGTGGTGACGAAGAAGGTGATGCCGTGTGCCGAGAGATCGAAGAGCAGGTCCCACAGTTGCCGGCGGGCGACGGGATCGATAC
>Ga0306921_10005189_pt1 | contig 13485 bp, 9 predicted proteins | sample sta12Cox44000080_FD_203760 | JGI IMG/M metagenome (GOLD analysis project Ga0306921, IMG submission 203760) | Lab enrichment of tropical soil microbial communities from Luquillo Experimental Forest, Puerto Rico - statoxic.12C.oxic.44.000.080 (v2)... | ecosystem: Environmental > Terrestrial > Soil... | reverse complement strand
TACTGCGCGACGAATTGGTCGAGGAGCCGGACGCCGAACGCGGTGGCGCCTTTTGGCACCGTCGCGGTATCTTTCGAGGACCAAGCCATGCCCGCGATGTCGAGATGCGCCCAGGGGACATCGTTGACAAAGCGCTGCAGAAACTGCGCGCCGAGGATGCTTCCCCCGGCCCGACCGCTGCCGATATTTTTCACATCGGCCGCGTCGCTGTCGATCTCGCGGTCGTAGCTCTCGGCGAGCGGCAGCCGCCAGACCTCCTCGCCGACGGCCTTGCCCGCTTCGATCAGCCGGTCGGCGAGCTCGTCATTGTTCGAGAACAGGCCGGCACGGTGATGGCCTAAGGCGACGACAACCGCGCCCGTCAAAGTTGCCAAATCGATCATCAGCCGGGGTTCATAGCGATTCTGGCAATACCATAGCACGTCCGCTAGCACCAACCGGCCTTCGGCGTCGGTGTTCAAGACCTCGATCGTCTGCCCCGACATCGAGGTAACGATGTCGCCTGGGCGTTGCGCCGTGCCGGAGGGCATGTTTTCGACGAGGCCAACCACCCCAACCGCATTAATCTTGGCTTTGCGGGCCGCGAGCAGCTGCATGAGGCCGATGACGACGGCGGAGCCCGCCATATCCCATTTCATGTCGGCCATACCGGCGGCGGGCTTGATCGAAATGCCGCCGGTGTCGAAAGTAACGCCTTTTCCGATAAACGCGAGCGGCGAACGGCAATTGTCATCGCCGCCGGCCGCCCCTCCGAGCCATTCCATCACCACGACGCGCGGCGGTCGGGCGCTGCCCTGCGCCACCCCTAGCAAGGCATTCATGCCGAGCTTGCGCAACTTATTCTCGTCGAGTATCTCGACGGCTGCCCCAAGATCGATGAGTGTCCCGGCTTGCGCCGCGAGCGTCTCCGGGTAGATCACATTGGACGGTTCCGAGACGAGATCCCGGGTGAAAAAGACGGCGCTTGCCGTCTTGTCGAGCGGTTCGTAGGCGCGTTCCGCCGCACCCGGGGCGACCGCCGCCACGGTCAGGCGATCGAGCGACGCTTTCTGCTCGGGCTTCTGTTTTGTCTTGTACTTGTCGAAACGATAAGATCTGAGCCGAGCACCAAAGGCGAGGTGGGCTGCGGCCCCGGTTTGATCGAGCGGCGCTCCCTCGCCGACATCAATCGCGATGGTCGCCTCCTTCTCCCCGGCACTGTTAAGATGAGCAACGAGATTGCCGCCGAGATGCTGGAACAGTCGGGCATCGGCCAGATCCGGCTTGCCGAGCCCGGCGAGGACAATGCGGCTCACCGACAGGTTGCCTGGACCGATGATTGGCAGCAGCTCGTCCTTCTTGCCCTTGAACCGAGGAGCTCCAGAGAGAGCGCGCATGATCGCGCCACCCGTCGCCTCGTCAAGCCGTCTCGCCGCCGGCGTCAGCGTCGCCTCCTCCCACACCCCGACTATCACGGCACCGGAGCGGGGTTGGTCAGGCTCGGCGAAACTGATCTTCATCGCGCGACCTCGAGAAATTGGAGCGGGAGCGGCTGGAGGCACGCCCGGCAGTCGAACAAGGATTTCGCGATAGATCCAACAAGCCCGCGAGTCAACGGCGGAGATCAGCAGCCCTCGGCTCGGGAAATGTAGTCTGGCCCGGTCGAAGCCGGTTCCGTATGATCGACCGCCGATGGCGAGCCTCGACCGTTACATTCTGCGCCAATGCTTTGGTGTCATGATCTTCGTGACTGCGGCACTCAGTGCAGCGATCTGGCTCGCTCAATCTCTCCGGCTGATTGATCTGATCGTCAACCGTGGCCTGTCAATCGAGGCATTTCTCTACCTTGCATTGCTAATTCTGCCCCGCTTCCTCGACATCGTGTTGCCGATCGGCGTGTTCATCGCCGTGCTCTTTACCTTCAATCGGCTGACCGCCGAGAGCGAGCTCGTTGTGATGCGGTCGGTGGGATTGAGCCATATTGCGCTCGCCAAACCCGTGTTGATCCTGGCGGGGATCGCCTTTCTCGTGCTGATGAGCCTGTCAGCCTACTTCCTCCCGGCATCGAACCGCGCGTTCAAAGATCTGCATTTCGAGATCCGCAACCGCTTTGTCTCGAGCCTGCTCCAAGAGGGAACCTTCACGACGATCGCTGACAAGCTCACGATCTATATCCGCGGCCGTGACGAGCAGGGCGAAGTCGTCGGGCTGCTGATCAACGACAGCCGCGAGCCGCATCGCCCGGTCACGATCCTCGCTGAACGCGGCGTCTTCGCCAACACGCCGGCCGGGTCCCGCATCGTCATGGTCAATGGCAACCGCCAGCAATTCGATCCCGAAACCCGCAAGCTTTCGCTGTTGACGTTCGACCGCTACACACTCGATCTCGACAGCTTGCATGATGCCCCGGTCGTCCGCTTTCGCGAGCCCCAGGAGCGTTTCCTCGACGAACTGTTCTTTCCGCCGGCGGAGGCCGACCCCGTGCTGCGCCTCGGCCTAACCATTGAGGCGCATCAGCGCATTTTGATCCCGCTCTCCGCCTTCAGCTTCGCTTTGATCCCGCTCGCCTGCCTGCTGCCCGGAGAGTTCAACCGCCGTGGACAATTGAAACGCGCTCTATTGGCTATCGTCATAGCGTTCCTATTCGAATTGCTCGATATCGGCGTAAACGATCTGGCTTCTCGTTCCGCCGCTGCGATCCCGCTGATGTATGCCACCGACCTCTTGCCGTTCATTCTCGGGTTGGGAACCCTCTGCCGCGGGAACATAAGGCTCGGCTTCCAGGGGCCCAGGGTGGCTGCCATTAACACCCCGTGACGACAGGAAGGCGGTTGTCGGTGCAACTCGCGAAGACCCTGTCCTCCTACATCGCCCGCCAATTTTTTGCGTGGTTCTGCGGTGTCTTCATGGCGATGGTGATCGTTACCTTTCTGCTCGACTACATCGAGCTGATCCGCCGCAGCGCTACAAGGATGCAGGGCACGTTATTGGTGCTGCTCGAGATGGCGGCGTTGAAACTTCCCCACACCGCGCAAGAGGTGCTGCCCTTCACGATCCTATTCGGAACGATGCTCGCCTTCTGGCGGCTGACCCGTAACCACGAGCTTGTCGTCGCCCGAGCGGCGGGCGTTTCCGTGTGGCAATTCCTGACGCCCGCCCTGCTCGTAGCGTTGCTCGTTGGTGTCATCGCCGTGACAGTATTCAACCCCGTGGCTTCTCTGATGGAGGTCGCCTACGAGAAGTTGGAAAGCCGCATCCTGCGCCAAGGTTCCGATCAGCTGTCGCTCTCCGACGCGGGGCTGTGGCTCCGGCAGAGCGATCGGGCCGGCAACCAGATCATCATTCACGCCGAGAAGCTCGCCTCGGGGGACTTGATCCTCGATACGGTAACCCTGTTTTTCTTCAACGATCTGATGCGCTTCACCTCGCGCATCGACGGACAAACCGCAAAGCTCGAAACGGGCGATTGGCTGATCGAGAACGGCACGCGCTGGCTACCGAACGAGCCGGCGGAACCCTTCACCGAGTTGCGTCTACCGACGACGCTGACGCCGCGCAAGATCGAGGAAAGCTTTGCCTCTCCGGATACGATGTCGTTCTGGGATTTGCCGGGCTTCATAACTTTGCTTGAGCAATCGGGGTTTCCGGCGCAGCGCCATCGGCTGCACTTCAATGTTCTGCTTGCCCGCCCGTTTCTGCTGTGCGCGATGGTACTAGTCGCCGCAACTTTCAGTCTGCGTATGCAGCGGCGCGGTGGCACAACGTTGATGATCGTCGGCGGAGTGGTCAGTGGATTTCTGCTTTACTTTTTATCGGACGTCGTCTTCGCCTTCGGGCTTTCCGCCAAGGTGCCGGTGACCCTTGCCGCCTGGACCCCGACCGGGGTGAGCCTGATCTTTGGTGCCTCGATGCTGCTTCATCTGGAAGACGGTTGATGGCGGATCGCCCGGGCTTTGCTTGGCGGAGGCTCTGCGGTGCGATCATCGGAACGTTGTGGGCGACACTCCTAGTTGGTGCAACGATTCCTGCTGCCGCCCAATTCAGCTTGGGCAGCGGTTCACAGCAGGATCAGAATGCTCCGATCGTCTTTCGCGCTGACGAGGTTGAATACGACGAACAGCTCGCGCTGACGGTTGCGCGCGGACACGTAGAAATCTCGCAGAGCGGGCGGGTCCTCCTCGCCGACACGATCTCGTACAACCAGCGCACCGACACGGTAACCGCGTCCGGGAATGTCAGCTTTTTGCAGCCGACCGGCGAGATCCTTTTTGCCGATTTCATGGAGCTGCGGGATTCGATGAACGAAGGCTTCGCAACGAACGTGCGGATGCTACTCGCCGACCGGTCACGGCTCGCCGCCAACACCGCGCGCCGCACGAACGGCAATCGGACAGAGCTGCGGCGGGGCGTCTACTCTCCGTGCGACCTTTGCAAGAATGATCCGAGTGCGCCGCCAGCGTGGCAGCTCAAAGCACGTGAAATTGACCATGACAAGGAGCTGCAGCTGATCGAGTTCCGCGATACCACGATGGAGATCGACGGCTGGCCCGTTTTCTATTCGCCCTATCTTTCCACCCCCGATCCCTCGGTAAAGCGCGCAAGCGGTTTCCTTATGCCCTCGGTCGGCGGCTCCAACACGCTCGGCGCCAATGTCACGATCCCCTATTACTGGGTGCTCGGACCGGACAAGGATCTGACACTCACACCGCGCTTTATGACCCAAGCGGGCGTGCTGCTAACCGGCGACTACCGCGAGCGCTTCGGCAACGGGACCCTCGACGCCATCGCCAGCGTCAATCACAGCAATGTCGGCTCCGGCAGTAGCTCGTCGAACGAAGGAGAGCAATGGCGCGGACAAATTAACGGACACAGTGTGTTCGACCTCGATGAGACCTATCGGACCGGTCTCGATGTACAGCGCGTCTCGGATCAGACCTTCTTGACCCGCTTCGGCTTTGGCAACCCGCTGCTGAATGCGATGACCAGCCGCGGGTATCTCGAGGGCTTCGAGGAGCGCGCGTCGACCGACATCAACACTTACGCTTTTCAGCCGCTGCTGCCCGGCATCGGCGACTCGACCCAGCCAATCGTCCTGCCGGTCGCCAATCGCAATTGGCAAAGTCAGCCCGACGCGCTCGGCGGACGATGGAATCTCAACGCCAATCTTCTCGACATCATTCGCGAAGTGGGTACTCAGACCCGGCGGCTGTCTCTCGGCTCGGAATGGGACCGGACCTTCCGCGACGGGATAGGAGGACAATATAATTTCTCGGCGAGCCTGCGCGGCGACGGCTACTCGATCAACAATCTGAGCGCGGTATCCAACCCCGACCTGCCCTCCGCCTTCTTCCCGGTTAACGGGCAGCCAGCGGTGGCGCCGACCGCCACCAATTTCGTGACCGGCCGGGGCTTCCCGCAAGTCGGGCTCGTGTGGAGCTATCCACTGATCCACCGCGGCGAGGAAATGACGGAACTGATCGAGCCGATTGCCGGCGGCTTCGCCGGACCATCGAGCGGAAACCGACGAAACATCCCGGACGAGGACAGCCTCTCTTTCAATTTCAGCGACTCGGACTTGTTCCGTCGCGATCGCCTGGCTGGATACGATATCCTCGACACCGGCCAGCGGGTCGATTACGGAACCAAGCTTGGGTTCTACGACAAGGACGGCGGCAGCTATCGGCTACTGATCGGCCAGAGTTACCGCGCCCAGCCCAATTTGTTCTTGCCATTGGGGTCGGGAGCCGAAAACCGGCTTTCGGATGTCGTCGGGCGAGTGGTGCTGTCGCCCAATTCCTATCTCGATTTGATATATCGTTTTCGATTTGACACGAGCCCTTTAGCCGATCGCGTGCAGCAAGTCGGAGTGAGCGCTGGACCGCCTAGCCTGCGTGTCTCCAGCTCATTTGTGTACCTTCCGCCGCAGCTGCAGAGCCAGGTCGTGACAAACCCTACCCCTGGCCAGAACGTCCTCTACGGCAAACGCGAACAGTTGAATTTCAGCGCGACTGCGAAGCTCACGCGCTATTGGTCGCTGCAGGCCAACCAGACGATCAACCTGACCAGCAGCACCACCTTGGTCAACGGCGTGGCGACACCGTCAGCCTCGAGCGCTAGCCTCTATGCTTCCTTGTCGGCGATCTACCAGGACGAATGCATGGCCTTTATCGGCTCGGTCAGCCAATCGGGGATCCGCAACGGCGATGTCACCCCTGGGGCGGCGGTGCTGTTCAGCGTCGTGTTCAAGAACCTCGGCGAGATCGGCGGTACCCTCGGAGAGCTCGGTGCGAATATCCTGCCATGATAACAGGACCGTGTCGTTGTCTCCTCGTCGGTTACAAAAGGCGATCGCCCCCCTTTCTCGGCAGCCGACGCAAACTCTGAGGTGGAGCCGGCAGTCTCAACCCAAATTCCCTCGTTTATCGCAAAATAGCCGGAGTTTCGCCGAATCTAGGCCCGGGATCGGCCAAAACGTTCTCAAAATGGTACTTCGTATCAATCATTTAGAAATCGAACTCCCTATGTCGGGTGTAGGCCGCGAAAGTGAGACATGGAAAATGGGGACAATTTTCTAGAGGAGAACTGGATGCGCAGGAAAGCCCGTATCTTCAGCCGTAGCTTGTCTCAGCACAGGAGTGCATCCCGTGGCGAACCGGGAATTTTTGGCCCCGAATAGGGTAGTTGTTCAACAAAACAGGGATCGGGCTCGCCTGTCTCCGGCCGTATTAGGGAAGCAGCAGTGAACTACGCCCCGATGGTAATCGTGCTCCCGGGCCCGAGCAGCGGGATCAGACCGGTCAAGACTTCCCTTCCGACCGCGGTACAGCCCTCGGTAGCGGAGAAGCTGGGACGAGCTATGTGCAGAAATATTGCGCTGCCTGCACCAGCAATGACCGGCTCCATGTTGTATCCGATGCCGACCACCAGATCGTAAATCTGGTCGTCGCGCCACAGTCGTTCGGTTCGGGCAGGATAGGGAAGGGTAACAAGGCGGTTGTATCGACCATCAGCGGGATCGTAGACCCACGCGTCGTGTGGTGTCAGCGGGCGCATTGGCAGTCGAGAGGGAGGAGCCTGATGCGGTCTTCCCGATAGAGCCCGAAGACGAGCGGATAAGTCCCCGCCGGAGTTGCGCCATCCCCTTCTCTCTTGTTTGCTCGGACCCCTTCTCGGCCGACGGCAGCCGCTGCGGATCCGCCCGACCATCTCAGCCGACCGGCGCGGTATTCGAGGTTGCCGTACGTGGTTTGCGTTGCCTCGACCAGACGCACGCACCCACCGCAGGCTGCATTGGAACCGCGAGCAGGCTGCGGCGGTTGATCCCACCGACGGCAGGCGGCATCAATTCATGTATTGGCCGCCATTGATCGACAATGTCGATCCGGTGATGAAGCCGGCCTCGTCGGCGACCAGGAACAGCACCGCACGGGCGATCTCCTCGGGCTTGCCGAGCCGGCCGACCGGGATGCGAGCAACGATCTTTTCGAGCACGTCAGGCGGCACCGCGTGCACCATATCAGTCTCGACATACCCCGGAGCGACGACGTTGACGGTAATGCCTCGTGCCGCCCCTTCCTGCGCCAGCGCCTTGGTGAAGCCCTGCATTCCGGCCTTCGCCGCCGCGTAATTGGCTTGCCCGAATTGGCCCGCTTGGCCGTTGATCGAGCCGATATTGACAATACGCCCGAAGCCTCGTGTGCGCATGCCCTCGATCACCTGCCTCGACATGTTGAAGCAGGAGGCGAGGTTGGTCTGGATCACCGCGTTCCACTGATCAAAGCTCATACGGTGCATCGTCGTGTCGCGTGTGATGCCTGCGTTGTTGATCAGGATTTCGACCGGCCCGAGTACCGCCTCGATCGCCTTCACTCCGTCCGAGCAGGCGGCGAAATCGGCGACGTTGAACTTGAACACTGGGATGCCCGCGTCGTCCTTGAACTGCTGCGCCGCCTTATCGTCACTCGCGTAGACCGCAGCGACGCGATAGCCGGCATCCTTGAGCGCCACCGAGATCGCGCAACCGATACCGCGCGTCCCGCCGGTGACGACCGCCACCCTGGCCATGGCTCCTCCCTTTTGTTTCGAGACCGCTGTTAATCGCGCTCGACGCACATCGCGATGCCCATCCCGCCGCCGATGCACAAGGTCGCCAGCCCTTTGCGGACATTGCGCCGCTGCATCTCGTGCAGGAGCGTGACCAGCACCCGCGCCCCAGAGGCGCCGATCGGATGACCGAGTGCGATCGCGCCGCCGTTTACATTTACCTTCTCGACATCCCAGCCGAGATCCTTATTGACGGCGCATGCCTGGGCGGCGAAGGCCTCGTTGGCCTCGATCAGGTCGAGATCGTCGGCCAACCAGCCGGCCCTCTTCAGCGCCATACGGCTCGCCGGGATCGGTCCGGTGCCCATGATTGCGGGATCGACCCCGGCCGTAGCCCAGGAGACGATGCGGGCGAGCGGGCGGAGCCCGCGCTTCTCGGCCTCGGGCGCGGTCATCAACACGACAGCGGCAGCGCCGTCGTTGATACCGGATGCGTTGCCGGCAGTGACCGTTCCGTTCTTGTCGAAGGCGGGACGCAGTTTGGCCAAGACCTCGACCGTCGTTCCGTGCTTGGGATGCTCGTCGGTGTCGACGACCGTCTCGCCACGGCGGGTCGCGATCTTGACCGGAACGATCTCGTCCTTGAATCGGCCGGCCTTTTGCGTCGCTTCGGCCTTGAACTGTGAAGCGGCGGCGAAGGCGTCCTGCTGGTCGCGCGTGATCTGCCAGCGCTGGGCGACGTTCTCGGCGGTGTTGCCCATGTGATAGCCGTTGAAGGCATCCCACAACCCGTCGCGTATCATCGTGTCGACGAGCTCGGCATCGCCCATCTTGACGCCGTTGCGCAGGTGGATGCAGTGAGGCGCCTGGCTCATGCTCTCCTGTCCGCCGGCGACGACGATCTCCGAATCGCCGTTGCGGATCGCCTGATAGCCGAGGGCCACGGTGCGCAAGCCCGAGCCGCAGAGTTGGTTGACCCCATAGGCTGTCACCTCGTAGGGGATGCCGGCGGCGATTGCGGCTTGGCGGGCCGGGTTTTGGCCCTCACCGGCAGCGAGGATCTGGCCCATGATTACCTCGGAAACCTCTTTCGGCCCGACCTGGGCGCGACGCAGCGCCTCGATGATTGCGACCTCGCCGAGCTTGTGCGCCGGCAAGCTGCTGAGCCCGCCGTTGAAGGCCCCAACCGGGGTGCGCGCAGCGCTCGCAATCACGATATCGGTCATCAGGGATCTCCTCGCTGGATTTATGCCTATAAAAAGAAGTGCCGCGAATGTAGGGGTGGGATTGCCAGGAGTCCAGCTAGCCTCCTCTTCATCGCTCGCCCAATCGGGCTCGCGATCAGTTCGCGATGGCCGTCCACAGCACATCGGGTGCGCGCGCGGCAGACATCATGCCCCCGTGGTTTCGGAATCGAGGATTGCGAACCTGGTGAATTTGCGTTCCGCCGTAAAGGGATCGAGGATAAAGAACACAGTTTGCCTCGACCGGCACACCGCCGCCCCGACCGCAGAGGCGAGCGAGCAGATCGGCGGCGAAGGCCAGGCGCAGAGTCTGCCCACCTTGGGCATGAAATCCAGGGGTCGCGAGCAGCGCAAGACAGGCGGCTTGACGCTGGCAACATAGCGCGAGCGCGAACCAGCCCTCGCGCAATAACCGATAACCGGGATCGGGCCGTCCGCGATCCGCCTCGCTGTCGCGAAAGCGGCTTCGAGCCGTCCGGCGATGTAGTCGGCCGAACCGAAATGGCGCCCTTGGGCTGCCGGGGTCTCGCCAATCGATGACGAGCACCCGGAGACCGGAACTCGCAAGATGCTGCAGAAAGCTGCGCTCAGGCAGAAGATCGAGGACATAGTAGCGGTTAATCAGCGAGGGAATGACCAGAACGGTCGGGCCCGTGGCGTTCCGCCATAATCGAGCAGCCGCTTCGTGCCCTCACGCCACACTACCGGCCCTGAGCCACATGGCGGGGAACGATGGCGGCGATAGGCTTCAAGTCCAGTCCGGTGGCGCTCGGTGCGGTGCGCGATCTTGGCCTCGACCGCCCTTTCGACTGGTTCAGTTCCGAGCGCGTCGATTTAGGCTGCGAGGTAGTGCAGCAGCCTGCCCGAGACGTCCGAGGGCAGCGGGACGGTCTTTCAACGGGCAAAGCGGCTCGCGAGGTCAGCCATAACGTCGTCGCGTCGCGAGATGCGCCGGTAGTCGCCCGGCGCCAGCTGGCGGTCCGGGCAGCTGGGCTTTGTCGACCGCGGCGGGGTCACACGGCGCGGGATTTCCTGCAAGCGCCGAGCAGACAGCGATCCAGAGCTGTAGCAGCCGAGGCTCCCTGAGTCGGCCATGAGGGCGGTCAGACAATCCTGCCACAAATGCAGGTGGCGGCGGGTAAGATCTTCGGCATCGATCATCGCGTGCAATATATGCCGGAGCACCGGTGGCGGAAGCACCCGGGGCGGTGACGTCGCTTCTTTGGTGAGGCGATCTAGCCGAAACATTGTATTGTGGTCGAAGGTGACCTTCTCCGAAGCGAGACGCCGCGCGCATGAGCCCTCCGAACAGCGATAAGCCGAGCGACGGCAGACCGGTTGTTGTCAAGAAGTACGCCAATCGCCGTCTCTACAACACGGCGACGAGCAGTTATGTAACCCTCGATGATCTCGCGCGGATGATCAAGAGCGGTGGTGATTTCGTCGCATATGACGCGAAAACGGGCGAAGACATCACCCGTTCGGTGCTAACCCAGATTATCGTCGAGCAGGAGCAGAAGGGACAAAACCTTCTGCCAATCAGTTTCTTGCGCCAATTGATTAGCCTCTATGGCGACAGCATGCAGTTTCTGGTGCCCGGGTATCTGGAGCAGGCAATGCTCGCATTTGCTCAAAATCAGGAGCAAATGCGCAGGAACCTGCAGGCCACGTTGGGCATCTTTCCGTTCGGTCAGTTCGAAGAGATGGGAAAGCAGAATATCGCGCTGTTCGAGCGTGCCCTGCGGATGCTTGCGCCCTACCGCCGGGAGGAAAAGCCTCCTTCCCCTGACGCGGGAGCGTCTCGGGCGAACGAGGAAGATCCGCGCCTAAAACGGCTCGAGGCGCAAATCGACGCCCTCACACAACAGCTAAAGGCTCTGGGACGGGATCGCGGCGAGCCTTAGGTGGCGTAGCCCGAGGTGGGGGCGTCATGCGCTCCTCGGACCGGCCGTCCTGAGCGATAAATGCACCCGATTGTCGGCCGCCCGAAATAATGACCCTGGAGATAGGCGATACCTTCCGCGCGCAACAGCGCTGCGTCCTCTGCGTTCTCGACGCATTCGGCCACCGTGGTCAAACCGAAGCCCTTGATGAGACCGAGAAGATGGCGGAGAAAAATCCGGGTTTGCGGCCTGCTCGTTAAATTTTCCAGCCAGAGAGCCATCGATCTTGACGATGTCGACCGGCAAGACCTGAAGATGCCGTAGCGAGGTATGGCCGGCGCCAAAATCGTCGAGCGCAACGCGGCACCCGGCGTGGCGCAGAGTGTCGACAAAGCGCGCCGATTCCGCGATATCACCCAGTGCCGCGGTTTCCGTGATTTCGACGACGAGGCGGCGGGCGATGTCGCGGCGGTGACGCAACAGCGAAGTCAACGACCGCAGCCATGGCCGATCGCCGGCCGTCATCCCGGAAATGTTGAAACCGAGCCTGACCTCCGGATCGGCGGCGAGTGCCTGCACCGTTTTTTTGAGAACGTAGCGGTCAATGAGGCCGATCCAACCAAGTTCCTCGACGAAGCTGATGAACTCGCCACCGGAGACGATGCCACCCTCCTCGTCGCGCATCCGCAGCAGGCATTCGAAATAATCGACCTTTCCCGTGGCCGCGCATACCACAGGCTGAAACGCAAACAGCAAGCGATCCTGGCGGAGTGCCGCCTCCACCGCCGCCGCAACAGACAACCCGCGCCGCTCGGTGGATGATTGGTTCGCGATGGCTTCCACCTGTCGATCGCACCCAGCTCGCTCGCCGCTCACGCCGGCGCGATTTGCGGACGGTCGTGGCTCGCTGTCGAACTGAGTGCCGCCGAGTTTTTCGGCGCAGCACGACTTCCGCCCGCCCGCGCTCGGCCGTTAGGCACGCGGCGCGCCGGGTGGCAGACTAGAAGTCAATGGGTTGAGAAAGCCTTAAGTATGAGGGCGCTGCTACCGACTAAATGCAGACAGAACGATGGTTAAGCCGGAGTATGTGATACGAGAAAAGGCAGAACGGCATTGTTGAACTCCCGCGCGCGTACTTGGTTAAAATAATGGCCTCCTCGCGGGAAGATCTTGACCTCTGCGCCTGGTATGAGCCGCGCGAGTTCTTCAGAAAAATAGGCTGGAGTGACGATATCATCCTCCGCACCTATTACCAAGGTGGGAGACTTGATGCGCGATAATTCTCTCGTACGATCGAACGCAAGCATGGCGTCGATCCGCGCCGAGACTATCTCGACCGGTGCAAAAGCCGCGAGGTTCTGGGCCTCGGTTTGGCGCAGCCGCTCGTTGTTGCGAGCGATCCACCAGCTCGGGTACAAAAACAGCGTGGACGCCTGAACATAGATGCTGGCGCCGAGGCGTTGCAATACCTCCTTGCGCAAAGCGAACAGCCGGCGAAAATATGCGTCCGTCTTGGCCCATGTCGCGGAGAGCACCACCCCGGCGAGCCTGCTTGGGTATTCGATCGCCATCGTTTGAGCGATCGCCCCACCTGTCGAGTGTCCAACGACATGGCCCCGCTTAATCCCTAGCGCATCCATTAGCCCGACAACATCGACAGCCATCCGTTCGACTGTATAGCCGATTCGGCTTGGATCGCTCTGACCAAAGCCGCGATGGTCAAAAATGACGACTTCGAAGCGCTGAGCAAAAGTGGCGACCTGGTCCTCCCAGAACGACCCGAAGCCGCCGAGTCCGGAGACGAACAAAACAGGAAAACCCATGCCGTGCCGCTCGTAATAGAGCGAGCAGTCACCGATCGAAATCCGGGGCATCGATGTGCGGTTCAGAGCCGATGTGGGTCGGTACCACCAGCATGGCAGGCTGTCAACGTGCGGGCCATGCGTACCACGCAGATGTGAGGAGCGTCGCTCGCCCCAGCGGCTGAATCCTGCCTAAGTTTTGACACATGACAACCGTTCAATCAGCAGACACCAGCTGGTTGAACAGCGCCGCCAGATCTAGCGAGAACAGGTTTTGCTGAAAGCGGCGCGCTCTTCATCGAGAGTTAGATCTGAAGAGCGGCAAGCGAGCGGAGCAGAACGAAGGACCAGGAGCAGATCATCATGGCATACCGAGCCGAGGGACCCCGATCGAGCAGCAACTCTGAGACCGAGGCGTCGCCGCGCGCCGTTGTATCGGCCCGTCGATCGACGAGCCGAACCCAAGATATCGATCGCCATGTCGGGGCGCGCATTCGCGAGCGACGTATTATGCTCGGTCTGACGCAACAGCAG
>Ga0306921_10005186_pt1 | contig 13486 bp, 12 predicted proteins | sample sta12Cox44000080_FD_203760 | JGI IMG/M metagenome (GOLD analysis project Ga0306921, IMG submission 203760) | Lab enrichment of tropical soil microbial communities from Luquillo Experimental Forest, Puerto Rico - statoxic.12C.oxic.44.000.080 (v2)... | ecosystem: Environmental > Terrestrial >... | reverse complement strand
GACCTACGTCTACGTGCACGCCTTCGGGACCGGCAACATCACGCGCGCGTCGCTGGCGGGCAGCGCGGCGTCGCAGGCGGTGCAGGGGCAGCTCATGGCCCAGCTGCAGCTGTCGCGGGTGGTGTCGTTCACGGCCCTCGGCCGCTACCAGATCTACACGGGCGAGGTCGCGTTCAGCGGCAGCGGGACCGTCGACCCGTACACGACCGCCACCGCGCAGGGACGGCTCATGCTGCCTGTCTCTCATCCCTGGGAGGCGATCGGCGGGATCGCGCTGCTCTGGAAGCACTTCCACGCCATCGTGGGCGCGGGGTACGGGTACTACTTCGTCCCCGGTCTGTGGGTCGCCAACCAGGAGCGCACGTTCGTCCCCGACGCCGAGCTGGCGGTGCTGTTTTGAGCTCGGCACGGTCGTCGGCGGCCGCGGCGGTCGCCGTCGCGCTCGGCGTCGCCCGCTGCTCGCCTGACGTCACCCTGCCGACGCCCCCGAACCAGGCCCAGACCGCGGCGCTGGTCGCCGTCTACCAGATGCCGACCGCGACCCTCGATCCCTCCACCATCGACAAGGTGCTCGCCGACGCCCTGCTGCGCCTCGCCGATCTCCACCTCGACTTTCTCCCCGATCTGATCTCGAACCTGCTGGTCGCCGTCCAGCGGCGGGTCGACGAAGGCGGGCTGTCCGACAACCCCGCCACCAGGGTGGACGAGAGCCGGGCGCAGGTGAGCGCCTCCATCGAGGTCCACCGCATCTGCCCGGGGTGGAGCGATCCGGCCGGCCCGCCCGACGAGGCGCAGAACGGCGCGCTCGACATGACGGTGATCGTCGACACCGGGCGCCTCAACCCGGAGCTGTGGGGGACGGCGACGGCCTGCAAGCTGCGCGTCCCGCCCGCGGGGACCGCGTCGGCGACGGCATCGGCGATCTCGGTCGTCACCCCCCCGGTGGTGAACGCAACCCTCGACGGGACGTTGATCGTCTACGACCTCGGTCCGCTACCGCAGACCGCGGGCGAGGCGCAGTTTCTGCTCACCTTCGACGGGATGATCACCATCGACGGCCAGACCAAGTCGCTCTCGTTCGACTTCCAGGTCCAGAACGGCTCCATCGCGTTCAGGCTGCCGGTCGACGGCGGCGACGCCATCGTGACCGTCGGCAGCACCGCGCTCGGCATCCGGGGCGCGAACGCCAGCTACTCGTGCGATCTGGCGACCCAGACCTGCGCGCCGTCCCCGTGATCGGGGCCCCCGGTCGGCCGCCGAGCCGCGATGTCGTCGGCGACGGGCGGCAGCAGCTCCGGTAGATTGACGGCGAACGTCGAGCCGTGGCCGGCGCGGCTCTCCAGCGCGACACGCCCGCCGTGGGCGACGGCGAGCTCCCGCACCAGCCACAGCCCCAGCCCGAGCCCCCCGCCCTCGGCCACGGGGGCCCGCGCGTGACGCTCGAAGATCCGCTCGCGCTCGTTCGCACGCACGCCCGCGCCGCCGTCCTGGACGACGATCCGGGCGCCGTCGCCGTCGGGGGCCGGCCGCACCGAGACGCGGATGGGACGCCCACCCCCGAACTTGAGGGCGTTGGACAGCAGGTTGCGCACGATCTCCTCGACGGCGGCGTCGTCCCACCACCCGATGAAGCCCCGGGGAACGTCCACCGCCACGGAGTCGCGCAGGGCGGCGTCGCCGACGGCGGCCAGGACCCGGGCCACCGTGGTCGCGACCACGGCGCCGAGATCGATCGAGTCGGCGCGGACGATCGCCTGACCGTGGCGCTCGATCTCGATGACGCGATCGATGAGGCGTTTGAGCTTCTGCACCTCGGCGCGCGCGACGCCGAGCGCGGCGCGCGCCAGCCCATTCGGCGCCCGGCCGGCGGCGGCGGCGCAATGGCACTCGGCGATGCGGATGTAGAGCAGCGCGGTGGCGATGGGCGCGGAGAGCTCGTGCCCCACGAGCGCCGTGACGTCGGCGGTCTGCCGGCGCGAGCTCCGGGGGCGCGGGGCCGACGACATCACCCCTCGACCTGGTTCGCCGGCTTGGCGTCTCCGATGTCGATGGGCTCCCGCCGCCGCCCCGCGTGGGTGAGCCCCAAGCTGCTCGCCAGTCGCACCAGCTCCGCCGATGTGCGCAAGCCGAGCTTGCGGTGGATGCGGTAAAGGTGCGTGTCCACGGTCTTGCGCGAGATGCACAGCTCGTTGGCGATCTCGCGTGTGATGAGGCACTCGGCCGCGAGCCGAAACACCTCGCGCTCGCGCACCGACAGCACCGACAGCACGTCCGAGGCCTTGAGGCGGCGCGACTCGTAGGCCTCCAGGCGGGCGGCGATGGCGGGGGCCAGGTAGCGCTCGCCCTTGCACACGACGCGCAGCGCTGAGATGAGCGTCTCCGTGTCATCTGTCTTGAGCGCGTATCCGGAGGCCCCGGCGTTGAGCGCGTCGAGCACGTCCGAGGTCTGGTCGTGCACGGTGAGCACCAACACGCGGACGCGCGGCGCCCGCCGCTTGATCTCGCGCGTGGCGATCACCCCGTCCATCCCTGGTAAGGCGACGTCCATGAGGACGACGTCGGGATGCTCGCTGTCGATCAGCGCGAAGGCCTCGCGCGCCCGACTGGCCTCGCCAACGACCAGGAAGTCCGGAACTCCCGCGAGAATCTGACGGATTCCGGCGCGGAACAAGGGGTGATCATCGACCAACAACACCTTCATCACACCGTTTCTCCCTCGAACAACGATAGCCACTCTTTGGCGCGCGGGTGTGCGCAGAGTCGGCGGCTGCGGGAAATTGTCCCCGCAGGCGCGAATCCGGCGGATTCGGACAACGAACCCGCGAACCGCCTCCGCGCGGGCAGCCGATGCGCCACACCTGGTCGTTTCACGCGTGCTCCCTCGCCTCTTCCCCCGGACTCGTGGACGGTCCCGATCGAACGAACATCGCGGTTCTTACAACCACACCCGCTCGTCTGTCCATTCTGAAATGCAGCCGGATCGAAACCGCCACAATCGCAATCGGCGTGATGTTTCCAGATCGTCCGGGTTCGTAAGAAATCGCCTCAAACGCGCGCGCGGGCGCGCGATCGGCGTTTCTGATCTGGCCAAGGAAAGCGCGATCCGGCATTAAGCGAAGTGAGATTCTGAGAGAGGGTGTGTCGATGCAAAGTCTCCAAGAGGTGATGGGGCAGGAAGCGGCGACGAAGCACGAGAGGTTCCTCTCGAGCGTCAGCCGGCACCTGATGTCGTTGGACTTGGACCCGATGCTGGAGGCCGTCGCGCACGCGGCGTTGCCCCTGTTCGGGGACGTGTGCGCCATCGATCGCGCCTCCGGGGCCGCGGCGGTGAGGCTCTTGGAGGTCCGAAATGGCGGCGACGCTCGCGTCGAGTCCCCCGACGTGCTCGCCGCCGTCGCCCGCGCCGAGGTCCGCGTCGACGGGGGGAGATCGCGCCTCACCGTTCCCATCGCCGTCAACGGCGAGCGCTTCGGTTCGTTGACCTTCGTCGGCGCGGCCGGCGCGCACGGCGCCTCCGAGCTGGCGCTCGCCCAGGAGCTGGCGGAGCGGCTGGCGCTGGCGATCGGGAACGTACGGACGCACGCCCAGCTCCGCGAGGCGCTGGCCGATCGAGAAAAGCTCATTTCGATCGCGGCCCACGAGCTCCGTGGGCCCATCTGTTCGGTCAGGCTCTGTATTCAGGCCCTCAAGCGCGCGGAGCGGAGCAACGCCTCGAAGGGCGGACGGCTCCTCGAGATCATGGACCGCGAGGAGCGGCGGCTCGCTCGGCTCATCGACGAGCTGCTCGATCTGACCCGCCTGCGCTCCGGGCAGTTCGAGCTCGATCTCGAGCCCGTGGACCTGTGCGACGTCGTACGGGAGGTCGCCGCGAGGATGACGATGGACGCGAACCGCGCGGGCTCCGAGCTGAGCGTGAGCGTGGAGGGCGCGCTCGTCGGTCGCTGGGACCGATCGCGCCTCGATCAGGTCGTGACCAACCTGGTGGCGAACGCGATCAAGTTCGGCCAGAACCGCCCGATCGCGCTCTCGGCCGAGGCCGACCCCGACGGGACATGCGCCCGCTTGGTAGTGACGGATCATGGCCTCGGCATCGACCCCGACATCCAGCAACGCATCTTCGAGCCGTTCAAGCGGGCCGTGGTCGGGCGGCGTTACGAGGGCCTCGGTCTCGGCCTCTACATCGTCCGGAACATCGTGGGGCAACTCGGCGGCAGCGTGTCCGTCAAGAGCGCCCCCGGGCTCGGTGCGACGTTCACCGTCGAGCTCCCACTCGACACCGAAGGGCTCGCGCGCGCCACCGGCTCGTAGTCAGGGGCGTCCGCTCAGCCGCGCCGCGGAAGCTCGACCGCGAACGCGCTCCCCGCGCCGGGGCGGCTGTCCACGGAGATGGTCCCCCCGAGAGCGTCCACGATCCGCTTGCTGATCCAGAGCCCGAGCCCGAGGCCGGGCTGGCGCCGGCCGTTGGTCGCGCGCTCGAAGCGCTCGAAGATCAGCTGCTGCTCCTCGGTCGGGATCCCCTGACCGCCGTCCCGCACCACCAAACGGACGCAGCCGACGTCACCGTCGACCTCGACGACGATCGGGTTGCCGCCGCCGAACTTGATGGCGTTCGAGAGCAGGTTCGTCACCACCTGTTCGAGGCGGAACTGATCCCATTGCCCGCAGAGGCCCACGGTCCCCTTGAGATCGACCGACGATCCGGCGCGCCCCGCGGGCTCGCGCAGTAGATCCACCGCTTCTTGCGCGACAAGGAAAAGGTCGACGGCTTCCGCCCGCAGCTCGAGGCGCCCCTCGAGGATGCGCGAGACGTCCAGCAGCTGCTCGACGAGCCGATCGAGGCGCAGGACCTGATTGCGGATGGCGAGCAACCGGCGGCGCAGCCGCTCCTCCGGATCCTCGCCGGTCCGCGCCGGAGTCCGCCCGGCGAGGTGCAGGAGCCCCTCGGTCTGCAGCCCCAGCGTCGTGATCGGGGTGCGGAGCTCGTGCGACGCCATCGCCAGGAACTCGTCGCGGATCTGCAACGCGCGCCGCAGCCCGGCCAGCGCCTCCTCTTGCTGGGCGCTGTGCCGGCGCATCCCGGCCAGCTCGAGGCTCAGGTTGGGTGCCGGGGACTCGACTCCGTCCTGCACGCTCGCAAACGTTGATCCGGCCGCGCCGCGCCGCAACCTCGACGGCTGTAGGGGGGCGACGGATTTCTACAGCTCGAAGCCGAGGCGGCCGATCGCGTTCCAGGTGTCGAGGCCCGCGTTCCCCGCGCCGCTCAGCGCCGAGGCGGTCGCGAACATCTGATCGTTGAAGGTGAATCGGTACGTCCCCCGAACGTCGACGAAGAACTCCTTCGAGAGCCGTACGGACATCCCGACCCCGGTCGGAACGGTCCCGATGTCGTCGGTGGAACGTACGCTCGACGTGTTCACGGCGGTGTTGGTCAACTGATAATGAGTGAAGCCACCGCCGCCGAACAGATACGGCTGCAGGCGCGCCGTCGTCAGGTTGATCCGCAGCGTGGCCTCGGCGCCGTTGCCGAGGAGGATGGCGTTGCTCGACAACCCCAGCGCGACGATCCCTTGCGCCGTCCCGACGTAGGCGGCCTCGATCGCGACCGGGAAGCGCGAGCCGAAGGTCATGCGCGCCTCCCATGAGCCGCCCGTGTTCACGAACGCCCGGGCCCCGCTGTCGACGAACCCCACCACCCCGCCCCCGAGCGTCGCCTCGATCCCGAGGTGCGAAGGGGGGAGATCGCTGGGCGGGGGCGGCGGCACGTCCGGGAGCGGCGGCTCCGGCTCCACGGGCGGCGCGGCCACGAAGCGGACGGGCGGCTCCGCGACCGGCGGCGGGAGCGGCGCCGGCGGCGGTGGCGGCGCGAAAGGCGGAGCTTCCACGAACTGCGGTTCGGGCGGCGGCGCCACGGAGCCCCGTGGTCCGGGCGGCGGCGCCACGGAGCCCTGTTCGGGCGGCGGCGCCACGGCGGCCGGCGGCGCAGCCCCGGGCGGCGCGGCGGCGGCTGGCGGCTCGGGCCCGGGCGGCGCGACGGGCCGCGCCTCGGCGGGCGCCGGCGGCGGTTGCACCTCGGGCGGTTCGGGAGGGGCCGGCGCGTCGGGGAGCGTGGTCAGCGGCGGCAGCGGGGCCGCCGCGCTCGACTCCTCGTTGGCGCTGGCCGGAACGTCGCAGGTCAAGAGCGCCACCGTGCGGCCGTTCGCGCGGGCGCGCTCGCCCGCGTCCGTGACGGCGCCGATGCGCTCGGGCTCGATCCCCTGGCCGAGCAAGTAATCTCGAATCGCGGTCGCGCGACGCTCGGCGGCTGATCCGCGCGCCTGCGCGCTACCCTTCTTCGCTCTCTGCTTGGATTTCTCGCCGAGGCCGGGGACCTCGATGGTCCGACCGTTTCGCATCTTGAGCCAGGTCGCGACGCCGTTGAGGGCGCCGCGGGCATTGATGTCGAGCTCCGACGATCCGCTCTCGAAGCTCACCTTCACCCCGGAGTCCCGGCAACCGAGCCTCGCGCCCGGGCCGGCGGGCATGGACGCCGAAGGCGGGGTCGGAGCGAGCGCCGGGCTAGCCGGCGCCGCTCCAATCCCGTCATCGCGTTCATTCTCCGCTTGCGCTTGCGCCGGTGTCCCTGCCGCCGCGGCGGCGAACAAGGCCAGCGCCGCAAGCATCAAGCTCGCTCGCATCGACTTCCTCTAGAAGTTGAAGCCGACGTTACCGCCCACGCCCCAGTGATTGAGCGTCCCCGTGTTGCCGTTATTGACCAGCAGGTTGTTGTAGTAGGTCGGCGTCCAGTTGGCCCGGGCGTCGACGAGGAAGCCCTTGTAGCCGTACGCGAACCCACCGCCCACCGGCACCGTCATCACGTTGTCGTGGCCATTGAAGTCCGACAGCGCGACGTTGTTGAAGTTGCTGATGCTGTAGTACGACCAGCCGAGCCCCACGAAGCCGTACGGCTCGAGCAGGTTGTCATACAGCATGATCGGGATGTTGATGCGCAGCGTCCCCTCGAGCCCGTTCGACACGAGGTTCTGGTTGGTCGAGACGCCGAGCGGCTGGATCCGCTGGGCCGTCCCGACGTACGCGGCCTCGAAGCCGACGAACGACCGGGTCCCGCCGATGAAGCGGGCGGCCCACCCGCCGCCCCCCTGCGTCTGGTTCCGCATCACGTCGTTGGTGAAGTCCTGGTACTGACCACCGACCATGAACGCCCAGCCGAAGCGGGACCCCCAGGTCTGCATGGCCGGGTTGGCCTCACCCTGATCGGCGGGCGACGGTACCGGCTCCAGCGCCGGCGCTGGAGCCGGCGTGACGGGCTGGACCTCCTCGGCCGTGGGCGCCTCCGGCTCGGTCTTCTCCTCGGTCGCGCCGGCCGAGCCCGGCTCACAGGCGAGGAAGGTCACCGTCCGGCCGTTGGCCGGCAGGTGGTCGGAGATCTCGCCGCGCCCCGCGGTCGTGATCCGCACCGGATCGATCCCCTGCGCCGTGAGGTACGCCTTGACGGCGTCCGCCCGTTGCTCGGAGAGCGTCAGGTTGGATTCGGTGTTACCGGTCGTGTCGGCGAAGCCCTGCACCTTCATCGTGCGAGCCGGGTTGTTCTTCAACCAGGTGGCGACGCCGTTGAGCGCCCCCTTCCCGTTGAGGTCCAGCTCCGACGACCCGGTCGTGAAGCTGACCGTCACGCCCGCGTCACGACAGGTCTGCTTTCCAGCCGTCTCGTTGACGACGTCGCTGCCTGTCGTCCCCGTGCTTCCTGTCGGGCCCACACTGGGCATCTGATCGTCCGCTTTGACGGAGCGGGCTGCGAGGAGCAGCCCCAGCGACCCCACTATCGTACCCACCATATTCGTCCGCATGGTCGGCCTCCTTGATCCTGAATCTGGGTCCTCCGAGCCGAAAACGAATACGAAGTTTCCCCACAGGCTCATCCGTTGGCGCGCGGATCCGCGGGATCGCCGACGGTGAATCAGGGCCAGCCCGATTGCCGCGCGCCGCCAGCTTCGGCACATTGAACGGGGACCCGGGACTCCGTTTCGACGAGGAGGGGGCATGGCATCTTCCCGACGGGCCCGCGGCCGCGGCGGGGCGGCAACGAGCGGCGCGCCTGGCTCCCGCGCGCGCGCCGCCGGCGAGCACACCGAGCACGCGCTCGTCGAGCTCTCGATCCACTGCGCGCCCTCGCGCGGGCACCTGCTCGTCGTCCCGGGCGAAGCGAGCGCAGCGCCCACGGCGCAGCGCTCGCGGCGCCGCCGTTAGCGCGGGCGCGGCGCGCGCGGCGCCCGCCGGCGAAACACGAGGCTCGCCACCAGCAGGCCGAGGCCGAGCTGGACCGCCACCAGGATCACGCCGAAGAAGGTGTCGGCCTGCGCGCCCGCGCCGCCGTCGCGCAGGAGCCTGATGGTCGCCTGGGTGCCGAGGAACCCGGGGGCGAGCTGCAAGAGGCCGGGCACGAGCATGGTGAACGCCACGTGGCCGGGGATGCGCGCCTGGAGATAGGACGCCACGCCCAGCACGAACGCCGCCGCCACCGGCGCGCCGTGCGCACCGACGGCCATCTTGGTGAGCTCTTGCGTGCCGTACGCGAGCACCGCCGCAGCGACCATCCAGACGAGGTCGCGGCGCCGCCCCTGGAGGATCGGGGCGAGAGCGAGCCCCCCGATGGCGACCAGCCCGAGGACCAGCGGGCGCGGGAGCGGCGTGGAGGTCACGTACGCGGGCCAGGCGCCGACGAACCGGGCGCCGGTGAAGGCGGCGGTGATGCCGGCAGCCATGAGCGCGAACCGGAGCAGGCCGTAAGAGAGCCGGACGGTCCCCGACTCGAGTGCCTCGTTGGCGAGCTCGTGAATACCAGTGACGACGACCATGGCCGGCACCAACATCACCATCCCACCGAACAGGGCCCGCCCGAAGTCGAACGGCGGCAGCAGGAACGAAAGCACGATCGCGGCCACGCTCCCCAGCATCGCGCCGAGAAAGCTCTTCTCCAGACTCACCTCGTTGTTCTTGGTGGCGGCGTGGTGCACGCCCCCCGCGACGAGGCCGATCAAGAGGCCGGCGAAGAGCTCGCGCCAGTTGCCCCCGACGCGCGTCGCGACGACGCCACCGTAGACGGCGTACCCGAGGGCCACGGCCCACTGCGGGTACGGCGCCGGGCGCCGCATGATCTGGGCCAGGCGCTCGCGCGCCGCCGGGAGGTCGAAGCTGCCGGCCGCGATCTCGTCGGTGAAGGCGATGAGCGCCGCCGCACGTGTCAGGTTCCAGTGAGTGTCGAACGGCATGCGCCGGATCTCCACGTGCCCCACCTCACCCGCGCGCACCTCCGTCGCCAGAAAGCTCTGCAATGTGAAAAGCTCGGCCTCGACGCCGAGCGCGTGCGCCGCTGCGCGCTGCCGCCGCTCGGCCTCGTCAGCCGGGAGCGCCGCCGCATGCAACGCCTCGCCGAGCTCGACGAGGAACGCCCCCGCCTCCGTTGGTTGCGTCGCAGTCATGATCCTCCCCCCGCCTCTACCGATCGCCCGCCTCGTTCGGCGGCAGATAAACGACGGGGCGCCCCGATGGAGCGCCCCGCGCCAATCCGTACCCGGACGTTACTTGGCCGCCGGCTGGATCGAGGCGGCCATCGCCTCGGTGTAGGTCAGCTGGACGACCTGCCCCGGCTTGAGGCTGGGCAGCTTCGACTGCAGCGCCGGATCCTGCACCTCCACGGTCCGCACGCCGCGCGGCCCCTTGAAGGTGACCTTGTTGGCGGCGGCGTCGACGCTGATGATCTCCGCCGAGGCCGTCACCTCGCGCGCCCCGCCGTGCATGCCCATGTCGCCGCCACGAGCGGTCCGCTCGCTGGCGCTCGGCTTGGTGCCGGGAGGCAGCATCTGCAGCGCCACCGACTCCATGTAGTCGACGTCGATCTTGTCACCCACCTTGAGGTGGTCGAACGCCTTGACGTCCGGCGCCACCGCGATGGTCTCCTTCTCGCCGTTCGCCTTCTTGAAGGTGAGCTTGCGGTTGGCCTTGTCGATCGAGGTCACCACCACGGTGGCGTGCACCGTGGTCGTGGTCGAGGGCGACCCCGTCCCCATCCCTTCCGTCGTCGTGGTCGACGTCGTGCTCGGGCTCGGATCAGCCGCACGCGCGGGCGAAGCCGCCAGCGCCAACGCCATCGCGCCGACGCCGGCGCACGCCACGAACACCCCCTGCTTCACATGGTTCTTCATCTTTGACCTCGTTTTCGGGTTTCCCACGCCGCCAGCGCCGTGGCGCCGCCGGGCGCGGGTCTCTTGCAGGAAAAGCTAGGTCCGCGATCGGATTTGGCAGCCGGTTGCGCCCGTCAGCGGACGCCGGAAATCCGCGGCGTTTTGCTTGAGGTCGGAAGGGGCGTACGCAGCTTTCCTCTTCGCGATGCTGACACGCCTGCGCAGCACGGCCGTTCACGTCCGCGACGCGGCGGTCGCCTGGGTGCGCGCCATCTGGAGCTGCGACCGGACCCGCCTCGGCCGCGCGGCCGCGTTCGGGAACCGCGTGCTCCGGATCATCGTCGCCAGCCTACGGGGTCTCTCCGTCCACCTCGTGGGCGTGCACGCGGCCGCGCTGACCTTCTACACGGTGTTCTCGATCGTCCCGCTGCTCGTGCTCGTGGTCTGGGCGGTCAAGGCCGTCGGTCACATCCCCGACGTCGCGCCCGAGCTCCCCAACGCCCACCACCTCGTGAGCGGGAACCGGATGCTGACGTCGGCGCTGCACAAGCTGTTCGAGAACGTCAGCCACACGGCGGCCGTCACGGGGGGCGCGGTGAGCCTCGGCGCCTTCATCTACGCGGTGATCCGGCTGTTCGGCTACACCGAGCGCGCCCTGGACATGATTGCCGCGTCGACGCGCCGGCCGCTCAAGGTCTCCCGGCTGCTCGGCTACCTGGCGCTGCTGCTCCTGCTGCCGGCCCTTGCCGTCCTCGGCGGCCTGGTCGCCGCCGTGGCCTCGAGCACCGTGGGGGGCCGGATCAAGGACCTGCTCGGCGCGTTCCACTACGTCAAGCTGGCGGTGATCGCGGGGGTGGGTCTCTCGATCCTGACGCTCGCCATCGCGATCTTCTATTCGGCGGCCGGGCGCGCTCGCATCGCGTTCTCGTCTGCTGGCGTCGGCGCCGCCGTGGCCGCGGTGCTGCTGGCGATCGTGCTGTGGGCCTTCGGCACCTTCCAGATCGGCATGTCGCGCGGGAACGCGGTCCAGTTCGGGGCCACCGCCGGGCCGGTGCTCCTCTTGTGGGTCTACGCCTCGTGGTACGTGCTGCTGTTCGGCGCCGAGGTCGCGGTGGCGCACGGCCTCGACCGCATCCTCGTGCACGGCGTCTGGACGTTCAGCCCCGACGTCGCGGGGCGCGAGCAGGCCGGCCTCGAGATCATGCTCTGCCTGGTCCGGGGCACCACGCCTCCGACGATCGACGGCATGGCGCGCGAGTTGAGGTTGCCGCCTTACGTGGTCCGCGACCTCTGCCTCGAGCTCGAGGCGCGCGGTCTCATCTGCCGCTCGAGCGCCGGGCGGCTGTCGCTGGCCCACGATCCCGCCAAGACCCACGTCGCGGACGTCGTCGAGGCCATCATCCACGACCCGGCGCTCGACCTGGCCCGCGCCGAGACAACCGCGCGGCTCGACCCCGGCACCCAGCGCGCGCTCGCCGCGATCGCGCGCGCGCGCGCCCACGCCGGCCGCGGCCCGACGCTGCGCGAGCTCACGGCGTCGGCGTCAGCCGGAGGCTGATTCGGGTCTCCGCCGTTGTCCCGGGACGCGCCGCCCTTACGTTGCCCGCTCATGACCGCGTCGTCCGACGTCGCATCGGGCCCCGGGGCCGACCCCGTCGCGCCGAGCTCCGGGGAGGCCAGGGGCCCGCAGCCGGGGATGGAGTGGATCCCGGGAGGCTCCTTCCAGATGGGCTCCGATCGCCACTACCCCGAGGAGGGTCCCGCGCACCGGGTGACCGTCGACGGCTTCTGGATCGATCGCACCCCGGTCACCAACGCCCTGTTCCGGCTGTTCGTCGAGGCGACCGGCCACGTGACCCTCGCCGAGCGCGCCCCCAGCGCCGCCGACTACCCGGGCGCCCGCCCCGAGCTCCTGGTTCCCGCGTCGGTGGTGTTCGCGCGGCCGGCCGGCCCCGTCGACCTCCGCAACCACTACAACTGGTGGCGCCTCGTCCCCGGCGCCGACTGGCGCCACCCGCTCGGCCCCGGAAGCTCGCTCGAAGGCCTCGACGACCACCCAGTCGTGCAGGTCGCCTACGAGGACGCCGCCGCCTACGCCCGCTGGGCCGGGAAGAAGCTCCCCACCGAGGCGGAGTTCGAGTACGCCGCCCGCGGCGGCCTCGATGGCGTCGAGTTCGCGTGGGGCGACGAGCTCTCCCCCGGCGGCCAGATGATGGCCAACACCTGGCAGGGCCAGTTCCCCTACGAGAACCTCGCCGCCGACGGCTACGAAGGGACCTCCCCCGTCGGCGCCTTCCCCCCCAACGGCTACGGCCTCCTCGACATGATCGGCAACGTCTGGGAGTGGACCACCGATTGGTACGGCGCCCGCCACCAGAGCAAGGGCCACGGCTGCTGCGAGCTCGTCAACCCGCGCGGCGGCCCGCGCGCCGACAGCGTCGACCAGCGCGAGCCCCTCAAGATTCCGCGCAAGGTGATGAAGGGGGGGTCGTTCTTGTGCGCGCCGAACTACTGCCGGCGGTACCGCCCGGCTGCGCGCATGGCGCAGGCGATCGACACGGCGACGTGTCACCTGGGGTTCCGATGCGTCGTGCGGCCCTGAGGTCGCGCACGGCCTCGGCCAAGCTACCGCGCGACAAGCAGGCTACCCTTCGTCCGCACCGCCGCCGTCGCTTGCTGACTTTTTTCGGCGCGTGGCCTGCCTTTCGAATCGTGGGCGCAGGCCACGCGCCGAAAAAAGTTACGTGCGTCGGTTGGCGTGGGGGCGGGGGGTCGCGCTCGAGACGCACGTAACGTAGGTCGGCAGGTTGCGGGCCTGCGGGGAGGGTGGAGGGAGGGAGGGTCTCAGTCTGACGCGGCTCTAGCCCGCCCGAACGCGTCCATCCTTCCCCACCGCCCCGGGATGTCGAGCAGCTCGATCCGCCCGAGGGGCTGCGGGATCGCGGGATCCACGATCATGTGCACGCCGTCGGACTCGAGGCCGAGGAGCGTCCGGAGCAGGAGCAGCGGCGCGCCCGTCGCCCAGGCCTGGGGGCTGCACGCGGTGGGGTACTCGACGGGGTAGTGGGTCTCCTTGCGGGCGTAGCCGCCGAAGGCCTCGGGGAGGCGGCCGTGGAACAGCTCGGCGGCCTCCAGCATGGAGCGGCAGATGCGGGCGGCCTCGGCGCGGTGGCCGGTGCAGCGGAGGCCCCAGGCGGCGAAGGCGGTGTCGTGCGGCCAGACGGTGCCGACGTGATAGCCGATCGGGTTGTACGAACCTTCGCTCGAGGCCATGGTCCGGATCCCCCAGCCCGAGAACAGCTCGTCGC
>Ga0306921_10005185_pt1 | contig 13487 bp, 16 predicted proteins | sample sta12Cox44000080_FD_203760 | JGI IMG/M metagenome (GOLD analysis project Ga0306921, IMG submission 203760) | Lab enrichment of tropical soil microbial communities from Luquillo Experimental Forest, Puerto Rico - statoxic.12C.oxic.44.000.080 (v2)... | ecosystem: Environmental > Terrestrial >... | reverse complement strand
GAAGCCGAGGCCTTTGACCTTGTCCTCGATGCCGGCGAGGCCGGAGAGGATCAGGATCGGGGTCTTGACCTTCGAGACCCGGAGCGACCGGAGTACCTCGAAGCCCGACATGTCGGGCAGGTTCAGGTCCAGCAGGATGATGTCGTAGTCGTAGAGCTTGCCGAGGTCGACACCCTCTTCGCCGAGATCCGTCGTGTAGACGTTAAAGCTCTCGGATTTGAGCATCAGCTCGATGGATTGCGCCGTCGCGCTGTCATCCTCAATCAATAAGACGCGCATGCCAGTCCCCTTCCTCGCCGCTTGGGGCTCAGGTCGGCACGCCGTAGCGGCGGCCATGGTTAACGCCTTGGGACACTTTGATTCGGCACGCTACCGAGCAATGGTTAACAAAACCTGATTCCGGCGCGCAAGCATTCTCTGGGCGATTCGGCGCGAATCGCCGTAAAATATTGCGCGAGATCGGGTTTTTCGCCACGTTCTGGTTCATGCGTAACGTTAAGAGTCGGTCGGAGCCGACTCTCGCTGCCTTGTCCTATCCGACCAGATAGGGCGCGGCGGCTTTTCCCCCAAGGACCGAGTGCTAATGATTAATGAGACGGGTAAATGTCGGGTTAAGAGGAAACCCTCCGGTAATAATTCAGGCGCGGGCGGGCGGTCATGAAGGCGCTCGCCGAGCAGATTTCCGAACTCGACGCCGTTGAGACCTATGGCCGGGGGGTGGGCGTGAGCGGACTATTGGTCGAAGTGGCCGGACCGATTCACGCCATGTCGGTCGGCGCGCGGGTGCTGATCGAGACCGGGCCGGCCCGATCATTCCCTGCGAGGTCGTGGGCTTCACCGGTGTTAACGCGCTGCTGATGCCCTTCGCGGCGCTCGAAGGCGTGCGGCCGGCTGCCGCGCCGTCGTCACCACGGTGCCGGCGGCGGTGCCGCCGTCGGCCGGCTGGCTCGGCCGCGTGGTCAACGCCATGGGCGAGCCGATCGACGGCAAGGGCCCGCTTCCGCCCGGTCCGTCGTCGGCGCCGTTTCGCAATGCGCCGCCGCCCGCCCACGCGCGCCGCCGCGTCGGCGCTCCGCACGATCTCGGCGTGCGCGCGCTCAACACGTTTCTGACCTGCTGTCGCGGACAGCGCCTGGGTATCTTCGCCGGTTCGGGCGTCGGCAAGTCGGTGCTGCTCTCGATGCTCGCGCGCAACGTCATGGCCGACGTGCCGGTCATCGGCCTCGTGGGCGAGCGCGGGCGCGAAGTGCAGGAGTTTTTGCAGGACGATCTTGGTCCGGCCGGCCTCGCCCGCTCGGTCGGCGTCGTGTCGACGTCCGACGAACCGGCGCTGATGCGCCGCCAGGCTGCCTATGTGACGCTCGCGATCGCCGAAAGTTTTCGCGACGAAGGCAAGGACGTGCTGGTACTGATGGATTCGATCACGCGCTTTGCCATCACCGGTTTCCCGCCTGCGCGAAGCCCGCGGCAGGGATCGTCGTTTGGCTTGACGCTTCGGCGGGCGAAGGCAGGTCGGAAAAGGTCATGCGCCAGCACTTTAGCAAACCGTGGAAACCGAAAACTAACGTTGTCGTGGCAGGATCGGCCATGGTGCGGCGGTGCAATGTTACCAGCATCGTTTCGGGTAGGGCGAAGCAAGAGGCCATCGAGGCTTCGGGGAGTACGAGTAGATGAAGTCGCGTGACACGCTCATCCGCCTGAAGAAGTTTCAGGTCGATGAGAAACGCCGCAAGGTTATGCAGATCGAAGGGATGATCGCCGAGTTCGACCGCATGGCTGCTGATCTCGACCGCGAGATCCTGGCCGAGCAGGAGCGCGCCGGCATCCACGATCCCGCGCATTTTGCTTACCCGACCTACGCCAAGGCGGCTTTGAACCGGCGCGACAACCTCAAGCGCTCGGCCGATGATCTCAAGGGCCAGCTGGAAGACGCGCGCGGCGCCCTTGCCGAAGCCTTCGAGGAACTCAAGAAAGTCGAACTGCTCGACGAGCGGGACCAGATGCGCGAGCGCGCCGGCGAGCAAATGCGTGAGCAGGCTGAACTCGACCGCATCGGCCTGATGCGCCATCGCGACGGCATCGGCGCCTGACGCCAACCCTCATCTCGAAGCTGTCTTCCCTGCGTTCCGGACTCGACGCGGCCCGCCCGGCCCGGCGATAATACCCCTGCGTAGTGTGCGGTCGCCGGTGCGCGCCGGCGCTAGGCACTAGCTGGGGGCAGGCATGGCGGGGGCTCAATCCGAGGTTCTCACGCCGGCAGATTTGGTCGAGCTGATCGCCGCCGTCGCGAAGGGCGACGACACGGCATTCGACCGCCTCTATGCCGCGACCCGCGCGAAACTCTACGGCGTCGTGCTGCGTATCTTGCGTCGGGCCGATCTCGCCGACGAGGTGATGCAAGACGCGTATCTGCGCATCTGGCGCGGCGCCGGCGAGTTCGATCCCAGCCGCGCAACCCCGATCACCTGGATGGTCGCAATCGCGCGCAATCGGGCGCTCGACGTGGTGCGCAAGAAAGGCGAAGCCTCGATCGAGGATGAAACACCGGCGGCCGAGGTGGCGTCGGAGGAGCCTACGCCGCTCGCGCGGCATGAGATGACCGATCAGTTGCGCCGTCTGCTCGCGTGCCTCGGCGACCTGGAGGAAGAACGCCGCCGCCTCGTGCTGCTGGCTTACTACAGCGGCTGGAGCCGAGAACAGTTGGCGGAGAAATTCGAGACGCCGGTGAACACGGTCAAGACCTGGCTGCGGCGCAGCCTGCTGCAGATTCGAGAGTGCCTCGGGTCATGATCGAGAACCCGGACAAGGAAGTGCTGGCGGCCGAATACGTGCTCGGCACCCTCGGCCTCGCCGAGCGCCTCCAGGTGCAGCAGATGATCGCGTTGGGTCCGACGTTTGCGTCGATCGTGCGCGATTGGGAACGCCGGCTCGGCGAACTCAACGTGCTGGTGACGCCGGTTCAGCCGCCGCCCGCGATCCTCGACCGCATCAAGGCGCGCCACGCCAGCGGCGATCCGATCCGCGATGTCATGGCCGAAGAGCCGCCGGCACCGCCCGAACCGGCGCCCGCGATTGTGCCGCCCTTCGTCGAACCGGCGGCACCGGTGGCCGCCGAGGTCGGGCCGCCGGCCGTCGAGTCGCCCTCGCTCGATCCGTTGGCGCTGGAGCGCGCGCGGCCGTTGCCACCGCAACCCGAATCCGAGCCCGAGCCGGCATCGACGGCAGAGATCATTACGCTGTCGCGCCGGGCGCAGCGTTGGCGCGGTACCGCGCTCGCGACCGCCGCGCTGGCTGCGGCCTTCGCCGGCATCGTGGTTGTGCGCGAAGTGCGGCCCGAGCTGATGCCGGACCCGCTCAAGCCGCGCGTGGTCGAGAAGCAGGTCGAGGTCATCAAGACGGTGGAAGTGCCGTCGCCGAAGGCGGCGCAATACGTGGCGGTGCTCCAGCGCGACGCGGCTTCGCCAGCGTTTCTTCTCACCTTCGATCTCGACAAGCGCACGTTGACGGTGCGCACGGTGAGGGCCGAGCGTCAGCCCGGCAAGGATTACGAACTGTGGCTCGTGTCCGACCGCTTCAAGTCTCCGCGCTCGCTCGGACTCATCAGCGACGAACAGTTCACCCAGCGGACGCAGCTGGCGAACTACGACGCCGTCACCATCAATCGCGCGACCTACGCTGTTTCGCTCGAACTCGAGGGTGGCTCGCCCACCGGCGCACCGACCGGCCCGGTGCTCTACAGCGGCAAGCTCCTGCAGGTGACCCCGCCGACCTTCGCTTCGCCTTCGCCGTAAAAAAGCGCGCCGGGCAGGGCGCGCCAAGTTCTTTCGGGGAGGTCACAGTCAGCGAATGGAAGGGGTCTCGGTGCGGCTATCGGCGGTCGGTGTGCCCGCCTTGACGACCACCACGCCCTGGGTGCGCACACGCGCGGTCTCGGTGTCGACGTGGGTGATCCGCGCGGCAATGCCCGCCGTCACAACGAGGATCGCCGCGACGAGTGCGACGATGACGACCTTGAGGTGGGTGGTGCGGTCGGCGGTGGCGAGCGAAGAGTTCATGACGATCCCCCGGTTTCGCCTATTGGTCGCCGCGGCCGGGAAAAAAGTTCATTGCAATCGCGTGACATCGCACCCTCATCGAATGCGCACTTCGCCGCCGCCGGGCGGCGGGATCGGTACGCCGTCGCCTGAATATTCGTTGAGCTTGTTACGCAACGTGCGGATCGAGATGCCGAGGATGTTGGCCGCGTGGGTGCGGTTGCCGAGGCAATGCTTGAGCGTTTCGAGGATCAGGTCGCGCTCGATGTCGGCGACGGTGCATCCGACGAGCGCGCGCGTGACTTGTTCGGCCGCGAAAGCCGCGTGCGCGACCGCCGACCAGACGTGACGCGGATCGTCGAGACGTCCGCCGTCCGGCGCCAGGATCGCTTCGGCGCCGATCTCCGGTCCGCTCGCGAGCAGCACCGCGCGATGAATGGTGTTCTCGAGCTCGCGCACGTTGCCGGGCCAGCAGTTGACCACCAGCTGGCGGCGCGCTTCGGCCGAGAGCGGCCGCAGCGGCAGGCCGTTGCCCTGCGAGTAGATGCGGGCGAAATGCTGCGCGAGTTCGAGTACGTCGGCGGGCCGCTCGCGCAGCGGCGGGAGTTTCAGGTTCACCACGTTGAGCCGGTAGAGCAGGTCTTCGCGGAAGCGTCCCTCGCGTACCGCGTCGGTGAGATTGCGGTTCGAGGTTGCGATGATGCGGATGTCGACCGGCACCGGCCGGTTGCCGCCGACGGGGTCGATCACCCGCTCCTGGATTGCGCGCAGCAGTTTCGCCTGCAGCCGCACGTCCATCTCAGATATCTCATCGAGCAGGAGGGTGCCGCCGGTTGCCTCCTCGAACTTACCGATGCGCCGCGCCACGGCGCCGGTGAACGCACCCTTCGCGTGACCGAACAGCTCGGACTCCAGCAGGTTCTCAGGGATCGCTGCGCAGTTGACGCAGATGAAGGGCGCCCGGCCGCGGTTGGAGCGCCCGTGCACGTAGCGCGCCAGCACTTCCTTGCCGGTGCCCGATTCGCCGGTGATCAGCACCGAGGCGTCGCTCGGCGCGATCTGCTGCGCGAGCTTGATCACCTGGGCCATCGCCTCGTCGCGATAGACAAGTTCGCGGTGGTCATCGGCGACTGCGGCAAGCACCGCCGCGATCAGCTCCGGATCCGGCGGCAGCGGGATGTATTCCTTGGCGCCGGCGTGAATCGCCGCCACCGCGGCGCGCGCGTCGGTGCCGGTCCCGCAGGCGACGATCGGCACGCGGATGTGTTCGTTCTCGAGTCTCGCCACCAGCTCGCGGATGTTGACCGCGACGTCGACCGTCAGCAGGTCGGCGCCGCGCCCCGAGCGCAGGACGCGCAGAGCCTGCTCGATGTCTTCGGCGTGAGTAACGGTCGCGCCTTTCTCCATCGCGAGCTTGGTCGCGAGGGTGAGCTGCCCTTCCAGCGTGCCGACGATCAGGAGGCGCATTGTTCGCTCCGTTGGTTTAACTGACTAGCGACTAGTGAGTGGTGGATGGATGATTCACCATTCACCACTCGCTATTCGCCATTCACTATTCGCTATCTTCACGCTCATCGCTCCGCCTTGATGATTTCCGTCATCGTGACGCCGAGCTTGTCCTCGACCAGGACCACTTCGCCGCGCGCCACCAAGCGGTTGTTGACGTAGATGCCGATCGCTTCGCCGACCTTGCGGTCGAGTTCGAGCACGGTGCCGGGGCCGAGCTTGAGCAGGTCGGCGACGTCCATGCGCGAGCGCCCGAGCACGGCGGAGACCTGCACCGGCACGTCGAATACCGCTTCGAGGTCGGCCGCGGTCTTGTTGACGGCCGAACACGCCGATGAGCGTGACAGTGACTGCCGCCATGGCGCCAAGCCGCGCCGCTCCCAGCGTTCTGAAGAACCCGACCAATCCCTGCACAGCGGAGCTCCCACCCCAGGGGCGCGCGCCTACTGGGCAAAATTTGCCCGGTGCATGGTTTCTAATCGGTTAACGAAGGGGACGAATCGCGGGCGCCGAAGACGCCTTACTGCCGATACTGCTGGATGCGTGTGGTGCGCAGGCCGGCGAGGCCGTGGCGGTCGATGGAATATTGCCAGGCGAGGAATTCTTCGACCGTAAGCGTGTAGCGGCTGCAAGCTTCCTCGAGGGACAGCAGTCCGCCGCGCACGGCAGCCACCACCTCGGCTTTGCGGCGGATGACCCAGCGCTTCGTGCCAGGTGCCGGCAGGTCGGCGATGGTGAGCGGACTTCCGTCCGGCCCAATCACATACTTGGCCCGCGGACGATGGGGCTCACTCATATGTAACACTCACACACTCAACGGTTACTCGACCGGACAATAGTCCGTGGCGCTTAAAATTTGCCTAAGCGGCGCGAGTAAAAGGAAAGGATAGCGCTCAAATCGAGCGGCTAACTAAACCCTAATGTCGATTCCGCCGCCGAGCCCGGCCGCCAGACCGTAGCGGCGCACGGCGGCATCGAGCGGGGCAATGTCTCCCTTCGCCGCTCGTTGCGGGCGTGGGCGGAGTTAGCGGCGCGGGCGTTCCTTGATCGCGCTCGGCGAAAGACTGATCCCGCAGCGAGAACTGCAAGGAACCGCTGTCGGTCGTAAGTCCGGCGGATTGTAGCGCTCGCTCGAGGACGGGCGCGTCCCGCCGCAGCAGATCGAGCGTATCGGCGCGATCGACCACGAGATGCGAGGTGGCGCGTCCGTTGCTGTCGACGTTGAGCTGCACCTCGATGCGGCCCAGATCCGGCGGGTCGAGGCGAATCTCGTCTTCCTTTTGCCCTCTTCCGCGCGTGCGACGATCGCGATCGGCACCGCCGCGAGCGGCACCACGTCGGCCGTGACGGTGGCGTGCTGGGGCGCTGCCGCCGCACCGGGTGCCGCCTGCATAGTGGAGAGGATGCCGGTGCAGCTCGGCGCGATCGCGGCACCGGGCAGGGCGCCGCTGCCGGGCGCTGCGCCAACGCTCGCCCCGTCAAAGCCGCCCAGCACATCCGTTCCGTTGTCCGAGGTGCCGTCGTCAGCGGTGTGCGCGGGCGCCGCGAATCGCGCGGCGATCCGGGCCGGCAGCGCAATTTGAACAGCTTCCGCCTCACGCGGCGGAATGGGGTTGCCGGCCGTTTCGGTCGCGACTTGAATCTCGGCGACGACCGGCCCCAGCGTAGGCGGTGGGCCGAACGCGGCAACGGCAGCAGCTGGCTTCATCGTCCCGGAAGGCGCGTCCGACGTGATGATGGGCGGCACGGCGGGCGTCGGGGGCGCGTTCGGATTAGGCGCTGCTGTGTTTGCTGCTGCCGGCGCTGGCGCGGGCAGGGTGGCCTGTTGCAACTCGCCAATCGCTGGAGGAGTCGCTGCGGGCGAAGGCGGCGTTGTGAGCAGACCGGGCGCCGACGCCGGTGCCGCTTGGTTCTGGTGACCCGTTACACATCCGTTTGCTGCGCGCCGGGTGCGGCGACTGTTGCTTCATCCGATCCGGCGGCGGGCGCGCTGGTGCCCGGTGTCGTCGAGATGCCTCCGGGGGTTGTCGCCGAGGGCGACAATGAAGCGACGGTTTGGGCTGGCGCCGACGAGGCCGGAACAACGCTAACAACGGTCACGAGTCGGGGCAGCGCAGCCGCAATGCCCGCAGCAATCGGATCGGACGAGGGGTCCGCGTCCTTGCGATCGGAGGGCGGGCCGATCGTGGCGTCATGCGTTGGCGTGGTCGAATCGGAAGATGCAGTCGCCGTGTCTTGTGAAGCCGTCGGTGTTTGTTGCGTCGCCGGCAACGGAGCGAACGCGAAGGGCGGCAGGGCCAGCCCGGCCACAACGGTTGCATTGACGGCTGCACTTCCGCTGTCGGCGCTGTCGTCGCGCGCGGTTTGGTGGCCGGTGGACTTGCTGCCACCGGGGACCTTGCCATTGGCCGGACTGGATGACGCTTCGCCGGCGCCTGCGGCGTTGGCGCCGCTGGTTCCAGCGCTGCTGCCGCTTGCTGGCGCCGCATTCGAGCCGTCATCCGTGCGCGCGCCGGCAGCTCCCTGTGATTGCGGACCGGCGACGGTGCCGCCGCTGGGTCGAGTAGGTCCGAAAACGCGCCCGCGGGTCCGGCCGGCGGGGTCGGGTCGGACCGGCTCGGCAGCGGCGGGGGCGGGGCGATGGCGCTTGTGTCGGCGGCGACGCTCGCCACGGCAGGCCTTTCGGATGCGCACCTAGGTTTAGACCTTCGTTTGCAACGGCGGGCCATGCGGCCGGGTTGGAAAAAGAAACGTAAAATCAATGGACTGGAACATGGGTGCGCGCCCGCAGGACGATGTTGCCGGCAGCCGTTGCAGAAAGCCCGGCAGGAACTGCCCATGTGCGCCGCATTGCACCGGTCGCCCCGCGCCCTATTATAAACTGATGCGCAACAGCCTCGAATTTGATGCCCGGCCGCAGGACACGCGGGTCGTCGTCGCCATGTCGGGCGGCGTCGATTCCTCCGTCACGGCGGCTCTGCTCAAGGACGAGGGCTACGACGTCGTCGGCGTGACGCTGCAGCTCTACGACCATGGCGCCGCGACCCACCGCAAGGGCGCGTGCTGCGCCGGCCAGGATATTTACGACGCGCGCATGGTTGCCGACCGGATAGGCATTCCCCATTACGTCCTCGACTATGAGACGCGCTTCAGGGAGGCGGTGATCGATCGCTTCGCCGACAGCTATTTGGCGGGCGAGACACCGGTGCCGTGCATCGACTGCAACCAGGCGATCAAGTTTCACGACCTGCTGCGGACCGCACAGGATCTCGGCGCGCGCGTTCTCGCGACCGGCCACTACGTCGCCTCGCGCGCGCTGCCGGACGGCTCGCGCGCGCTCTACCGCGCCCGCGACGAAGAACGCGACCAGAGTTATTTTCTGTTCGCCACCACGCGCGAGCAGCTTGCCGCCGCCCGCTTTCCGCTCGGCGACATGACAAAGCCGCAGACGCGAGCGCTCGCACGCCGCTTCGATCTGCCGGTGGCCGAGAAGCACGACAGCCAGGACATTTGTTTCGTTCCCTCCGGGCGCTACACCGACGTGATCGAACGGCTGCGGCCGGGCGCCGCCGCGCCCGGCGACATCGTCGATTTCGACGGCCGCGTGCTCGGGCACCATGACGGCATCATTCATTTCACCGTCGGGCAGCGGCGCGGGCTCGGCATCGCGGCGGGCGTGCCGCTCTACGTGGTGCGACTCGACGCGACGACGCGTCGCGTCGTGGTCGGGCCGCGCGAGGCGCTCACCACGCGCCGCATGGCGCTGCGCGAGGTCAACTGGATCGGCGAAGGAACGATCGACCAAACGCTGGCGCAGGGGCGGCGCGAAGTCTTCGTGAAGGTGCGCTCGACCCGGCCGCCGCAGCCCGCTTGGCTGCGCGCCGGGCTCGACGGCATCGAGGTCGATCTGGTGGACGGCGAAGACGGCGTGTCGCCAGGCCAGGCCTGCGTGTTCTACGATGCGCCCGACGGACAGGCGCGCGTGCTCGGCGGCGGCTTCATCCGGCGCGCGGCGTCCGCGGTCGAAGCGGCGCCGGCCGGCGAGGCGGTGGCGGGGCCTGTGCTCGCGGCGGCGCGCGGCTGAAGTATCTGCGGTAGAGCATGATCCCGAAAAGTGGGAACCGGTTTTCGGAAAAGATCATGCTCCAAGAAGAGGGTTAGAGCGTGATGACGCTTCGAAGAAAAGTCATCACGCTCTAAGGGCGATGGGGGACGGACTCGACAATCATACGATTGCCAAGGCCTACGCGCGCTGGGCGCCGATCTACGATCTCGTGTTCGGCGCCGTGTTCGAGCGCGGCCGCATGGCGGCGATCGCGGCGGCCGAAGCGATCGGCGGCCGCATCCTCGAGGTGGGCGTCGGCACCGGCATTTCGCTCCCCGATTATCGCCGCAGTAACCGCCTGATCGGCGTTGATCTCTCCGAGCCGATGCTGCGCAAGGCGCAGGAGCGCGTCGCCATCGAACGACTCGACCACGTCGACGGCGTCGCGGTGATGGACGCCCAGCGGCTCGGCTTTTCTGATGCGTCGTTCGACGTGGTGGTCGCGCAATACGTCATCACCGTGGTGCCGGACCCCGATGCGACGCTCGACGAGTTCGCCCGCGTGGCGAAGCCGGGCGGCGAAATCATCCTCGTCAACCACATCGGCGCCGAGGCCGGGCTGCGCCGCGCGTTCGAGCAATTGTTCGCACCGGTCGCGCGCCGGCTCGGGTGGCGCCCCGAGTTTCCCTGGGCGCGCATCGCGCGCTGGGCCGAAAGCCACGGCGGCGTCGAATTGATCGAGCGCCGGCCGATGCCGCCGCTTGGGCATTTTTCTCTGGTGCGTTTTCGCAAGCTCTATGGGGGTGCGGCGTTCGCGCCCGTCCGCGCTGCGGCCGATGCCGCACGCGGCTAAAACTGAATCGCCGTTTAATTCGCCGCGAGCCAGCCCAATCTCCTCGCAAGGGCGTTTTTTGTCGTTTGCATCGCATGGCGGATCAGCCGCTCCAGCCGACTGCTCGGCGGCGGGGGTGGATCGAGGTCGGCGAGCTTGGCGCCGATGTAAACGTTTGGAACCTTGGCGCCCGTGGCAATATCCGTCAAATCCCGCACCTGCAGCTTGCCGATGGGAACGTCGGAATGCATCGGAGTGATGTAGCAAAAAATTATCAAAGAAATAATGCGTCACCTGCGACCAGCGCGTCGCATTGAGATCGCTCTGATTGCTGCCCCCATGCAGCAGATTGGCGGCCCAGATGAGCGCGTCGCCTTTGCGCGGGAAAAATAGTTGCGGCGCGATTCCGGTTTTTTCGACTAGCGCCTCCCAGACGTCGTGATAGATCCCTTGCGAGGTCTCCTTTTTCGAGTTGGTGATACGGACACCGATCCGATCGGTGGAGACGATCGGCCATTTGTGACTTCCGGGATAATACTCCAGTGGGCCTGCACCCTCGCTCACGTCTTCCAGCGCGACCCAGACGCCGCACATGAAGCGCTCCGGGATCGAGGAAAAGTGCACGCTGTCTGAATGATAGTGCTGCTGCGAGCCGACCGGAAAGTTCAAGGTCTGAAACGGCCATGCTTTCCGTCCGAAGATATCGCTGAGAATTTTGATGATGCGGGGATTGACCGCGAGTGCGCGCACATCCGCGTCGAAGGTCCACGCGTCCTGGACGCGCATGCCCATCGATTCCGATGCCACCGCCCGTCAGGCGTCGAAGTCGAAATGGGGCGCAAGGTTCTGTTTTATCTTCTCAGCACGGGCGTCGAACTCCGCATCGGGGAACCGGAGAACGGCGAATCCGTTCTTGTTCAGGTCTGTGGCGATCCGCGCGGTTTCGGCATCGAAGCCGCTTGCGGCCACGATTTCCTCGAAAATCGGTGATTCGACGAGCGGTACTCCGGGCAAAATGGCCCTTAATTTCGCAGCATCCACGTGGGGCGTTCCGGTCGGCCTTTACTTCGGACTTTGTATCACACTAGCTGGGTAAACGAACTGGGCGCAGGTACTTCGTTCGCGTTTGAAATGGTTGCGCGCTCGTGTTAGAGGCCGCGGTACGGCGGCACGTTTTGTTGTGTACGAACGCATGAATAGGCCCGAACACCCGACGGTTTCTGGCGACGGTTCGGTCGCTGACCTGGGCGCGCATCGCGCGGAGCACGCCGCCACGAGCAGCGCGGCCGGCGCGTCCGAGCGCGACGTCGAGCTTGCCGCTCTCTACGCGCGCGTGAGCGAGCTCGAATATGAATCGGAGTTTTACCGGCAGCAGCATCGAACGCTCTGCCGCAGCCTGAGCTGGCGGCTCACGCGACCCCTGCGTTTGCTCAATTCCCTGCTGCGGAGGAAACCCGTATCCGACCGATTTAGCTGGGCGTCCGGCGAAACATCGCGCCGGGAATATTTTCAGTTCGGCCGCTCGGACGAAGACCTGCGTATCCTGCGTCAGCACGCGGAAGACCTCGCCACGCTGCGCGACGATCCCTTGTTCGACCCGAGCTTGTCGCTACCGCTCGAGTGGACGAGGACCGGGGCAATCGTGGCTTTTCTCGAACAATGGAGCACGCATGAAAGCAAATTGCCGTCCGCCGGGCTGGTTTTGCGCAGGCCCTGTCCGGGCTTTCATCCTCAGATCTACGCGCATGCGCACGCCGGCACCTACGACACCACCGTGGTCAACCCGCTCGCGCATTTCATCCGCAGCGGCAGGCCGGACGGCCCATGGCGGCACGATGTCATCACGCCTGTGTCTGCGCCGCGTGCGCCCGAGCAGGACAACGTTCCGCCTGCGGCGCTGCACGCCCATTTCCATTATCCCGAGTTGGCGCATGACGTCGTGCGCAGAATAGCGACGCGCGGGGCACGCTGCGATTTGTTGTTGAGCACCGACGAGGTCGGCAAGGTCGAAGTCCTGCGCGCGGCCGCCTCCGACTACGGCCGCGGCGAGGTGAAGATTCGCATGGTGCCGAATCGGGGGCGCGACATCGGCGCTTTCCTCACCGGCTTCGGCGACGAGATCGTTGATCGCTACGAAATCATCGGACACGTGCACGGCAAGCGCTCGTTGCACGGCGGCGGGCTCGATCCGTTTTTCGGCGAGCGATGGCGTGAATTTCTCTGGCAGAATCTAATCGGTGGGCTCGATCGCAGCATGGATGTCGTCCTGGCACGCCTTGCGGACGACGCAAAGCTTGGCCTGGTGTTCCCGGAGGACCCGTACTTGCACGGCTGGGACGTCAATAGGCCGGCTGCCGAGGAACTGGCGGCCCGCATGGGGATGGCCGAGCCGTTGCCGCCCTACTTCGATTTCCCCACCGGGACGATGTTCTGGGCGCGGACGGCCGCGTTGAAACCTTTGTTTGCGCTCGGGCTCCGCTGGGAAGACTATCCGCGCGAGCCGGCTCCCAACGACGGCACGGTCCTGAATGCGATCGAGCGGCTGCTGCCGCTCGTAGCGCTCCATGGCGGCTATCGGTTCGCCACGACCCACGTGCCGGGCGTCACGCGGTAAAACATCACTTTGTCATGCCCGACCCCGGGTCAAGTCCGGGGCAGGCTCTTGTGCCGGGCATCCACGTCTTGAAATACAAACAAGCTCAAAGACGTGGATGCAAGCCCAGCCATGACGAGGTGGAGAGTCGGCGTAAAGCGCCGTCGGTAATCAGCGGTTCGGCTGCGCAACCGCGGTGCCGGATGCAATCGCGTCCCCGGAGCCGTCGTTGTAGCCGTCCGGATTTGCCGCAAACCGGCGAAGCTCTTCACTTTCAAAAACGGAATCGGAAAAATCAACGCCGTCGATAGCGACGGCGTGCGCTTTCTCGTCTGCGCTCATCTAACTCCGACAACGAGCACGGCATAAAAGACAGCGAGTCTGGGTCTCGATCTTTTCATGGTTGTCCGGTTCTCAATCCGGGACGAACTTCGGGCTCGCGGCACTCGCACCCACTCACGGGGCACCGTCGCTAGA